>ULVA01053399.1_pt1 | contig 98982 bp, 93 predicted proteins | sample 1958811 | NCBI WGS metagenome assembly ULVA01 (sample SAMEA4835768, study PRJEB28245) | human gut metagenome | biome: gut microbiome; material: fecal sample | place: Denmark | collected 2008
GGTATCAAGACAATCAAACTCAACGACTTAACCTATTTTGACCTCGACAACGGCAGATCGACCATCGACAACAACAAAATCTCAGTTATCGAACTCTACCGCAAGGTGCTCACCACAGAGTACGGCGGCAACTCCACCGCAAAGGCTTGGGCAAACATCGCCACCGCCATATTCAAGCAAGCCGGCACCGATCACGGCTTCAATGACGACGGCTGGAGTGCCGATTATGACATAGCGTTCACCCACGGCAACACAGACAAGCATGTCAATGTTGTTGATGCGCTCTCAAAGCCGGACGTTATCTCCAAGGGCAACACCGGCCTTTACGCCGACAACGTCAGGGGCACGGGCTTCGCTTATACCAACTCCCTCAAGAGTGTTCAGGACGCTCTGATCGGCTCGGTTACCGCCGCCTCCGGTAATCACAGACAGGTCAGTGCATCGGAAATCATTAGGAACAGCACCGGCAACGAGGATGGCTTTCCGCTCCTCAATGACGAGGCAAAGAGAGATGTCATTTATAATATCGTTACCTGTCACACCGGCAGTAGAAAAGCTTTCAAATGGTATTACTCATCATTCGGCATAGCATACTATGATTTCGAGGTCGTTCCTTTTGCGAATAAAGATCTCGCTTATATCACCGCAGCCGAGGGCTACGACAGCATTGCGGACGCCGCAGCCGACAATGTGCCCGGCGTCACCTATAACGACACAGGCAAAGGCTCGGCATACACCAGCTACACCGAAAACAAGTCAAAGACAGAGAGCACCGTCGGCCTCTCATACACCGAGACCTCCTCAGTCTCCGTCTCAAACTCCATGGAGTCCTCAAAGAGCTATTCCTTCAGTGAGAGCATAGAGAGCCAGACGAAGTTTGAGACCACCCTGCCCCTTATCGGCAAGGCGGAGGAGACCATAGTGCTCAACTTCACCGCCGAGCAGGCGATATCCACCGCCTACGGCAAAGAGGAATCCGTTTCCTCCGAGGTATCGACCTCCACCACCTCCGAGACCACTCTGCCGCCGCACACTAAGCTCGGCGTCACTCAGAGATCGGGCTCCTCAGAGACTATCCTCGACTATCAGTGCCCCGTCAGCTTCACCTATAAGGTAGCAATCTTTGCGATCAACGGCGAAGCATACGCCGATGACGCAGCCATATCATCTTGGAATACTCTCGGCTACGACCAGGGCAGTATGTGCCTCGGCTTCGGCTCCGACAGCTCAGTCACCGGCCTGACCGCAGTTGACAACCTTTACAACAGAGCCGTCACATACATCGACCTAAGCGGTTACGAAACCACGGCAGGCAACACCTACGGCTTCTGGTACGCTCACGGTCAGAACAAGCCCTCCGTTCCCTATAACGAAGTGCCTTGGAAGGATATCATCGGCAACACCTCCACCAACGGCAACGGCAAAACCTGCAAGCAGAATGCCGTATTTCTTAAAGGCAACCGCCCGCTCTCTATGAGCGGCGCCACGATGACGATGCTCTCAAAGAGCGTCAACACCGATGTCAGCGGCATTCTCCCGCTCTATGACCTCGACTTTGTCCAGATAGACGGCGACGCCGTTCATACCCTTGCCCCCGGCGGCACTCTTGACCTGAGCAGGATAAACACCATGGGCTACAACTCCGAGGCAGTTGAATACTACGGCTATATCCCCGACGGCGGCGAATGGGTGCTTGCCGATGCAGACGGCAACGTGCTCGACTCCGTCGACGGCGCAGAGGTCGCTGAGGTCTCGAATTATCAGACCTTCACCGCTTCAAAGCCCGGCACATATTATGTTAAGTTCCTCATTGACGAGACCCTCTATTCATCGGTAGACGATAATTCTGTCAAGATCACCAACGCCGACCTCTCCTCCACCCCGATGCTCAAGGTCAACGTGACCGAAACGGGCAAGGATCACACCTGCTCCGCAGGCCCGTGGAGGCGCTCCGCGAGAGCCACCTGCACCGAGCACGGCGAAGAAGTCTGCTACTGCACCGTGTGCGGCAGACTGATGGATGTCAGGGAGACCGACCTACTTGACCATGTACCGATGACTACCACCACCCCCGCCTCCTGCAAGCACGCGGGCGAAAAGGTGATAATCTGCGCCGTTTGTAAGAAAGAAATTTCAAGGCAGGAAACCCCCATCGAGCCTCACACCCCCGGCAAATGGAAAAAGATAAGCGACGCCACCTGCGAGCGCGACGGCGAAATGCAGCAGTATTGCTCAGTATGCGGCGAGCTGCTGAACATCAAAGTGATACCCGCTCACGGCCACGCTGCGTATTGGAAGACCGTCGAAGAAGCTACCTGCGTTAAATACGGCAGGAAAGAATATGTATGCTCCATCTGCAGCGCCGTCCTCAAGACCGAGAGGATCGAGAAAGAAGAGCATGTCCCCGGCAAGTGGGAGATAACCAAGGACTGCACCTGCACCGAGCCCGGCCTTAAGCAGCAGACCTGCGCACTTTGCGGCGCTCTGCTCGGCGAGCCTCAGGTTATTGAACCTCACGCACATCAGCTCGGCGCATGGGTAGTTATCCGCAAGGCCGACTGCGAGCGTGACGGCGAAAAGATACAGGCCTGCACCGACTGCAAGGGCGTTATCAATTCCGAAACCATCCCTGCCCTCGGCCACACCGCGGGCGTTTGGACCACCGTGCTTGAAGCGACCTGTGTGACCGACGGCGAGGAGCACCTGACTTGCACCCGCTGCAACATCGTAATTGACAGCAGACGCATCGCTGCCCTCGGCCACAAACCCGGCCCCGCCGCAACCTGCGTTGACGATCAGGTCTGCCTCACCTGCGGCGAGGTGCTTGAAAAAGCGGATGACAGAAGCCACACCTGGAGCGAATGGGCCACCGACAAAGAGGCGGGCTTCTTTACAGAGAGGCGTGAGAGAAGATTCTGCACCTCCTGCAACAAGGAAGAATTCAGATATGTCAGCGGCACTGCGGGCTGCCATAAGTATTTCCCGCACGTCGACGGCGACGATTGCGGAGCCTGCAACACTCTCCACAATATCAACGCCTTCTTCAGAGGCATTGCAAAGACATTCGGATTCATCATCTTCGGCAATATCGGCACCAACATCCTCTTCCCCTGGCTCCATAAGCACTTCCATCATTGGTTCAACCCTAACAAATAAATCCGTATGACCCGCCGGGGCTGTCATAATACGACAGCCCCGGCTTTTGCTGTTATTTGCGCCGTATACGCAAGCTATCGCCGCATTCAAGCCGGTCTTATCAACCTGCCCTGACGCAGCAACAGCAGCAGCTCGGTATTCTGCTTTGCGGTGCCGATATACGGGTCTATCCCGTTCGCCTTTGCGATTATCCTGCGGTTATAAAACGATGCATTCACCCCGACGCTCACAAGCGCATCCGCAAGGCTGCCAGAATTGCCGCCGTACTTCGGATAGTATTTATTCTGCGCCGCGCTGCCGATTATCGGCGATCTGTCCGTCGCCCTGAGCACGCCGAGGAAGCCCTTATAATCGTGATAGACCTTCACGCATTTCTTCACTATCCAGTTCTGGTCAAACGAATAGAAATAGCTCGTAGTCCCCTCGCCCGTGCATATCGCCACATGACCGTGGCCGCCGCCCTTACTCGAATTCCACACGGCGATATCGCCCTTCATCGGTATGAAATCCGCCGTGTTGGGTATGCGGACGAATTTGCCTTTCAGCTCCGGATAGCTGCTGAATTTCTCATAATAATTCTTCGCCGACGTTACAGAAAACATCGGTATGCCGAATACGTCGAGCAAATACGCCTTTGACAGATCGACGCACTGCACACCCGCGGCGCCGTCGATATCCGTTTCCTTACCCTCGTATTTCTTCACAAAGCTGTCAAAATCCATTATATCTCCCCCATTTCTCTATCATGCTATGCGAGGCGGAGAAAAAAGTGAAAGCCGCCGCATGACTTCGGTCACACGGCGGCTTCGGCTCATTCGTTTATGCTGCGGTAGCCGCTCTCATCCCTAAGCACGGCGGCGTAATATGTGCCGTCGATGAGCAGGATATAGACGTTTTTATTCGGCTTCGCGGCATATTCAAACATCTCAATATCGGTTTTTTTATCAGTCGGCAGATACAGATAATCACCGTCGGTGTAAATGTAGGCAATGTGCCGACCCGCACAGTCGGCGGTCAAATCCTCGGGCAAACCGACCTTCTTGAGTATCTCTCCCTCGCCTGCGCTGCCGCAGATAATGTAATTCTCGCCGTTGAATACTACCGTCGGCGCAACGGCATGAGCGGGCAGATGCACCTGCGTAGGCTCACCCGCATCTTTGGTGCTTGCCGGCGGCTCAGGCTTTGTGGCTATGGGCAATTCGCTGTCGGGTTCGTCGACCGCCGATGAGAAGTCCGTATCGGGCACGACGGTGATATTGCCCGCAACCGTCGTTTCATCCGTCACAGGCTCAGCAGGCAGAGATTTCAGCCTGTGGCCGACCGCCGAGCCGATCAGCAGCAGCGCAACGCAGGCGGCGGCAGCTATCCACACGGGTCTGCGCGGCCTTTTTTTCGCGCCGCTCGATGCGGCGGCTTCGATATATTCATCATTGACATTCTCAAGCGCGTCAAGCAGTTTGCGGCTTTTCAAAGTGAAACACCTTCCTTTATCAAAAACTTTTTAAGCTCCTCTCGGGAACGATGCAGGCTCATTTTGACCTTGCTCTCGCTGAAGCCGAATTCGGCGGCGATATCCTTGACGGAGGACAGATACCAATAGCGGCGCATGAATATATTTCTCGCTTCGGGCTTCATACCCGCAAGGAAGTCATTCAGCAGCTGCGAGAGCAACGCTCCGTCGACGCTCTGCTCGGTATCGGAGGCAGAGGGGACGCACTCCTCAAGCTCCTCGAGCGCCAGCGCATATTGCCCGCCGCCGCGTTTTTGCGCCCGTGCCTTTTCGCTGCGATCGAGCGCCAGATTACGCACCACCCTGCCGAGAAAAGCTCGTAAATTCTCTGGCTTCTTCGGCGGGATCGAGTTCCAAGCCCTCATATATGCGTCGTTCACGCATTCCTCGGCGTCCTCGTCGCTTTGCAGGATATCATAGGCGATGCGGCGGCAATACCGCCCGTATTTCTCATCGGTCTGCCTGACCGCTGCCTCCGAGCGCTCGGCATAAAGCTCTAAAATGCACAAATCATCCATGGCTGTCTCCTTTCTGCTTCCGTCCCTCACCCTAATACACCGATTTCGGGAGCAAAGGTCACACAAAAAGTCTGATTTTTTTCAATTTACTTGAAAAATCGCGGAAAATATGCGATAATTTTATCATCAATCCGTGCGGAGGCTGTTATGATAAAGGTAATACTGTGGGATATCGACGGCACGCTGCTGAACTTTCTTGCCGCCGAGAAGAATGCTATAAGAGCGTGCTTCTCTCAATTCGGCATCGGCGAATGCACCGACGAGATGATAGCCCGTTACTCTCAGATAAACAAAAAATACTGGAAAATGCTTGAAGCGGGCGAGATAGACAAGCCCGCCGTGCTGCACGGGCGTTTTGCGGAATTTTTCGCCTCAGAAGGCATTGAATTCAGCGATATCGACGCCCTCAACGCCGAGTATCAGCAGCGCCTCGGCGACACGATAGAATACTGTGACAACTCCTTTGAGCTGGTCAAATCGCTCAAGAGCCGAGTGAAGCAATACGCTGTCACAAACGGCACCGCCGTGGCGCAGAGCAGGAAGCTGACCCGCTCGGGCTTCGGCGAGCTGCTGGACGGAGTTTTTATCTCAGACTCTGTCGGGTATGAGAAGCCGAGGAAAGAATTCTTTGACACCGTTTTCGCCGAGATAGGCAGCTATGACTGCGGCGAGGTGATGATAGTCGGCGACTCGCTCACGAGCGACATCAGGGGCGGCAACAACGCAGGCATCCTCTGCTGCTGGTACAATCCCGAGCATGACGAGCGCCCCGACGGACTGAGAATAGACTATGAGATAACGGATTTGAACGAAGTCAAGAATATAATATGAACGAACGGCCGCATTTCCGCTATGGTAATGCAGCCGTTTTTACATCTCGGCGATTATTCGCCAATAATCATATGAATAGTATTTTGTAAGCCTTGCGAGCGTATCGTCGACGCTCTTGAGAAATTCGCCGCTTTGACGCTCAGGGTCGGCATACATGCCCCACGCCGCCGCTTCAACAACGCTCGGGGCGTATTTATCCCGCAGTAGAGCGCTCTTTTTCTCCTGCATAAAGCTGAGGATTCGAGCCTCCTCACGCAGGGAATCACGCACTCGGGCATAGTCGGCGGCAAGCTCGTTCTTCTCCTTACGGCAGCCGTCGGCGAGGGAATAATACTCCGCCCGCAGCTTTATGCTCTCAAGGTCGGCAATATATTTTGACATTCTGAGCGCCAGCTCCCTGTCGCTCAGCTTCTCGAGCTTCACCATTCGTCCCTCTCATCCTCCAGCACTGCATGGGCGCAGCGGATGCCGTCAACGGCGGCGGAAACTATGCCGCCCGCATATCCCGCACCCTCACCGCAGGGGTAAAGGCGGCGGATATTGGACTGATAAAGCTCGTCGCGCAAAATTCTGACAGGCGCGGAGCTGCGGGTCTCGGGCGCCGTAAGCACACCGTCGGGCAGCGCAAAGCCCTTGAGGCTCCTGTCCATTTTGACGATCGCCTGAGCCATGGTATCCGTGACCTTCTCGGGCAGCACCTTGCGGATGTCGCCTGGGGTAACGCCTGTAGCACAGGTGGGCCTCACAAACGACAGCTTCTTCGACGGCGTATTATTTAAGAAATCGCCTATTGTCTGGCACGGGGCGCTGTAATCCCCGCCGCCGAGTTTGAATGCGGTGCTCTCTATCTTCCTTTGCAGCTCGATGCCCGCAAGCGGATGATCGCTGCCGAAATTGCCCGGCTCAATGCCCACGAGCAGGGCGGAGTTTGAATTCTCGCCGTCACGGGCATATTCGCTCATGCCGTTGACGACCACATGACCCGCCTCCGAAGCAGCGGCGACGACAGTGCCGCCGGGGCACATACAGAACGTATATGCTCCCCTGCCGTGCTCGGGGTGGCAGGCGAGCTTATAATCGGCCGCGCCGAGGGCAGGATGCCCCGCAAACGAGCCGTATTGCGCCTTATCTATAAGCTCTCTCGGGTGCTCGATACGCACGCCGACAGAGAAAGGCTTCTGAATTATATCCGCGCCCTTATCATAAAGCATTTTGACGGTATCGCGGGCGGAATGCCCTATGCAGAGAAGCAGGGTATCGGTCTCGATATCCTCTGCGCTGCCGTCGTGCACGCAGGTGACGCCCTGCACAACGCCGTTTGCGATTATAATATCGGTCAATCGGCAGTTGAAGCGCACCTCACCGCCGAGGGCAATTATCTCCTCACGGAAAGCCTTAACTACAGCGCCGAGACGGTCGGTGCCTATATGCGGCCTTGAGGAATAGCCTATCTCCTCGGGGGCTCCGTGTGCAATCAGCTCGTCGACCACCTTGCGGCAGAGCGGGTCTTTGATGCCCGTGGTGAGCTTGCCGTCGGAAAAAGTACCTGCGCCGCCCTCGCCGAATTGCACATTGCTCTCGGTGTCGAGCTTGCGCTGAGTCCAAAAAACATTGACCTTTTGCGTGCGGGTATCGACATCCGCACCGCGCTCAAGGACTATAGGTCTGAGTCCCGCTCTCGCAAGGGTAAGCGCAGCGAAAAAGCCCGCGGGGCCGAAGCCAGCAATAACGGGTCTGAGAGTGCTCTTGCGCCTGACAGGAGGCATGACGTACTTATACTCGGTATATGCCTCGACCTTGGAATTCCTTGAATGAGCGATTATAGCCGCCTCGTCGGAATCGACCTCGGCATAGACGTTGTAGACAAAGAATACGTTATCCTTTTTTCTTGAATCCACCGCTTTTTTGGCGATACGCAGAGAGGTTATCCTCTCCTCCTTGCAGCGCAGCGCCTTTGCGGCGGCGGTGCGAAGCTCCTTTTCATCGCTGTCAAGCGGCAGTTTAATTTCGCTAATTTTTATCATCAGATTATCTCCCGAATACCGATTCACCGGCAAGCAGCCCCGAGGCCCATGCCCATTGCAGATTGAAGCCGCCGCAGCCGCCGTCAACATCAATTATCTCGCCCGCAAAATACAGCCCTTTAACAAGGCGCGACTGCATTGTGGCGGGGTCGATCTCGCCTACATTAACGCCGCCGCTCGTAACTTGGGAATCGTTGAACCCCTTAACGCCTGAAACGGCAACTGTATAGTCTTTCACTTTACACGCTATTGCGGTGCACTCGCCGTCCGTCAGCGTTTTTATCTTTCTGTCGCCCTTGTAAAGTATACACGCTTTACAAATTTGCACACCCAGTTGCTTCACAAGAATGCCCGAAAGCAGGTCGTCGAGCGGCCGTTCACCCTTGATATGTCTCAAACTGCAAATATACTCTGTAAGAGCCTTCAAATCAAGCTCCGGAATGAAGTCAATATGTGTAAAGGTTTTTTGCTTGTCAGCTATGTGTGAGGCAAGCTCCATTGCCGCAATGCCTGATATACCGCTGTCGGTGAAAAGTATTTCGCCTTGCGAAGAAGCACTTTTACCGCCCGATTCAAGCCGCAGAGACACGTTGGCAGCTCTTATCCCCTTGAGCGGGCGAACCTCGGCGGGGTCGGCAGCAACAAGCGGCACAAGCGCGGGTCTAAGCTCCGTCACCTTATGGTCGAGCATCTCGGCAAGCGCATAGCCGCTGCCGTCGGAGCCCTGTGACGGCGACGATCTGCCCCCGCAGGCAATCATGACCCTGTCGGCGACAAACGAATTATTAATAATAAATTTCTGACCGTTCTTTTTGATTGAATTTATGGGCGTATCGCAGAGCACCTCGACTCCAAGCCGTTCGACCTCAAATCTCAGCGCGTCGAGCACCGACGAAGCGGCGTTGCTCCTCGGATACACCCTGCCCTCGCCGTCAGTGCGGCAACGTAGACCGAGCGTCGCGAAGAAATCCACCACTCTCTCGGGCGGGTACTTTTCCAACGCAGTCAGCGCAAACTCACGATTCTTATATTCATGCCCGAGGGCATGGATATTGGTCAGGTTACAGCGCCCGTTGCCCGTTGCGAGCAGCTTTTTGCCGACCCTCGGCAGCCTCTCGGCAACGGCAATGCGAGCCTCGGGAGCCAGCCGCTTAGCATTTATCGCAGCCGCAAGCCCCGAAGCGCACCCACCTATTATCATGAGGTCATAATTCTTCATATTTTATCCTTTATATATCTATCACTTGCGCCCGGACGCCGAGCATCGGAAGCAGCCTGTCGAATATATCGGCGGTTTTCAGCTTCAGGGTGGTGCTGTTGTTGCAAGGGTGGCAGCAGAAGTATTCGCCCCTCGGCGCTCTGCTGTCAACAGCAAGGCGCACACGGCGCTGCTTATCAAAAATCAGACTGAGTATACTCAGCGAACCGGGCTGAGTTGAGAGCAGCTCTGTCATACGCTCGCTTTTTGCAAAGGAAAGCCGCGATGTGCCGAGCTTCTTTGAGATATCCTTTGTCACGAACTGCTTATCGCCGCCCATCACAAGCAGGATAAATTCACTCTCGTTGCTCGGGCACAGCAGCAGGTTCTTATAGACCGTTGCACCCGTGAGCTTCTCGACCCACGCGCATTGCTCGAGCGTGAAAGCCGGCTCATGCTCAAATAATTCATACTCTATCCCCGCTTTGTCAAGGAAGCGCAGAGTCTCTTTTTTAACATCAAAATCCATAATTATTGCCCGTAAAATGCGGAGGCGTAATCGGCGGCTATCATCTCGACCGTCTTAAGCTCGCCGCTGCTCCTGTCCTTATGCACAAGAACGCCGTCGCTGAAGGAATGCAGGCGCACGCAGGCATCCTCGCCCCTCGCGGTCGCCCAACTCTCGGCTGCGGAGCCCATGAAATCCGGGTCGGGATAAACGCTTTCGTCAATCGAATAGCTGCCCGTGTCAAGCTCGGCGCAGCAGAATGAGACGATATTGCCGTCCGAATCAAAGCTGACAAAGCACCTCGCCTTGCTGCTCTGAATGAGATAGACCCCGTCGGCAGTCCTCGCGAACTCAAGAAATTCGCTCATCTTGCCGCTCGAATCCTCGTCGGCGGTAAAAATGAAACGGAAAGCGTCGTTCTTCTTATCATACTCCGCGGAGTAGCTCTTTGTAAGCCCCTCGGAGACAAAACGCAGCATATATTTGCTGCCGCCCTTGGAGGTGAATTCAACATCCATCCCCGCGCTCTCGAGCTTATATTCCTCTTTGGCGCGCTCGTCGGTCATATCGCCGTCGAAGCGGTCGGTCAGCGATATTGCGCCGCACTGAAAGGGTTCAAAGGTGGTAAGAATATAATCGCTTTGCAGGAAATAATCGGAGCTGTTTTTTTGCCGGATCTCGGCATTGTGCTGCTCCTCAAGCACATTGACCTTCTCCTCGACCGCGGTCAGCACCGAATTATATCTTGAGCGGCAGCCGAGATAGGTCTTATCGCTGTTTGTAATATTGAGCATCCCCGCCGTCTTGACCGTGGTCTGTGTTTTACCACTCCCGCAGGAGCAGAGGCAGAGCATAAGCACGGCAAGGAGCAGGCAAATCAGTCTTTTCATATAACCGAACTCCGTTAATATAAAAATACAAAAAGAAACAGGGCTTCGCATCGGCAACACGAAGCCCGATCCATGTGTTTATTTCTCGCTGAGGAGCTTTGCAAGCTCATCCATGAAAGTATTGATATCCTTAAACTGCCTGTAAACGGAGGCAAAGCGGACATAGGCGACCTCGTCCAGCTCCTTGAGCCTGTCCATAGCCATTTCGCCTATCTTCACCGAGGTGACCTCACGGTCAAGCGAATTCTGAAGAGCCGTCTCGATATAATCGACCGACTTTTCAATATCCTCAAGTGCCACGGGGCGCTTCTCGCAAGCCCTTAGCATACCGTTGAAGAGCTTGTTGCGGTCAAAGACCTCTCTTGAGCGATCCTTTTTGACTACGATGACGGGCACGCTCTCGATGACCTCATAGGTGGTGAATCTCTTGCCGCAGTTGATGCATTCACGGCGGCGGCGGATGCGCTCGCCCTCATCGGTGGGGCGGGAATCTATAACCTTGCTCTCTTCGCAGGAACAAAACGGACATTTCATGGCAATAACACTCCTTTGAGCTTTGTCTTTTTTCAGTATATCAAAAATCTAACGGTTTTTCAAGGGCATATTTATAATTCACACCCATTGCTGGCAAAATTTTTGAATTGAAGCACACCGCCGCCTTGAAGTATAATCATATCGGAGGTGTCACAATGAAAAAGATACTGTCAGAGCTTCACCGCCCCGCGAGGCGGATACTTATCATCGGCGGGCTGCTGACCGCAGCGGCGGTGGCTGCGTCCGCCTTCCTCTACTTCGGGGCAGGCAGGCTGCTCGACTACTACCCCTGCGTTGACATGAGTGAGAAGCTGCTCGCCGCTACGAGGCCGCTCGGGGTGCTCGTATGCGCGGGCACTCTCGGCTCGGAATACCTTTCAAAGCAGCGGGAGCACAACGCCGAATAAGCTCAAACTCCGCCCGATTTGTCAGACAATATTCAATAATGTCTAACAAATCGGGCGCTTTTTATATGATTTTATCGGTTTCTTCAGACAAATGAAGTAATTGCATATTTACACTTTCTCGCCTAAAGTGCTATATTCATCCTATCAAAAAAATCCACGGAGGACAAAAGATGGCTTCTGAGCAGAACAGACTGGAATATTACGCAAAGGTCAACACCGTGCGCGACCTTATCGACCTTGCCGCCGAGAGATACGGCGACAAGCCCTTTATCAAATATCTTGAAGGAGACGGGATAACGGAGAAGAGCTTCAGCGAGCTGAGGTCAAACAGCCTTGCGCTCAGCCGCTACATCCGCTCGATCTGCCCCCGCAGGATGCATATAGCCGTCATAGGCAAGACCACCTATGAATATATCACCGCCCTGACGGGCACGCTCGTGAGCGGCAACGTCTTTGTGCCGTTTGCGCCCAATATCTCGGTCAATGAGGCGTGCGAGCTTTTTGCCGACGGTGACGTTGAAGCTCTGTTTTATGAGGCGGATTTTGACGAGAGAGCCAAGGAGATAGCCGAGAAATGCCCGCAGCTCAAGACCGTTGTGAATATGGGCGACGCCGAGCATTTCGCCTCGATCTATGCGGAATACGGCGAAAATTCCGACTTCGCTCCCCTCTCGGAGGTCGAGCTTGACCCCGACAACTGCGCCGCCATAATCTACACCTCCGGCACAACGGGGGTACGCAAGGGAGTAATGCTCTCGTCAAGAAATCTGATATCAAACGTCACTTATACCGAGCTTGCGCTCGACCCTAACGACGTGATGCTCTCTGTGCTGCCGATGCATCATATATTCTGCATCTCCTGCGATTATTTCAAGCCCCTGCTTGACGGCATCACAGTATGCCTCAACGGTGAGATAAGCAATATCGGCAGGAGCCTTGCGACATTCAAGCCCACCACGATGAGAGCCGTGCCGATGATATGCGACACGCTTATCAAAAAGGTGCATATGCTCCACAAGAAGTACCCCGAGTTGACCGACAGGCAGGCTGCCGAGCTGGTATTCGGCGAGAATTTCAAATGGATAGCCGTCGGCGGAGCGGCCCTCGGCAAGGGGCTTGTAGCCGATTATGAGAAGCACGGTATCATGCTGCGCCAGGGCTACGGCATGACCGAGGTCAGCCCGAAGATATCGACGGCGGATTTCGGCGACGAATGCAAGGACTCCAGCGGCAAGATACTGCGAAGCATCGGCGACGTGAGGATAGTTGACGGCGAAATACAGGTCAAGGGCAGCTCGGTGATGATGGGCTACTACAAAAAGCCCGAGGAGACTGCAAAAGTATTCACCGAGGACGGCTACCTCAAGACCGGCGACCTCGGCAGGATAACCTCGAGCGACCACATCTATGTCACGGGCAGGCTCAAGAATCTGATAATCCTCTCAAACGGCGAAAACGTATCGCCCGAGATGCTGGAGAATAAATTCGCCGATGAAAAAGTCGTCAAAGAGATTGTTGTTTACGGCGATAAGGACAGGATAGTTGCCGAGATATTCCCCGACTCCGAATACGCCTATGCCGCCGGTGTTAGCGATATCAAGAATTACCTTGAATCGAAGGCAGAGCAGCTCAATGAGAGCGAGCCCGAGGAGCGCAGGATAGCCGAGATCCGCCTGCGCGACAAGCCGTTTGAGAAGACCACGACGGGCAAGATAAAACGCACCGCGGTTAAAATAGAGTATTAAAGCTATTATATTTTTATAAATCGGAGGAAACACAAATGCTCGAATACACTCTGCCCGACGGCAGGACGGTGGAATCCTATCCGCTCACCCCGGCGCAGCAGCTCATGCTTTATCTTTCTATCCAATACGGCAACCATGTGCCGGTGCTGAATATCTGCACAGGCTACTATTTCCAAGGTGAATTTGACAGTAAAGTGATGAAGGAGGCCATCCTTGAGGCGATCGACCGCTGCGACGTTATGCGCCTGCGCTTTGCGAAGCACCCTCTCTTTAAGGTCGTTCAGTATCTTGCGGACGAAGCGGGCATTGAGATCGAGGAGGAGGATCTCTCAAATATGCCGTGGGATGAGGCTCACGAATTCATCAAGGAGCGCGGGCATTCACTCATCGACACATTTGCAGACGCACCTCTGCATCAGATAAAGATAATTCATCTTGAGAATGATTACAACGGCATTTACTTGAAGCTGCACCACCTCGGCTTCGACGGCTATTCGTCAAAAATGCTTATCAGCGACATAATGGCGATATATCTGAGCAAGAAATACGGCAAACCCTATCCGAAACCGATGCGCTCGTATTTTGAGTGCCTTGAGAAGGAATTCGCCTATGCCGAATCCGACCGCCACGACGAGGATATTGCCTATTGGGTCAGCACGATAACAGACCGCCCCGAGGCGATATACACCGATTATGTTCGCCCGAGCAGGCTTATCGAGCAGAGGATAAGAGAGAACAAACCCGACCTGCGTATCGCCTCCGTCCACGACGGCGACGACCCCTCCTCCAAAACTCTCAGATACAGCCTGAGCAAGGAGACCTCGGACAAGATAATGTCGCTCTGCGCCGAAAAAGGCCTTTCCGTTCCCTGTGTAATGATGATGGGTCTGCGTTGCGCCCTCTCCTCCTTCAACGACAACGAGGAGGACGTTTCCTTCAAACTGATGGTCAACCGCAGAGCTACGCTGCTTGAGAAAAAATCCGGCGGCATGAGGATGCACTTCTTCTCAATGAGGAGCATTGTTAAGCCCGAGATGACTTTCCTTGAGGCGCTCAAAGTCATTGAGCAGGCGCAGAACGAGGTCTTTGAGCACTCAAACCTCAGCTCGCTCGAGGCTATCGCTGTCCGCCACAAGGCAATGGGCAACGAAACGCACGATGTTTATGAGAGCATGAGCTTCTCATACCAGCCCTATATGCCCGTACCGTGCCTTGATGAAAAAATGCGTGACTCAAGTCGAGGTTTCTGGTATAACAACGATGCTTCAATGCAGAATCTTTATCTGACCGTCATGCATCGCAGCAACGACGCAGGGCTTGACTTCAACTACGAATACAGGACAAAAAACAACCCCATCAACGAGCTTGGCATATTCCACAACAAGCTGATAAAATCCATACTGCTCGGCACTCGGAACACGGGCATCACCGTCGGTGAGATTCTTGATGAAATAAAGGAAGACGAGGTAGATATATATGCTTGAGAAAATTGTCGATATCATCCTTAACTATGTTGAGCCCGACGATGAGATAACCCCCGACACCCGCATCAAGAGCGAGCTGGGAATGTCGTCGTTTGACCTTGTTTGCTTCGGCGACGATCTCTATGACGAATTCGGCGTTAAGATCGGGGCTGATGATTTCAGGAGATGCGACACCGTCGGCAAGCTCGCCGCATATATCGGGGCAAACTGCTGAGGTGAAGATAACATTCATAAACTCCGCCGAAATAAGCGACGAATTGCTCGCCGAGTGGCTGCTCGAGGCGGACGAAAATAAGCAACGCGAGATAAACCGTATGCAGCAGGCGGATAAGCGAAGGCTGCGTATCGCCGCCGACCATCTTTGCCGCGCCGCAGCGGCCGAGGCTCTGGGTCTATCCCCCGCCGAGGTGAAATTCGGCAAAAACGAGCACGGCAAGCCGACGACGGACGGCATAGAATTCAACCTCAGCCACAGCGGAAATATCGCCGTATGCGCCGTATCGGGCAAGCCCGTCGGCATTGATATCGAAGCCCTGCGCGAGATACGCCCCGATGTGGCTAAGCGCTTTGCGTCGGCAGAGGAGCTTGAATACATCGGTAGCAACCCACGGCGGCTCTTTGAGATATGGACTCTGAAGGAGGCGTATTTCAAGTGCGTCGGCACGGGGATAGGCTCGGATATTAAGAGCGTCACATTCACCGTTGACGGCAACGATATCCGCTGCTCCGAGCCGGGCTTCACCTGCAAATTCATAAGCATTGCGGACGGCTATATCTGCTCCGTATGCGAAAAAGAAAGTTAAAACTCAATAATTATCTCTCCGAGGTCTGCAATAAAATGCCGGCCTCGGAGTTCTTTTATTACAAAACAGTTACAGTTTAAGAATACTATTGACACAGCGGCTCGAATATTGTATAATAAACACCGTTAGATATATATCACTCGATATATATCAATAAATTCATGTTAATTCTCGCAGAGAGGATGATGAAATGGCGCCGAGAGTTAAATTCACGAGAGACGAGATGGTTCAGGCGGCTCTGAGCGTTGTTAAAGCCAAGGGCATATCCGCCCTCACCGCAAGGGCTATCGCCGACGAGCTGGGGGTATCGACTCAGCCGGTATTCACCTGCTTCAACACGATGGAGGAGGCAAAGAGAGAGGTCCGCGCCGCCGCCATGGCGCTGTATGACCGCTACACGGCGATAGGGCTCAGCATGAAGATACCGTTCTACGGCTTCGGAATGCAGCATATCAAATTCGCAAAGGAGGAGCCGGAGCTTTACAGGCTGCTGTTCCTCACCCCGACACACGACGGCAAAAACGGCGCGATCGAGTCAACGACCCATTCCTTCGAGCAGCTGAGCGAGCCGATAATGCGGATATATGACATGACCGCCGCCGAGGCCGAGCGGTATTTCCGCAACATGTGCCTTGTCGGCCACAGCATCGCAACGCTGATAGTCACGGGCGGCTGCCCCTACTCCGATGAGGAGATAAGCAACATAATCACCGGCTTCAGCGTCGCCATGTGCAGAGCCATCAAGCAGATACCCGGCTTCACAGAGAATAATTATGACCGCTTCAAGGTCTTTTCCGATGTCATTGAGGGCTACCGAAAAGACGAAAATCACTAAACCGATTGGAGAATTATTATGCTTAAAATCGAACACCTTACAAAAACATTCGGCGAGAAAAAGGCCGTTGACGACCTCTCGCTTCACATCGCCCCGGGCGAGATCTACGGCTTCATCGGCCACAACGGCGCCGGCAAGACCACCACGCTCAAATCCGTTGTCGGCATTCAGAATTTTGACGAGGGCGAGATCACAATATGCGGCACCTCCATCAAGGCCGACCCCCTCACCTGCAAAAAGCAGATAGCCTATATCCCCGATAACCCCGACCTGTATGAATACATGACGGGCATCAAGTATCTGAACTTCATCGCAGATATATTCGGCATCGGCTCGGCGGAGAGAATGGAGCGCATACACAAATACGCCGACATATTTGAACTGACCGCCGACCTTGCTCAGCCGATAGCCTCCTATTCACACGGCATGAAGCAAAAGCTCGCCATCATCTCAGCATGGATACACGATCCGAAGCTGATCATCATGGATGAGCCGTTTGTCGGCCTCGACCCCAAGGCGGCCCACCTGCTCAAGAGCATGATGCGCGAGGTCTGTGACAACGGCGGCGCAATATTCTTCTCCACCCATGTGCTTGAGGTCGCCGAGAAGCTCTGCGACAAGGTTGCCATAATCAAGGCGGGCAAGCTAATCCGCTCCGGCACAATGGAGGAGGTCAAGGGCGACGATTCGCTCGAGGAAGTATTCCTTGAATTGGAGGGAGAATAATGCTCAAAACTCTGCTTCACAAGCAAATGACGGAGATATTTCGCAGCTATTTCTACGACGCAAAGAAGAACAAAAAGCGCTCGAAAGCATCAACGACAATGTTCTTCGCCATATACGTCATACTCATGGTCGGCGTGCTCGGCGGCATATTCACCTATCTGTCGATATCCATGTGCGAGCCCATGGTCATTGCGGGAGCGGGCTGGCTCTACTTCACGATAATGAGCCTTATCGCCATAGCCCTCGGCGCATTCGGCAGCGTATTCAACACCTACTCCGGGCTTTATCTCTCAAAGGATAACGACCTGCTGCTCTCAATGCCGATACCCGTGCGCTACATCATGATTTCCCGCCTGCTGGGCGTTTATCTGATCGGTCTTATGTATTCCGAGGTCGTGATGCTGCCCGCAATAATAGTCTATTGGGTCATCGCCGCCCCGGGCGCAGCCGCAGTGGTCTGCTCACTGGTGCTTGCGCTGCTCGTCTCGGTGATAGTCATGCTGCTCTCATGCCTGCTCGGCTGGGTGGTAGCCAAGGTAAGCCTCAAGCTCAAGAATAAGAGCTTCATCACCGTGCTTGTCTCGCTGTTGTTCTTCGGCGTATACTACTTTATATCCTTCAAGGCTCAGGATATTATCCAGAATCTTATCATCAACGTCTCAACCTACGGTGCAAAGATTAAGGCTTCGGCATACCCGCTCTATTTCCTCGGCCGCATGGGCGAGGGTTATATAACGGCAGCCGTCGTCGTGACCGTCATAGTCGCCTTGCTCACGGCTCTGCTGTGGTTCCTGCTCTCACGCAGCTTCATCGGCATAGCCACATCGACCGCCAAAGCTACAAAGACGGTTTACAAAGAAAAAGCCGAAAAGGTCAAGAGCGTATCCTCCGCCCTCTTCGGCAAAGAGATGCGCCGCTTCACTGCCAGCCCGAGCTATATGCTCAACTGCGGCCTCGGCATTGTCTTCCTGTTCATCGGCGGCGTTGCGCTGCTCATCAAGGGCAATTATCTCGGCGAAGTGCTTAAAGCTGCGTTCGTCGAGCAGCCCGACACCGTGCCCGTGCTTCTGTGCGCCGCGATATGCGCCATGATCTCGGCGATAGACATCACAGCCCCCTCGATATCGCTCGAGGGCAAGTCGATATGGCTCGCACAGTCCCTGCCTGTCAACGCTTGGCAGGTGCTCAAGGCGAAGCTCAAGGTGCAGATACTTCTCTCGGGCGTACCCGCCCTCTTCTGCACGCTCTGCGGCGTTTTCACGCTGAAGATGACCCTTGCCGAATCACTCATAACTATTTCGATCATCGCAATATACACGCTCCTCGCCGCGGTATTCGGCCTCGTCCTCGGTCTTAAAATGCCGAATCTCACCTGGACAAACGAGATAACCCCGATAAAGCAGGGCGGCAGCGTTATGTTCGCCATGTTCGGCGGCTGGGCATACAGCGCAGTCATCGCGCTCCCGTTTTTCTTCTTCGCATACCCCCTCGGCGCCGCAGCCTACCTCGGCTGCATAGCGGCGCTCAGCTTGATAATCAGCGTCATACTCTTTGTATGGTGCAAAAAGAAAGGCGCTGAGATATTCTCAAATCTCAGCTGCAACTAATGAATTGTGAAAGATTTTTTTGATATCAGCGGTATCCCCTCAGCGCTTTACGGCAAAAGATCCGATAAAGTATTCCTCTTTGTTCACGGTCAATTCGGCTGCAAGGAGGAGGCGGAGCGCTTTGCCGAGGTCGCAAATCCGCTCGGTTGGCAGGTGCTCGCTATCGACCTGCCCGAGCACGGCGGCAGGCAGGACGGCGTAAAGCTGCTGCCTTGGGAGGTCGTACCCGAGCTGCAAAAAGTAATGCAATACGCAAAGGCGAATTGGCAGAGCATATCTCTCAGAGCCACCAGCATCGGCTCGTGGTTCTCTCTGCTCGCATTCAAGGGCAAGCGGCTCGAACGCCGCCCGCTCGTCTCTCCCCTGCTCGACATGGTCGATATGATAAGCGGCCTGATGCAGCTTGCGGGCGTGAGCGAGGAGAGCCTTGAGGCCGAGGAAGAGATACCGACCGAATTCGGTCAAACCCTCTCATGGGATTATCTCTGCTATGCCCGCAGCCACCCCGTCTCCGCCGAGGGCGTGACGGATATCCTCTACGGCGAATGCGACGAGACTATCCCCCGCAGGGTCATCGACGGCTTCATTGCCGCAAACCCCTGCACGCTGACCGTAATGCCGGGCGGCGAGCATTGGTTTCACACCCCGGAGCAGCTTGAATTCATGAAAAATTGGGAGCATGAGACGCTCTCACGCAATTAAACCGCTTACAGCGCTTCTTCACAAAAGAGGCGCTGTATTTTTTTGCAAAAAGGGCTTGACAAAAGTGTCGGTAGGCTGTAAACTATAATTGTCGGTAGGCTACCGACAGTCAGGAGACGATAATATGAACGAATTAAAGCTCGGCGCGGTTGACGAGAAATTCGCCGACATTGTCTGGAGCAACGCCCCGATATCCACGGGCGAGCTTGTCAAGCGCTGCGCCGCTCAGCTGAATTGGAAGCGCCCCACCGTCTACTCCGCACTCAGAAAATTCTGCGACAACGGCATATTCAAGACCGAGGACAGCACCGTCACCGTTTTGATAACCAAGGAGCAGCTCCACGGTATGCAGAGCGCAAAATTCGTGGACGAAGTATTTGGCGGCTCGCTGCCCGCTTTTATAGCGGCATTCTCAAGCCGCAAAAAGTTGACCGATAAAGAGATTGACACCATCCAGCGCATGATAGACGAGGCGAAGGAGGTGCGGTAATGGGCGGCTTTATGAATTCGCTTACCGAGGTATTCATCAAGGTGCTCGACATGAGCATGGCGGCAACATGGATGATGCTTGCCGTAGCGCTGCTGCGGGCGCTGCTCAAAAAAGCCCCTCGCTCGCTTATCTGCCTTATGTGGGCGCTGACCGCCGTGCGGCTGCTTTGCCCGCTCTCATTCAGGAGCATTTTCAGCCTTGTGCCAAGCTTCAGCCCGACCGATCGGGTGATTGCATGGGCCGCCGAGAGCGTTAATACGCCCGCCGCCGTGCCGAGCCCGAGCCAAAGCCTGCCCGCCGTGACGGAGGCTCCGCAAGCTGCCGCATCGACGGCGAATATGACCGAGATCCTCGCCGTGATATGGCTTGCGGGCGTTGCCGCAACGCTTATCTGCGCCGCCGTCAGCTACGTCAGGCTGCGTAAAAAGGTCGCAATGACTGCACCGCTCGAGGGCAATATCCTGCTGTGCGACTCGGTAAGCTCCCCTTTCATTCTCGGCGTTATCAGGCCGAAAATTTATCTACCGTCGGATATGGGCGGAGAGCAGCGTGAGCTTGTGCTCGCCCATGAGAGAGCGCATCTCGCCCGCAAAGACCACCTGCTGAAGCCCGCAGCCTTTGCCGCGCTTGCGCTGCATTGGTTCAACCCGCTCTGTTGGCTCTCATACGCCCTGCTTTGCCGTGATATTGAGGTTGCCTGCGACGAACGGGTGATCAGAGACCTCGGAAGCGATAAAAAATGCGCCTATTCGCAGGCACTGCTCGATTGCAGCGCCCCGAGGCGCACCGCAGCCGCCTGCCCGATAGCGTTCGGGGAGGTCGGAGTAAAAGAAAGGGTGAAAAACATTTTGAATTACAAGAAACCCGCATTCTGGCTCGTAATATCCGCAGTTATCGTTTGCGTTGCAGCGGCCGTATGCCTGCTGACCGACCCCGCAGGGGTACGCCTTGACAAAATGACCGACTTTGCCGGCACGGACGGCGCCTTTGACGATATCTCGAGCATAACCGTCGCCTATGAAGGCAAGACCTTCACCGTCTCCGATGAAGCAGCCGTCAAATCGGCGACCGACGCTCTCAAAAAAATCAGGATACGCAAAAGCCCCATCGACGGCTCCACCCGCGAGAACCGCCCGTCATATCTGACCGTCTGCATAAACCACGGCAACGGCGCGGACACTCTCTTCTGCTTCGGCAAGGATCTCGCCGAAATGTATGAGTGCGGATACTTCAAGGAGTCCTACTCACACAGGGTGGTTTCACCGAAAGAGGTGGAAAAATTCATCGACGCCCTTGCGGGCTGTGAGGTCACCGAGGGTGGGATCGTATACGGCAAGACCTATTACAGCGATACTATCGACGACGGCAAGGTGAATTCAACACCGTCGTTCAAGCTTGACAAGGACGGCAGATTTGAATTCTCGCCCGGGCTTTACAGCAGCTATCTCGGCATCGGCAGCTACCGCTTTGACGGCATAAGGCTGACACTCAAAACGGATGACGGCAAATATGTCATCGCTTTGCGAGCCGAGGGCGCAGCCTTCCGCTACTACGCCGCCGACTCCTCGCCCGAGGATGTCCTCAAGGACGGCACGGTATTCAACTGAACACAGCAAAATACCCCTTCGGAGCTTGAAACTCCGAGGGGGTACTGTATTATTATTTGCAGACGAGCTCGCCGTTCTCGGCGTCGACCGTGATGGTGGAGTCCGCGTCAATGTCGCCTGAGAGTATCTTGCGGGCGACGAGAGTTTCAAGGCTGCTTTGCAGATATCTGCGGAGCGGTCTTGCGCCGTAGACGGGGTCGTAGCCGCGGTCGATGATAAGCTCCTTGGCCTTGTCGGTAACCTCGAGTCCGAGGCTCCTGTCGGCGAGACGCTTCCTGAGCTGGGCGAGCATGATATCAATGATGCCGTTCAGGTTATCCTTGGTAAGCGGGCGGAAGAATATCGTCTCGTCAAGCCTGTTGAGGAATTCGGGGCGGAAGCTGCGGCGCAGCTCCTCCATGACGCCCTTCCTTGCTTCCTCCGAGATATTGCCGTTCTCGTCAATACCGTCGAGCAGATACTGGCTGCCGAGGTTAGAGGTCAGGATGATGATGGTATTCTTGAAATCCACCGTCCTGCCCTGGCTGTCGGTGATACGGCCGTCGTCAAGCACCTGGAGCAGGATATTGAATACATCGGGGTGAGCCTTCTCGATCTCGTCAAAGAGGACGACCGAGTAGGGCTTGCGGCGCACAGCCTCGGTGAGCTGACCGCCCTCGTCGTAGCCGACATATCCCGGAGGCGCACCGATAAGACGGGACACGGAGTATTTCTCCATATACTCGGTCATATCAATACGCACCATATTGTGTTCGTCGTCAAACAGGCAATCCGCCAGAGCCTTTGCAAGCTCCGTTTTGCCGACGCCCGTGGGGCCGAGGAAGAGGAAGCTGCCGATGGGTCTGTTGGGGTCTGAGATACCCGCGCGGGAGCGCAGGATGGCCTCGGTGACCTTCTGCACGGCTTCGTCCTGGCCGACAACTCTCTCATGGATGACCTTATCGAGATGCAGCAGCTTCTCGCGCTCGCCCTCCATCAGCTTGGTAACGGGTATACCCGTCCACTTTGCGACGATGGCGGCGATCTCCTCCTCATCCACGGTGTCATGGACAAGGGTATTTTCCTTGCGCTGCTCGCTGCGCTCCTCAGCCTCCGAGAGCTTCTTCTCGAGGGCGGGGAGGTCGTAATACTTGAGCTTTGCGGCCTTTTCGTATTCATAATGAAGCTGAGCCTGCTCGATGTCGGCGTGCATCTGCTCGATCTCCGACTTGATGCGCTTTACCTCGTCAACGCTCTGCTTCTCGGCATCCCAGCGGGATTTCATCTCGTTGTATTTATCCTTATTCTCCGCAAGCTCAGCGCCCAGCTTCTCAAGGCGCTCCTTGGAGAGCTTGTCGGTCTCCTTTTTAAGAGCCATTTCCTCGATCTCGAGCTGCATTATCCTCCTGCGGACATCGTCAAGCTCGGAGGGCATAGAATCGATCTCGGTGCGGATGGAGGCGCAGGCCTCATCCACAAGGTCGATAGCCTTATCGGGCAGGAAACGGTCGGTAATGTATCTGTCGGAGAGCGTAGCGGCGGCGACAAGCGCGCTGTCGTGGATACGCACGCCGTGATAGACTTCGTAGCGCTCCTTAAGACCTCTCAGTATCGAGATGGTATCCTCGACCGTAGGCTCATTGACCATAACGGGCTGGAAACGACGTTCAAGAGCGGCGTCCTTCTCGATATACTTCCTGTATTCGTCAAGGGTGGTGGCGCCGATGCAGTGCAGCTCGCCTCTTGCAAGCATGGGCTTCAGGAGGTTGCCTGCGTCCATGCTGCCCTCGGTCTTGCCCGCGCCGACTATAGTATGAAGCTCATCAATGAAGAGCAGGATCTTGCCCTCGGACTTCTTGATCTCCTCGAGGACGGCCTTCAGCCTCTCTTCAAACTCGCCTCTGTATTTAGCGCCGGCTATAAGAGCGCCCATATCAAGGCTGAATACGGTCTTATCCTTCAGCCCCTCGGGCACGTCTCCCCTGACTATCCTCTGGGCAAGTCCCTCGGCTATAGCGGTTTTACCTACGCCGGGCTCGCCTATCAAGACGGGGTTATTCTTAGTCTTTCTCGAAAGAATACGGATGACGTTCCTTATCTCGGTGTCACGACCGATAACGGGGTCAAGCTCGTTATCGCGGGCACGCTTGACAAGGTCGGTGCCGTATTTTGCGAGGGCATCGTAAGTGCCCTCTGGGTTATCGCTCGTTACGGGGCCGCTCTTGACCTTGGAGAGAGCCTCGGTAAAGGCATTCTTTGTGATGCCGTGGGCGTTGAATATCTTCCTTATCTGCGGGGTCATGTCGGCGAATATGCCGAGCATCAGATGCTCAACTGAGACATATTCATCCTTCATGCTCTTTGCCGCTTTCTCGGCGGCGCGGATTATACGGTCGGTCTCGGCGGAGAGATACATATCGCCGCCCGAAACCTTGGGAAGAGTAGAAATATATGAATCCAGCTCAGCGAGGACAGCGTTGCTGTCAACGCCCATCTTGCCGAAGAGCGACGGGATAAGGCCGCCGTCCTGGTCAAGCAGAGAATAGAGCAGGTGCTCGGGCATGAGCGCCTGATTCTCGTTCTCGGACGCGATATTCTGAGCGTTCTGGATCGCTTCAATGGTTTTTTGAGTGAAGTTCTGAGTGTTCATTAAATCACCTGCTTAATTTAGTATAGGTTGCTTAAATAATAATGTTTTGGCGCGCGGCATACTCGCCGTAACGGCGGTCTATATCCGCTGCCGAATATCTGCCGGAGAGGTAGCCCTTCATCAGCTCGTCAAAAAGCTCGATGTAGGCGGAGATAGCCCCCGCCAGCTCCTGCGGCGTGAAATCCTTGTGCGGCACGGCAAGGCTGCGGCAGAATTTGTTATCATAGAGCGCATAATTGACGTTCACAACACCCCTGCGCGGCAGGTATTTCTGCTCCGTCTTGTGCCAAAGGCGGAAGAAATCGGTCATATCGCTGATAAGAGCGGCGCTCTGAGTGCGGAATATAACGGAAAGCTCGCCTATCGAACCCTCCCCGCTCTCATAAAGCTCCACCTCGTATTTGACGGTGGGGCGGTATTTATACTCAAGGCTGCTTTTGAGCGACATGGTGAGGTCATTCGGCGCAAAGAACGGCACAAGCTGCCCATATGGCGCCACGGCCTCGACAATGGCCTGAAAGACATCATTTATACGCCTTTGCGGCGTAGTCATGCCGAGATACTCAGCGAGGATCTGGTTTATCAGATTTGAACGGTTCGTGCCCATTTGGTGAGCAAGCCGATCCGCCTCTCTCACGACCTCGTCGCTGAGCATCAGGCTGTATAAGGTCTTTTTCAAGAGTATCAGCTCCTTTTTTGGTTTTCTGACTGTATCATACCACCATCTTAAACTTTTGTCAAGAGATTTATATAAATGTTCACACAAAGTTAATAAATTTCAATACAAGTTTTCAAAGATGCAAAAACACCCGCGCACACATGAAGTATGCACGGGCATAAACTTATTAAACAGATTTAACCGTATATCCTGCGACTGTATTCGGCGTATTCGCCGCTTTTTATCTCATCCATCCATTCTGTATTATCGAGATACCATTTGATAGTCTCGGCGATGCCGACGTCGAACGAGGTCTCAGGCTGCCAGCCCAGCTCCGTTGATATCTTGGTCGGGTCAATGGCATAGCGCAGGTCGTGGCCGGCTCTGTCCTTGACATGGGTTATCAGCGACTCCGGCTTTGAGAGAGCGGCAAGGATCGTCTTGACCACGTCTATATTGCGCTTCTCATTGTGGCCGCCGACATTGTATATCTCCCCCACTCTGCCCGAGTGGATGACCATATCTATCGCCTTGCAGTGATCCTCAACATAGAGCCAGTCGCGCACGTTGAGACCCTCGCCGTAAACGGGCAGGCTCTCATCCGCCTGAGCGCGGACTATCATGAGCGGTATCAGCTTCTCGGGGAACTGGTAGGGGCCGTAGTTGTTTGAGCAGCGGGTTATCGTCACGGGCAGGCCGTAGGTCCTGTGGAATGCAAGGGTCAGCAGGTCGGCGGACGCCTTTGAAGCCGAATACGGGCTTGAGGTGACAAGATTCATCGTCTCGGTGAAGAAGAGGTCAGGTCTGTCAAGCGGCAGATCACCGTAGACCTCGTCGGTGGAGACCTGGTGATAGCGTGAAACGCCGTGGCGTCTGCTCGCATCGAGCAGGCACGCCGTGCCGGTGATGTTTGTCTCAAGGAATATAAACGGATTCTCGATCGACCTGTCAACATGGCTCTCGGCGGCAAAATTGACAACGATATCGAATTTCTCCTCGGCAAAGAGCTTGTCAACAAGCTCCCTGTCGGCAATATTGCCCTTGACGAACTTAAATTTCGGATTCTCCATAGCCTTATTAAGGCTCTTGAGATTGCCCGCATATGTGAGGGCGTCGAGGCAGACTATATCATAATCCGGGTGCTTATCAAGCATATAATAGACGAAGTTGCAGCCTATAAAACCTGCGCCGCCCGTAACAAGAATTTTCAAATCATTCACCCTTTTCTTCATTATCAGTGATCGGCTCGGCCTCCTTGACCGAGACGGTCTTGCGGTATTCGACCTTATCGTACATTTTCCTGAACCTCACCCCTACGGCGTAGGTGGTGCTGCACTGCTCGCAGACGAAATTCGCCCTGAAGAACTGCCCGCGGAACTTCCACTCGGTGAGCTGGCGACAGGGTCTGCCGCAGGTCTCGCAGATATGCTCCATGCGTTTTTTATCCACAAGCGGATTATCAATATTCCTTATAACCTTTGCCTTATACAGCAGCTTTGAATAGAAATCGTCGTTGCACTCAATGACGTTTGCGGCAAAGAACGGCTCGTCATACATCGCCTTGAATATATCGGCGGTAAGCATACTGTCGCCGAGGGCACGGTGATGAATATAGACCTCGGGGTCAATGTCGAGGTTCTGCGCCGCGGCGAGAAGACCCGTCTGCTTGCTGCGGTCGCATTTGAACTTGGTCTGATAATATTTTTGCAGGTCGCAGTAATAGCTGAGAAACGGAATAGTCCTGATGCCGTTGAGGTACTTGTAATTATCTATCAGCACCCGTATGTCGCCGTCGCCCCATGTGAGCACCACCGTCTCGCTCGTGCCGACCCATTTGCGAAAGACGGAGAACGCCTTGGTGAACGGGACTCCCGTGCTGATATCGTCGTTTGTCAGGTGAGTCAGGCGCTTGACGCTGCCCCTGAGCTTCTTGCCTATCTGAGAGCGAATAATACACGAGAAGGTGTCCACCGTCTCAAGCTCGTCGTCGAGCTTCACCGCCCCTATTTCAATTATCTCGTTGATATAGCCGTCCGCCTTTTTGGCATAGGTATTATTCCACTCGAGATCCATTATAATATACTGCATCAAAACATTCCTTTTAGCGATTTTGAATGACTACATTATATAATACATTAAATATCGCCCGTTTGCAAGTGGTAATTGTCAGCGGCGGGGCAAATCTTCGTTTCAATGTAAAATCGACCGACTTTTAGGCATTCAAGAGCCCGACCGAGTGTAAAAAACAAATTATTCCGGATTTTTATGAAAAAACACTTGATTTTTTGCTCCGGCTCGTATATAATAATTGAGCATTTGATTGCAGATACGGAGAGTTGTCCGAGCTGGTCGAAGGAGCACGATTGGAAATCGTGTAACGGGCTATCACCTGTTCGAGGGTTCGAATCCCTTGCTCTCCGCCAGAAATAAAGCTGATACCGTGCGGTGTCAGCTTTATTTTTTTATGCAAGGGATTCGAAAGCCCGTTAAGAAAACGCTTCGGGGAAGCGTTTTTAGGGCGTGGGAACACTCCGTGATAAACCTGACCCGCAAGCGGCATAAATCGATATCCGTGAACCACCTGACCGACTGCGCCCCTTGCTCTCCGCCATAAGTCCACCGTAATTTTGATAGAATTACGGTGGACTTTTTCTATGCCTGAAAACCGCTTGATATAAGGTTTTCAGCTATTCCGACATATAACAAACCTCGTCACAGAGCATTTCTGCGACGGGGTTTTGTGCGTTTCTGGTCTTTTTCGGCATTATAATCCGTTGTAATCGTTAGATTGTCGGGGTAATCGTTGAATTGTTAGCGTATTCGTTAAATTATAACGGGTAATCGTTAAATTGAGCAGATTGCGCAGGTGCTTTATGTGTTATGCTTTTGAATCTGCTCTCGGATATATGTGTTGTTCAACCAGAAGCATTGTTTTGTCATCATCCGACCGTCAGGCAGAGCTAATTTATCAGATGCGTCCTTTCCGTGTGGACGTACATGAGCTACGAGATTCTCTGATTTTTTAGGAAGGTTTTTATTACCCCCTGTTTTGTTTGAACCAAATGAACTCCAGTTCGTATTGTTTGAACGGTCTTTTCCCACCCTCACACCAAAAATGGATAATCATATCCATGTCGATATCGACATCAATGTAGCCGTCACGGTAAATAATTTTTCTTGGCTCACTGTACAGGCGTTTTGCCGAGGAAAGCCGAAACTCAAAATCCGGCTCAGCAAAGGAGGTAATACAGTCCTCCTTTAATGTTCCATCAAACAGATTTTTAAGTGCATTTCGTAGGTAAGTCCACCTCATCACTCAACAGGGCTTTGCTGCCAAAGTAATAATCGATATATTTTTCTTTGAGGTAAAACTCATCACGGGTCCATTGATCACGATCATATTCGCCGGATGGTGTCTCTCTCCAGCCCTTTATTTTGATTTGATAATCCACATCACACATACCTTTCGCACAACTGTATCGACCGTTCCGTACGGAGGCAAAAAAGCATTTGCGGCAGCAGGTGCTTTTTTTGTTTTTTCAGATGTGCGGGCGACTGTGCGGCGACAGGGTATCAGTCCTGTTCCTGTTTTTGCCGTTCGTATAATTTCTTTAAAATATTTCCGTTTTCTATGACCTGTGCTTCCGTCAGCGGATAGAAAAAGAACGGTATCACTCCGAGCAGACAGCTTATGGCGGGTACAATCGTTATAGCAAAGTATGCGCCCTGTTTCATTGTCTGTGTAACGGCGGCGCCCTCCTCATACTTGACCGCCAGCATTACGAGCATAAAAGCGAGTGTGGAAAGAGCGTTCATCAGCTTTCCGGAGAAGGTCAGCGAGCTGAAGCAAACGCCCTCATTGCGTTCGCCTGTTTTTACCTGAACATAATCTACCGAATCGGCAATCATGGCGGTTTGCAGTACCATAAAGATACCCAAGGAAAAGCCCGTTAAGAAGATGACGCCGACTATTATATTAAATTCTGTCAGCGGAATAAAATACATTGCCGTATAAACGACGGCAGAAAAAAACGAAGAATATATCATCAGCTTCTTTTTGCTTATTTTTTTCAATACCAACGGACAAAGCACTGTTGCGATAATCATTGAAATCAACACCGCAGCGCCCATATAAACAAACTTATCCTCGCTGCCGAAGCTGATAAGGGCAACCGTTGCGCCGCTTACCTGTATGAGTGTTCTGCCGAAGCCCAGTATGCTTCCCGAAAGTATTATCAATAAAGGCTTGTTTGCTTTCAGTGCAGCATAAATATCCTTGAAGGAGGCGTTTTCGTTTATACTTACATTACGCTCCTTTGTTCCGAAGAAGGCAAGCGAAAACAGACTCATTCCTATTGATACAACAACCACGGACGCAATTACCCATCCCTGTTTGGTGGTTTTATCCCCTTTGCTGAACCAGCCGGCAATGTTCGCACCGAGCAAAGTGATAACGCCCAAGCCCACGTTGCCGAAGCTGCGTGCAATCGAAATCAGCTTCGTTCGTTCGTTGGTGTCGGAGGTCATCGCTCCGGACAGCCCCCAATACGGTACGTCACATACGGTATATGCTGCGTCCCACAAAATATACGCAACACCGAACATTGCGAGCTTTGCGCTTTGACTCCAGTCTTGAGGTATGCCGAAAAGCATTACCGTCAAAAATGCTACGGGAAGAATGCTTATCAAAATAAGCGGACGCAGCTTCCCTCTGTTTTTGAACTGAATTTTGTCTATCAGCACACCCATTATCGGGTCGTTGACGGCATCCCAAACCTTAGCGACAATAAGAATCACCGTCAGAATCGACAGGCTTTTAAGGGTAAATCCCATATAACCGTAAATGACCGTCATCAGAAAAGTGTTTACAAAAGTGATGGTCAGATTCTGTCCGAGTCCCGCCAGACCGTAACTGATTTTTTCTTTAAAAGTCAATTTGTTGTAATCCATATTTACCCCCTGTGAATTATTATTTTCTGTTAGGACGACCGTCGATTGAGACGAATTGAAAAAAACGTGTTTTCAATTCGGTTGTTTTATGACGATTGTCTTAATCTCAAACGGTTTGAAGTTGATTGCCGAAATATTTGTTTCTTTTATCGGGTTTTCCAGCATATCCGCCTCATATGCTTTGCCCTTTACGGCGATTGACAAGGCTACGGTGTGCTTTATTCCGCTGTCCTCATACAGACGTATTACAATGCCGTTTCCGTCCTCGGCAGGCTTTATTGTTTCTATGATAACATGCTCGTCCGAGGAAGCAATTTGCGGAGCAATTTCAACATCGGATTCCGTAATAAATAAGGGATTGTTGTAAAAATAGGCGATGCTTTGTGTGTTTGCCCGATTATAATCTCCGGAGTGAGGATAGAGAGCATATTTTATTGTATGTACGCCCTTGTCGGCAGAGGGGTCGGGCCATACTGCGGAGCGAAGCAGATTAAGAGACAAAAGCCCGTCCTTGACTCGCCAGCCGTACTTTCCCGTCGTGAGAACCGAAATTCCTGCGTCGCCGTCCGTAACGTCTACCCATTTGTGAGCGCAGATTTCAAATTGCGCCCATTCCGTTTTCGTTTGAGTGCGTGTGCTGCGTTTTATATTTCCCATTTGTATATCGCAGGTAACCTCGTCCGCATACACCGACGGGCGGAAATCCGCACGGAGCATCTTGTGCGTTTCTCTCCAGTCAACCTCGGTTGTAAAATCCACGATAGGACTGCCGACGGTGAGAACGACCTTTTGTACAAGCCTTGATTTTCCGTATGTATATATGTTTTCTCGTGTTACCGAAGCGTCCGACATAATTACGGAGTAACTCACAAGCTTAATTTCCGCAGGCTTTTTCTTCGTATAATTGACAGATATATCCCAAGCGTTATAGAACAGACGTTTATCCCTGTATACATTGAGCTTGTTGAGGTACTCTCCCGCAAGCGCTCTGCCGCTGCGCTTATCGACAAGACCTTTTATATTGCCGTTTTTGTTAAAGGTAAGACGGAACAGATCGCTTTCGATATGTTCATCGTCATATAACAGCGGCGATTTTTGCGGCAAGGAATATTCCGTCAGCCTTCGGGATGAATACAGTTCAATGTCGGCGGTATACCACTTGTCTTTGTAATAAACCGTACCCTTATACCTTGCGGACGTAAGGTTGATTGCAGTAACGCCCGAAGCTTTTCCCTCAGAGAGAAATTCGACCGCTTCGCCGAGCAAATCATCAAGCTCTGTAAGCAAAGCTTCGTAACGGGCAGTGCTTTCCTTATTCGATTTTTGAGGAAGCCTTTTATTATAATTATTACGCGAGAAACGATGACCGCTGCTCGAAATGCCGTGCTCTTTGCTCCGCTCGGATATCTTTTTCACGCTCCGAGCTTTTCATTTGAAGGCGACTCAAGCATAATTACGCCGAAACCCCTAAGCGCCGTTTTACTTGCAAAATGCGATGCCGAGGTTACTGCTACTTTGAATGCATCATAATTTATATTTTCTTCCCTTACACCGCAAATGAATACGGCTGAATAAGATTACAAATAATAACAATGGCGGATTTATCAAGCTGTAAAGCAAAAAATCCCGCTCGACAGAACGGGATTTCAACCTGAATTGTTAAACAGCTCATGCAAGCAACTTAAAAATATCTCTTATTGCCCATGTCGCTAAGAAGCCGATCACAACAGTAAGCATAATACCGTTGAGCAATCTGCTTTTTACTCTGTCTCCGATTAAGAAATATATCCCCATAAGCGGAAACGACCAAAACATCGGGTGAAAATGAAATGCTCCTTCAAAATCAAACCGTAATGCACACAAAATCGACCGTGTAAAGCCGCAACCGGGGCACTGTATACCGAAAAAATGCTTCCATATGCATCCGATACCGGTAACAGACGAAATCAAATAACCGATGCCAAGCAAAAAAATGAAGAATAATTTCGGCAAAAGCTCCTTAAACCGAAGCTTCACTCAGAACAGCTTCTCGGGGTCAACAACATAGCTGCCGGTAAGGATTTTAACAAAGTCAATGATTGCAAGAATGTAACCGAGGCCGAAGCAAAGGCTTGCTACAATTTTAACGATACCTTTTTTGGTTTCGCCCATCATAAAGTTGTGAACACCGAAGCCGCCCAGCAAGAAACAAATAATTGCCATCGTGGTTTTATCTTTGCCGTTGAGATATTCTCCGGATACGACGTTATTCTGCTGCTGGTCATTTGCCGCAGGTGCTGCGGGAGGGGTCACGGAATTATTTGCGGAGCCGTTTACGGCAGCGCCGCATTTTGCGCAAGTATTGGCATCCGGAGCAAGCTCTCCGCCGCAATTCTGGCAGAACTTGTCACCGTTACCTACCTTAACGCCACAGTTTTCACAGAATTCCTGGTTACCATTGAGAATTACTCCACAGTTTTTGCAATATATAAAAACAACCTCTCCTTAATAGATTATGGCATTTGAGTATAAAATGCCCAAAGTTATTATAACATACTTTTTCGGTTATTGCAAGACTGTTTCTGTTAATTTTTTATAAAAGTGCTGAAATTTCCGATAGATTTTTTGCAGTTTTTCAGAATTTTATGTCAATAACTGTGTTTAAAGTGCTTTTAACGGCGCGGGTCATTACCTTGCTTTTTTCCGTCCTTTGGACTTTACATATAATTTGAAAAGTCTCCGCCTGCGGTCGTCAAAAATCCATCCTCCGTCACGAAAGACAGCTTGTTGCTATTGCTTTTTGCTTCTATCAAACACTGCAAATCAGTTTTGAAAGATTCATATAAAAATCGAAAAATCCCTGGCGTGAGCCGAAGGCCTTTTCATCGGCAGCATTGCAAAAATCATAATGATCTGCGCCATAAATCGTGGGCATAACATACCATACTCCGGGAATAATGACTTTTGCTTCGTCATATGTGATGTGATCCTCCTCAAACGGATAAAGAGCACTCTTAAGCGGAACTATTCCGTCGTTGGCTCCCCACGACTTATCGATAAACTTTCCTCCGATAAACATATTTACCGATGCAGATATAAGCGGTGAAGACAACTTGAACGGGAGAAATGCGTCGTAATCTTCATTCAATTTTGTATAGCCATTCCTGCCATCTTTCGTGATACATGCCGAATACGAAAAATAGTATGCGGATTTAACCGTTTTAATCATTTTATTGAGTTTTTCTGCGCCCTGAACCGTTAGATCATAGCCGCAGTGGTCCATTGACAGCGCCATTTTCAAACAAGCCAACGGATTAAATCCCGCCTTTTCGCCCGTAAAAGGATCCTTGGTTATCCCCCACTGATCAAGCATCAGGTCATTATGAGATTTGCCCGTAACGCATTTGAGGTGAAGCAACTGTATCATAAGGAATGCCGGGGCAACAGCATCGGACACATAATTTGAAACCGTTGAACCGTTATGCGGTGAAGCAATGGTGGTAACCGAATGTATTCCCTTTTCGTGACCGCCTTTAAAGAGCTCGGAGCAGTTATTCTTATCGGCGTTCATTTCTGTTTCATTCCCGTAGGCAAGAAGGGACGCCAGAAGTCTAATAGTCTCACCGCCAAAGGAATGTCCGACGAAGTTCAACGGGCTTTCGAGATTCCACGGTGTACCCATGGTTGCTCTTCCGGTATAGTCCCTTCCGTAACGCGAATGACCGCATTCCCTTGAATGCGCCTCGCCGTAATCAACGATTGTACCCGTCAGCTGCGCATAAAGCTCGCAGGCTCTGTCCCATGCGCTGCTGTAGCCGCCCACGGGCGGATTATATACCGTGTAACCCTGTGCACGAAGGTAGGTGATCACATTGTTTTCAGGCTGAGTTCCCCAATAAGGGCTGGTTTTCTCCTGAGGCGATGTTTCTCCCCAGCCGCACATTCCATGAACAAAAATGAACGGATACTCGGTTTTTTTACTTTCGGCGAAGCCGACAACCGTCAAATTGAACATAAGCCCAACGCAGAGTAAGGTGCTGACAAATGATATAAAAAGCTTTCTTTTCATGTAAAATCCTCCTTGATGACATTATGCCAAATACCCTTAACATTCAACTAATTATCAAATTTTTCGATACCGCGCAGACGTTTAGAGTATATTATATATTCTAAATTTGGCAATTTGTCAAGTTGTAATCTTTATTTAGTTAAAAAGAGCCTTGGATCGCACTCTTTGTTCTATTTCAGCTTTTCGATGAGTGTTTTAAGGTCAAAGGCTTCGTCGCCTATTCTGCCGACGCCGAGGGAATATTTATCCGCTGAGCCTATCTCCTCGGCGGTGAGGCCGTCGAGATACTCCGCAATGCGGATGAAGGTCAAGGTCTGCTCATACATAAGCTCCGGGTCGAATTTCTCCATCTCGTGGCTCTCGCTCTCAACGCAGAGGTAATCGGGTGAAGTGACGAGCGATATCTCGGGGATGCCGACGTTAAAAAACGGCTGTCCCTCGCCGAAATGCAGGAAGTTGTGCCCCTTGAGCGTGACCGTTCTGAGGTGTTCTCTGCCCTTGACGCACTCCCAATACACCTTTTCCATGGTTTCGTTGCCGGTGTAGACCTCCTCTATGTCGATATCGTTTGTTTTTTTATAAACGCCGTCGGCATCCTTCCACTCCGTGCAGCCCATGTGCTCGGGAGTGATGGCGGCGACGACCTTCATGTGGCCGTCCCTGCCGTCCCACAAGCCCTTATTATCATGCAGCCACAGCGAGGTGGCCTGGTCTGAGATGCCGTTCGGGCTTTTGAAAACAGGCAGCCTGAAATGGCCCGTGACGAATACGAATATCAGCGTGCGCTTCGGCTTATGCTCCTTGAAATAACGCATCATCGCCAGCATTGCGATCGCGCCGTTCTCCTCAACGCAGTTGACGCCGTCCGTGTGCGTATTGATGACGACTGCCTCGTTGGTATTCTCACCGTAAATTATCGAGCAGAACGACTCGGTCTCGGCATCCTTCTCGCGCTCGGCGGTCAGAGTGACCGTGGCGGAGAGATTGGCTTCGGCAGCGGCGATTATCTTCTCGCCGTCGGTGCTGTTGACCCAAACGGCAGGAATGCCTTGATAGCCGAGGATGAAGTTGAGATATTGACCCTCGACCATTGCGTCTGACATACGCTCCCAAACGCAGATGACCGCTTTGACTCCCATCTTTGCCGCAACGGCGAGGAACGGGAATTTAACGAACGCTGAGGCAACGGGGCCTTTGTAATATTTCGGAATGGCGGTGCCTGCGGGGAAGGCGTTTTTCTGGTCAAAGGCTATGCCCGAGTAGGTGTGCATGAAATCCTTGACCTCGACAACGGCGATATTATCCTTGGCAATGGCGAAATTGATATGCTTGCCTCTGACTCTTATCAGTCTGCCGCTGACGCCGTTTTCGTCCGTCTCGCCCGAATACGGGAACGGCGAAGAGACGTGGACTTCGCTGTCGCCGTCGGGGTTATGCAGGACTATCGAGCTGCTTTTTGCCTGCCACCTGTCGAATTTATACTCATTGCTGATAGTCTCAAAGCCCATTGCATGGATCTCATCCTTGAGGTATGAGACAAATTCACGGTGAGCGGGCGAGCCTGTCGGCCTTGTGCCGAAGGAATTCATCTTCTCAACGCCTGCAAGCAGGTCGTCTTTTGTAAACGGATATTCTTTCATTTTCTTTCTCTCTTCCAAAACGACCGCCGATCAAATCGTCTGGCAATCAATCGGCGGTCTGACTTTATATAATTACAGCTTCATTGCGGTCTCATATGCCTGCCATACGACCGTTCTCAGGTTGCCGACTGCATCGCAATCGCCGACGAGGTGGACGTTGCCGCCCTTGGCAGCGATGGGTGCGGGTATATAACCGGCGGAGGATATGACTGAGTCGCACTCGACCTTGAATTCCTTGCCGTCCTTATCGGTGCAGGTGATGAAGCCGTCGCCGACGGATTTGAGCTTGCTCTCAAGATATACGGGCACTTTCTTCCATGCGAACCATTCTCTGAGGTATGAGCTGTTGGCAAGGCAGACGCCGGTCTGAGCGACAAGGTCGTTCTTCATCTCAACGATGCTTACCTCCTTGCCCTGAAGAGCAAGCTCATAAGCGATCTCGCTGCCGGTAAGACCGCCGCCGATAACAGCGACCTTCTGACCTACGGGAGCGCCGTTGAGGAATTCGCACGCCTCGACCATCTTCTCATGGCCGGGGATATTCTTGAGCACTCTTGCGGTAGCGCCCGTTGCGATAACCACGGGGTCGCTGCCGAACTTGGATATATCCTTTACCTCGGTGTTGAGCTTGACCTCGATGCCGAGCTTCTCCATCTCTCTGCGATACCATGTCAGCAGCTCGCGCAGCCTGCCCTTGTAGCTCTCAGCCGATGCGGGGATAAAGGTGCCGCCGAGTACGCCGGACTTCTCATATATAACGGGGGTGTGGCCTCTGAGCTTGGCAACACGGGCAACCTCCATGCCGCCGATGCCGCCGCCGACGATATGTATGGTCTTGGGCGACGATGTCTTTTTGATATAATGCTTATTCCACTGCATCATCTCAGCATTGACGGCGCACCTTGAGAGGTGAAGCGAGTCGCTGAGCTCCTGATCGTTGGGAACGCCCTTATAGTGGCACATATTGAAGCAGCCGCTGTGGCAAAGGATGCAGGGGCGGATGTCCTCCTCCCTATCCTCGATGACCTTGGTGAACCACTCGGGGTCGGCAAGGAAGTTGCGGGCGAAGCCTGCGCCGTCGAGCTTGCCGTCGGCAATTGCCTTGGCTGCGACGTCGAGGGTCATCCTGCCGGCGCAAACAACGGGGATATCAACGAAATTCTTGATATGCTCGACATCCTCAAGGTTGCAGTTCTCGGGCATATAGATGGGCGGATGTGCCCAATACCATGCGTCATAGGTGCCGTTATCGCAGTTGAGCATATCATAGCCCGCATCCTGCAAATACTTGGCCGCTATCTCGGACTCCTCCATGTCTCTGCCGACCTCGACGTAATCCTCGCCGGGGAGAGCGCCCTGACGGAAGCCCTTGGTCTTGGAGATTATCGAATATCTGAGCGAAACGGGGAAATCCTTGCCGCATTCCTTCTTGATAGCCTTGACTATCTCGGCTGCGAAACGATATCTGTTCTCAAGGGAGCCGCCGTATTCGTCGGTCCTCTTATTGACATATTTAAGGGCGAACTGGTCGAGCAGATAGCCCTCGTGGACAGCGTGGACCTCAACGCCGTCAACGCCTGCGTCCTTGAGCATCTTGGAGGACTTAGCAAATGCGTCGATCATCTCCTGAATCTCAGCCTTGGTCATCTCTCTCGAGGGGAGCTTATCTGACCAGCGGTTTGGCGACGGGCTTGCGGAGGCGGTGATCCTATCGAGATCCATAACGGGCTTTGAGAGGACTCTGAGCACCTTGTTGTTATAGAGCTTCTCCATCATCTCGGAGACGGTGAAGCTCCTGCCGAAGCCTGCGGTGAGCTGCACAAAGAGCTTGGCGCCGGTCTTGTGAAGCTCGGGCACCCACTTGGCAAGGTCGTCATACATCTTCTTATTCTTGTGGAGCCATGCACCGAACATCGGATTGTAGACGGGCTGGCAGCCCGGCAGGACGAGGCCGACATTATTCTTTGCGACCTCCATGATGAAGCGTGCGCCGTCCTTGTCAAAATGGTTCTTCTCCATCCATCCGAAAAGATCCGTGCCGCCCATGGAGGTCAGGACGATGCGGTTTTTGATCTCCACATTGCCTATCTTCCACGGTGTTAACAATGACTCGTATTCTTTTTTCATAAAGACACCCCTTAAAATTTTTGGATCTCGCGCGGAAGCCCGCCCGAAACGCTTAACTTACGATTAATAATTTTATCATAACACTTATTTATTGTAAATAACGGTTAGCAGTCAATGTTACAAAAACGGCGTTTTTGTTCGGGATTTTTTCGCTTTGAAATCGCAGGATCCGTCAAGATAACACAAGCGGACGTTATGATATGAAGCACGAATCAGAATGCTTCATTAAAATAGGTTCAAATTGCCGTTGTATAAGAAAAAGCGCCGGAGAGATCCGACGCATTATTCAGCAGTTCGTTTGAAATCAGAGGTTATTTATCCTTCTGTCAGCAAGCCGCCGACATTGACCGCCTCGTGAACCGTTTTCATCGTTCATCCCTCCCGTGTGTCTATAGCATACACTATGACATAACGTCAGAGTCAAGAGGATTTTAGAATTTTTTATGTCTGTATTATTTTAACTCATTCAGTACGTATTTGCAATAAAAATCAGGCAGCTATATAATATGACTGCCTGAAATACACTATTTGTCGATTGTTGTCGATTCTTAATTTTGCAGTTCGAACTTGTATGTTAAATACGTTGTCGGAACATACAAAGCCGACATGTCCTCGGAAAAATACCACTTATATCTGCAAAGATATGAATCTCCGCCACTTGGATTATAATATTTGTGACCATTTTGTGTATAACCGGCATCATACAATGTTCCGCTAACCTCAATTTGCGATTCATCATCTCTAATTGAGGTACCTTTATATATAAAATCATAAGAAGAATTTATCCCCTTAGTCAGCTTAATGGTTGCTTTTTTGCTACTGTCATAAGGATAGACATATACATACACTTTTGTAGAGGGGGCAGGGGTAATGGCGGAATCTATAACTACCCCAATAATTTCTCCGCATCCTTTGAGTATCAACAGTGCCAAAACCAAAGCAACAATGCTGACAATTTTCTTTGCAGTTGAGAGTTTTTTGAATTTGTCGACCTTGTCCGCAACTTTTTGCTTGAAGTCACGCTTTTGGTTTGAATTATCAACATTTTCTGCCGTGTTTTCGACACTCTGAGAATCTGTCATATCACTGCCATTCTCGCCTTTGACTTCATTGATCACATCTGTAATATTGATTTTAGTTCCGCACTCGGGGCAAAAGCGATTGTCGCCCACATCTTTTCCGCAATTTGGACAAAACACTGTTTCTAACTCCCTTTCAAATTTAATTCAGTACAAAGCAATTGCAGTCAATTTTTTCTATCGCTAAAAGTTTCAATAACTGTATCAACATTATTGTAAACTATTTCAATTTAGATAGATAATATCAGGCAATTCTATTGCCTTCATATATTATCTTACCGTCGGGAGAAACAACAACTGCAAATTCAATCGGTTGATCGCTGTCGTCTGTCACCAAATTTCCGTTATCATACATGCCGATATACTTAGTAACATAATTACCGCCGACGATTTGAACAACTATATCATCCTCTTCCGCAAAGAACATTTTCATTTTTGTATTTACAGTCCACAGCACATTACCGCTGAGGTCGGTTTTCATGATCGCATCGGAGGGTCCCTCGGAAAGAAGCAAAATGCCGTCGGTGAGTTTTCTGATGCTTATTTTTTCACCGACATATTTTTTGTCAACAGCATCCTCGCCTGTTTCGGTGTCAAGAATATACATATACCCGTTTGCAAGCAGATAGATGTGGCTGGCGGTATAATCAAGAAGCGCAGATGTAGTGCCGTCAAAATCTCTACTCCAAAGCTTATTTAGTTTGAGGTCATAGCAAGAAAGGGTGTATGTTTTAAGGCTTGTGTTGAAAATTTGAAGATAAAAATGTTCAAAATCCGCAGAAAATGTTATACTGCGCTTCTCTGTTGAAGTGGATTTCAAGTCGTTGATCTCTCCGCCGCGCCAAGCGCTGAAAGCATACCTTGTGAAATTGGCATTGCTCTGATTCTCAAGCTCAACGGTGTAATATTCGCCGGAATACAGATAATCGCCATCAGGATCTTCACTGTGATCGTGTATAGTAATATCGTCTCCGAAAAGATACTTAGCGATGGAGCGCACATCCTCCATGGTGTAAAGCAAAGAACCTTCGGTTTCTTTGGCAAATACCCAATCGTTTACAAGTATGGTAGGAACATTGTAGGATTTGCCGTCAACAGTATAGGTATCAAGCCCTGTATACTTACCGTATACAAAAACTCCGTCGCCTTCAATCATTCGAGTATCTTCCTGTTTTCCTTTTATAACGACATAATTGTCATTATAATTTTGATCAAGCAACAATGTGTATGAATCATCATTGCTTTCGATTGTTTTGAAAACAGTGCCGCCGGTTTCGATCTGGGAGCCTTTGTATATCTGCGGATACCTTTTCAGATCTTCCGTCCAAACATCCGAAAAATAGTCTCTGTCAAAATAACGAACGATAAGCTCTTCAATTTCACTCAAGCCCTCTGTGTCATGAATTTTAACGTTCATAAGTCCGAGGTCGTCGTCTTTTTCAACGGATTTCTTCTTGGTTTTGCCGCTTATTGTTTTAGTGTTGCCTGCCGCAGCTTTTTCAGAAGCGTCAATTTCAGAGCGATCCGATTTACCACAAGCAGCAAAAGAAACCGCTAGCACAAACGAAAGAAGAATGCAAATTATCTTTTTCATATTTTTTGCTCCTATATTATTACTGATTTTTACTTTTTCCTCATTACGAGCTTACCATCGGCATCGGTAAATTCGCCGCAAAGTAACTGAATCAAATCAAACAGCGAGCCGATTCCGAGAAGCCCCAGCGAGATAAGCCACAAAAATCCGGTGCCTGTCTTGCCGACATAAAATCGGTGAACTCCAAGCCCTCCCAAAAAGAGACAAAGCATCAGTGTAGTGAACCAATCGCTATTGGAAACCTTTGGATCTTTCAGCTCTTCCGATTTAACCGGCACACCGAAATCTGCCGCAGCACCGCATTTAAGGCAGGCCGCTGCATTGGGCGTAAGCTCAGATCCACAGTTTGCACAGTACTTTGTGCCCGTGCCCTTTGAGCATCCGCACTTCAAGCAAATAGCCTGATTCTCATTCATTTCATTTCCACAGGATTTACAGTACACACATAGCCCTCTCTGTACCAGCTCGCCGCATGATGGGCAGAATTTGCCGTCTGCCACATCTGTTCCACATTTCGGACAAAACATTTTTTGAACTCCCTTCCAAATTTAATTCAAGTACCCACAAATTGAACAAAACTGTTCATTGATCACTCCTTCCAAAATTTTTAATCCTATGTCGGCATTATTATAACCTGTTTCAGGTTAAATGTCAATACTCTAAATCAGGTTAAGATATAATTTTGCATGGGGTGATTTCATGTATAAGCGAATTCGTGATCTCAGAGAAGATCGGGATATGAATCAAACTCAGATAGCAAAGATCCTGAATATGTCGCAGACCGGATATTCAAAATACGAGACCGGCGAAAACGACTTACCGACAGCCGTGCTTATCAAGCTCGCAAGGTTTTACGGCACGAGCATTGATTATATCCTCGGAGAGACAAACGATCCGAGGCGTTACCCCGACTGAGCAGCATAAACAACACAGCCGCCCGAGCTGAGCATACAGCTTTTCGGGCGGCTGTGGTTTTATTCTTCAGGCATATCGGCAAGGTGATGCAGGTCGAACTCACCGTTATTTATCAATTCTTGAATTATGTGCGACAAATCATTTTTCACATTTTCGCTTTCGGATTTATCGCCCGCATTCTCAACATATACGGTACTGTCACCCAGCTTAAAGGTTGCATAGTAAATTGCATTCTGCTTACCGACGCTGTTGCGGTCTGTCACAAAATATCCGGCAATCACGCTTATTCCGTTGACGGTAGAGATTTTCTCGGCTCCGTCAATTACGGTATCAAGCAATGAGATATCCGCCGTGGATATCACCATTTTGGTATTCCCGATCCTTCCCTCAAGGCCGATCAGCCCTTTGCCGCTTGCGAACACAGCACGAGCCGTAACGGGCAGGCTCGGGAACAGCGCCTGTGTCTCTTCCTGCGTGAGTTCCCTCGTTGTCACATCGGCATCAAGCTGAAGACTTGAGGCTGCGGTTTTTGACTTTACAAAAACGATCTCGTTTCCGTTATTCAAGGCGGCAGTATCGGTTTTGCTACCGAGCAATCCGCTCTGAAACACGCCCGCAGCCAGCACGGCAACCGCCGCAAGGCAAGCCGCAGCCGCACCCAATTTTGCCCAAATTGATTTTTGCGCCTTCTTCTTGTAACCGAGTGCTTCGTCAACATACTTTGTGTCAATCTCACTCATAGCGTCTGAAAAAATTTTTGTGTTCATATCAAAACTCCTCTTTCGGTCAAGTATCGCCTCATCTTCTCACGGATACGTGTCAGCCGAACGGAGATATTTTTCTCCGATAGCCCCATCAGCTCGGCTATATCCTTGTAGCTGTCGGCAAACCAATAGCGGCGCATGAAGATAATGCGATTTTCAACGGTCTGCGTATCCAAGAAGCCTTCGATGACATGAGCCAATTCTCCCGCTTCGAGCTCGGCTTCCACGGTTTTTGAATCTGCAATGCAAGCCTCGATCTCGTCCAAAGCAAGCGTGTAGCGGCTGCTTCGCTTAGCCGCTCCGTTCCTGCGATAGACTTTTAGCGAAATGTTGCGAACAATCTTCAGAATATAGGTCAAAAGCGGATCCGGCCGCTCCGGCGGAATGGCGTTCCATGCGCCCAAATAAGCGTCATTGACGCATTCCTCCGCATCCTGCCTGCTGCCCACTATACGGTAAGAAAGATCACGGCAGATCTTGCCGTATTTGATATCCAATTCCCGTATGCCCTGCTCCGAACGCTCGAAAAGCATTTCTATAATTCTTTCATCTTCTGTCATCACACCGCCTCCTTTCCGGCTTCACCTATATACTACGGTTTCGGCGACAAATACTACATCAAATCCGAAACTTTTTCAAAAACCGTATTAAAAGCCGCCCCGACGAACCGTTTCATCCGGGCGGCTGTGATTTTATTCTTTATCAAACATATCCGCGAGCTTACGGGCGGAGGCGGCGAGGTCATTTGCGGCCTGCTGCGCGGTCTCGGCAGTAAATTCGGCGGGGTATTCCGAGGCTTCGAGGGTGAACCACCCGTCATAGCCTATCTTTTTGAGCGCATTGACAACTTTGACAAAGTCGATATCCATTGAGAACGGTATCTGATGGCTGTCGTGCCAGCGGTCGTTATCGTGGATATGCAGCGCCTTGAGGCGTGAGCCGAGGGCAAGTATCATCTCCTCGGCGTTCGTGCCGAGCCCCTTCATCTCCGCGTGGCCGATATCGAGGCAGGCGACAAAGAACGGGTCGTTGACCGCGTCGAGGTGGGCATTGAAGCTCTCGGGGTCGGAGCAGGCGGCGGGGGCGGCTTCGTCCTTTTCACCGTTCCAATTCCACATATTCTCGGTGGCTATCTTCACCCCGCACTCCTTGGCAAAGGGCAGCAGGGCGGAATACAGCTCGGCGTTCTCTTCGGGTGAGAAGTTGTTATTCGGGTGGATTATGCATATCTCGCTGCCCGCCTCGGCGGTGCACTCGATGGAGCGCTTGAGCACGGGCACGCTCTCAAGCCCCCACGACGGGAACGGCGCGTGGGACTGATTGCAGACTATGCCGTTATCGAGACCAATCTGCTTAAGGCGCCTTGCATAGGCGAGGTAATTGCCGCCCGAAAGCGGATGCGAGTTAAAAACGAGCCTGTGATTCTCACGGTCGTTATCCGCAGCGTCAAACATGGAGAAATCCCACGCGTCAAAACCCGCCTTGGCGATAAGCTCCACAGCTTTTTCGTCGCCGACAAGCATGGAGATCGAAGATATTTCGGTTGAAATTTTCATATAAACACCTCAAATCAATAAATCGAATGCCGAGCCGTCCTTTGGATATTTTCTCACGTTACCGTGCGTCAGAGCCCTTTGCGCTTTTGCTTTTTCTTCTCCTTTCTCGGCTCAAAGCGGCTCCTCAAGCATGATCGTCAGGCGCGATCTGATAATATCCATTTTGTTTCCTCCCTAAATTTGCATATGGATAATTGCAAGGGACGGACAACCTAAGGAGGCAGGTTACCGATCCGACGACTTCGTGCCGGCGAACTCCCGGACTACCTACCGGGACGTGTTTTTATCCTCGCAAATTTTTGAAAATGTAACGGTTTGCTCTTTCATTGATATTTTGCCGACCGTGTACCCGAACGGGATAAGCTCCTTTTTGTATTTCAGAAAGGAGTGGTCGAGCGGAACTCCCGCGATATCGGCGATTTGGGCGAACGACAGCTTGAATGAATCCTCGCCTCTGCCGCCGACATATTCCCATAATTTATCGTATTTGCTCATTATCTCACTTTTTTGCCTTGCCGAGGACGTTCAGCAGCACATAAAGCCCCACAAGGGCGGCTGTTGCGCCGCAGAGCACGGCATACATGGCGGGTATTGTGACCTTGGTGTCAAAGAAATACATATTGCAGTCAACGGAGTCACGGATAAGCTCGATGACTTCGTCGGGGAAGCCGCTTGCGCTCATCTCGTCATAAGCTCCTCTTAGCATATGATTGCGAAGCAGGCTCGTGCCGTAGGTGCCTGGCAGGAAAGACAGGACCTTTTGCAGCCCCGTGCCGAAGCTCGAGATCGGCATATATGCACCACAGATAAAGCCGTAGCCCGCCGAAACGATCGTGCCGACCGCCGAGCCCTGGCCGTTTGTGCTGAGCGGATAATTGATGCAGGACGAGAGCGCCACGCCGAAGAGAGTCAGCAGCACAACGTCGAGCACGGTATAGAGCACGTCGGCGGCGGAGAGATACCAGCCCGTTTTGAGCAGGTAGAGCAGGCATACGCCGAGCGCGGTCAATGAAATAATCATCGTTGTGATGGCGGAGGCGCAGAAATAAGCCACCGCAACGGTGCTGCGCCTGACGGGAGTGACGGCGATATCGCGCCTTGCCCCGCTTATTTTATCCTGCACCATCAGCAGGTTGGAGCAGAAAGCGACTGTCACGCAGCTAACGGCGAGCAGCGAAGAGACGAGCTGACCGCCGACGGTCGCGTCGATAACACTGTCGCCTATCTTTATCATCTCGGGGATATTTGAAACGAAGCTGTCGCGGTAGACATTCGCAAGGAAGGTGGCATAGAGCACGAGCAGGATAACCGGGGTTATAAGAGAAGTGAAGAACATCCCCTTATCCTTAAAAAAGAGCTTGATATTGCGCTTTATCAGATTGCCGAGACCCATCATTTCTCATCACCTCCGACAAGTTTTTTGCCCGTGACGGCAAGGAACACATCGTCCATCTTGCCCTTTGTCACCTCATAATCGGTGAAAAGCTCGGGATGACCGACTATCAGCCTTGTTGCCTCCGTCGTATTCGGCACGGAGATCCTCACGGCGTCGCGCAGAGCCTCGCAGGGCAGACCGAGCGGCTCTATTGCCGATTTATCGGCGCCGTAGAGGGTTATGAAATCGCCCGTATAGGCGTTCTTTAGCTCCAAAGGCGTGCCCTCGGCGGCTATCATGCCGCTGTCGAGTATGACGACATAATCGGCGTCCGCGGCCTCCTCCATATAGTGGGTGGTAAGGAATACGGTCATTTTTTCGCTCTTTCGCAGGTCGGATACAACATCCCAGAGCAGTTTCCTTGTCTGCGGGTCAAGACCGGTGGTCGGCTCGTCGAGGATGAGTATCTCCGGCTTATGCAGCAATGCGCGGGCGATATCCACCCGCCTGCGCTGGCCGCCCGAGAGCTTGCCAACGGTGCGGTCAAGTATCGTCTCAAAATCCAGCATAGCCGCAAGCTCCGAAAGCCTTGATTTGAATTCCTTGCCCGTGATGCCGTAAAGAGCCGCACGGCTCCTGAGGTTATCGCGCACGCTCAGCGACTTATCAAGCACGGAATTTTGGAATACTACGCCGAGTTTGCGGGTTATCTTATCAAGCCCGTGCTCGATATTCTCGCCGCATATGACGACGCTGCCCGAATCCTTGCGGAGCTGGCCGCACATTATGGATATCGTGGTCGATTTGCCCGCTCCGTTCACGCCGAGGAAGGCAAAAAGCTCGCCCTTTTGCACATGAAACGAGAGATCCCGCACGGCCTTGACATCGCCGAAGGATTTGTTCAGTCCGTTGATTTCAATAATATGTTCCATATATCTCTCCGAAATCCTAAATTATTTTGAATGCTCAAAAGCGTTGACAGCCGCTGCGACCGCGCCGTAGAGCACGCCCGCGACCGCCCAGATTATCCATATATTTTTCGGCTCGGCCGCACCTGTCTGCGACACTATAAGGAATACGGCGGTGACGACGAGCCAATAGATAACGCTGACCGCACCTTTGACGCTCTTTTTTGATTTATTTTTGCGGGTGAATTCGCCCTCCTCAAGGAGTCTGTCCATGGCAGCTTGATAAACCCCGCCGAGCACGAACAGGAAGCAGGCGACGCCGATCAGCGCAAGCAGCAGGCAAACGCAGGCGACGCCCACGATATCCGAAGCTCCGAGGCAGGCCGTTGTCAGCAGGGGCACCACCGCAAGGATGCACAGCACCGTGCCGATCACGACGTAGCGCAGGTAGGTGTCTTTGAATTCTTTTTTGCGCTCGTTTACCATGCCCGTCACGCCGTATTCTGTCTCAAAAGGCTCTTTATCGAGGAATTCGTATTCCTTGCTCCGTGAGCCGCAGATGATGAATATCGCTGCGGCGAGGGCAACAATCACGAGAATTACGGCGAGGCCGATGCCCGCGGCGGCATTCTCGCTTAAAGCTATCGCCCCCGAGTCGCTAAGGGCGGCAAGCATTATCAGCGCTATCGGCGAATAAATGCACATGAGGGTCGCAGCGGCAATTCTCGAGGCTGCCGCTTTTCTTAATGAAATGTATTCCTGCGCCTGCTCAAGAGTGACGCGGCGCAGAGGGCTGCCCTGCTCCGCCTGCGGTTCGGCGGGGGCGGCAGATTCCTCAAGCTCATCTTTTAACAAATAATCTGTTGTCACGCCGAAGATACGGCTCATTGTGAGCAGCTTATCCATATCGGGCACGCTGCGCGCGCTCTCCCATTTTGAGACTGCCTGGCGGCTGACCCCGAGCTGCTCTGCAAGCTCCTCCTGCGACCAGCCCTCTTTTTTGCGAAGCGAAATGATCTTGTCTGCGAGTATCACAAATTTTCCTCCTTTTGTGCGTTCGTGCCGCACTTTATGAGAAAATTCTACATTTTTGCTCGGTTGCATTCAAGAAAGTCGGGTAGGAAATCTGTCAACCGGCGGTTGCAACCGCATAAAAGCGGACAATTTCTTTAATATTATATATTTTTATTATACGCTTTCACGGGCAGATGTCAACGGCTTTTCATATTTTCGCATAAAAAGAAGGCGCCCCCGCAGGAACGCCTTACTTGGTTATTCGTTTTCCTCCGACGCTTCGTCGGTGAGCTGCTTATTCTTGGCAGCGGTGAGCGCCCTCGCCTTCTCAAGGTCGCTGTACATCTTGTCGCGGGTCTTTTTATCAATGTTATAGAACGCCATCGGGATTAGGCAGAGATAGTCAAAAGCAAGTCTCGGCGCATATGCCGCAACAAACATTCTGAACATCGTATCAACGGAATGCTGGCTGTTATAGCCCGCCTCGTAGCCCGCCCATTTCTCGAGCAGGTAGGCGTTGATGACCTTGAGAATTATATCCTTGACCTTGTTGAAGTAGCCCGTCATCATATTGATGGTGGCTTCAACACGGTAGCCGTTTTGCCATTCGCAGTAGTCGAGCACCTCATAGTTAATCTCGCTGCCGACTATTTTCTTAGTAGCATAGAAGGCCATTTCGATACAGTTGCCTATTGAGAATGCGATAGTCATGGGCAGCTTTTTGCGATAGAAGCCGTTCTCCTTGCCGCCGATTAGACCGGTCAGCAGGAACAGAGTCTCGGAAGCAATTATTGACGAACGGGACATTATCCAAAGAGACCTTGTGGAGAATTTATCTCTGAGCTTGGTCGAGAGCGGATAGCTGGCATATGAAATAGGCGAGCCGAGAATGCCTCCGACAACGCCGATGGAGTTGAACTTGAGAACGTCGGAGAAATAGAGCGATTCGCTCGTTCCGACGTCGATGCCGTCAACAAAGCCCGAAAGCGTATAGACGAGCAGCGGCCTGTTCTTAAACACCGCCATAAGGCCCTTAACGGGGTGAGGCGGCTTCTCTGACTGCGGCACGCGCTCCTTGCTGACTATCGCCCACCAGATATTCGGCACTGTGGCGATGATCCACCAAAACATTTTCATCACGACGAAAGCCTTAACGATGTTGAAATCGAGCTTGCCGTTCTCAATAAGGTCAAAGATCACGCCGGCAAGCTGCCCCGGTAATTTTGAGCCCAGCTCCGATACGAACTTCGCCGCAAGCAACAGCCGCGATCGCTCATTTGGATTCGGGGTAAAGACGTTGTCAATGTATCCGCCGCCGCCGAAAAAGGCGTTGACGGTCTCGCTTGAATAGGATATCGCCATCCATATCCATATCTTTTTGCTGTCGTCATAGCCGTTATTCAGTATGAGCAGCGGGAAAATACACTGGAAAAAGCCGATCAAAAAGCTCGGCAATATCGAAAGAAACTGGAAAGGCTTGAATTTGCCCCAGCGGGAACGCATATTATCAATTATCGCCGCGGAAAGCGGGTCGTTGACAATATCGTATATGCCGAGACCGACGTTTGCCTTGGCAACATCTGTGGGCTTGACACCGCAGAGCTTGTTGATATAGAAATCGGAGCCGACATCGTATCTGCCGAGAGTCATGCCGCCGATAGCGGATTTGACCATGTAGGCAACTCGCTCTTTTGTGGAGCAGAAGAGACGGTTCATATACGCAGGGGAATCCAATTTGACGTTATTCTCGTCAAGCTCTCTGATGTTTTCAGCTGCTTCGCTCATCCGACCTTCGCCTCCTCTTTCTCAGCTTTCTTTTCTTCCTCATGCTTGCGCTCGGCTTCGGCTATCTCAGCGTCTTTCTGAGCCTGAAGCGCGGTAAGGCGTTTATACATCTCCTGCCTTATCTCCTCATGGGGAACGCCCTTGTCGAGCATTTCAAAATACTCCTCTATGGGTATGCCGCCGACATAGCACTGCTTATGGTGTATCTCAATGCCCTGCTTATAGACGGCGATATCTATCGCAAAATTCACTATGAGCATGACTATGTAGAGATATGCGCCGATGCCGAGCGAGCCGTAGGCAAATGAGCCCTCGGGCATCACGGCAAAGCAGACCGCCGACACGACCGAGAAAAGGAGCATCATAATATCGAGAGTGTAATTCCTCGACTTGCCCTTGGGCGAGCAGGCAAGGGTCAAGAGCACAAGGTGAACGAGAATGAGCACGAGGCTCAGAAGGAACAGCACCGCCGAAATGACGAACGGCGCGCCTCCGTTTGAGAAACTGCCGAGAACAGCGCCGAAATCAAGCCCGTCGAAGAGCTTGTAAACGCCTATCGCGTTGAGGTTGCCGCTCTGCTCCGGCATGGGAGCGGAGAAATTCGCCTTGACTATCGGCAAAAAGAGCGGGGCTATCGGCAAAAGGCTGGTGAAAATTCGCACTATCGCGAGCTTAGAGCCGGCAAAGGACGCCTTGAGCCTGTCGAGCTTCTTTTGAAAATGATAATTTTGAACTTCTGCGATATCCGCATCCGCCATCAGCCGCTCCTGCAAATCGTAGAGCACGATATTTGCGCCGCAATAGGGGCATTTCTGCTTCCAATCGGCAAGCCGCAGATGGTGGTTGCATTTGGGGCAGTTTGCCAAGGGCTTCACCTCCGTAATAATATCCGCATATCACATTAATGCGAAATGCGATTTAATATGCTATACATATTAACATATTATTGCGGGTTTGTCGAGAGTTTTTATGAAAAAAGCACAAAAATCATTATAATTGATTATTGTTTAATGCAATTATCGGCTGATTTCTTTTATCTTCTTGAGAATTTCTCTGTCGGCGGGGCAGAAGTCATAAAGGTCGATCTCATCGGGAGTTATAAATCTTATATCGTTATGTTCGAGCCGCTGCGGCTCGCCCGACGGGATCTCGGCATTGAAAAGAGTCAGGTGAATGGTGATATCGGGGTAGACATGATCGACCTCCATGAATATATCGCCGACCTTGACCGTCACGCCTATCTCCTCACGGCACTCCCTTATCAGAGTCTCGGGCAGAGTTTCGCCCGGCTCGGCCTTGCCGCCGACAAATTCCCACTCGAGCGCCCTCGTCTTATTGACGGGCCGCTGGCATATCATAAACCTATCCCCGCGCCATATAAGCGCCGCCGCAACCTGAACCATATCTGATCCTCCGTAAGCAATAAAATTTTGTCGAGAAATAATTTGTAAATTACCATTGACTTTTTTGAGCAAATGATTAAAATAATATATACGATATGTGCGGACATAGTTCATCGGTAGAATCATAGCTTCCCAAGCTATTTAGGCGGGTTCGACTCCCGTTGTCCGCTCCATAAGATAAAATCGTCGCACCAATGTGACGTTAATGATTAAGTCAACTAGTAATAGTTGACTTTTTTGCGTTATTGCAAAGAAAGGTGTGATGTGATATGATTAAAATAATTAAGAAGAAAATCAATATGAGTGATGAACTCAAAACTTTTAGTTCATAAAATTCATTAAATCAGTATCACTATTTAACTCTAAAAATTCGGTTAACCTATCTTGATTTACATTATACGAAATCATATTACCTTCTTCGAAAATATAAAATGGTCTATTTCCAATAATTTCAAATTTACCATTCTCATAATAAATAGTATCTTCTTCAGGGAGAGCTATTATTTTTTCTTTTTTTGATAATTCCAGCAGATAGTTTTTGTTTAATTCAGTCTTTTCTTTATCTTGATTTGTAAAATGACAAAGAAAAGAAAAACAGCTTACTACATTAAAACCCATTAAATCTTTAAGGTCAACTTCATTTTTGTCTGCATATTTACATGTGTCGATACATTGTCCTAAAATTATAGCACCAGCACTTCCTCCAAAAACAATACCATTATTCTCAATAAAAACTTTTATTTTTTCAAACGAACCACTATCTTTTAAATCTTTTAGTAATTTAAATGTATTTCCACCGCCAATAAATAATGCAGAATAATTTTCTAAATCTTTATTAAATAAATCAGCACCCGAAACAACCATATCTATATTTGGAACATCAACACCTTTTAATTCATCTTTAATCCATTCATAACAGCTTGGATATCTTTCACTTGGCATAGCAAGTGGAATATATAATATTGGTTTATTATGATCTATAACTTCATTTAATTTCTTATTTGCATCAACTGTTTGTTGTCCACAACCTCCACCGCATAAAAATATTCTCATTTTATCTCATCTCCATATACATTTCTCTTGTTATTAAAAGTTGTTTTGCTATACTCTCTTTGCCAAAAACTAACTCTTTTTGTTCTAAATCAGTATGAATAAATCCAGCTTTTTTATTCATTTGAACAACCTTCTTAATTTACAAACTAGTCAATCAATAAAATCATACTATATTCAGACATATTTTTCTATAATCCTAATTGAAAAATCAAAAAATGCTATAATTAACACAGTTGATTTAATCAATCTTGGGAGTGCATTTTTTCGAGCATAAGAAAAGTTAAGGCTCCAGAGCCGCATTGTTAACGCAATGCGGTTTTCTTTTGCTATCAAAAAAGCCGAATGCGGGGCTGCCCTGCACTCGGCTTATATTTTTTACGCAAGCCTCTCGGCTATCATGGCTTTGACGGTGTCGATGACCTTGTCAAGCTCGACCTTCATGTTGACGGTCTTATCTCTGGTGACTACCTCGCAAACGCCCTCTTTGAGGTTTCTGGGGCTTACGATGACCCTGATGGGCACTCCGAGCAGGTCTGCGTCGGAGAACATTGCGCCGGGTCTGATATTGCGGTCGTCATAGATGACTTCCATCTTGTCGCCGAGCATTTTCTGATAAAGCTCGTCCGCAACGCCTCTGCATTCGTCGTCGTCCGCTCTCAGGCAGCAAAGCTCAACGTGCCACGGAGCGATGCTCATCGGCCAAATGGGGCCGTATTCGTCGTGGTGAGCCTCGCAGACCGAAGCCGCAAGCCTGCCCACGCCGATGCCGTAGCAGCCCATAATGGGGTAATGCAGCTCGCCCTGAGCGTCGGTATACTGCATACCCATGGCCTTGGTATACTTGGTGCCGAGCTGGAATATATTGCCGACCTCGATACCTCTTGAGACGGTGATGCTGTGCTTGCCGCAATTCGGGCAGATGCCGCCCTCTTTGATCTTGGCAAGGTCGATATACTCGACGTCGCCGACATCACGGCTTATCTTGAGGCCGGTGTAATGATACTCGGGCTTGTTTGCGCCGCAGGAGAGGTTGTGGGTATTCTCAAGCGACTTGTCAAACAGCACGGTGAACTTCTCTCTGTCCATGCCGACGGGGCCGATGAAGCCCGCATAGAGGCCGCAATCCTCGGTTATCTCGCCGGGGTGGACCTCCTCGCCGAGGTAATTGGTCAGCTTCGTCTCGTTGACGTCAAGATCGCCTCTGATGAATATAACAACATATTCATCGGTCATATTTTTCTGATAAACGACCGCCTTGCAGGACTGCTCGAGCGGAGTTTTAAGGAATACGCAGATATCCTCAATCGTGTGGATGTTGGGGGTATAGACCTCCTCAAGAGGCTTGCTCTCGCCGATCATCTCATTCTTGATGATGCTCTCTGCGGCCTCCATATTGGCTCTGTAATCGCACTCGGAGCAGACGGCTATGGTATCCTCACCTATCGGGGTGAGCAGCATATATTCATGTGAAACGCTGCCGCCCATCATGCCGGAGTCGGATTTGACGGTTATCGTCTCGGGGATGCCGGCCCTCGCAAAGATGCGCTCATATGCCTTGTAGCAGATATCGTAATATCTCTCAAGATCCTCCTGAGAGGTGTGGAAGGAATAAGCGTCCTTCATGGTGAATTCACGCACTCTGATAAGGCCGCCTCTGGGTCTCGCCTCGTCGCGGAACTTAGTCTGGATTTGATATATCATAAAGGGATATTTGTTGTAGCTGTTGGCGTATTCCCTGACAAGCTGCACGGCAGCCTCCTCATGAGTCATGCCGAGCACCATGGGGATATCGTTCCTGTCGGTGAATCTGAGCAGCTCGCTGCCGATAGCCTCATATCTGCCGGATTCATTCCAGAGCGAAGCGGGCATAACGACCGGGAACTGTACCTCCTGACCGCCGATAGCGTCCATCTCTTCTCTGATTATATTCTCGATTTTTCTCGTTATCCGTCTGAGAGGCATAAAGGAGGAATAGATGCCGTTTGCGACATTCTTCATATATCCGCCCCTGAGCATGAGAGCGTGGCTGTCTATCACGCAATCCGAGGGCTTCTCCTTAAATCTTTCGCCGACGAGTTTGTCAATTTTCATTTAGCTTACCTCCGGGAAAACCACCGAAATGATTTTCAGATTGAATATCGGCAATAATTTTACATCATCAAAGAAAAAATGTCAATGTTTTTAAGCTATTTAAAAGGAAATATAAATTCCTACATAAAAAGCAGGAATATAGCACTTCCGCTATTGATATTGTCAAAAAGCTGTGGTATAATGATACTGTGGATCAAGATCCGCACATCGCAAAAACGAAAGGAAGCATTTACCATGAAAGAGATCACAAAAGATATGAAGATAGGCGAGCTCCTTGACGCTGACCGCACCCTTGCGCCCTATTTCATCGAGATGGGTATGCACTGCCTCGGCTGCCCCTCCGCAAGGAACGAGACAGTCGCTCAGGCATGCATGGTCCACGGCGTTAACGCGGACGAGCTTGTCGCAAAGCTCAACGCTCATATAGCCGAGAATGCTTGACCTGTCGCCGAGAATGGCGATGGCGGCGCGGATGGTGCGCCCGGGCAGCGTTGCCGCCGATATCGGCACCGACCACGCCTATCTGCCCGCTTCACTGATATTAAACGGAATTTGCCCACGGGCTCTTGCGTGCGACCTACGCAAGGGTCCGCTTTCCAATGCCGCCAAAACGGTTGCCGCCTACGGGCTGGAGGGCAAGATAACCCTGCGCCTCTCAGACGGATTTGACGAGATAGAGCCGTTTGAAGCCGACGATCTCATAATCTGCGGCATGGGCGGCACGCTGATGACGGAGCTTGTTTCAAGAGCTTATTGGCTCAAGGATCCCGCCAAAAGGCTGATACTTCAGCCACAGTCGCATGCCGAGGATATCCGCAGCTACCTGATACATAACGGCTTCAAGATTTTGTATGAGGACGCCTGCACGGATTCCGGCAAGCTCTATTGCGCCATGGCGGTCGAATTCACGGGCGAGGAGCAGGAGTTCTCCGCCGCCTACCCCTACACGGGCGAACTGCCGAAATGCGGCAAACCCGAGGCAAAGGAATACCTTATAAAAATCAAAGAGCACCTTGCCAAAAAATATGAGGCTCAGCAAGATTTCGGCTCGGCGCATGAAGCCGAGAGGCTGAAGCTGATAATCGACGAAACGGAGGCGCTGATAGATGAGATGTAAGACCGCGGGCGAACTATATGACGTAATTGACCGCATTGCGCCGTTCTCAACACAATGCGAGTGGGATAACAGCGGCCTGCTCGTCGGCAGCGCCGACAGCAAGGTAAACCGTATCGGAGTCGTGCTCGACATCACCGTTGAGGCGATAGAGAAGGCCCGTTCGCTCGGCATTGACACGATAGTCGCGCATCATCCCGTTATATTCAGGCCGATAAGCAATATTCCCGTCGACTCGCCTGCCTATCTGCTCGTCAAATACGGCATGACCGCCGTCTGCTCCCACACTCCGCTTGACAAATCCATCGGCGGGGTCAACGACGCCCTCGCCTCAAAGCTCGGCTTCACCGACGCCGCTCCCCTCTTTTCAGACGGGGATGAAGCGATGGTCAGAGCCGCCGAGATACCCGAGACGGACGCCGTATCGCTCGCAAAATACACCGCTCAGAGGCTCGGCACGACCGTTGCACTTGCCGACGGCGGCAACAGAATAAAGAAGGTCGCATTCTGCGGCGGCGCGGGCGGAGATTTCATAGGCGCCACGATCGAAGCGGGCTGCGACGCATTTATCACGGGTGAGCTGAAGCACAACGAATTTATCGAGTCCAAAGAATGCGGCTTCACGGTTATCGAAGCAGGTCATTTCGCAACGGAGAACCCCGTTGTTGAAGCTCTCGCGGCGAGGCTGCGCGAAGAAATCGAAAACGAAGTTATCGTTATCTGGCAGGAAGCGCCCGAGAAATATATAAAATAAGAGGAAAAAATAATGCCCCTTGACGGAATGACGCTCTCGCTGCTGCGGCGGGAGCTTTACCCTTGTATCGTAGGCAGCAGAATAGAGAAAGTACATCAGCCTTCCAAAGACGAGCTGGTGTTTCATCTGCGTACCCGTGAGGGCGCATATAAGCTGCTCATATCCGCCTCGGCAAACAGCCCGAGACTTCATCTAATAAGCGGTGCGCCGGAGAATCCGTCCACGCCGCCGATGCTTTGTATGCTGCTCAGGAAGCACCTGACAGGCGCAGTCATCACCGACATACGCCAGCTCGGGCTTGACCGTGCGGTATTTATCGACCTTGCCGGCACAAATGAAATAGGCGACGCCGTGACCTTCACATTATGCGTTGAGATCATGGCGAAGCACAGCAATATCATTCTTGTCGGCTCGGACGGAATTATTCTTGATGCTGTAAAGCGAATAGACTTTACACAGTCGTCGGTGCGCCAGATCCTGCCCGGATTCAAGTACGAACTGCCGCCGAAACAGGACAAATCAAACATCACCGAATGCGATATCAAAACAGTCGTTGATCAGATAAAAGTGCGCAGCGGCAAGCGGCTCTCCTCCGCCGTGCTTGACACGGTGGAAGGCGCTTCTCCGTTGATATCACGGGAAATCGCGTCATTTGCCTGTGGAGGAGACACCGCCGTTGACGAGCTGACCCCTATAGCCCTGCAAAGGCTTGAAGCAAAGCTCGGAGAGATAAAAGAAATGCTGCTCGGCGAGGGTGCGGAGCCTACAATGCTGCTGCGTGACGGTGTAAAGCCTTATGACTTTACATTTATGGATATCACGCAATACGGCTTTGCGGTCACGCCGAAACGTTTCGGCTCTTTTTCGGAATTGCTCGACGATTTTTATTATGAAAAAGATCGCTTTGAGCGCACCCGTCAGCGCAGCCAGTCGCTGCTCAAGCTGCTCAGCAACGCAGCCGCAAGGGCGGCAAGGAAGCTGCAAAGCAGGCAGGCAGAGCTTGACGCCTGCGCCGACAAAGACAGGCTTCGCATCAATGCGGAGCTGATACTCGCAAACCAGTATCGCCTTGAAAAGGGCGCGCCTTTCTATGACGTTGAGAACTTCTACGGCGAGAATGAGAAGGTCAGGATCAAGGCCGACCCCGCCCTCTCCCCATCAGCGAACGCCCAAAAATATTTTAAGGAATACCGCAAGGCGAAGAATGCGGAAAAGCTGCTCGGCGAGCTTATCGAGCAGAGCGGGCAGGAGCTTGCCTACCTTGAAAGCGTTATCGACTCGGTCAACCGCGCCGACGGCTACACGGAACTTGCGGAGATCCGCGACGAGCTTTACGGTCAGGGCTATCTGAAGCGGGCGAAAAACGACAAGGCAAAAAAAATAAAGCCCCTCGCCCCGCTTGAGTATGTCTCCGACGACGGCTACACCATCCTTGTGGGCAGAAACAATATCCAAAACGACATTCTGACCTTTAAGACCGCCGCCAAGGATGATTCGTGGTTTCACACGCAAAAGATCCCAGGCTCCCATGTGGTGGTAGTCGGCAACGGCGATATTATCCCTGAGCGCACCTGCCGCCAGGCGGCGATGCTTGCGGCTTATCACAGCAGCGGGCGCGAATCCTCGCAGGTGGCGGTGGATTACACCGAGGTCAGGGCGCTCAAGAAGCCGACGGGCGCAAAGCCCGGCAAGGTCATATATCACACCTATAATACAATGTGGGTCACGCCGGACAGAGAGACCTGCGAAAGGCTGAGAAAGAAGAAATAAATCAAGGCTGCGGAGTTACCTTAACGGTAGCGCCGCAGCCTTTTAATTTAATGTTTCGCTTTTTTATCTCTGAATCTTATCAGCCCTATCACTATCGAGATCTCGCAGAGCACCTCGGTGAGGCAGGCGACATAAGAGCTGTTTGCGGCGTTATAAACAAGCCACATGAATGACGAGGGCAATGTCAGCGCCCTGAGCCGCTGGGTCTTGGGGCTCCAGAGGACGAACGATGCGAGCACCATTGCGCCCATCGGCAAAAGAGAAAAGAGATTTTTATATGTAACTATACTGCTTACTACAAAAGCAGCCGCAAAGATGATCGGGCAGGCGATCGAATCAACGAATTTTGACTTGCCCCTGAACGAATAGGTCACCGCCCTCGCCATGCCGACAAGGTTACATACCATGCCCTCATATGCGCCGAGCAGGAAATACTGAGTACCGAAAAGCAGACCGCTCATTGCCTGAATGACCACTATCCTGCGATGCGTTCGCTGCTGAAACGACGCAAGCAGGAGCGCCGCCGCAACAACGCTGATTATCTGAGACGCGACAAACGCCGCGCCCTTCTCCGCTATGAAATTTGCCGCCGTTTCTAACATAAACGCTCTCCCTTTCGCCTGATCCTGTGGTATTTTATCATAAGGAGAGCGGCATTTCAACAGTTAAATTGCACAAAGCCGCCGCATCCGAGGACACGGCGGCAGTTATTTTAATCTCTGTCTTTTTCCGAGGCGATTATTGCGCCTGTTTTGGCGTTTATCTCATATTCATACTCAAATCCGCCGCTGACGAATTCAACATCGTAATGAGCTATCGTGCCGTCGGAATCAAGCTCGGTCTTTAGTTTGCGAACCTCCGATTTTGCGAGCCCCGCATTATCAAGGGCTATCCGCTCAGCTTTCGCCGAGCCGATGAAGTCGCCGCCGTCAGCCGCAGAGGAAGCGCCCGCGCGCTCGACCTCATACTCCATGACCTTGCCGTCAACCGCCTCTATCTCATAATCATATTCGCTGCCGCCGCTGATGAATTCAATGTCATAGTGCGGCTTGATATCGTTGCCGTCAAACTTCGCTTTGACAAATTTGACATTATCGGCGCTGAGCTTTGCGTGAGCGAGGGCGGCAGCCTTGGCGTCGTCAACGCTGATGTATCCGCCCGTAGCGGTGCTGCTCGGCTTGCTCGGCTCGGCCTTTGTCTCGGTGGCAGAAGTGACTCCGCTTTTCACTTCACGCTCGTGCTTCAAGATCTTGCCGTCGGAGACGAGTATTTCGTAGTCATATTCCTCCGCCATTCCGTCAACGGTCACGGAGAACTCAATTTCGTAGTGCGGCGTATCGTCGGGGTCGAGCTTCGCCTTTGAAAATACGGCGTTTTCGCGCTCAACACCTGCATCCGCAAGCGCCGCGTCAATGGCTGCGTCAAGCGTCAGCTCATTTTTGGCGACGGTGATGCTCGCCTGCGCTTTATCGGCGCTCGGTGTTTTCTCGACCGTCGAGCCGCCGGAGCAGGCGGCAAGCAGAGCCGTCACGGCGCAGATAAGCGCCACGGCTGCAAGCCTTGAAATTCTGATGATCTTCTTCATCTTCGTCATCCTTCTACAGTCAGATTTATCCGAATATCGCTGCAAAGAAATCCTTGATCCAGCGCACGAGCACGCTGAGGCTGAAATGGTGCTCGACAGGCTCCCTGTCAAAGTCAACTATCTTGCCGTTTGCGGCGTTCACGGTGTAATCATACTCGGTATTGCCCGCAACGAACTCGATATCATATTCATATGCGCCGTCGTCGTAATCAAGCTCGACCTTGGTGAAGCGAACTTCGCTCTCGGTGAGACCTGCGTGCCTGAGGGCGATAGCCTTTGCGTCGGCTTCGGTGATGATGTCGGTGGGAACGGTGACGGGAGTTTTATTCTCGGTCTCAAACTTGATTATCATGCCGTCGGCAGCCGCCACGGTGTAGTCATACTCGGTGTTGTTTGCGGTGAATTCAACTTCATATTCATATGCGCCGTCGTCGTAATCAAGCTCGACCTTGGTGAAGCGAACTTCGCTCTCGGTGAGACCTGCGTGCCTGAGGGCGATAGCCTTTGCGTCGGCTTCGGTGATGATGTCGGTGGGAACGGTGACGGGAGTTTTATTCTCGGTCTCAAACTTGATTATCCTGCCGTCGGCAGCCGCCACGGTGTAGTCATACTCGGTGTTGTTTGCAGTGAATTCAACTTCATATTCATATGCGCCGTCGTCGTAATCAAGCTCGACCTTGGTGATGCGTGCTTCGCTCTCGGCAACGCCCGCGTGCCCAAGAGCAATTGCTTTGGCTTCGTCTTTGGTGATGATATCGGCGGGTGCCGCAGGCTCCTTGCCGTCGATGTCGAATTCGATTATCCTGCCGTCGGCGGCCGCAATGGTGTAGTCATACTCAACTCTGCCGACAAAGAATTCGATATCATACTCAAATATGCCGTCGTCGAAATCGAGCTTCGCCTTGGTGAAGCGGACTTCGTTCTCGGTAAACCCGGCATGATCAAGGGCGATCTGCTTCGCCTGAGCCTTGTTGATGCGGCCCGAGGGGGCGGCAAAGGCGGTGGCGGAGAAGGTGAATATGGTGGCAAGTGCGAGGACTATCGCTATTATTTTTTTCATGTCGGTCTTCCTTTCTGTTTTTGTTTTGATTTATTTGTTTGACCTTGGCTATATCATAACCGCCTTAAATTAAAGAAAGATTAGAATTCATTAAGTTTTTGAAATTTTTCAAAAAATTTTCGAGCGCCCTTACGAGCGCCCGAATTTTTTATAAATTACATTATATTATATATCATTTATCGAGCGGCAGCGTTACCGTGAAGGTCGAGCCATCGCCGAGGCGGGATTCAACGCCGACCGAGCCGGAGTGAAGCAGGGCGATCTGCCTGACGAGCGCAAGCCCGAGGCCGAATCCGTCGCTGCTTCTTGAAGGATCCGCACGGTAGAATCTATCCCAAATCTTAGGTATATCCTCATGCGCTATGCCTATGCCGTCGTCGCTGACCTTGATCTCGGCGTTGTCACCAACACGGGTGACAGTCACTTCGATCTTGCCGCCCTCCCTGCCGTAGCGCACGGCATTTGAGAGCAGATTGTCGAGCAATCGACCTATGAGCGCACGATCGGCGAGCACCGAAAGCCCGTTCCCCGCCGTGCAGGTGAGCGATATCCCCTTGTCGGTCACGAATCCGTCGCAGATATCCCGCACCGTTTCACCGATATCGAGCCGTTCGAGCTTCAGCCTGCCCCTGCCCTGCTCCGCCCGCGAGACCGCAAGCAGCGCATCGACAAGCTGCGCCATTTTATCGCCCTGCTTGCTGACGGATTCCAGTGCTTCAAGCCTGTCGGCTTCATCGGCATTGGCTCCGAGAGCATATTCGCACTCGGCCTTGATTACTGCAAGCGGAGTTCTAAGCTCGTGGGACGCGTCGGAGGTGAAGCGCTTCTCGCTCTCAAACGAGCTTTCAAGGCGTTCGAGCATATCGTTAAAGGTGCGGACAAGGTCGGTTATCTCGGCAGAGCCGTCCGGAACCTTTATCCTCTTTGAGAGATCGCTGCCCGAGCTTATCGCCCGTGCGGAGTCCGTTATCTCCTTAACCGGGCGGATGGTGCGCCGAGCGAGCAGATAAGCGCCGACAGCCGAGAGAATAAGGAAAAGCGGCAATATATAAAGTATTATGCTGACGACCGTGCCGAATGCGCTTTCGGCTGCGCCCGCGGGGTAAACGCCCCTTATCCAGACCGGCGGATAAAGCGGCTCGTCGCAGGTGAATTGAACCGCGAACACCTGCCTGTCGCTGTAGGCGGGCAGCTCAACGCTGATTATCTTTGCTTTATCCGCCGATACCCCCGCATGGGCAAGGGCTATCGCCACGGCCTCGTCGCTGCTCACTCCGCCGTCAAAACGGGTCGGGCGGTAGGGCTGAGCTTCGAGCGCCTCGCTCTCGGCAACGCCCGCCTCATACTTGATTATCTGACCCGATATGACGTCGATCTCGTATTCGTATTTGATGAAGTCAAGACGGGTGTCATATATATAGTATTCGCTGTCGCCCGAGTGCATCTTGCGCAGCTTGCCCGCCGAAAGCTCGGCATCCGAAAGCAGATCGGAGGGAGTTTCGCCGCCGATGCGTTCAAGCTCCGACGAATAAACGTCGCAGTAGACCCCGCCCGCATAGTAGGCGAAGTCGTCCTCTATCTCCAGCACTCCGCTTTTATACTCGACCTCGTCGACATTTCTCTCGACCGCTTTTATAAGCTCCTGCTGAGTGCGCGTATCGGCAACGCTGCGGCTCATCAGCAGCATCCCCGCAACGCTCACCACAGCCACGGCGGCAATAAGCAGCGTAGTCATTGCGGCGGTCCTGACCTTAAATGACAGCTTCATTTCATTCCTCCCTGAGCACATATCCCATGCCCCTAACGGTGTGTATCAGCTTCTTATCAAAGCCGTCGTCCAGCTTCTTACGCAGATATCGGATATAGACGTCGACCACGTTCGTGCCGCCCTCATAGTCATAATTCCAGATGTGATTCTCGATTTTTTCACGGCTGAGGACTATGCCCTTATTGAGCAAAAGGTAGTGCAGCAGCTCATATTCCTTGGCGGAGAGATTTATCTCCCTGCCCGCGCGGCGCACCTTGCGAGCGGCGGTATCCACCTCGAGGTCACCGACGGTGAGGACGCTCGTCCTGCCGCCGGAATGCTTGCGGAGCACCACCCTGATGCGAGCCAGCAGCTCATCAAAGGCAAAGGGCTTCACAAGATAATCATCGGCTCCGATATCAAGGCCGCAGACCCTGTCCTCAATATCGTCACGGGCGGTGAGAAAGATAACGGGCGTTGAATTGCCGACGGCACGCAGCCGCCTGACAAGCTCGAAGCCGTCAAGCACGGGCATCATCACGTCGAGCACGGCGAGGTCATACTCCGTCATGCTCAGGCAGTCATACGCTTCGCCCCCGTCAAAGCAGCAGTCAACGCTGTAGCCCGCGGCAGTAAGCTGCTTCTTTATCACTCTGTTAAGGCTTCTCTCATCCTCGGCTATCAGAATTCTCATAATTTCATCTCCGCTGTAATTATACTGTGTTTATAATAAAAAGTAAAGATTAAAGAACGATTAAAGAAATGCAAAATTCCTCTTGACAAGAGGCGGAAAATGAAAAGATGCCTTTACAAACGAATGATTTTGTGCTAATATCAGCATATAAATCAGGATTTGAAGGGAACGACTCAAATGGATGAAATAAGATGCTCACTCTGCATATCTCAGATATGCCGCACCGTGACCGAGCTGATGGGGTTCGACGCTCCCGAGGCGGCGGCACCCGCAAACTCCGTTATCCTTGACGCAGCCGACAGATTTTTCGGCGGCGAGAGGGTCGAGCGCGCGCTGCTCTACAACCCCGACGCCGTTGCGCTCTGGCTCTATATGAAATACACCGAATTATTCAGCGATGTCGTCTGCCGCGCCTCAATAGCTCTGCCGACCCTCTCGGTCATGCCGAGCGTTACGCCGGTATGCTTCGCCTCGATGTATACGGGTCTGATGCCCGAGAAGCACGGCATAATGAGCTACACAAAGCCCGTACTCAAGGTCGAGACGATATTCGACAGCGCTATCAAAGCAGGCAAAAAACCGATAATCATCTCCACCGAGGGCGACAGCATCTCAAAGATATTCCTTGAGCGCGATATGGACTATATAATCTGCGAGACTCCCGACGAATGCAATATGCATGCCGAGAGGATCCTGCGCGAGGATAAACACGATATCGTTGTCGTCTACAACGGCAACTACGACGGCACCATGCACCGTTACGGCCCCGAAAGCGAGGAATCCCTCGCCGCTCTGACCCACAACGCCTCGGCATACGCAAAGCTCCATGATATCGCCGACGAAGCGTGGACGGGTCGCCGCAGGCTCTGCGCCTTCCTGCCCGACCACGGCTGCCATGAGATAGACGGCGGCTGCGGAAGCCACGGACTTGACATGGCGGAGGACATGAACATCATCCATTTCTTCGATTTCGGCAAATAAGATACAGCAACGCCCCCGACGGGAGACCGCCGAGGGCGTTGTTTTTATCAATAAGTTATGTTTTCGCCGTCGCTTTCGTCGTTTTCATCAGCCTTGCGCCGACCCAAGAGTCTGCCTCCGACTGCCGCCGCTGCAATGATAAGCAGCAGAAGAAATCCGAGCGAGGTGATGACGACTTTCATCTTCGTGCCGTGATTCAGCGCCGATATTGCGCTCTCCGTCGTCTCCGCCTCCGCCGCAGGCACGGTGACGATCACCTGAGAGATAATGACCTCTTTTTCATAATAATAGACCGTCGCATTCCCCTCGACCCTGACAGCTTTTGTACGCCGTGCCTTGGTTTTCGGCTCTTTTGTCGTGCGCTGAGTCTGAGCCTTGGTCGTGCGCTCCGCAGTTGTTTTAACGGGGCGTGTCGTCGTTTTCGGGCGCTTTGTGGTCGCCTTGCGTGTGGTCTGCTTCTCGGTGATATCCCTCTGCGTCGTCGTCTTTTTTGCCTTAGTAGTCTTGGCGGGCTTCTCCGTCGGCGGCGCGGCGGGTCTCTCCGTAGGCGGGGCGACTATCACGGGCTTCGTCTCGCTGTATTCGGTATTCTCAACGGTGAAAGCGTAGTGATTTGAAAGCTCGCCCGCCGTGTCGATAAACCGCACGCTCATATCAAGCGACTTCGGCACGCCGTGCTTGACCCCGAGGCGGATCTCGCAGGTCATGCCGTGATTTTGATCGGCGGTTATAGCCGCGTCAAAGCTGTGGTCGGCGGTGTCGTCGGAGCAAGGGGCGCTCTCCATCGTGACTGTGAACGTGTCGTTCCCGACATTCAAAATGACCCCGGCCGCAGGGTTGAACAAAGCAGCGTCGGGGTCTTTGAACATAAAACACAGGTAAACCGCGCTCTCGGAGCTTGCAACTCTCGCCTTTACGGCGGCAAAGTTGACCTTGCAGTTGCTCTCGCCCGAAAACAGTCGCTTAACAGGAGCGCCGTCCCACTCAGCGCCGCCGTCGATGCCGTCGACCGTCACGGAGAATGCGCTCACGGCGAAAGCAAGCAGCATAAGCAGGGCGGCAACAGCGCACAGCAGCCTCTTCATCACAGCACCCCGTTTCATCAATTTTCTATGATTTCATTATAAAATCGACAAAAAGAGTGTCAATGACTTTTATAAGATTATAAATTGTGATTTTTTGTCACATTAATCCTATTTAAGCAAGAAAAAAATTCTTTTGTTTCCGTTGTGCAATTAAATCGCGTAATTTAAAGCAATTTTGCACAAAAGATTAACAAAATTTTCTACATGTGGTTTTTGCGGATTTTTAAACATTTAATGTCAAATAAGCAAATTCATGCACAAATCATTAAATCGTTTAATTATATTCACATCGTCCAAATCTTTCTCACCCTCAGTTGCTCCGCGCCAGCTCTCCTCGTCAGAGGGAGCCTAAGAGACGGGCAAGGTGCAGGAGGACAACGCCGACAAGCTCGGCACAGATAAATTTGAGGTCTCATGGCACGGCACCGCCCGACCCGAACATCAGGAATGGCAGGGCAAGGTATACACCAAAGAGCAGCTCGAAAGCGTTTGCGGCCTCGGCTCGGTAACGGGTCTGCTCGGTGCGAATTGCCGACACACCTATTTTCCGTTTATCGAGGGCGTTTCCGAGCGGATCTATACCGATGAGCAGCTGCGGGCAATGAATGAGCGTGAAAACGAGCCGAAATATTACAACGGCAAGCCTTACACCTCATACGAAGCTACGCAGCGGCAGCGCCATCTTGAGACCTCGATGCGTGCGCAGCGGCAAAAAATCAAGCTGCTTGAAGAAGCGGGCGCCGACGAGCAGGATATAACGATCGCCAAATGCAAATACCGCCGTCTCTCGCAGGAATATACCGCCTTTTCCAAGCAAATGGGGCTGCCTCAGGAGCGTGACCGCATTTATGCCGACGGTTTAGGCAGGGTGGATGTCAAACTGCCGAAAGAAAAACAGTCAGTTATGAAGTACAGTGAAAAGCTTAGTGAGCGGGAAGTGCGAAAGTCGGGAAACGATAGCTTCTTCGAAAAAATGGCAGATATCACATCAAACGATTGGAGTGAAACTCGTCCGCGTGTGATTGATAAAGAAACTAAAAAAGAAATAATTGAATACGCAAAGTCAAAAAATGTAAACATTGTTGATTTAAGCGAATTTGACGGAGACCCGGAGCTTTTAAAGGAAATAGTAGATACTTTATCAAAGTGGGAAGAAATTTTACCGACTAAAAAAGGAATAACACTAAGACCGTCCGCTTTAGCTATAAATGATTTCGGAATGGCAAGAGGCAGAACGATTTACATTCAAAATCTTGCTTTAAGAGATAGAGAAATAACACTTCAAAACATTAACGGCGATAAAGAGTATTTTGCATCGACAAATGTATGCGATATTGCCGCACACGAATATGGACATGTTTTTTCCAAAGAAAAAGGAATAAATACTATTGAAATATCAAAAGAAGCGTATTATAATATAAATGCAATAGTTCCAACAGAAAAAGAATTGTTTGATTATTTTAATAAAAACGTGTCTTATTATTCGAGTTCGTTAGGAAAAAGTGAACTTTTGGCGGAAATTTTTGCAAAACATAATTGTAACGCCGATAAATATACTACCGAAATTATTAACTTATTGAAAAAGAAGGTGAGCTTGTGACAAAATTGGACTTATATTGGATGACAAATCATGACTGGTTTGAGTTTGACGAAAGTGGCAATGCTCACTTGACATCAAAAGCAACACCTGAAGCTATTGAAAGCTTTAAAAAATACAAACGTCAGATAATTGAAAAGAGAGACGTTATTTAAACATCAAAAACCGAGAAAAAACGGGTGCGACATGGGCATTGCGGAATAATCGGTTTTGTAAGGGAGGGGATTCGCGAGCCTCTCCCGAGTTTAAAAAAATTAAGCACCCTGAAAATCAAGGTGCTTTTCCATTCCGAAAATTAAATAAACAATGGAACGAGGTGAACGCTGATGTTTGAAATGTTAATTGAAAGTCAAATGAATATCGGAAATAGAACGATAATAGGTGGACGAGCAAATTATGATCTTATACCTGAACAAATAGTGATTGGCAATAATACTTTCAAAATTTTGGGCGTTCCTCAAGGCATAAAGCCACCGTTCTTTGCGGTTGAAATTAAAAAACAGACCTTGATTTTGTGGGCTTAAAAATTTTGTCTTAAAGCAATTTATCTAAGAAAGCAGTGCTATTTATAACTCTAAAGGGCAATATAATGTTTTTGGCAAGGAGTAGTGTATGAATAAAGCCGAATTAGAAACCAAAAGAATACTGGCGTTAAATTTGGCAAGGCAATATTGTAAAAATCACAATTTGTCTTTTAAAAAATTGGAAGCGCAAAGGTTTGATTCATTTAATGAAATCTTATGGTTTTCGCAACCGAGTAAGGTTAAGCCTCTCGGATTAGTAAACGACATGGAAACAATGCCAAAGCCTACGCTTATTATAAAATTCAACGGTAATGAAGCGATTATTGAGCAAACTGAATACACAAAAGAATATCTATCCTAAAAGCTGTCTGTTATTTTGACAGGTCAGAACGGTAATCAAAGCAGAGTTGAGAAATCGACCCTGCTTTTTTTATACCCAAATCACCGCGCCGCCGGTATAGCGGCTCACTTTCAACAGCAGACAGAGCTGTATAAAAATCATGTAGAAAGGAAAACGAATGAAAAATCTCACGACTATCCTCACGGAGCTCGGTATAGAGGTGCCGGAGGAAAAGAAATCCGAGCTTGAAAAGCAGCTCGGCGAAAACTACAAGCCCGTCAGCGAGGTTGAGAAAGTCAGGGCAGCCCGTGACAACTACAAGACGCAGCTCGACACGGCGCTGGAAACGCTCAAGGGCTTCGAGGGTGTTGATGTCAACGAGCTGCAAGGCAGGATATCTACCCTGCAAAACGACCTTGCGGCGCAGAAAACCGCTTTTGAGCAGCAGATATCGGATATGGAATTCAACTCCATGCTCGAGGACGCTATCGGCAAGGCGGGCGCCCGCAGCGTTAAACCTGCCCGTGAGTAACAAATGGTTTATTCCGATTCGCGTAACACTGACGGGGTGCGACGCCATGCTGTTTTAGCCCTGTTGGACTCAGGCACACATTTCAATCCACGCACCCCTGACGGGGTGCGACCTGTCCATCATACGCGGCGAAGTCGTTGACGGTGTATTTCAATCCACGCACCCCTGACGGAGTGCGACGCCGCGCAGAAGAAGTGGATATTCTCGCTGTTCGATTTCAATCCACGCACCCCTGACGGGCTGCGACAAACAATGCCCTGTTCGGCTTTTTGCCGTGTGTATTTCAATCCACGCACCCCTGACGGGGTGCGACACTGACTCCAACACGCAGGAGGGGGCAAACTGATATTTCAATCCACGCACCCCTGACGGGGTGCGACTAGTAACCGTAGTGAGGAGCTGAAAGCTCTAAAAATTTCAATCCACGCACCCCTGACGGGGTGCGACTTACACCGCCCTGCGGCTGCCGCCCCGACACCTCTCATTTCAATCCACGCACCCCTGACGGGGTGCGACCGGGTCCTCAACTGCCAGTTTGTCGGGATCCTTCGTATTTCAATCCACGCACCCCTGACGGGGTGCGACCCATCATCGGTCAGGTCAAAGAACTTCTTGAAAAAATTTCAATCCACGCACCCCTGACGGGGTGCGACTCTCGGATCTTATCTCGTGTAATATCCGGCTTTTGGATTTCAATCCACGCACCCCTGACGGGGTGCGACTAAGTCCTTTCTTATACATAAAAAATCACCTCTAAAAATTTCAATCCACGCACCCCTGACGGGGTGCGACGTATATAAGCACACAAAGAGCGCAAGCAATAATATTTCAATCCACGCACCCCTGACGGGGTGCGACTTTAATACTGTCATTAGGACAACTATTGCCGGTTTCGTATATTTCAATCCACGCACCCCTGACGGGGTGCGACGTATTATTGATGGGGGAAATGAAGATGATAATTATTTCAATCCACGCACCCCTGACGGGGTGCGACCGAGAAGGACTTTAAAGGTGTCAGAGCCTTCGAGATTTCAATCCACGCACCCCTGACGGGGTGCGACAATCCAAGCCATACGGCAAATCACCGAAAAAAGACTTAAATTTCAATCCACGCACCCCTGACGGGGTGCGACTATTCTATGGTAAAATTTACTAAAAGGAGTGATATTTCAATCCACGCACCCCTGACGGGGTGCGACTTTTTAGGAACTGGAGTACTATAGATGTTTCTCATTTCAATCCACGCACCCCTGACGGGGTGCGACTTTTTCTTCACGTTGCCTTTCTCCTTTTCTTTTTTATTTCAATCCACGCACCCCTGACGGGGTGCGACAGGATATGCGATAGTTACCATCACAAGAGAGAGCGCCATTTCAATCCACGCACCCCTGACGGGGTGCGACTGACCTTGTTCGCTAAATTTTTCGACAATTTCAAATTTCAATCCACGCACCCCTGACGGGGTGCGACTATGGGTAACAGCAGAACATATGAGGAGTTTGCAATTTCAATCCACGCACCCCTGACGGGGTGCGACGATAAACCCGCAGGAACAATAAATTTACAGTGCAAATTTCAATCCACGCACCCCTGACGGGGTGCGACGATATTGACGGCGTTGTTGTATCGGATAATGGCGATTTCAATCCACGCACCCCTGACGGGGTGCGACCGGCATACGACGGCGCCGAGGAGACGGCTTCGGGCATTTCAATCCACGCACCCCTGACGGGGTGCGACGTCCTCTTTTACGCTATATTTAGGATACTTGCAATTTCAATCCACGCACCCCTGACGGGGTGCGACCTAAAGCATTATCAAGGTTTTTATTAGTTATATCCATTTCAATCCACGCACCCCTGACGGGGTGCGACGTCCTTTGCATGATAAAGACACTAACGCAGACGGTATTTCAATCCACGCACCCCTGACGGGGTGCGACGAAGAGACTATTTATAAGTTTGACTTCTTAAGTATTTCAATCCACGCACCCCTGACGGGGTGCGACAAGGAGTTTTTTAAATGGGTTTGAGATTTCGCAATTTCAATCCACGCACCCCTGACGGGGTGCGACAGGGACATAAAGCAAAGCATTACCGGTTATAGTAATTTCAATCCACGCACCCCTGACGGGGTGCGACAGCCTTACGTGCAGTAAGCAACTGCAACATCTCAGATTTCAATCCACGCACCCCTGACGGGGTGCGACGATTTACCAGAGCCACGATCACCGATATAAATAATTTCAATCCACGCACCCCTGACGGGGTGCGACTCCCATTAAAAACAGTAGAAGCATGGTGTCAAGATTTCAATCCACGCACCCCTGACGGGGTGCGACCCTTCAACATTATCTTCAATGCCAACAAACGGAATTTCAATCCACGCACCCCTGACGGGGTGCGACATTTTTGTAACGCTAAAAAAATCAAAAACAGACTTATTTCAATCCACGCACCCCTGACGGGGTGCGACCGAGTTTAACAGAGTTTTTTTCGATAAGGATTTATTTCAATCCACGCACCCCTGACGGGGTGCGACAGGCGGCAAGCTGTTATAAGCAGAGGAATTAAAAATTTCAATCCACGCACCCCTGACGGGGTGCGACAGCAAACATGCTGAATTTTCTTCATCATATTTGCGCATAAGCAACAAAATACGGCTCAGCGTAACAACTTTATCGCCTTCTCTTGTCGCTTTAATTCTATTATACGATATACTTCCTACTTTTTCAAGTGCGAACGCAGCGTCTTTTCATGCCGGCTTGCACTTCGCATCACACTATCAGCGCCCCCTCGGCTTCGTAGCCGCTCTTTTTGCCGAAATGTTCAATTTTTGTATTATATTTGTTTCCAAGATAGTAAAAGCGCAGGCTGTCTCTCTCCGCATCCATTATCGAGCACAGTTCATGCTGAAGCCGTTTGCATTGTGCAGGGTCAAGCAAGCACTCAAACACCGAATTTTGCACGCGCTGACCGAAATTTACGCATTGTTTTGCTATTTTTCGCAATCGTTTTCGTCCCGCCGTATCCTCGGTATTCACATCATATGTGATGAGCACCATCAATCAAACCACCTCATTTCCACAGAAACGGAGGATATTCATCCAAATCCCCTCTCAGGTATCTTGCCAACAGAAGTGACTGCACATACGGCACAAGTCCCCATGCCATCTTTTCTTTGAGATACGGATGAGTTATCGTATCGTGCTTACGCTCCTGCCACGCTTGCAGGAATTTCTTTCTGCCCGCATCGGTCAGCAGTACTGCTCCACTGTCGGTTTCGGTAAAATCATTAGGTGAAATGACCCGATTATTGATAAGCGACAACACAAAACGGTCTGCAAAGCACGGGCGCAGCTCCTCCATGAGGTCAAGCGCAAGAGAAATCCTACCCGGGCGGTCACGATGCATAAATCCGACATATGCGTCAAGGCCGACGCTTTCGAGCGCCGAAGTGCAATTGCCGCCAAGCAAACTGTAAGCGAACGAGAGCATCGCATTCAGCTTGTCAAGCGGCGGACGTCGTGAGCGTTCGGTGAAGTGAAAACATTCTTTATTCTGCAATATCATTTCATCCAAAACGCCGAAATACGCCTTTGCGCCTAAGCCCTCGCTGCCGCGGAGAGAGTCGAGCGATATTTCATCAAGAACCCGCGGGCAGATCTCCTTGAGGTTATCTATCGCGGATTGGAGTTTTTCTATATCCACACGCATGGCGTGGTCACGCTTGGTGCGCTCAATACTCCATCTTGAATTATACAGCTTGCCGAATATCATGTTGCGGGCTATTCGGCAGCTCTGCGACGGGTCGTCCGCAACACGATACTGCATACGCCGAAGGAGGACATTCCCGTTCTCCTCACCGACCGTCCTTGCAAGAAACCTACCGCTCGGCGAACAAAACGAAAGGCTTACTCCCCTCTCGGCGCAGCCGCCCATAAGCGCAGGCGAAGCTCCTGCATAGGTGAACGCAATAATGCCGGAGAGCGTGTGAAGCGGGAAGCGCGCAAGTTCCTGCCTATCCTTGCTTATAACGACATTCTCACCGTCAAGGCTCAGATAGGCACCCTCAGTTGTAACGAAAAGAGTATTCAGCAGCTTCTTCATGGCTCATCCTCCACACTCTTTCGGATATATTCCGCCACAGTGCCCGTTTTGAACAGTTTGGGAACGCATAGTTCTTTAAGTGAGCAGGCATTGCACGCCTTGGTAGGCTTCACCTCGGGAGTATATCCGCGGCGATACAGAGCATGCATCTGCTCGGCGCAATCACGCACTTCATTACGGAGCTCTTTAGTAAACTCGACCCTTGCCCTTCGGCGGTTTTCGCCGTAATACAGCGCGCCCTCCGAAATATCGCAGCACAGCATCTCTTCAAGGCACATCGCCTGAGCGCAGAGTTGCAACTCATCGCAGCTGTTGCTTTTTGCCGTACCACGTTTGTATTCTACGGGATACGGCTTCCATTTGCCCTCGTGCCCGTTCAAAGGCACACCGCTGTCATCACGGCGGAACTCTACAACATCGCACTGACCGGTGAGACCGAGAGTCAGCGAAAACACACGAAGTCCCCGACTGACCACCAGTTCACCCCTGCTCTCACGCAGGCTCTCGTCATGCGCCCGCTCATGCATGATCTCGCCCTCGGTAGTGCGGATATTCTCCGCCCACTGCCGCTCAATATGGATAAGCGCCCATTGCCTGCGGCAAAACTTAAAATGCTGCAAACCCGATATCATCAGGCAATCATCCGGCTCAAACACCGGCTATCTCCTCAAGCGCAAGCCCCGGAAGCTCATCAACGGTTATATTGTAATCGTCAACGCAGGTCGGGAAAGTAACGCCGTCTTTAAGCTCCACATGGACGCTGCGATGCACCGCCGCCGAGGAATACTGACCGTCCTTGCAGTTATGCTGCCACCAATAAACCTTAATGACCTCCATGGAGCCGTCGGGGCGGGCAGCGGAAGCGTCATTTACAAACAAAGTTCTGAGGCACTCCTTGAGTACCGCCGCATCCTCGTCAGTGAAGCCCGTTTTCTCCGCGAGCTGCACATTGACCGAACCTTTGATCTTATACAGCCCGAACTGAACAAAATGCTTCTGACCCATTGTGTCGGCGGAGCGGCCGCCCTTTTTGGCAGGCTCACCGTTAACACTCTTTGTGATCTGAATAGAACGCACTTCAACGGGAGAAGCGCTGACCGCCTGATGGACAGAAACAGGACCTCTGACTCCGCAAGAAGCGTCGCCGGCCGATTTGAAGGCGAAGACCTGGCCGAACGAGCGCACATCGAGCCAAAGCTCACAGGCCTTGGCGGCGTACTCATCCTTATCCTTGACATTGCCGATGCATTTGACCGCCCTGTCGCTTAGACTGTCAAAGCCATCAGTCGCCTTTTCAGCCATTTGGACGAAGACCGGTTCTCCCATATCCTGCATCCTGTTGCGGATCTTCCTTTTGACGCACACGTCGGACATTTCGCCATAGCCCTCATAATCCGTGCGGGGGCGGTTGCCGTTGAGGGGATCGCCGTTAACATTTGCTTTCTCCGCCGAGAAAAGCACCACAAAGTCTATTTTGTTCTGTAAAACGCTCATTCTTCAATTTCCTCCTTGGTTTCATTTGATTTTGATGTATAAAGTTCGTTGCGCTGAAGGTAATAGCCCATAAGATAAGTATCACCGAGCGGTCTGTTTAGCTGAGCATCGTCATAATTGCTCAATTGCTCGGTTATCTCGCCGATGAGCTTTTTATAATAAGCTCTGCTGCCGGGTCTGAGCCTTTCAAAATACGGATTAAGGCGATCATTAATTATTTTGGCAGTGTAAAGCGGCCTGTCGCAAAAAACAGACTGCATACGAATTGCGTTCGGTTCTCTGCCCTCATCCGTGTAAGTGTCACGCTCAACCTTCTCCATAACGGCAAGCAGCCTGCCGAATTGATAGCTGCGATCTTTTTTCTCCTTATCCAAAGACATTGTCCATTCCTCCTTTTTTGCCTGAGTTCTGTACGCATAGATTGCGGCGCAGGCGGTGAAAAGTATTTTTCTGCGGTTTATATTGTTATATGCGAGCGGCATCGAGGCGCGGTGCATCAATGCCTGCACGATATCCGACGGCATCGGGGCCTTGTCGATAACGCAATGCAGCAAGCGCTGCACCTGCTCTTTGAGAATGCGGTCATCAACATCAAGCCACTCCGTACGTTCAACGCCGAAAGCGCATTGAGCTATCTGGCGTACCGATGGCGACTGATAGCCGAATTGATTATTCTCCCAACAGCATGTCTGCTGCCAATGGGCAAGGCGATCGATGAAATCAGACGCACGCAGCTCATTATAATATGTTACGGAGAGTCTGCCCGTGGTTGCAGCGTCAAATGAAGCGATAACAACATCCTCATTATCGGGCAAATTTAATTTCCAACCGTTCACCGCATCGGCGAGCTGCTTTTTGTAGTCGGATGGCGTAGCGGCTTTCTTCTGCGAGTCACTAACGCTAAGCAGACTGTGCATGGCATTCGGCACATCTTTGCCTTTCGGATTCCAGCAAACGAAAGTCCTGCCGCCTATGATGACGCCCTGATTTGCAACGACCCAGCGCAAGGCATTATGCGCCTTTTGCGAGGCAACATAGCTTATCGTTGCCGCCTGAGACGGCTCTGCGAAACGCCCGCGATAGGTGAAATTGCTGCTGTCATTGGCCGAAATCAGTTTTGCCCCGTATGCGGCTGAGACAACACCTTTCGGATGATTTTCCGTCATCGGCAGCACCTCGCCGGTAATCATACACAACGCCGAACCCGATTCCCTCCGAAGCGATTCGTTATAAGCAATAAACGCTTCAAACAGACTCTTGTCCTCCCAGCACGGGGCACTTTCATTGACCCCGGTAACACGCCAGCGAACTAAATACTTGGTGAATTTACCGTCCAAATTACCGTTCTCATCTTTGGTTACAAGCCCGCTTCTCTCAAGGTCGTCAAGCAGGGATTCGCTCTCGATATACTTCAGCACGGCCTTTACTTTCGGATGAGTGTATTCCGAATTTGCCCAATTCGAAAGCTGCTTGAGATAGAGGTCGTGATGCTCGGTCGAGGACGGTATCAGATACAAAAGTTGATCGCTGAGCGGATGAGCACAAGGCGCACTCGTTCGGTTAGCTGATTTCTCCGTTGCCGGGATTATCGTTTTGCTTTCATCGCGCTCGTTCTTCTTATCCTTGACGACCGCTGCGGCGGATATGAAATTACCGTTCGCGTCAATGGTCACTTCGATCTGAGCGTTCTGAACGATGTGGGAAATTGGGGTGAGCGTCTCTCTCATTGCGTCGGGCACACCTGCGAGGGCGGCATGGCAGTCATATGTCTCGACGGCTTTTTGCATTAATCCCATTCAGTCACCCCCTCAAATTCTTCAAGACCGCTGAAATTATCGTATTCTTTGCCGAAAGGCTTGATCTCCATTTCACGCAGGGTCTTGTGAAGCGGGCATTCCTCAGGCCTCGGGAATTCGATGACCCCTCTTTTCATCGTCGGGAACCAAAAGTTTGCAGTCATATGGCCCTTTGTTTCCTCTGACCACGCCTCATCGGCGTAGGTCATGCCGTGATACATCATACCGAAGCTAAGCTCGGGGATATCATCATAGGCTCCCTCACCGCTGCCGAACTCGCAAGGGGCGATATAGCCTTGGCACTCTCGCGTGCCGAGGAAGATATCCCGCCTGCCGCCGCGTTCAAGCATACGCTTGGCGATCTGGTAATGCTTATGCTCGTTGCGGTCGTGAGCAAGCTCCGGGCGATTCTCATTCCACTCGAAAAAAGCAACCACCTGATAGCGGCATTTCTTGAGATAGGTGTAGTACGAAAGGTCGTTTGACCCGTTGTTGTATTTAATAGGTCTGACCCCTTTGACCTCGGTCTGGATAGGCGACATTATACGCACTTTTTTGATGTACCACGTTAAAGTCGGCTTCCAATAGCTTGAAGAAATCACACCTTTCAAAGCCTCATAGGTCGGCACCTGATAGGTGAATTTCTCGCCGCCGACTCGCATTATCGGGTCGGTAAACAAGCCGTAATCGCCCCACACCTCAAAGGAAATCTCGTTTTTATACTGCAATTTTAACACCTCCTGTTAAACTATAAAACTGTTTATGTCAGGCTCAAGGATCACTCCGACATCGCTGTCGTAGTTTGCGGCGGAAAGCACCCGCACTGCGCCGCCCGCAGCCGGATAGATCCCGCCCGCCTCCTCGAGCATTCTCTGCTGATGCGAATACACGGAGACTGTGTATGGCTTTGCCCTCTCACAAAGAGAACGCAGATAGGTTATATCATGCTCGGCTCTCGGCGACATAAGCTCAGAGATAAGCTCCGCCCCACCGCCGTACGGCACTATCACGTCAACGCCGTTACTGTCAAACACATTGAATTCACTGCCTGCCGTCTTAAAAGCCTGCCTCATGGCAAACAGATCATTCTCGCCGCACCTGCTGCTGAAAGCGTCGTTATCGGCAAGCAAGTCATAGACGGTAAAACCGTGCTTTGTAGGGTAATCCTGCGCTCTGTCCGGCATTGCGGCATAAAGCGCTCTATAATATCGCCCGACTGAATTATCGGACGCAAGGTCGCTGTCAAAGGCTTGCGGATTTAAACTGTATTCGGTCAAAAGCTGATTCAGCGCATCCTTCTGAGCCTTGATATCGCCAAGCCCCGCAAGGTTCTCGTCGGCGCAGCTTATCAGATACACCGGAGCGGGCGAATCAAGCTCGCCGTTCCTGTTGCATCGCCCCGCGGACTGTATCACGCTGTCAAGCCCTGCCGCAAGGCGCACAACACATCCGAAAGAAATATCAACGCCCGCCTCGATCACCTGAGTCGACACGCATATCACCTTTTTATCACCGCACGCCGCAAGCGCCTGCCTCAGCTTCTCTATTGCGGCTCTGCGGTGCGCTATACACATACCCGCAGAGAGGTGAAACACGAGGCAATCGCCGTGGTTCGACTTCATATATCTGAACAGGAATTCCGCCTGCTTTTTCAGGTTACAAACAATAAGCAGACCGTCGCTTACACTTAAAAGATTATCGAGCCTTGCGGCAAGCTCATCCAAGGTACGGCTGCCGTCAAAAATAATATCCGTCCGTTTGAATACATCACGCAGTTTCTTGTCATAAGGCACGATATCGGCGGGCTGCTTTATCAGCGGATGTTTTGTCTGCTCAAGGCAGGGCTGAGTTGCCGAACAGAGCAGCACCGTAGCCCTGCACACTTGCGAGAGAAAATTCACAGCAAGATTAAAAAGAGAGAGCATTTTACACGGGACGGTCTGCACCTCGTCAATGACGATAACGCTGCCGCACAACGCCTGAAAGCGACGGATGCACGAAGTTTTATCCGAGAAAAGCGTATTCAAAAGCTGCACCATAGTGGTGATAATTATCGGCGCAGACCAATTCTCGGCAAGCAGCTCATACTTGTCGAGAGCTTCGCCGTCCGCACTGTCACGAACAACATTTGAATGATGCTCTAAAATCAAACTATCGTCGCCGACAAATTTGCGGATGACTTCGGCATTTTGGTCAAGGATGCTCAGCAGCGGCGATGTGAATATCACGCGGTGCATACCGTTCTTTGCCGCATGGGCGAGAGCATACCTGAGAGCCGAAAGCGTTTTACCCGCACCTGTAGGAACATTCAAGCGATAAACCCCCGAGCCCGCCTCAGCGGCAAGTCTGCATTGCTCCGATATATTACGGCGTGCAACATTCACGGGCGTATTTGCGGGCAAATCGAGAATCTTTTTCTCAACGCTGTCGAGCAATTCATTCCAATCGGGAATCTCGTCGTCCTTACGCTTGACCCCGCTCATAAATTCGGCGGTATCGCGCCTGTCACCCTCGATAACAGCCGAAAGCAGCAGTCTAGAAAGCATACCGACATAAAAGCTCACTTCGCTGTTGTCGGCTGCGATATCGGTAATTCTATCGAATATCGGCGTCACCTCATCACAGGCCGCCTTGAAGCGTCTGTCCAATTCCTCCGTGTCGGCGCACAGCTCGGTATAGTTGCTTACCGCTTCTTCATAGCCGATATCCTCTTTTTTCATTCGGTGAAAGAAACCGTTTTTGCCGTCTTCATCGGCAATATCGAATTCGCCGTGATGAGCGCCGACCGCATATGCCAACAGCTCCCCGAAAATATCTCGTGTACTTGCAGGCGGCTCATTGTGGCAGCGCTCCATAATGAGTCGAACGCCTGAAAAAGTATGGTTGACGGAACCTCGGCGCATTTCACCGTTCGAATGTATGTATCTGTCAAACAGCTCTGTGTATTTGCCGCAGTCGTGCAAAAGCGCGCAAAGATAGCCCGCCTCGCAAAGTCCCGCAGGCGCAAGCACTCTCGAAGCGTATTCGGCAGCGCTTCTCAAATGCTCGCCGACTGTCTGCTCTCTGCCGTCATCGGCAATATGGGCAAGATATTCCATTCGCAGCCTCCTTGATTATCCGCATCGCTGTGACGCTTTTTCACATCGCAATTCAAAAAATAATGCGTACCGAATTCACCTGCGGCATCCGCAATTGTCAACAATTTTTCTACTTTTATTTCTAAACTCATTATAATATTCCCGATTGTGATTGTCAATATATTAAGATAATTTCTTTATTCTGCAAATACTTAAGTCCGTTTTATTGGTCTTTGCAGCCGTCTGCAAGAAAAATTATACTAAAAAACGCACTCCGTGGCTGTGATTGCCACAGAGTGTGAAAAAGTAATTCAAGCATTTTGATATAGATTTTCCTTGCACAAATTACAATTAAAATCTAACTGTCACTTCATCTGTAACATACTTACCGGCGGAATCAATTGCCTCCATTGTGAAATGTACCGTGCTGCCCTCTGTTGCATAAAAATCATACACATCATCGTTATGCATTTGCTTATATTCGCCCTTACAGGAATCAGCGCATTTCAATATCCAGTATTTATTGCTACTGCCTTCAAAGTACCAAGTGACTCGCCAATCCTTAATAAAGTAATTTGACATGAGATAATATGCTATTCGGATCTTATATTGTCCGCTTTCACCCGACTCCTTGCTGACATTAAACTCCGAAATACGCATTGTTGAAGCCGGTTTTGTTGTTGAAACAGCGTAAGTAGTCGCTCTGGTTGTTGGGCGCGTCGTTGGTTTGGTGGTTGTCGGTCGCGTCGTTTCAATTTTTTCGGTATATACCGTAATCACCAGATCGTTACTTGGCATTGTTATTGTAAATTCAACGCCTCGCCATCCGTTATTCACATCTCTCTGGGAGCAGGAACCATTGTAATTTGAAGCGTACACATCGCCTAATTCATATCCGTCACGTAGATAAATTGTGAATCTCACTGTTTGGCCGGCCTTATAATTACCATCTCCATAAAAATCGTATACACCGGAATCCATTGTTCTTATAGCCAAAGAATACGGTTTCTCTGTATATTTTGTATTCTGCACTTTTCGAGTAGTCGATCTTTCCTTCGTAGTCCGAACAGTTGCAACGCTTTCAACGATCGTTTTAGTTTCAGCGTCTGTACTTTGTTCTTCTGTAGTGTTATCCTCATTCAATAAAAGTCGCCATGTCTTTTGCGTAGTGTTATACGCTCTGAATGCCGATGGATGATCGCATGCCAGCTTATCCGAGTAAGCGCTCGTTGTAGTAGCATCATTAAACCAAACTCTATTTGATGATCTTACAGAAGAAAACACCGTTGACAGTGTTGCGATTATAATCGTTGAAACTATCGCAACAATAATTCGCGAAGCCATTGTCTTCACCGCTTTAACAGCCGTTTTTTTACCGGTTTCCGGCTTTTCCTCAACTTCTGCCTTTGTTTTGACGTCACCGATATCAGGATTATTACCCTTGCCTGCTGTATCAAACCCGCCCGAAGTTTCACCTGTGTATCCGCCAGACAAAGTAGTATCATTTATGCTCATGAGAGCAGTCTTCATATCATGTGCACTTTTGTATCTCTTGGTCAGGTCAGCCTGCAACGCTTTTAGAACAACAGATTTAAGCGCTGCGCTTCCGTGTTTTGGCTCAGGGATTCTCTCTCCTCTAAATCTACGTGCATGTGCCTCGGAATTTTGCGCTGCAGTTGGCGTAATCGGCGGAAGCGGCATAAAAGGAAGTCGTCTTTCATTCAACAGCCAATATAAAACCAGCCCTAATGAATATATATCCGCTGTGGCATTATAAGGCTTCCCCGCATAAACCTCCGGGGCCATAAATGAATATGTACCTATCTTTGTGGTGGCTTTTGAAGCATAATCCATTGATTTTGCTATGCCGAAGTCACCCAGTTTATAATTGCCGAATTTATTGAAAAAAATATTCTGAGGCTTTATATCACGATGTATTATTTTTTCTTCAGCGCATAGCTCAAGCGCATGACATATGTCAATCCCGAGCGCAATCACATCACGGTCATTAAGATCGTATTGATTGCATTTATCAGGCAGCGGAGTCAAGAGCTCCATTCGTATAAGAATATCCCACCCCGGATACCCGACATGCGGAACAACATAGTGATCCTCGTAGCTAACTATATTTGAGCTTCATTTAAGCTTTGACATAAGTGCAAATTCGGACATCATCTTGTCGACCTGACACTTAAAAATATCAGTGATGCTCTTGTCGTCGTATCCGTCATCTCTATAAGCATAAAATTCCTCTTGAGACTGTGGTACAGAGATCACTTTCAAGGCTGAACGAAAGTCACCGTCTTCGGTATTGCTGCGTTTTCGGATCTCATATACCTTTCCAAAGCCACCTGAACCCAGCACTCTTATTGTTTCCCATCCTGGAAGAATATCCTTGTGTTCCATATTAACTCTCCTCGGTTTTTGAAAATCAATATCCTGTTATGTCTTTAATAGCCGTCTTGACTAACGCATGCGTTTGAAGCTCAATTTCCTTATTAATATCTATGTATTTCCGAACCAATCCGTCAAATTCTGCTTCTGTGATTTCATCCGTGCCGTTATAGTACTTAAAGTAATTAATATCTTTATAAGTATCAATAAATTCACGTCTTGTCAGAGTTAGCAGACTTTTATATTTTTTTGCATCCGCATCATACTGCATAATATTATATCTAGATACCAATAACCCGTCTGAACTGCCCTCCAATAAGCAATACGCAATATTGTCTTTACAAAACTTATATTCATTACTCATCTGTCCAATTTGCAATAATTTCTTTGAGCTCTCGTCCCATTTCCAAACAGTAGTGACGGTGTCGAGAAGGTCATCCACTTCAGCGGTAGTTGAAGTATCATCGTCGGAATCAGTTGGCAGATCCGATTCCCAGAGCACAAGTTCGTCTTGGAAATCCTCATCCACATCGGCAATTGCAAAAGCACATGCTTTTAACGAAATATATGACGACTCGTACTCATCATACAGCTTATCGGCATAAACCTTCATCCGCTCGTCAACGACTTGCTCATCGGAATGCGTATTAGAATTAGTCATAACCAGTCCGATTATTATGCTGACGATAGTAACTATAGTCACCGTTGTCCATAAAATCGCCCATGCGGACTCAGGTATAGTGCGAATTTTTCTTCTTATAGTTTTGAAAAACACTTCGATTTTAGCACGCAGGCGCACTTTGGGATAATGCGGCGCTTCATCCGACGGCTGGGAGCCGTAGAAGTCTTCGTCTTTCTCTGGAACAAAGTTTTCGAAAAACTTCTTAACTTTTTCCTTTCTTTTCTTATCAAAATCTCCAAAATCTTCAAATTCTTCTTCTGAAGGCTTACCATCATAACCGTCATCTTCGGTTTTTTTCGTCGGACTATCATTAACGTCAGCATTCATCAGAGCGTCGCGCATTTGCGCAGCACTCTGATATCTTTTCATCGGATTCGGTTCCAACGCTTTCAGCACCACGGCTTTAAGGCTGGCGCTGCCATTCACCGGCATTGGAATTTTTTCTCCGTGCAGTCTTCGTGCCTGCGCCTCAGAATTTTCAACGGCAGTCGGTATATGAGGAGGCATAGGCAAAAACGGCAATCTGCGTTCATTAAGCAGCCAATACAAAACCAAGCCCAAAGAATATATATCGGCCGTAGCATTATACGGCTTTCCGGCATAAACCTCCGGAGCCATAAAATTATATGTTCCGACTTTAGATGTTGCTTTCGAGGCATAGTCCATTGACTTCGCAATGCCGAAATCCCCGAGCTTATAATCTTCAAATCTGTTTATGAATATGTTCTGAGGTTTAATGTCACGGTGTATGATTTTTTCTTCGGCACACATCTCCAATGCATGACATATATCAACGCCCAATTTGCGGATCTCAGTCTCCGTCGGCATGGAATTATTACACTTCTCCGGCAAAGGCGTAAGCAGCTCCATCCTTATAAGTATATCCCAGCCAAATCCGTCTTTTTTTGGAACTATACTATGATCCTCATAACTCACCACATTTGAGTTTCCCTTGAATTTTGACATCAAAGAAAACTCAGACACCATTTTCTCCACTTGCTCTTTATAAATGGAGATTATACTTTGATCATCGTATCCGTCATCCTTATAGTAGGCGTATTCGTCAGGCGATTGCGGTATAGAAACCACTTTTAATGCCGATTTGAAATCGGCGTCGCCCTTTTTTCTTATTTCATAAACCTTTCCGAAGCCACCCGAGCCGAGAACTCTAACCGTTTCCCAACCCGCAAGCAATTCATTGCGCTCCATCGTCGGACACCCCGCAAACAATCATTGTAATATTGTCTTTTCCTCCGCCTTCAAGTGCCGCCGCCATCAGATTTTTTGCACTTGCACGCATATCCTCAGACTCGGCCATTATCTCTGAAATCATTTCAATGGCAACCATATCGGTCAATCCGTCACTGCAAATAAGGAATCTGTCGCCGACCTTATAATCGATTTTATTTATATATGGTTCAATCGTCATCTCGTCTGAAAACACGCCAAGATGCTGGGTCAAGCGAGGTTTACGACTCTTGTTTTCAACACTGATAAGCAACGCTTGATCTGTATGGTCAAGCGAAATTTGCTCAATTTCATTATTTCTTAAGGCAAATGCCCTGCTGTCGCCGATATTGCATACATATAGCCCGTCTTCAACAAACCCAAGGCAAACAAAGGTGGTGCCCATTCTGCCGCACTCCAGCCCCATGGATTTGTCGCAAACCGCTGAATTCATATCCAGGCAAAGCTGAGCAAAGGTTTCCTTGTCAACTCTTTCGTCCTCTCTGCCATCCAAAAAATTTTTCATTGTCTCTGCAGCCGTATGTGACGCTACCTCTCCATCCTCTTCACCGCCCATACCGTCAAAAACAGCAAAGCATATCCATTTATTCAGCGGCAACGATATTGCTTTCTGTGCCGCGCCGCTGCTGATAGACATTATTTTACCGTCAAAATACAGATTATCCTCGTTATTGCTTCTGATACGCCCTATGTTACTCATGCAGGCTGCTTCTATAATAATACTCATAAGTAAAGCTCCCGTTAACTTATAATATTCAACGCCTTACGGCGGCTCCGTAAACGGAGCCGCCGATCAACGTGATCAGTTGAGCCTGTCCTCGGACTCCATCTTGTTTGCGAAATTCTCCATGCTCTTAGCATAGTTTTCAAGCATTTCGGAGAAGTTGGTGAAGGTGCTCTGCATGCTTTCAAAGCTGTTGTTGAACTCCACCTGTGCATTACCCTGCCAAGTTTCGTTAAGTCCGCCGACAAGGGTCTTCAGCTTAGAAATAGCTTCGTCATGCTGAGTTTTGTAGCCGCGAACTTCGCTTGCCTTTGCTCTGAGGGTTTCGGGATCCAGTCTGATTGTTGCCATGATTTTTTCTCTCCTTAAAATAAGTATTTATTTATTCGGCCTTATAGCCGCATAAATCAAAGATTTACGCTCTTTATCGAGGAAGCGCCCGATTTATCGGCAGCCTCCATCTTGCGGGCGACGCGCTCCATTCTATCCGAGAATTCCATCAGTGCCGATTGAAATTTATCAAATGTCGGCTTTGCCTGCTGAAATTCAGCGACGAATTCATCCTGCGCATTACCTTGCCACACCTCGTCAAGAGAAACGACAAGATTGCCGAGCTTGCGCATCGCCTCTTTATGCTGCTGAGTATAGGATCTTATCTGATTTGCCTGTGAGATCATTGTCTCCGGTGTAAGTAAAATGTTCATGTTATCACTCCTTCAAGTCAAATTATTCAATTATTTTGCATGCATCACATAGTCAAATTCTTTTTTAAAATCTTCAATACGCATCTTTCGAATACGACCATCTGGCACACTTTTACCATCCTCAGAAATATATACATATGTTTGATTGCTTTCGGTATCAGTATACACTTTCTCTATATAAGCGACATGGTTTCCGCCTTTTTTATAGGAGTTTATCGCAATGCCATTTTCTTTGATTTGTCCCGAATTTGCTGTGTTTGTTTTGACTAAATCATATGCCGATGTATCACAGTTATCTACCCATTGCCCTGCATTTCCACCACCTTTTTTCATATGAAGTGGAGCATCAGGATTCATTTCATTATATCTGTTCATAGCATACCATGTGCAATTTCCTTTATTGAACCTTTCGTAATAGCCTTTACTATTGTTTTTGCCATAACAATAATTAACTTTATACGGATATCTAGACAAATCTACTCCTTTTTCACTTTTTTTCACCTTCAACTCCCACTCCGCAAGTGTAAGCTGATTTGCCTCTCTTGAAGCCTGTTTCGATAATTCGTCCCTTTGTTTCAAAAGTTCATTCCGCTGTTCAATAAGCTCCTTATATTTTCTCATTTCTTCTTTGCTCGGATTATCCCAATTAATGTCAGCGTGTGAATTATATTCTTTAAGGATGTTATCAATTCTTTTAATTCTTGAAACTGTATCTTGGTTACTTTCTCTCGTCTTGTTTATCAGCTCTTCCAAATCATTCGATGACATTTTACCAACATTTGTGTAAGTAAAATCTTTTTTAGATGACCGAACTATTAAATTGGCTATTTTGGCTTTGCTTAATAATGGTCCTTTCCAAAAGAATTCAAAAATTGGATTCGTGATTTTGTTGAATATGTTATGAGATTGCCTGCGTGGTAATGTTGCTAAATCGGAGATTGAACTTCGTGCACTTAAAAGAGCTACTGCCGATAATGAAGTCACCCTTCCAACCACACTATTCCTTTTGATTTGAAGTTTCAAAAAATTATCTTCACGATTAGTCGCCTTATCATTCGCCACCAATTCTTCTTGTGCCTTCTGAATCGAGCCGGCAAGCTCGGTTGCAAAAGATGAACTGCGGTTCAGATTCTTCTGAATCTTACTCAGTTCATTTTGTATACTCTGTTTCGAGGAGAAATCCATTGAAGATATTTCATTTGCCGCTGCTTTTACAGTCGCTGCGGCGGACAAATTATTATTGGCTCCCTGCTTGAGCTTTGATATTGCTCCGTCCGTAATTTGATTCAGCTTTATCGTTGCCATTTATTCTGCCTCCTTATACACGCCTTCTAGTTTCAGAAGTAAAGGCGTTGTCATCAACATACTTAATGGTTTCCACTGCTTTTTTGAGCCTTGCGGCGACCTCGGCAATGCTCTTGCCAAGCTCATTATTATACCGCACGTATTCCTCCATTTTCAGCGCCGCCGCGCTTGCGGAATCGCCCTTCCACTGTGTCGTCAACTCACCGATCTGCATTTTGATATCTGCCGCCGTCTGAGTGCATTTCTCCGAGGCAGCCTGCAGCTTTTTGACCTGCTGCAAAGCGTTGGTATAATCAACATTAATTTTCTGACCCATGGTCTTCCTCCTTATATAAATCTCATTTTTAATGAAGCGCCGTCAACAATTCCGAGATTCGCAAGCGTTCGATCCGCCGGCAGCTCTTTTCCATGCTTATAAAAACGCATAAGACTGTAAGAGCCGAATCTCATATAATCTACCGTTTTTAGTATCTCAAGCATTTGGCCGCATAGGGTTTTTAACTGCACCTCGGCGGGCAGCTCGACATCCCAGCAGAATTGGCCGTCAAGTGTCCTGACCGACAGCAAAATCGTTTTCACTTTCTTCACCACCGTAACGCAAAAACATTTCCGTTATTTTTACAATCTCAGACGCTATATATGATGCCGGAGCAGGAGCGATAACAACATAGTTTTCGCTGTCTTCAATTTCGGGAGACAAGCTCAGCGCTATGCGATCATCACTGAGCACCTGTAAACCTACAACACTGTTGTGTCTTTCGTAAGGACAGGTGCAGATCAATGACATATAGTCTGCTTTGCCAACAAAGCCTTTTGCGATAAGCTCCGCAGCCTGATCGTTAAGCCCTTTTTCTTGGAGCTGATTTATCGCCGATTCGCTGTGCTTCATCTTATCTAACTCACTCTGCATTATTGAGACCGGCTCAAAGCTAAGAGTGCTGTCGGGCAAGCCACTTACAAGGGATGAAATATCCTTCCGGACTTTGCCGACATCTGCAGATTCCAATTCATAGCCGCTATCGGTAATATCGGAAATCAGAATGCCCCTTTTGCTCTTGTAGACTATCCTCTGCTCAGCGTCTTTACCTGCGTCTTGCTTTATGAACACTAAGAAGCAATCGCATTCGACAAGCGGGTGCATAAAGTCCTCCGCCGATTTTGGCACAGCCACATTTCCGTCAAAATCGACGTCAAGAACATGCTTGGCCGCAAGTGAATTCTGTACGACGTCAATCTCACTCGGCATTGACTCTTCCGATACATTACCGAACCCGTCGTCAATACCGAATAAGTCTTCCGCACCCAAAAGCGCGCCCATCAAAGTAATTTCTTTCGCATTCAGATTGATCTTGTCCATCTTATCTCTCCTTGCTCATGATTTTTATTTTTCGGGCCTTTTCATCGTCAACCAAATAGCCTTCGTATGAACCAAGCTCCGATTTTTTCTCTGTGTACGTAAGCTCTGCGTCTATAGGGTGGTGGCTGTCAAAGCTCTTGCCGATAACAACGCTCTGTCCTGCATTTGCCAAAGCATTGAGCACCTGCTCACCCTGACTGTGCAGCTTACCTAGCTGTTCATTCCCGATAGTCACTATGATATAGACGCCCAAGCCCTCGCCCATACTTATAAACGATTTCAACCTTTTTACCGTTAAATCGTCTATCATTGCAAAGCACTTATCCCAATCGTCAAAAAGAAGATAAATCGGGTTGAAGGTGGCATTATCCGTGCTTTCCTTCCTGCTCTTACGCAAACTCAGCTCGTCTTTAATCACTTCGATTTCTTTATCTATCTCATCTCCGGACGAACATACGATACAACCATTGGCGCATCCGCTGTCAAAGTCGCCCTTGGGAGTGGCAACGACCGTCCTTGAGCCGGCTTTATCAAGCTGCATGCATATCACTTCAAGCAAATTTGTCTTGCCGCTGCCCGGAGTGCCGGATATCAAAAGGGTTCGATATTTTGAAAAGCCTATGCTTACAGGTTCAATGCTCTCACAATCCAGCCCAATCGCAATATTCTCTGCACGCACAGACCCAAACGGTATGGTTTCAGGCATTGTCCGTATCACATTAGGCGTTGTGCCATGCCAAGCCTGAGCCATCAATGAGCAAAGCTTAACAATAGTGCTCGATATTTCGCCTTCGGTTTCACCGTTGCAGGGCAAAGCGGTTTGGAACTCCATGACATAGCCGTCACGCACAAATCCCCTGCCCGGTATATTACCGCTTAGCATCAAATCACCGGTTTTGCCTACAATGGAAACATAATCGCCGGGGTCCGCCTGATACAAAGCAATTGATGATTTGAAATATGCTTTGATCTTAAAGCTGAGCGAATTCACTGTACCTGTCGTCGCAACAATATACATACCATATCCGCCGCCTTCCTGCAAAAAGCGCAAAAAGAACTGATCGGTATCCGGGTACTGGCTTAAAAGTTGACCGAAATTATCAATTACCAACACTACATACGGCAGCTTTTCACCCGTTTTTTCACGGTAGGCTTTTATGCTGCCCACCATATTTTTGGCGAATGCCTTTTTCCGTGTATCAAGCATTTCTGTCAAAAGATTAACGGTTTTAAAGAACTTTTCCTCATCGACACTGTTTACAATCCCTCCGCAATGAGGCAGCTCGGAAAACTTGCTTAGTCCCCAGCTGCCGAAGTCCATTGCATAAATAAAAACATTATCCGGGGAATATCGTATTGCAATAGACGTGATAAGTGAATGCAAAAACGTAGTTTTGCCCGAACTGGGAGCACCATATATGATAGTGTGACCGTCCGTGCTCAATTCCAGGCTGAGAGGATACCTTGCCTGCCTCGCCGGGTCATCTATAAGCCCTACAATCGGTGCAAGCTCTTCTGAATCCTCTGACCACCTTATACCGTTGAAACCAATGTCGGAAATATCATTGAGGGCTATTTGAGCAGGCAATTCTTCTCGCCAAATCAGCCTTGCCGAAGGTATATTGTTTTCGGCAACATATTTTGCAACATATTCAACCACTGCGTCAATTTGGGTTTTATTTGACTTAAACCCGGTTGTTGTCGACTCATCTTCAAAGGTGTGCCGTCTGCCGAGCAAATCCACCAATGCGATCGGCGGCACCTTTTGACTTGGGTCTTTTGAATACGGTCTATATGGTGCGCCCGACCAAAACGACTGTATTTCCTCATATACCTCGCCTTCGCCGACCTTGACAAATGCCCGTCCCGGATTAGTAATGAAAGCTGCTTCCGGATGTGAGGGGCCAAGCATCTCCCTGCTTGCAGAGGAATTAGCCACTCTCAGACACCATCTGAATTTTAAATTATCCTCAGTAGCCGGGCTGATCACGCCCTCCGGCTTCTGGGTCATGAGAATGATAAAAATTCCCAATGCTCTTCCCTTACTTGTAAGCTCGTCAATTACATGTCCGAAATCGGGATATGCCTTTTTGAATTGAGCGAATTCATCAATAACTATTAAAAGCACCGGCAGCTTTTCCTTGACTTTTCCCGCATAAAAAGCCTTGTTGTATTCGTTAATATTCTTGAATGTGTTTTCGTCGAGGACTCTTTCCCTTCGCTCGATTTCAGCTCTAAGAGCACGCAAGTTGCGCCCTATATTAGTATCAATGTCGGATATCGAGCCTGCCAAATGCGGGCTGTTTTTAAAAGGCTGTATAAGACTTGTACCCTTAAAATCAATTAATACAAATGACAAATCAGATGGTGAGAACTTTAACATAAGCGAAAGCAACCATGTCTGTGCCATCTCTGTTTTTCCCGATCCCGGCATTCCGGCTACAACACCCATAACTCCGTGCTTTTTTTCATGAATATCAAATTCAAACCGTCGATCGTTTTCACCTATTCCTATAGGAACGGAAATTGATTTAAATGTGCAGGCCTGAGACCAATTCGCAGCGAGGTTGATTTGGTCGACCTTTTTAACACCGATACCGTCTAAGAAAGTAACCATATTGGGAATCGGAGTCTTTCCTGCTGACAGTTCAAGTTTTATCGACAGCATAGACCTGGAAAATCGCTCAAGAGGGTATTCCGCTCTATCAGGCACGAACTCTGTCTTTTCCAGCTGTGATTGCTTACTATAAATGCTGAAAACCGCCGATCTCATGTCAATTATTGTAGAGCAATTTGACGGCAACCACTCAAACTTAGGTGATGCATATATGAAGCCGAACTGTGCCCGTGCGTCTTTGGGCACTGTCTTTGCAAAATCGGAAACCAAATTCAGACTTTTATACTTTAATAGGTCTGTAATAATAAACAGATAAAACGGCGTTAAAGTTTCTGAGTTAACTGATGCTTCTTCTTGACCTCTTGAAATAGTTTCTTTAAGCAACTCACATATCTCATATCCGTCTTTTGCATTCGAGGCAATATACCTATGCACTTTCTCATTATCGAATGTATGAGGCAACCACCTTATCCAACTCCACTCGTCATAATCCTTTTCATCTGCAAACAGCGCTATTTTGACTTCATCGTAACCATGAAGAGCGCTCACTTGAACTATAATATTATTTATAACATTATAATTATCGCTCTTATTACCTATAATCCCGACAACTCCTCCGGACGCCAAATCACACACAACCGGAATATTATCAATCGTCTTACTGCGTTGAGCTATTTTGTCAGCCGCCTCAAGCAACGGATCATTCTGTAAGGTCAATTGCTGTTTCGGCGATTCAACTATATAGTCGCTCATAACAGTACCCGTTCCGATCCTGACACACATGAAATCTCCGTCGGAGATTCTTCGCTCCCAAAGCCTGCTGTTATGTTCTATCGGGAACACAGCGCATTCATTTACATTTGGGTTTATATGCGTTTGTGCAGCCCTGTACTCATTTGTAAAGCCTCGCACCTGTTTTTCAATGCTATTCAAGTATTCTTCATATTTCTCTTTCTGCTTCTTCTGTGATAATTTAAATTTCTTCTTCTGACTTATGTAATCAAATACAGAAGTAACTGCAAATACAAGTGAAGTTGCTCCGCTGAGTGGGGCCAGCAAGGCATATGCCGAATTGGAGCCGTGGTTACTGCTCGCTATAGCTGAACTAACAGACGCTGCCAAAAATGCCACTGCAATTACCATCGTAATTATTGACCGAAACCAACTTATTTGAGGTTTATTACCTATTGCCGGCGGCGATTCTATTTTTATTTTTCCTGGCTTCACTGTTGACATTAATCGAGGTGAACGGCTGTAAAACTCGCCAAAATCGACCTTTTCTTTTCTTCCTAATCTGACATATTCATCCGGATAGCTATAGATAATACCGTTTTGATACGAGAATCTGTGTTTAGCAATCTCTATCACGTCTCCGTCTTTCAGAACAGCCTCAGAAACTTTTACTCCGTTAACTCTTGTACCGTTAAAACTATTCTTATCTTTAAGCACACACTTCCCGTGCTCAATTACAATACCGCAATGGCAACGTGATGCCTTTGCGTCATCTACAATGATATCGCAGTTTGGGTTTCTGCCCAGTATTATCTCTTTGTGCGACACTTTTACAGAACAACTCATAAAAGCTTTCTCTCCTTAGGATCATAGCCTTGTATTTTTTCTTTAATTAACTTCCAATTATAGATATAACCTCTTTCGCTTAACGCACCAAAACATATTGCACCCTTTTTATCATTAAAAAAAGCATATGTTGCATATATTCCATTCTGCATAAGATCGACACATTTCAGCGATATATTATTCAAATTGGCAGCACAAACACCTTTATCTGACATTAGTGTCATTGATTTTACTGCGTCCTCGGCATTAACATTCTCCGCATACGATACCAATGTGCTTACCATTTGCCTTCCTCCACTGCCGTCTCCTGTTACAGAACCACTGATTTTAATATGCTCCCCGTCTGCCTTATTAACATATGATTTACATATAGATAACCCTGCCCGACTTTCTTGAATTTTTATGTTCTTCAACACACACTCGATTTCATGTTTCATTTCTGAAGCGCTTTTATAACGCTTTTTCGGGTCGGGATTCAAAGCTTTTATTACTATTTCTTTTAGATCATCGCAGCCATTTTGGGGCAAAGGAATCTGCTCACCCTCAAGTCTCTTTGCCTGAGCTTCAGTATTTTCTATAACAGACGGTATCTTTGGAGGTAGCGGCAAAAACGGCAATCTGCGCTCATTAAGAAGCCAATACATAACCAAGCCCAGGGAATATATATCGACAGTTGCGTTGTAAGCTTTTCCGCAATAAACTTCCGGAGCCATAAAAGCGTATGTACCGACTTTTGATGTCGCCTTTGAAGCATAGTCAATTGACTTGGCAATACCAAAATCGCCCAATTTGTAGTCACCAAATTTGTTAATAAAAATATTCTGTGGTTTTATGTCACGATGTATTATCTTTTCACTTTCGCACAGCTCGAGTGCATGACATATATCAACGCCCAATGTGCAAACATCCGTTTCAGTCAGCATTGAATTCATACATCGTTCAGGCAATGGAGTCAACAACTCCATTCTTATCAGGATATTCCATCCCGGGTAGTCATTAATGGGGATTATACAATGATCCTCATAACTGACTATGTTTGAACTGCCTTTGAATTTTGACATCAGCCGGATTTCTGACATCATTTTGTCGGCCTGTTCCTTGAAAAATGCAACTATGCTTTTATCGTCATAGCCATCGTCACGATAGTAGGAGTACTCATCTAAAGACTGTGGTATAGAGATGACTTTTAATGCTGATCTGAAATTTTCTGCTCCTTTTTTCATTATTTCATATACTTTTCCGAATCCCCCAGACCCGAGAACACGAACTGTTTCCCATTCCGGCAGCAGGTTTTCAATATTCACACATATCACTCCAGCAAAAAATATCATAAAAATCAAAATCAACGTTTTGAAAAAACCTCTCAAATATATAGACAACACTTTGCTTTTTTGGTTCACTAATTACAAATAAATTTTTATTTTTTTAATTAATCCTAATAATTTCAAGTTCATATGCTGCTTTTAAGCATAAAAACACATGGGCTGTAGCAATACAGTCCATGTGTTGGATTTAACAACCGCAAAGCATCATTAAAGGAATTGATAATTCCTTTGAAAGATGATATAATGGCTTTATTAAACTACTGAGGCGGAGTTTGCCGAAGGACAGGAGAATGGAAATGCTTAACATTATGGCTTTCGTTCCTTGCGTCACGGGCATGGCGCTGCCGACATTTGCGAGCGAAAAAAAAGAGATATATGTTTCGCCGAACGGTAGCGACAATTCCGAGGGCGATATCGGCTCCCCTCTTGCCACTCTCACCGCGGCGAAAGAAAAGGCCAAGAAGCTCGGCAGCGGCGCTACGGTTTATTTCAGAGAGGGCACATACACCATCAGTGAAACCGTCCGCTTTGACGAGAGCGACAGCTCGGATGTAACATACAAAGCATATAACGGCGAACGTGTGGTGTTCACCTCGGGCGTCCCCTACACTGGTTTTGAAGAATGCACCGTGAACGGCGTTCTTGCATTCAAAAAGGATATCGGTAAGGATGCCGACTTCAATATCCTTTTTAATGAACGAGAGGCCTTCACAAAGACAAGATACCCCGAGAGCGGCTATCTCCGTGTAAAAGAAATCTCCGACAGCGACATTATGCCCGAGGCGGATGGCAGCGACTATTATTTTGCTCCGCTTAACGGAATGTACGCCGAAGCAGGCGAAATCGGTGAATTCAAAAATATGACCGACGTCATCGTCAGAATTTTGCATTTCTGGAAGGATGAGATGCTGCCCGTGTCGTCATTTGACAGCGAAAGCGGCCACTTCAAATTCAGCAAATACGCAAGCATGAGCATCAAGCAAAACGACCGATTCTTCCTTGAAAACGTGTTTGAAATGCTCCGCAAACCCGGTCAATGGTATCTTGACAAGGCAGAGGGTATTCTCTATGTGATCCCGAATGACGGCGACAGCCCCGCCGAATACACGGACGACGGCGCAATGCTTGAAACAATGATATCGGTCGACGGCGCAAACGGCATCTCTTTTGAAAATATCATATTCAGAGGCAACGGCTTCTCATATTCGGTCGAGCGCGATTTTTCTCAGGCCGCCTATGACGCAACGCCGTGCATATCCTATGAAAACGCCCGCAATTTCAGTATCAAAAATTGCGAATTCAGGGATATCGCCGCCCGCTCCGGATTCCCCCGCAATTGCGGCAGGCTTTGAGCCGTGGGATTACGCCGACGCCGGCACGGTCAAAGGCACGGTTATCGGAACGGCAACCGAGGGCGGCGCTACACCGTATAACGCCGAATCCGCACACGTCCCCATGACAAAAGCCAAAGAGGCGTCCCATTTTCTCGTTGAATTTTTCTGTAAAAACATCAATTTCTTCGGCGGCATTTTCGGAAAATAAGGCATAAAAAATAACAGGGACTGTGTGATGCAGTCCCTGTTTTGGTTTATCTTATTGAGTTATTGTTTATTTAATTTTTACGAGTCTGTCGCCGCGGACGAGGTAGGCGTTTTGGGCGAGGTCGATCATCGGCTGGTCATTATAGGAATCGGTATAGAAATTCTCGACCACCGCGTCGGGGTAACGCTCTCTGAACGCCTTGACCTTATTCTCTCTGAAGCAGAAGTTGACGAGCTTCATGCTGTCAAGGTCAGTGGTGGAGGCTATATAATTCTTGATATTCAGCCTCTTGCATATCTCCTCGAGCACAACGTCGATACAGGCGGATAGGATAACATCGTCATCCCTGCGCTGTCTGAGATAGAAGGACTTTATCTTGCGGCTGTTGTTATCCCAGAACTCGGTAACGTCGGAATCAATATTCTCTATGCCCCGGCAATAATCCTCGACCACGCCCGAGTAATTCTCAAGCGCCTGCTCGAGCGACATCTTGCCCGCCTTATACTTGAGCACAGCGCTCAGACCCCAGGGGATCTTTGCGAGCAGCTTCGGATCCTTCTTGAGATAATAAAGGAAGAGATCCACGCCGGATTCGCCTCTGTAGATAGTATTATCAAAATCGTAAACGTTCATTTTAATTTGCTCCTTTTCATCTTTTGTCCCGTTTTATTGCCGTTTCTGAACGGCTCCCCATCTGTCAAGTATTATACCATTACACGGCCGAATTGTTTTTCCTTGTCGGAATAAATTTATTATGGTTTCCTTAAGGTTTTATTAAGAAAGCTGCGAAGGATTACAAAAAGTATACATTTTTGCCCCAAAGAAGCTGAAAACGCCCGAAATTACACATTTCGAGCGTTTGATCTTTTCTTATTTGTTTTCCAGCTTTTTGAGCTTACGGCAAAGGCTGGATATCGGCAGGCCGACTATATTGAAATAATCGCCCTCGATGCTCTCAACGAGCACGCAGCCCCTGCCCTGTATGCCGTAGGCGCCCGCTTTATCCATCGGCTCGCCGGTATTGACATAGTCGTTGATATCCTTGTTGCTCAGCTCATAGAATTTCACCTTGGTGACGACGTGATATATATCGGTCTCGCCGCCGTGAGCGATGCAGACGCCTGTCATAACGAGATGCTCCCTGCCCGAGAGCATTTTAAGCATCTCGACAGCCTCCTTTTTGCTCTTAGGCTTGCCCAATATCTTACCGTCGCACACGACCACGGTATCCGCACCGATAACTATCGAGCGGCCGTGACGCTCGGCTATAGCCATCGCCTTTTTGCGAGCCGTCATCTCGACCGCGTCCTCGGGCGGAGTGCCCTCTGGTACGCTTTCGTCAACACTGAGGGCGAGCACCTCGAATTTAACGCCCGCAAGGGTCAGCAGCTCTCTGCGGCGGGGCGAGGTGGAAGCAAGAATTATGTTTTTCATCGGTCGCCCTCCCTCCTGAGCATTTCTGCGGTGCGGAGCACGAGCGCCTGAGTTTTGCCGTCGGGGATTTCACCCGCAAGCACCATATCGACCGCCTTTTGCAGCGGTATTTTTTTGATCTCGAGGTATTCGTCGTCATCGGGATTTGTGTGGGTAAAGGTGAGACCCCTTGCAATATAGAGATAGATTATCTCGCCGCAATAGCCCGGTGAGGGGAAGAATTCGCCGATGAAGCCGAAATCTTTTGCGACTGCGCCGACCTCCTCCTCAAGCTCACGCTTGCCTGCCTCGCAATGATCCTCGCCCTTCTCGAGCTTGCCCGCGGGCAGCTCAAGCACGACCTTCATATAAGGATATCTGAACTGTCTGACAAAGAGCAAGCAGCCGTCGTCGGTCAGCGGCGCGATACAGACTCCGCCGTGATGCTCGACCACCTCACGGGTGCAGGGTCTACCGTCGGGCAGCTCGGCTTCGTCGCAGCGGACGTTGATTATGCGCCCGTTGTATACATAATTCTTTTTGACCGTCTTTTCAGAAAGCTCCATACAGTTTACCTCCGAAAGTTTTATATCGGCATCACGTTGAATACTATATACTAAAATATGCTATGGTGGTGCTGATATGGATTATATCACAAACGCAACCGTTTTAACAACAGAAAATCAGAGAAAAATGATTTTTTCGCTGAAAAAAGCCTTCCCGTCGCTGGACTGCCGCCTGATAGGGCACTCGCTCTGCTCAAGGGGGATATTCTCGCTCGGCATCGGCAGAAGCTCCGACCCGCTTCTTATAGCGGCGGGATTTCACGGCCAGGAGTGGCTGACCTGCCTTGCGGCGCTGAGATTCGCCGAGCTGCTGCTGCGCTCAAGAGCGGCGGGCAAAAAGCTCTGCGGCATCGACACCCGCTGCATCACCCGTGAAGTGATAATCGTCCCCTGCGTCAACCCCGACGGAGTTCAGATAGCAATAAACGGCTGCGACGGCGCGGGCAGATACTCCGCCGAGGTCAGCCGCATTTGCGCCGCTTCGGATGAGAAATGGAACGCGAACGCAAGAGGAGTCGATATCAACCACAATTTCGACGCCGGGTGGGATATCCTGCGGGAGCTTGAGATAGACAGCGGCATCCTCGGCCCCGCACCGAGGAGATACGGCGGATATATGGCGGAGAGCGAGCCCGAGACGGCAGCTCTCGTCGCTCTTTGCAGAGTTCGTCAGCCGAGGATGGCTATAGCGCTGCACAGCCAGGGCGAGGAGATCTATTGGCGCTACGGCGATCGACTGCCCCCCGCAAGCGAACGGATAGCCCGCATACTTGCGGCCGCATCGGGCTACCGCCTCGTCGAGAACGACGGTCTTGCCTCCCACGGCGGCTTTAAGGATTGGTTCATAGAGTATTTTGACCGCCCCGCATTCACTGTTGAGATGGGCAAGGGCGAGAATCCGCTGCCCGTCGGCGACCTTGACCGAATTCTCTGTCAGATAGTCCCCATGCTGACCCTTGCGGCGATAATGTAGGCAAGTTCCACAAAAAACGACGCTTTTTTTAGGTTAAATCGTTGTCTTTAAAAACCAATTGAATAGTGTTATAATAGATTGAATTAATACCCGTCGGGCGGCCGACAGATTTTTCATGATAAGGAGAAAAAGAAATGAACAACCGTTATTTCTGCGCAAAAGAAAACGGTAAGCTCAATTATCCGCACACCATTCTCACCGGTTTCGGATTCCTGGCTTCCTCGATTGCGTGGGCTATCTACGACCCCTACATAACCAAGATCCTCAACAGGCTCTTAACAAGCAGTGCGACCATCACCTCATGGAGCACCAAGCTCAACGAAGCCTTCCCGAAGCTGGCTGAATTCGCAGCCGCCAACGGCGAGGACGTGGCGACCGCGGCGGGCGGCATCACCCTCGTCCCCCTCTTCATCGGTATCATAATGACCTTTGATAATATTTTCGGCGTTATCTTCCAGCCGACCTTCGGCAAGCTGTCGGATAACACCCACTCACGCTTCGGCAAGCGCCGCCCCTATGTTATCTTCGGCGCTCCGATATCTGCCGTTCTTTTTGCAATAATTCCTCTCGTCGCGGTCAAGAGCGGCTCGCTCCCGCTGACGATGCTCTTCATCATCCTTTTTGTCTTTATCATGTCGCTTTGGAGAGCGCCTGTTGTTGCTCTCATGCCCGACCTTACCCCGAGTGAGATACGCTCCGAGGGCAATGCCGTCATCAACCTCATGGGCGGCCTCGGCAGCGCTATCGGCCTTTTCGCCGGCACTATAGTCACCGCCATCTACTGCGCGGTCACGGGTGTGAATTCAAAGGCAGACGATTTTGACGAATACGTTACCTTCCCCTATGTTTTCCTGCTCGGCGCAATAGTCATGATAATCGGTATGCTCGTCATCCTCTTCTTTGTTAAGGAGCCTGACAGCAGGATCAAGATCCAGGGCGAGATGAATCAGGCGGCCGACGAAGCAGCAAGAAGAAAGGCCGAAAAGGAAGCTCTCAAGGCCGAAAAGGCCGCAAGGAAAGCCGAGAAGCTCTCCTCCGCCGAGAGAAGAAGCCTTATCTTCATGCTCATCGGTCTGTTCTTCCTCTTCTGCGGCACCAACGCAATCTCCACCTTCTTCGCTCTCTTTGCCGCTGAGATACTCGGCAAGACCACCGCTGAAGCGACCATCATGACCACCGCATTCGCAGCCGCCTCCGCAATTGCCGCCCTCCCCGCAGGCTGGCTCGGCAAGAAATTCGGCAGAAAGAAGACCATACTCGGCGGTCTGTTTATATTCATCCTTGCATTCGGCGCATATCTGCTCACCGAGAACCTCGGCATAGACGCCCTGAGCGGCGCTCTTATCTGGGTCGCTCTCATCGTCGGCGGCGCAGCGAATATGTTCATCACCGTCAACACCCTGCCGCTCGTGCTTGAGATAGGCGGCATCGCCAAGGTCGGTACTTTCACCGGCTACTACTACACCGCAACCTTCTCGGCTCAGATAGCCACCCCCATCATCTACGGTATAGTGCGTATGTTCACCGGCACTTATATGTCGCTGTTCTACTACTGCCCGATCGCGTTCATTCTCTCGGCGCTCTGCATTCTCGTCGTTAAGCACGGCGAGGCTATCCCCGACGAAATAGTCGAGGCAGCCAGAGAAGAGAACGAGGACTGATATCAATTCCACGACATCTTCTGCCGACGGCTTTGAGTGAGAATCCGCAGCTCGCCCGAAGCCCAAGGCGATCATACATCCTTCTATAGAGCTGAAAGCATCGGTTTTCCGGTGCTTTTGGCTTTTTAAAAAGAAAAAGATCGGCCGAAACCGATCTCAATCCTTGCTTAATTTAACTAAGTATTCCGTTGTGCCATCCTCGTATTTTCGCTCGCCCGTATCGGTGAAACCATGGCGTTCATAGAAGCGGAGCGCGCGCTCGTTTTTCTCAAGCGCCCAGAGGAAGCGGCAGCCCCTTGCGGCGGCAAACTCTATCAGCTCGGCGCCTATCCCCCGCCCTTGAAACAGCGGCTCAACATACAGGCGCTTTAGCTCCTCGCCGTCAATCTCGACGAAGCCACGCACGATCCCGTCGTCATAGACAAAGATATTACGGAGCCTGTCCTCGGTGAGGTCACGGGCGACTCTCAGCACCTGCATCTCGCCGAAGGAATAGCTCTCATCACCGAATATCGGCAAAAAGTTAATGCGATTGTTAAACACAAGTATCTCCGCAATGCGGGATATATCGCCGTTATCGGCTGCACGAATCATCATTTGCTCCCGAGACACTCAATGAAGCTCTCGGCCTCCTCCCGTGAATGAAATACGATTATTTCTCTGCCGTCCCTGTATTTTTCGAGCAGCTCATATATCCGCGAGCGGCAGTCGGCGGCGAAATCCTCTATCCATTGACGGAATTCACCATCCAATTCCTCCTCGACCCACGGCATATCCTCACGCTTCTTGCCCACTCGGCTTCTTGCGCCCTCAAGGCAAAGCTCGGTAGACAAATCGAGCATAAACACCGTGTCGCATTCACGAAGCCTCATCTCAAGGGTGCGGATATAATTGCCGTCGATTATCCAGCCGTCTCCGCTCATTATGCGGGCGAGGGCGGAGTCGAATTCCTCGCGGCTTATGTTCGTTTTGTCGGGCTTGTGCCACAGCATGTCGAGATAGTGCAGCTCAAGCCCCGTTGCGGCGGCAAGCGTCCGGGCAAAGGTGCTTTTCCCCGCGCCCGGGCAGCCGATAACGATCACTTTATTCATTGTCAATGTTTATCACCTCATAGCTCTAAGCGCCGATACCGAGGGCTTCGGCGGCGTCGATGGTATGGGGTGCCGTGGCGGCTGTTGACCCTCCCCATGAAGTGCTCACGGCCGCGGTCGGTCGAATTCTCAACGAGGTCGAGGCAGACTCTATCATCGGGCGCATGAATTCCGGGCGCAGATAATTCTGATTGACGTCCTCGCCGGAATGCACCTTGACAGCCACCTTGCCCGGCAACTCAACTCCGAGGCGCTTATACAGCTTGACAACAGCCTCTGGCGTCAGTTCCTTTGTGAAGAAAGCCCTTGCCTTATCCATACTTAAACCTTTTTTGCGTTATTTCAATATATCCTCGCAGCGGTATCTCGGCTTTTT
>ULVA01081174.1_pt1 | contig 95354 bp, 145 predicted proteins | sample 1958811 | NCBI WGS metagenome assembly ULVA01 (sample SAMEA4835768, study PRJEB28245) | human gut metagenome | biome: gut microbiome; material: fecal sample | place: Denmark | collected 2008
TGCTTAGCAACTAATAAACAAATTCTCCTAAAAGACGAGATTAAACAATATATATTGTTTAGTAAGGTATAGAGGGGTGGAATAGTCTCACCAACCCTTTATTCTTACATGCACCATTTATTCTAAAAGTGCATTTCTCTTAATATATAGCGTAAGAGACAAAAAGTACAAATTCAAAAACTGCAATATTATGAACCAAATTATTCCAGGCGCACAAATCGGCGCGTTTCGCACAATCAGTCTCTCAATTGGTCAAGCCAAGAAACCAAACAGAGACGGTAAAATCAGTAAGTTCTTGGTTATAGGTATGAAGAACAAGAAGTCTCTCTTGGGCAAGAAGCAGAACGTTATCTTATTTGATGACGACCTAAGTCCAGATATATTCACAGTGCTTCAGAAGTATGCAACTCCATCGACAGACCCTAATCATCAGGGAGGCTTCGACGTGAACATTGCAAACTTGAAGACAGGACCAGAGTTCACACAAGACCCAGAAACGTGGAATCAGTTGCTCGAATTTCCTGGTGGATGCTTTGAGGAATATGAATTCACTAAGGGCCCATGCTACGCAAACCAGGTTGACGGCAGTCCAACATTGGATGGAAACAATCAGCCTGTAATACGTAGCTCGGTATCAGTCTTTGTACAGATTGATTTTATCGATGCTAACGGAGTTACTCACTACATCGAGCCTTATAGCAAGAATGCTCAGGGTGCTCGTATGGAACAGCGTTTCTTCCGTAATCCAGTTGGTCAGCAGACAGCAGCAGAACAGGCAGCATTCGACCCAACAGCAATGATGCAGCCTACAACAGCTACACAGCAACCAGCTCCACAGCAGCCTACTCAACAAGGCATGGCAGCTCAGCAGGTTCCACCACAGCAGCAAACTGCTCCTGGTGCTCCTCAGGCTCCAGGAATATACTAATCGTATTGCTCCCTTCGGGGAGCTTTACTTCACAAACAGTACTCCTGAAATATTTATAGTACGCGTTAAATCATAATCAATATGGGGAAAAAGTAAAATATTAAAAGTGCTAGTGATATAATCGTACAGCCAACCATCGGCGATTTATAAAGTGGTGACAACTTGAAAGAAAGCGACAGACTGGAAAGACAGGCAATTTAAACTCAGCTAGGGAGAGGAGCGAAAATTACGTAATACTACGTATTACTACGATAAAATATTCACTGATGAGACCTAGACGAAACTACACATTGCATCAAGTGTAGTCTGAATTTAAACACATAATAGTAATGTAGCCATAGACTGTCACAAGCCAGTAAATATATGCTTACGGTGTGTAATCATGAAGCACAGCGGAGGAAGGTATTGAATACAGAGTGAAAAAAGATGTGGTTAATAAAAATCCTGGCCATTGCATTGACGAGCTATATTTAAGTCATTGGGCTGCTAATGTACACATCTTGACAACAACTTACCTTTAACGGGGTTACATGTAAAATCGAGAGTTGAGGGAGACAGCCTACTTGCAAGGGGTGCTAAAGTGGTTTCAATTCTCTATGACGATCCGGAGAGACGGGTACGTGGTAATAATGCATACGTTTAAAACGTACGGGCATTCTAGTGGATACTATTGTAATTTTTAGGTTGTTATTTTAATACGCTGGTCTGTGAAGATAGGCGTATTTTCATTTAGATTAATCAATAATTTAAAATATATGAAAAAGGAAGAATCTCATTTTGGTGAAGATGTCAATATGTTCTATATAGGAGCATTTATTGGCATAATTGTTGCTGCCTGTTTCATTATTAATTACTATAATAGTAGTAGTAAGAAACAAGGCAAGATTATACAAGCGTATGAACAGTACTACAAAAATACTGAAACATTGCTTGACTCTATTGACGGTAAACATAATCTTGATCTTATGGACACAGACCTTGAAACAGATTACGGTGTAAACTACTTGAACGCAAAAAGTACATTAGATAGTCTAACAAATAAGTACAAATGTTATGAAAAATGAAGATCACACAGAAGATGTTTGGTACTCGTAAACAGTATAAACCAGAAAAATTAATAACAATTAGTTAAAAAACATAAGGGTTGAGTTGCATCAACCCTAAGTGTTTAATGTAGCCAGCATAAGCTGAGAGTCCAAAGCCTCTATAAATACAGATGGAACACTTTTTATACCGAGCATAAGCGGTAAGTCTTATGCAAATAAAATAAAATCACAAATTATCAAAATTATGGATTTTTTAAAAGCATTATTGGGCGAAAATTACCCAAAGTTTGAATCAACAGTGTATGCTGACGGTTGCAAAACAATTGTAACAGTATCTCGTACACTGTCTCCAGATTACGTTGATTTGGATTCTCCAACCTATGTACAGAACAGGTTCAAGAAACAAATTCCGATTCTTGATGCAATCAGAGTTGGGAAGAAACAGGAGACCGACGAACAGACTATCTACGTAACAGTTGTAGTAGATGGAAAGTTCAACGGTATCGCTCATTTGAATCATCTTGTGCATATTGCTGCCGCTGTTAGTGAAATTGCAGAAGACAAACTCAGTGAACCTGAGACTATCAAGAACATTGGTCTGGATTGCAAGCCATTTATTGCCAATGAACCAGAAGAAAAGCACGAAGACGCATAACCAGGTAGTTGGGCCACAATCAGCAAAAGGGAAACCTGATGCTGAATATCTCAACTATAAGGTGGTTGCTAAGGAGGGAGGATCTACAATGATCCTCTCTTCAGGGTTAAGTAAAGTCAATGCCAAGTCTCTTCAGAATACTTTGAATAGCTACGTGAACAACAAGTATTCAAATGTTCCAGGAGCAGGCAAGACAAGTGTTAAATTCATTGTAATTCATTAGCAATGGAAACAAATCTTTGTGAAAAACCAGACAATCATAATTCTGGTTGGATTATAGCAATTATCATTATAATGATGTTGCTTATATTGACTGCAAAGTGTCATGCAGCAGATCCAGTAAAAATTGACACTATGTTGTGTAAAACTGAGTGTATTCAAAAGATCATTCAGCAAACTTCCCCAAAAGGAACGATCCGCTATTATGCAGTGTATAGTGATCCGTCAATAAAATTTTCTGAGATTATTCCAATCTCTAAATCTGTGATGGAATACATACAGCTGTGTAAACAGTACTCTATCAAGCCTACATTAGGTATCAAATTACGTAATGGTGTAGTATCAGGAATCATTAGATACAAAATTAAATTTGTAAAAAGATGAAATATCCAAATTACAGGCCACCAAAAAAAAACGTAATCCAGCTTACATACCCTGTAGATAAAACTACAATAAATTGTCTAGTTAAGATGCACAAGAATGAGTTAGTTGGATATCGTGCTAATATGGTTATAAAATATACCAAAACTAGCGCTAAAAACATGGCTCGATTTGCATGTAATTCTACACTTGATAATGAAAAAATCTTTATAGCAAACTTTGTGCATAAAAACATTCATGTATATGCAAAAATACATGATGTTATACCTATGTGCAAAAGATATGCAGATTATGTTTCTAAAACAAAAAAAGTTATAGAAGTATATTACATGGTTATAATAGAAATAATTAAAGATTTACCTAAATGAAAAAATATCACCCTGGTACGGTTTACAAAATCAATGGAGTCGTAGTTAGGGCAAAAAGAGGGTTTTCTTGCACTGGGTGTGTATTCGATAATCTATTCGGTTGTCCAAGAGTAAAAGACAGCAGAAATGTAGATATAGAAAACATAATTCAGTGCAAAGAAAACTCAATAATTTTCATAAAACCGTAATTATGGCCAAACGTAGAGCAAATGGACAAATGTCCTGTTCGGAACTTGAATTAAGAAGGTTCCATCGTCAAGTAAAGAGAGTTAAAAAATATTGTGATGATCAAGATATTGAGATTCATGATTGGTTTAACGCTCAAAATGGCGAACAGTGTGTGTTATCAAAAGATGAATACGAAATCGGGGCATACAAAGAGTACCTCACAAATAAGAATGAGCCATACTTTGTTTCCGAAGATCATTTTCAAGAGGTTTCACAAGAAGCGTTATATCTATGAGTAAATTAAGTAGGTTAACATTGTGCTTGCTATCCATTGTAATGGTTTCTATACCATTGTTTGATATATTATCGAACATAATGGATTTAAACAGAATCAACGTTATATCAATAGTAATATTGCTTATAATGTTGATATCTTTATTAATTTGTTCCGCCCTTTGGTTATATATCGAATGGCGAGATTTTTCAGAAGAAGAATAGTTGCATCGGGAGAGGTTGAAATATACCTCTCCAGATTTATTAGGAGAGCAAACAAAAGTTTGTTTAGGCCTACATAACAGTTCAAGTCTGTATAAAATCACAAATGGGTACCAAACAACTCCCTACAACTCTATTAAATAGCGTAATTACCTTAAAATTAATCATTTGGGTTAGAAAGAAAAAGAACGTTAGATAGTAGGAGACAATGGAATGGTTTAAATATAACCAGTGAAAATTGCCCATATTTGGACTTGTAGCTCAGTTGGTTAGAGCAACAGACTCATAATCTGGAGGTCCTTGGTTCAAACCCAAGCTGGTCCACAAATAATATTAGGAGAGCAAGAGGAGGACGTGATTCAAGCCGGTGGACACGTCATTATGGTGGTGGGGTATACAAAAAGCCGGTGTATACGATGGTATTCTCTCCTAATTCGATACATTAGCTCAGTTGGTAGAGCAATAGATTTTTAATCTATGGGTCATGGGTTCGAGTCCCATATGTATCACAATAGATGATTCCGTGTATCTATAAATATCGGATAATTAACAAAAGTCAAATCCATAAAAACGTTATCAAAATGAAAAAATGGATCAAATGGTTTAGTGCAGCCAAAATTGCACTGTTAGCATTGCTGTTTGCAGGCGCATTGTCGTCATGCGAACACGCTTATTCATCTAAGCACTCAATGTCAGAGTATGTAGATTCTGCAGACCTGGAAAAAGTGTTAGGTGATATCAGCAACCCGACATTTAAGAGCATAGACGATGCTCTTACTTACTATCAGGTTGAAAAGCAATCCAGGTCTAACGACTCAGTATTCTTTTCTATGCCCCCTGAAGTTATCACAAATGTGTATTCCGTCTTGGTGAAGCGCAACATTGTACCGACGAAAACGGCCATTGTAAGCGAATATCTAGACAATGTACAGGTATACTCTAATCTGCCTAGGTGCACACAAACTACAGAATCACCATTGGACTCGATTGATGTACCGAACACGAAGGTCATTGATACGATAATCAACGGGAAGCACATTAAGGTGTTACAAGAAGAAACGACAAGTATGTAGCGTATGAAAGTAGTATGTATTTGTTATGACGGATCAGAAATCTCAGATAAAACCGTCAATTCTATTGTAGCTATTGTGTCTACGTTTGCAAAAGACAAATCTAAAGTGTTGGTTAACAGATACGGCGATAAAGATATTGCAGATGCACTTTCTGTGTTATCATCAAAAGTCGTATGTTTCAAAACTACAGAAAGTTCTGTGGGTGAGGCTGTTAAAAAAGCAGCATGTTACATTCACAAAAGATTTGGATCGCTCTTCAAAAACAATGTACTTCTAGCATTGTCAATGGTAGAGGTGAAGAACTCGCATTCTGAAGAATCTACAATTTTCAGAAACGCAGCATCTATCATTTTGGAGAACAGATATACTTACTCTCAAATATTAGAGAAAGATGGTATAACTCCAGAAATCGTAGAGGTAATAAAGAACGTTAATATGTAAAGATATGTGTATAAGGCAAGAGCACAAAACAAAAAAGGTTTATAAACCTAAACATGCCGAAGCAAAATCTAAGGCATATAAACGTGATAAGAACAATAACAAACTTAATCCGTTAGATTATGTGGGAAATAAAGATTTCTCCATCGACTAAGAAAGGCCGCTTCTTGCCATTTGTAGCAAAATACAAAAGCAAAAAAGAGGCGGAAAACGCAAGGGGTGTATTAATACGTATAGCCGGGCACAGTGTGCTTGCTCCATGTTTCGATGGAGACAAAGGCGGCGAAAAACTATTTGTGCATCAACCATGGTCAGTTGGAGAGGTAGTACAAGTAAACGACTAATGTTAATTAATGTATAACAATTAAAATCAATTTAATTATGGCAAAAGAAAAAGAGACAAAGACAACAGAGGTAACAGCAGAAAATGTTGTTGAGCAGATCAAGTCTGGTAACAAGTTTGAGGCAGAGATCGCAGAAGAGGCTCTCAACCAGATCAAGAAGGACGAGAAGGACCAGAAGATTAGCACTTTGAAGCGTGCGATCAACAAGACCGACTACGATGAGAAGAAGTGTCTTCTTCTTCTCCGCAAGAACCGTGCTCTGGAGAAGCCTATGAAGGAGCGCCTCAAGGCCCTTGATGATGCAATCAAGGAGCTCAAGACTGGCAAGGTAACGCCAATTGAGTACAACAAGAAATGCGAAGAGATCCGCAAGAACCACAACAAGGCAGTAAGTGATATCAATGAGGAGTACGATGAGCTCATGAGAGAACTCCGCACGAAATATCCTTCTTATTGGGGTTACGACTGGGATTAATCCGCATCGAATCGTTTATCACTCACAAGCACCTAAGCGTCACGTGAGATTCCGAAAGAGTAATACGATTTAATACGATCTTACTATGATAATTTACGTATTCGCGAGGTATTAAAGTAGGATAATGGCATACACTAGCACTTTACGTCAGTATGTCGATAAACAACTACCAGCATAGGTAGATAAAAATATGTCAGTTGATCAAATAATTGAGTATGTACGAGCTTTCACGCCGGGGAGTATTACCTGAGATTACGTCAAATGGAGAACCCTGCATATGATATCAAAAAAGCTGAATTATAGTCCGCGAGCGTCTTGCACCAGTCGGGTCACTGTAATAAATTTAGCCATGTTTTTACTTTTGTTCTAAGGCGGTTACAAAGCCTTAATGGATTAGCTACCCAGAGAGGTAGAGTAAACGTCTTAGAACGCTTGTAAATAGGCTTAAACTTAATGTTCTGACTGATCATCAGGACATTTACAAAGAATGTACAGTGTGTATGAAATAATCTGTTTGGACAGCGGTTCGACTCCGCTCACGTCCACGTTCCTCTTCACAGTCTACTAGAGACAAGTTCTCTATGTTTAGACTCAGTATGAGCAACCTAGGCATGTTGTAAAACTGCCTACACGGGCGTGTTTGGTTTTGACAGACAGAGGAGATAAATACATTAAGCACTATACTATAAATTAAACGGCAATGTAAATAACATTGTAGACTATACTCACGTAGCGTAAGTTTAGTCTAGGTGTTTCCTACCTAAGTGGAGAGAAGAAGATGGTACCGTCGCCTTTTGGTTTGGGTCTGAGGTTCGACTCCTCAGCTTCTTCCTATAAGTTATGATAAAGGGATATAAAGCGATGATACGGGACAGGTGTCCTCATGTCGTCGACCTCGCACTAAAATGGTGTACAGAGTTTGGACGGTTGGTCAACCAACAGATTGACGACCCTAAAAAACGATTTGCATACAAAGTAAAGTCGCGATGGATTGAACGTGTATATCGAGAAAACGTAGCTATATATACAACAAAAGATGAAAAAGATTCTTCTGTTCGTAAAGCGCTTGGTATACATAGGGGTAAGCAAACATTCAACTTTGCATACTCTATAAATTTGGAATCAATAAACAAAACATGGAATGCTCAAGAAAGAAAGTTCTGGATATGGGTAAACAGTTGGGTTAATTGGTTCATAGACAACTATAAATATGTAGAAAATATTTATATAAACTCTGGTGGTGAAAACGACGCCTGGAAACAGTACGTTGAAAATAAAACCAAATATCTTGAAGATTATCTCGAAGATTTTATAAATTATCTAGATAAAACATTCAAACAATAAAATATGGAGTATTTCCCTTTAGTGCTTAAGCAACGAGTAAATTATTCGTTGCACAAATCGCTTGACGATATTAATGAGATTATTAATCAAATCGGCATAGTTAATAAAAACACAAAGATTTGTGAACCTCATTTATTTTGTCAAGGAGACTTTTTTGACGATGATATTTTGTATGAAAACTGCATAAATCAAGATCTTAGAAAACTAGGAAATTGGGTTATGAGTAGAATTGTGCTGCAAAACATATCGTGGCGTACATTACAAGTGCGTTTGAATATAGCTATCAATGTTCTATCAAAAATAGAATTAAAACATGGTAGTCGTAATCTACGTATTTGCATACAAGATAACATTGTTAAGAATTGTTGGTCTATTCATCGAGCAAAGCTCGAAAAAGAATTGCCATTCTATCAGGGCTAGATGAGGAGAGATCCTCTCTAGTCCACAATTATGGAGCATCTTCGTATCACTCAATCAGAAATTGAGACCATAAAAAGTGCGCAACAAGGGAACGTACTTGCGTTTAACAAATTGTTTAGCCGTTACAAAGAGTTTGTAGACAACATACTCTTTAGTTACGTGAATGACATGGATGAAGCTAAAGATTTAACCAATGTGGTATTTCTAAAGGTTCATCAAAAACTCTCGACATTCACAGATTATTCGTCTTTTGGCGGATGGCTGAGAATTATAGCTAATAGAACCGCTATAGATTATCTACGTAGAATGAAAGAAAAAGCAGTTGAATTAGGAGATGATACTGAGCGACTATCAGTAGAATTGACTAATGCTTCAGAAGAAGAAGATCTTGTCAACCTTCTTGAATATGAAGCTCTTTTAAAGGAGTTCGAGAAACTACCAGATAAGACTCAACGAATTTTTAATTTGTTTTATGTTGATGATTTAACAACGGATGAAATTAGCAAAGTATTAAAAATTCCTACCGGCACTATAAAGGCTATTTTAAGCCGAACCCGCAGGAAAATTAAAAACAATTTAAAAATTTAACAAAATGACTTCGCTTTTAATGATTCTCTCATCTATTGCTATTGCGTTGGGTTTTGCTCGATACAACAAAAGCAATAAGTTGTTCTGGATCCTTCTTGTCAGCCTTTTAGGAGGCTTCGCGGCAAAAAGTATGGTCAACTCTGCCTTTGTTGACCATAAGAGTGAAGCTAAAGTAATCAAATCTACTTCTACTCCCATACTGGCACCGACGTGCTCGTTCCGGGCTTTACAGCCATCAGAGGGCGCTGGTACAATCGTTGAGACAAAACCAGTAGGTAAGGATACAGTAAAAGTAGACACGATTACAAAGCTTAACTCTGGTGAAGATGAGCACTTAAGTGTGCTTACTAAACCACCGCAAATAGAAGGGTTAAAAACAAATTTTGTGTTCGACACAAGTTGAACTTAAATTAGTTGCCCAAGAAAACAACAGAGTTAGTTAAAGCTGCAGAATAGCAGCGTAGTAACAAACAATTAAAAAACATTATCAAAATGGCTAATAAAACAAAGAAGGGCGGATTGAAGTCTGCTCAGACACAGGAGACAATAGAAGAGGTTGTTGAAACTGTGAAAAATAATCCAAGTAGCACTCAGCACACAACCATGGACAGAAACCATCAGGTTGACATGTTGAAAATTATGCACGAAACCTTCCATCCAAGTCACGATCCAGATGCAGCTGCACATACAGGAATGGCTCAGGAAACAGTTGACAAGCTCAACCGTCTTAAAGCACTCGGTATTGCAGTCGTATTTGGCCAGGAGGTGTCTTTTGGTAACAGTGACTTTGCTATGATTCTTCGTAAGGCTGATCTTCCTGAGCTTCAGGAGGCTATGGCTGAAATTGGAATGAAACTCGATAGCACAAAGCTTATCGAAAGTAAGGAAAACAAGAAGAATGGTCACATCCAGGTGCCATCTACAGCAGTAGAGGTTTCTGAAGAGACAAAGGATCGTATCAAGAAAGATGCTGAAGCTACTGCAGCAACAGCTGGAAAGGTGTACGATCCAACAAAGATAGCAAACGAAGATGAATTGAAGGAGGCTTTGAAAGGTTTGCTTGCGATTGGTCGCGACGAGAAACTTATAGAAAGTATCTATAAAGCTATTAGCTTCTGGCTTTCTTATAACAAGGTCGTAGCTAACAGAAAGATCAAGTCGGCTGAGGAAACTTTGTCTAAGACAAAGGACAAGCAGTACAAAGAAAGCGCAAAGAAGTCACTTGAAGACGCAAAGAACGAAGTAAAGCGTTTGAACGGAATGTCAAATTCCGATGTGTTTCAAGAGATTGTTAAGCTTACAGGCAGCGTCGGAATCCTCTGCTATGGTCTGGCTAATCACATTATACTTCAGACTGCGTCAACAGGGTCTCCTATATCGGCATGGTGTTGTTTATACTCTTCTTCAATTGATAAGAAGACAGGTGTTTGTAAATACTCTTACGAAGAGTTGGCAGACATCGTAAAGAGTCTCGTTAAGTATTACGCTAACGAGCTTATAGCAAAGTCAAAGAAGAATATTGAGGATGAGAATGCTCTTCCAGAGAAGGACCGTGTTAAAGCCCACATCGAAACAGCAAACAAGAACATTAAGTTTGCCGAAAAGGCTCTTGATGCGATTACTTGTGCCCCAAGTGAGTTTGTTGACAATTTGAAGCAGAAGTATCTTGAAAAAGATAATTTTGCTAAAAAGACGGTGATCTGCCTCAAGAAGGCATTCTACAGTAATGTGAGCGATGAGGAGATGTCTCGAGTCAAGATTGACTCTCTTCTCGATAATTGCACACAGTATGCTGGTGTGATTTCTAATCTCTTTAGAGATCCAGGAAATCAGATTAGCGGATATTCTGTATCGAATGCTGATCACCTCGAGTTCAAGACTCACGAAGAAGTTTCCGAAGAAAAGCTTGCTGAAGAAAAGGCTGCAGCTGAGGCAGCTGAAAAGAAGGCTAAGGAAAACGAGGCTAAAAAGCAGGCTGGTCTGAAGAAGAAGGCTGAGGAAGAGAAGAAGAAACAAGTAAAAAAATAATAAGATCAATTAAAAGTAAGAGCTCACGATTAATTGGTCGTATTGTTGGTCTGCTTGATATTCAGTATTCCAAATAGTGAGACACTCTAAATACATCAAGTATGAAGAACATTGTCACATCATTGTTGGGTTTAGTGTTCCTTATCGTTGGCTGTAATATAGCTAACGTTATGGGATACAGCCCTCCAACGAATCTGCAAACAGTAGCAGCATCTACTGTTCCGCAACTACCGTTAAGCAATATGCTTAACAACAGAACTGATAATAATCCTGACACTGTAATCGTACGCGAAACAGTGCCTTGTAACCATAAACAGCAGCCTGTAAAGACTGTTGTTAAAACAAAAATTGTAAAGAAGAATGACATCTCGTCTTTGCCGCTTCTTTACATAGCTACTCCTGTTGAGGGAGACAGTGTAGCTTATTCCTATGATGTGCACAAACTAGGAAAATAACCTCTGAGGTATGGTAGTAAACATAAGAACCTACCATACTTAACTCAGCTAAGTACTTATAGCAGGTCCCATTAGCCTGTGTACTATTCTGGAACATCCCCTGCGAAGGAGCTAGAAGAAAAACTCAATTGAATTGAACTTGGTCCGAGAATATGTTAACTCTGTCTTGCAGAGCGAGAACACTCAAAAGGTAGGATGAAATGTATCAAACATTGAATAAGTTTGATATAAGTAGGAGAAGCGTTGTATCAACTCCTATAATTACACAGCTGGACTTGTGAGAACCGTCTGGAGACAAGCTGGATGAGGCTGAATACACCATAAAAAGATGTAGTGTAATTAAAAACGCATAAGTCCCAAAAAGGGCATAATGAACCGTATCGGAATTACATGTGATGATACTAATCATGTACGAACGTTACACGAGATGAAACTATATAGAGGCCCAGTAGGTGAACAGGATTGCATACATGGTATGGTGCATGGAACTGGAAGAATCGAGCTCCAAACCTATATAGTAGTATCAACAGCTGTAGGTAGTGTTTCTAGTGTCCAAAGCTAGTATAAAGGCCGAAAAATTTATCTAAGACACAATATCGTGAGAATAATACTCACTGAGGTATATCGTAAATATGCCGACTATGTAAATCCTTGCTGTTCGATTCAGCACAACTCCGTTGAAGGGGTGCCAGGGATGAGGTAAAACGTCTGAGATCATGGTAGACCGCAAGGCTTTGCTCGTTAATGCGGTATATAAAAGTAAAATGAGCACAAGGGTAGGGCAATCCCTTAATCGGTAAATACCGTACGCGGATGAGGGTCGCGGAGAAAATCCATTTCAATGTAAAGAGTAGTAATAGTAAGCAATTATGAAAATGCATTTCTTATAAGAACTAAAAAGCTTATTTGGTACAATCGATGGCTTCGTTACAGCCAAAGAAAGTTGAGTGGCAGTTATGCCTAAAATAGAAAAATAACAAAACAGGTACAGAGTTGATTCGAGATATGTCCATCCAGGACCATTTGACCTCCACTCTTTCCAACGAAGCTAATACTAATAGTTTATTTGCTAGCATTATATAATATCATATAGTCACTATTGGAGTAGTAAGCCAGTATATTATATGTGCATATAGTACAGCATTAAGATATAGGCTATGAAAATATTAGTATAGTAAAATAAACATGTTTAACAAAAATTGATGTCCCTTTATAGGGTGTATCTTACGTTGTAAGTAAGGACCTGAGGTAAAGAAATCGAGTGCCAACCGATATGCCAACCATGCTAAAGTATACTGCGCAACAGTGTATGTAAACATAAAGGTTCGAAGCAATACAGGAAATTGATGGGCAGCTTATATTCAACGTTGTAAAACAACCGATGTATGTTATATGTATATACTGTCTATATATATGTATATCACGTTATAAGTGGGTGACAAGATGAAATGTATGGGTTGAATTCCCAATATTCGTGCACTATAAATAGGAGGTAGTAATACCGGTACAGAAAAATTACAAATATCAGCAAAGATATAAAAAGCCGTAAAGTCCGTGATGGGTTTGATCCTGAGACATTCCGATAACCAACCACTGGATATATGCCAAAAGCTAGTATCGCAGAGAGGAGACATAGCTGACAGTCGCTTCTAAGTTAGCAGTAGAGGAAATCTGCTTTAAATACAACCAAATGTTCTTTTCGTATGTTATAAGGGAAATGCTACCAAAAGAACTACAATTTTTGTGGGTTATATGTTTTCTGATTTCCATGAGTGTTAGTTGCATAGCAAAATTTCACCAATGAGATTAGAAATGTTTAAGTTAGAAAAATCTTGAAACAAAATATCTTAGTAGATTTAGCAATTGATTTTGCATTAAAGGCATTCAAAGCTTTAGACGATGGGCCTGGGTAACCAGTAAATGCTAATTGCGTCATACGTACGTAATTCCCGTTACAAGCTTGCCATCATTTGTTATGGCAAGAAGAGTGTAACTAAGTCTGTATTAAAGCGTCTACAATAGTAGAACCTTTAATTATATTGAACGGAACATAGCAATCAGCATCTTTGCATCAGCGTTGCTTTACTCAATAAACAACGGCAAAGGTATAGCCAAAATATACCGTATTTTTTAATCATATCGTTAGTTAATCAATAACGATATCAAAAAGGATATGATTATGTCAGAAATCAATGTAAACATTGTGGAAAAAACAATTAAAGCAAATCGTACCCCACTGAGCATGATCGGTGGTAATCTTTTTGGTCAGGACGTATTTAGTCCACAGACTCGAGTGTATAATCCAGATTACGACAAAGTGATCGAGCAGACCAAGTCTAGCGGAAATGCTGACTTGTGCCTTAACCGATCTCCTCGTCGTTTCTGCATCTTCGCTACTACAGTATCAGACATGCGTGTCAAGGAAAACATCGCTGGAGACGTAGTGCTGAAGATCAATCCTGATACAGACCAAGAGATTGAGATACCTGCATCTACACTCAATACTTTCGGTAAGACAACCGAGGATGCCGTACGCGAGGCAATGAAGAACCCTGAGAAGAAGATGGTGTTCTCAGATCCAAAGAAGTTGAACGAATTCCTTAACGCGCTCAATCGTGCAGAGATCGCACGTCTTGACAAGCTTATTGCAGAGTGCGAAAAGGCTAAAGCTCAGTGCGTATCAGCAATTAGCCGTAACGAGCAGCAGGTAACAAACTACTTTGATGAGAAAACAAAGAGTAAACCATCTGCTGATGTATCAGTAAGTGTTCATATGGAGGGATAAACCTATGGAAGCTCTCTTAACTCCTAAGAGTAAGGGAATTATAGGTGTATTGCTCTTAGAACCTACTATAAAAGCAACCGTGTTCGAGAAGCTCGATCACATAGACAAGTACAAAATGTATACCATCAAAGATAATGGTGACATAGTCCTTGGTGAAACAAAATTTACATTTTGGAATAATCTTATAGGTTGCCAACGTACTATACCATTCGAGAGCTTTGCTCTCAAAGTATGGGAAGCACTAGTGAATCTTTCTGTAGGGCTTAACCAAAAAGCTATTATGGAAGGATTATCTCGAGAAATCGTGATTAAAGCCGTTAAAGAGAAAGACTTTAACTGGGTTGTAGAACGTCTAGATAATATTAATCGCATGGTAGCTCAGAAATCAACACTGGCTGATGGTGTAGGAGCGGACCCCGAGGGGTCCCGGGTGTCAGGGCCAAGGCTTAATACCATAAACCAGATTCCAGAGAATCTTGTGATTAACATTAATGGATGCAAAAAGAAAGTGGTCTCTTTTAAAGACTGCATAGGTGATCCTCTTATTGAGATTGAATATGGAATTGTAGGAGCTAATAGAGTGCGTCCGTAAACAGAAACATTCCCGAGGGAATGGTATAAGAACCATTGCGATGGCAAATATACACTCATGTACGGATTAACGAATAGTAAATATAAAACTATATTCATAATCAACAAGAAATCATTTAAAGGACTTATCTAAACATTCTCTGCGGAGAATAGGTAGCCTCCCATGCGTGGGAAGACTACCAAGATAGGTTCTTTATCTATTATTATATTTGCATATAATAGTGGAGCTAGGTAAATGGCTGATTCAAGTAGATTGTTTAATTTTAATCAAACTATATGGATAAGAAATCAATTAAATTGAACTCAGCAAATATTATTACAATTCGCAAGAACATTGATGTAACAATCAACAAGTATTGGCGAATTATTCGAGCAGAGAACCTTATGTCTAAGAAGGCTGTAGCAGCAAAACAGGGTTCTGGATTAGATCTCAAGAGTTTGTATAATCAGATTATGCAACTCAGTGAGAAGCGAATCATAATTAAGGGAATTTTGGTAGCCCTTAATACTGGTACAAAGACATTCTCTTACGAGGATTTTAAATCAACAAACAATTATAGTATTTTTGCAGCATGCGAGGCAAAAGAGGCTATTGCTCAGTTGAAAATGATTAAAACTTTGGACCCTGCTACAAAGGCGAAAAAGGGATTGAAATCAATGCCAAAACGAGAGATATTCTCTTCGGCAAAGATTGCGCAATTGATTCACGAGCAACAACTACTAGCTAATAAGTTCGACTCAAATCTTGAGAAGTTTAATAATAGCACTTCTATAGAGATTACTGGAATTACAGCAGATAAATTTGAGTCTGATTTGGCTGCATAATACAATAAGAGTTCGAGACATTTGGGTCGCCGAAAGGAGTAAGATCGAGACTTACACGAACTACAATAAAGGTTCCCTTGCCTTTAAAAAACATAGTATTAATCTAATAATTATCAAAATTATGTCAAAGAAAAGTAAGAAGAGCCTCAAGAAGGTTCACGCAAAGATAGACAATACACCGGTTAAGGCCGAGGCAGCTAAGAAGGAAGAGTCTAATGCTGCTAACAAGAAAGTAGATGGAGACGAAGTTGAAAAACTTGCTGAAAAGCTGACAACAGAGTCTCTTAAGAATGCCTCTAAGAAGGAATTAAAGTCGATTATTGCTACAGCTAAAAAGGCTGGTAACAAAGAGCTTGTAAAGAAAGCTAAGGAGGAAAGAGAGAATAAAAAGCTTGCTGCATCTAAGGATCGCATAGAGGCCCGTAAGGCTCGCAAAAAGAGCATCATGGATAAATTGATCGACTCCAAGAAGGGAAAGGCTTCAGAGCCTGTTAAAATCACTCTAGAGGAACGTTTGAAGAAGCAGGAAGAGCATCGTAATGTTGCTCAGGCTCGACATATCGCGTCAATTACCCGTCGATGCAAGCGTATGAATCTCAATGATGCAGATACTAAGAAAGTGATAGACATCGCAAAGAAACAGTGGGACAACGCTACTGTATATAATATCACAATTGTATGTGATTCTGTTCTGAAAAAGAAGAAAGAGCTTGAGAAGCTGGTAAAAGATTGCGGCATTAAGTCTGCATGTATTACTAACTCTACGGCATTCTTAAAGGATGTACCAGCAAGTGCAGTGGTAAAACTACGTGAGCTTGTAGGCAATGCTACATTCTATCAATATCGTTCTGATAGCAAGTCACCATTTGATGAGGCTGGCATAGATACATCTACAGGCAATCACAACAAGCACAAGAAGGGATGCGATTCTCATACTATCGAGTGCTCAAAGAATGTCAGTGTCAACTTCTATAATCTTCGCAAAGCTAAGAAGAAGGCTAAGGAGACACGTGATAAGAACACTTATAACTTCCGCCATGGCTCTAAAGCTGAAGGACGCAAACTTCGTCGTGGGCTTAAGGTTAAGGCTAAAGCTGTAAACAAGAAGCCTACACAGGTAAAAGAAGTTAAGCCAAAATCTAACAAACAAGCAGCTTAAAGCAAAGGAGGAAACGTTATGAAGACATATAATAAACAAAGCGAATCTACTCATATTAACGATTTTGCTTTAGCATATCAAATGCGCAAAAAAGAATGGTTAGAAAACTTTGACAAACATCGTGGCACAACTAGTAAATTTTGTAAAGAGCATGGTATTAAAGGTATTAAACGCAAGAAACCTTGGTACGTATTGTCTAAACGTGATTCGATAGCAATTGAATCTAACAGAAAAGTTAAGAAGATTAACCATACGGAACTCATGGAAGGATATGTTCAACACAAGCTTAAAAAATGGGAAGCAAAGAACCCATGTCCAGTCGAAAAGGACGACTTGTTCTATGAACAGCAATATCCGGAATGGGCTGCAAAACGGCAAAAAGCCGAAGAGTACTTACGAGATGTTGTAATCAATAAGTATACAAATAAGTTGTCATTGATTGGAAGGTTTGAAATCGATGACAATAAATATGAAGAGCTTGAAGTGGCTAAGATCGCTGACAAATTCAGTGAAACTATAAAAGCTGGCGGAGTAAACAATCTGTCAGTTGAAAGTAAAGTCATGCGTAAAGCTCAACATATGACAAACATCACTAAGAAGAAACACCCTAAGTGTGTTTGTACAAACCTAAGAGATCATAAAAAACAACGCGGACGTATCTTGTTGCCAAAAATAGCAATAGCTGCATAAGTGAAGTTTTAAATGATAAACAGCCTCGACACCAGAGGCTAGCCTAGTGTGCTCCAGAAATGGATATGACTGAGAGGTGCAAACCCTCACTAGGCACAGCATGTGGTACTAATATGTGGCAGTGGAAGTGCGCACAAGAGACGTTAAATAGTTATCCACGTCCGCACATATCGCGTATGTCATGTAGACCCGACGGGGTCGGCATTGTAGTTTATGCAAAACACCGGGTCTGGTAACCCGGAGACTCAGGTTGGATTCCTGACAATGCCACTATGAAAATAAAAGAAAAACCTGTAGCTCTATACGACATAGAGGTATTTCCGAATTGCTTTCATTGTTTAATAATAGACTCAGAGAATCATAAAGAATATAAATTTGAGATATCTAACCGAAAAAATCAATTAGAAGAATTAGTTGACTTCTTTTACTTTAAAAGAACAGAACATATTATGTGTGGTTATAATAATCATCATTATGATGATATTGTGATAAATTACATGATATACTTTAGAAGTACTATGAAGCGGTTAGGATATCTTAAAATATGTAGCTCTTTATATTATCTAAGCAAAGCTATTATTAATTCAGAGAAAGACGAAAATTTTGATAAGATTAAACAGTACAAGTATGCAAATTATTTCTATTCGTTTGATCTTATGACAATGTTGTACTCTGCTAAAAGACAAAAAAGCCTAAAAGAAGTAGAAATACTGTTAGGTATGGATAACGTCCAAGAGTTTGAGGCAGGATTTGATCAGCGTCTTCTTGATTCAGAAATAGAAGACATGATTAAGTATAACAGAAACGATGTTGAAGCTACAGAATTTTTATTAAACACAGTAAAAGATGAAGTAGCTTTAAGATTGGAAGTAGAAAAAGAATGGGGGTTTGATGCTCTTTCAATGAGCGGAATACGCTTTGGAGAAGAAATTCTGTTACAAACGTCTAATCTTAAGGGAAGTGACCTTGAGAAAGCAAAAAATAAAATACGACGTACCGCAAAAATAGAATTAAAAGACGTCATTCTCCCATTTATAAAATATTCAAATCCAAAGTTGAAAGAGATCTTGTTGGATGTAAAGAACGCTACATGTTATCCATGTAAGTCTGACAAGAAACAAAAAAACTACGAGAAGAAGTTTGTTCTCTCGAATATTTGCTATTCTATAGGCGAGGGTGGTATACACACCATCAATGAGCCAAGAATCTTCAAACCTACAGATGACCAATTTATAGGGCACGCCGATGTAACCTCGATGTATCCATCGTTAGCAATTACATATAACTGGCTGCCAGTTCACTTAGGAAAAGAATTTTGGAATGTATACGAATCTCTATACAAAGAGAGGGTTATTGCCAAACGTAATCATGAAGAGTTGAAGGCAAAGGCGTTTAAATTCGCTCTAAACTCTCCAATCGGTAAGATGCAACAGGAAACTAGCTGGGCTTACGATCCATTAAATGCCTACAAGATACGTATAAATGGGCAACTTATACTACTTATGTTAGTGGAAAGGCTTCTGTCTATTAACTGTAAGATTGTACAAGTTAATACAGATGGTGTTATTTATATCGCAAACAAGGCAAATCGCGAGGCTATAACCTCTTTTATTCGCGAAGTTGAAGATATAACTAAGCTACATTTCGACACCGACGATTATGAGTCGTTTTATCAGTACGATGTGAATAATTACTTTGGAATTCACAGTGGATACTCTCAATCTGGAGATCCGTCACTGATAGAGAAAAAAGGCAGGTTTATTACGGAAATTGGATTAAACAACAGCATGACACCAGTTGTTATATCCAAAGCCGTGATAAACTATTTTTTAACAAAAGAACCGATAGACAAATTTGTTAGGGAGGATAAAAATATCCGTGATTTCCTAATGTCGCAAAGCGTAAACAGGGAATTTAAAGTTGAATATGGTAATAAATCAATTCAAAGGACTAACAGATATTACGCGTCAAATAGTGGGTATTATTTAATGCGAGTCAAAGATAAATCATACGAATCTAAAAAAGAGAATATATTATCAGAGACTGGCGTGATAATTTTAAATCACATAGATGATACCCCAATAGAAGACAGAAAGATAAACTACCAATACTATATTGGAAAAGCAAAGAAAATTGTTTCTGAGTTTATTAATCGTCAACTAACAATTTTTGATAGTTAATTGTTCACCATAGCGTATAAGATGATTATCGAATTAAACACAAAACTCCTGGATATACCAGGACTAACATCAAGTCAATTAATATTCCTAAGTTTGGTATTGGATAAGAATCAAAAAACTTACAATCAAGACGTCCGCAAAGTTGTCAGCCTAACAAGCGACGAAGAAATATCAAACTTAATTTCTCAGGGACTTATCACCTCGATCGAGAGAGGTGGGTCAATTACATATAGTGCAACAGACGCGCTTAAAAATATAGTTCGCCCAAAAAAGGACTATTTCGATCTGTTTTACGAGATGTACCCAATATATGTTCTACGACCAGATGGTTCAAAAAACTATCTAAGAGCAAACGTAAACAAGTGTAGACATTTATTTAACGTTTATGTAGGACAAAGTGAAGCTATGGCGCAACATTTAATTCAGTGTCTCGACTTTGAAATAAAGAAAAAGACAAGCCAAGGAAAACTTAGCTATATGAAAACGATGTGGCGATGGTTAGTGGACCACCAATGGGAAGAATCTGAGGAAGAAATGCAAGACAACTCTAAATTAGAGGAGACTACTTATGGAACAGAACTTATCTAAGTATATACGACCAATGTCTGTTGTAGCTCAAGAAGCTATAAACTATATTGCTGGTCGTAGAGAGCACTCTATAGTGTCTCTTAAAACTAGATGGAAGAAGTTTAATAAGCAGTGTATGGGAGGTATTGAACCAAATACTGTTTATACCATAGCTGGTATTTCAGGCAGCGGCAAATCTAGTTTTGCTAACGAAATTTGTTTCGATATTATTGACTTGAACCCAGGCGAAGATATAATAATTCTACTTTTCTCATTAGAGATGGTTGGATTTAGGCAAGTTGGAAGAACGCTTTCTAGTAAGCTTAGGAAAACGACTTCGACTTTGTATAGTTCGGAAACGGACCTGGACGACGATACCTTCAAAAAAGTCGTCACAGTATCTAATCAACTAAAGGAGTATCCTATCTATTTTGTAGATAATCCGACTACTCCCATGGAAGCAGAAACAATCATCAAGTTATTCTACGATAAGTATGTTAAAGGTACATCTAAGCACTTTGTTATAATGTATGACCATGCACTACTGACAAAACCAATTGGATCTACTATAGAAACAATGCAGGAGTTGGAAAGGGTGTTTATTAGCTCAAAGAAGTATCCAATGACATCTATTGTACAATTAGCACAGATGAATAGAAATATAGAATCGCCTGAAAGAATTAACAATCCATTGTCGCATTATCCTATGAGAAGCGACATTTCATCTGCTGATGCTTTATTTCAAGCTAGTGATTATGTTATAGTTATTCATAGGCCAGAAATTCTTGGAATACAAGAATATGGACCAAGCCATTTACCTACGCAAAATAAAGTGTATTTACACATTTTGAAAAACAGAGATGCAGGAAAGCCCTGTATACTTGAATTTGAGAACGACTTGGCATATAACAACTTGATTGAGAGCTAAGCTTTTAAAAAATTAGGCTGAATTATGAAGACAACTGTATTTACTATCAATAAGAACAATAACTATGGCACAAACTATTCTGAGATTCTTGACAATATTATTCTTGATTCTTTAATTAAGAATAACTCATATCTGTTTAAGAGTACAAAGAAGAAGTCTGAGGACGACTTGATTGATGCCATGTTTAATGATATTAATACATATAAGTACAAGCATTTGAAGGCTGATGACGATTTTATCAGTGCTTGTAATTTCCTTGCAAATTATAGCAAGAAAAATACTTATACAATCCCTTATAAGATGAATACTCTGTATCGTTTGTCTGATGGTACTCCAATTATTTTTTATGACGACGAGATTCAGATTGGTACAGATTTGTATAAGTATGATATGTTTAGTGATATTGACTTTATTTCTAGTCTTAAGCCAGAGATAAAAAAGACTATCATTAACATTAACATTAAGCTTTAAAACCTGTTAACTTAAGCATTTTTACATCATGAGTTTAACATTACCTACAAGTAAAATTCCTGCAATTTCTGAAAATCCTAAATATTTAGTGATCTACGGACTTCCTAAAGCTGGTAAGACTTCATGTCTTGCTCAGCTGGATAATAATTTAATTATTGATCTTGAGGGAGGATCAACTTTCATTGATGCTATGGCTATCCAATGTCGTACAATCAGTGATTTAGGAGAAGCTGCAAGCGCCATTAGAGCCAAGAATAAAGAAGTAGGACATAATTTCTATAAACATATCACAATAGACAATGCTACACGTCTTGAGGATATATGTATGAGCTATGCTTGTACTCTTTATCGCCAAACACCATTAGGTAAAAAGTGGGATGGTAACGATGTTACAACACTCCCAAATGGCGCAGGATACAAGTATCTTAGAGACGCAGTAAAAAAGGTTGTTGATATGTTCCGTGATTTGTGTGACGAGTTTATTCTTGTTGGACATGTTAAAGACACTATTACAGAAAAGGATGGTGTCGAAATATCAGCTAAAGAGCTTGACTTAGTTGGAAAATTAAGTAAAATAGTCTGTGGTCTTGCAGATGCAGTAGGTTACGTATACCGCAAAGGAAATGAAACCCATATATCGTTTAAGGGTGGAACCGCAGATACTATTATGGAAGCTCGTGCTAAACACATAGCAGGTAAAGATATAGTAATTGCTGAAGGCAATGAAGACGGAACAATTACAACACATTGGGATAGAATATATAAGTAAGTTGATATATAGATCTATACGATCTGCAGCATACTATGCTGAGTCTAAATTAGACAAATTAGCTTTACGAATATTAAAATAACGCTTTAACGCTTAGAAATTATGTATAATACAAAGACAGCAACAACAAACAACGAAGAGTTTAGTAGCAATTATATGCCAGTAGGCATCAATGAGAACGTTATGCTTAAAGAGGTTAATTGTAATAAGACCCCACAAGGTAGAGACTTCTTAGAGATCGTGTTTGAGAACGAACAGGGTCAGACTGCTACTATGACAGAATGGAAGAACGAGAAGAATATGTGGATTAAGACAGATGAGGATTTGCAAAAGCGTGACAACACCCAGTTTGGTCGCATTTGTCAGATTATCGACTGTTATTATCCATCTCGCCCAGATGCAGAGTTAAACACTTTTGTAGATATGATTAATTGGGTTAAGCAAATGCTTGATCCAATGATAGCTACAAAGAAGAAGTTACGCTTGAAAGTCTCTTATGACAAGAAGGGCTATACTCGTGTAAGCCAGTATGGAATTTTCGTTGAAGATATGTCTATAACAGATTCGCAGATTAAGCTCTTTAAGAGTGATCTTATGGAGAAACCTGTCGTTGCCGATAAAGAAAACGACGATCCGCTTAACGTACCACCAGCCGTTACTCCGGACTCTGTGAATGAAGGTTCTGGTGCTTCAGATCTTCCATTTTAATAGAAGACTGTACACTAAAAGAACAAAAGATATTTCTTGATTGTATGAAATCCGGTAGCTGATTATTATCAACTACATAGCAGGAGCGTCAAACTATACAACAAGTATTTACGCCTAGGGAGGTAATACTGCCATTAATAGGTGTTGGTGGAGCTAGGTAATTCAGTTACCCTATGGAGGTGAAATGCCTCCAATAAGGCTCGCTGGTAATGTTGTGAAACATTCGCATGGACAAATACCCTCTTATTACTTTGTTAAGGCATATTTTACTAGTAAGTTATAGTCCAGTGAGGTTCGATTCCTCACAGAGCCACAGTTTTATATATACAAGCGTGTATATATGAGGCTATTTGCCTGTGAAGGTAGATTAAGCAGCTTCTTAGCTGTTTCCAAATCTCAGGTGTACGCTACCTAAGTGCGGGTTTGAATAACCTAAAGTCCGACCTGAATATGTCCGTAAACTATTCTACGTCCGTCAACGTAGACCTGAGCATGTCATTAAACTGCTCATTTTAAGCCTGTGTACACAGTAGTGGTGAGCTGGGTTCCTGCGTCTAAAGCGGGATCGCATCGTAGGTTCGAATCCTACCACAGGCACTAACTTATAAGTTATGTATAGTACTAGAACAGCAATAACGATGTCTCTACGAGATATCTTAGATAAGTTGACTGATTTAGACATCTATACGTATTGTATTGGGCAATTTAAAGTTGGAAAACTGATGAATAGCCCATTAAGGTCTGGAGACGAAAACCCGTCGTTTGGAATATTCCAAGCGAAGACCGGAGGACTGCTGTGGAAAGACCTTGGAACAGGAGATTGTGGAAACGCTCTAAAGTTCCTAAAAGAAATTAAAGGTATAACAACGAGAGATGAACTTGAACGAGAATTATTGCGTATTGTACGCAGAATAAATCCTAATTTAACAGTTAGGACAAATACGTACAATAAACCGAAAGGAGAAACTGATATCGGAATAGTGCGTCAACCGTTTACAAATGTAGATAAAGCTTACTGGAAGCAGTTTGGAATACACATAAATACATTAAAACTGTACAATGTGTTTAGCATTAAATACTTTCTTTGTAATAGCGTCGTCAAAGGCACCTACAAAGAAACTAGTCCTATGTATGCGTATAAAGTGTATGATAAATTTAAAATTTATCGTCCACTAGCTTCTAAGTTTACTAAATGGCGTACCAATCTGACAAATAGGCACGTGCAGGGATTAGCCGAATTGCCTAAAGAAGGAGGCAACATACTCATAATAACAAAGTCTTTGAAAGACGTAATGTGTTGTTACGAAATGGGTTATAATGCTATATCAGCATCCAGTGAAACTACATTTATACCTGAAGATATTCTAAAGTCATTGCGTTCTAAGTGGAAACATATTGTAATATTATATGATAGGGATAAAACTGGAATGCATAAAGCTAGAGAATATAGCAAACAATACAAGCTAGATGCCTTTTTCATCAACAAAAAGTTTAAAGCAAAAGACCTTTCAGATGCTGTAAAATTAAACGGTTTTACAACTATGAAAGAATGGTTGAATAAAACGCTAAAAAAATATGATTGAAATGATTTTAGCATCCTGCTTGATAGGAGTATTTACAGGTGCATTGATATCACCAATAGTACACAAGTATATATCTAAAAAGCTTTCTAAACAAATATCTTTGTCTAAGAATAGTTTCCTAAGAATATACCTTCCTAATGGTCTAAAAATGACAATTTGGGATAGTATTCAACATGAAGGTGATATTTGTGCATGTGTTCATCAAAGCGACGATACAAAAGTTGCAGATGGAGAAATTGTGTATTTTAGCGGAACTTGTGTATCAAAAATACGAGGAAAAGAGTTCTGCTATGATAGATAAGTCTAAAGGTAGAGTTAAAAATGCGACAAAAGTCGATAAGTATGGTCTCCATTTTAGGAGTAAGCTCGAATGCTATACTTATGAAGCTTTTATGAAAGCCGGAATACCGGTTAAATATGAGCCAAAGCATTTTACTTTACTTCCAAAATTCGAGTATTTACAAGAAAAAATAAGACCGATAACATATCTACCAGATTTTCTTGGAAAAGGATTTATGGTAGAATGCAAAGGTCTTATGGGAGATTCATTCCCTCTTCGATGGAAGCTGTTTAAGTATTATCTTAAACGACATAGAAGTAAAATGAAATGTTATCTTGTTCGCAATCATAAACAAGTGGACGAGATGATAGAAGAAATTAAATCCAAACATTAGCACTAAACGTCAACATTATGGATAAGAAATTTTTGAAAGTAGGTAAAAATGTAAGTTTTAAGTTTAACACAAATGGTCTTGAATGCGATTTGACTCCAGGTATGGTTTACAATATAAAAGTAGACTCATATACAAGGGTTGTATCTCTTGAAGAAACTACTCCGTTTGTAATGCCATCTAAGGTATATTGCACAAGTCGAGATAAGCGATTTATTGATAAAGTTCTCAATAGTTACAAACTGTCCGAAAATGGATTCACAGGTGTAATGCTTTCTGGGCTTAAAGGATCTGGTAAAACAATAATGGCTAAAAGTATAGCTAACGAGAGTAATCTTCCCATAATTAACATTGACAAAAGTGTACGTCCATGGGCGCTTAGAGTGCTTGTAGAACTATTGGGCGATACTAACATATGTTTTATGTTTGACGAGCTTGATAAGCTTCTTGAAGACTACGACGATTCTGCACTGCTTCAAATTCTTGATGGAGCAGATACAAAAGGTAAGCATATGATATTGTTCACGTGTAATAATGAAGAACGTATCTCTGAATACCTTATTGATCGTTGTTCTCGAATCCGTTATTGGCGAAAGTTTGGCGAAATATCCCCATCTCTTATTATGGAGATGTTAAACGATAAGCTAAACGACAAGAAAGAAGTTGAATCTTTGACAGATTTTATCAAAGATAATTTTGAAATATGTAGTTTCGATAATATTGCTTCTTTTATTAATGAAGTAAATAATTATCCAGCAACAACATTTGAGGAATTGTTTGAAGATATGAATCTTACTCCAAAGAATGGTCAGATTAAGCCTGCTAAACGTAATTCTAGATTTATCAAGTCAAATAAAAAGCGCTCAGAATCATACGATGATTGCTGCGATTGTTGTTGTTAATTATGGATATACCAGAGTACAAAATACAAGAGTATGAGATTCCTTACTATGAGGATAATACTCGAATCAGTAATTCTGCAATAGGTTGGTTCTTAAATAAAGGACCAGCCTATTTTCGTAGAATGCTAGATGGTAAAGAAAATGGGTTAGATCTCCCACAATTACGTAAAGGAACAATGATACACGAGTTCCTGCTTCAACCAGAACAATTCTGGGATGATTATATGTTATTTGTAGGAGAGAAGCCAAAGAGCGCACAAGCACAAAAGTTCTGTGAAAACTTAATAAATACCGTCGAAATAGAGCTAAATAAACAGCTCTCAGAGGCTTATCGTAAGTCTTATAGTATAGTTGGCAAGAGTGAAGATAAAATCCTCTCAGAGGCGCTTAAAATAAGCGTAGAGTATAAGGATTATATTGAAGCTCTTAAATCTAAGAAAATACTTATATCTCAGTACGACTTAGACCAGCTTATGAAGATTCAACATAATATTGGAGAACACAAACTAGCAAGACAATTAATACGAAGAGCTGGCGATCATGGAAGCATACATGTATACCATGAGTTCCAAATAAATTGGGATTATTTGGTTGAAGACGAGCTAAATCATGGAGCACTTACGCCTATTTCATGTAAATCATTGCTTGATAGTTGTACATTTAACTTTGACACAAAGATATGTACAATTATGGATATCAAGACTACAGCTAAATTGTGGCATTTTGAAGATAGTATGAAAGAATTTGATTACTGTAGACAATTATGTTTTTACAAAGAAGCAGTATGTTGGTATCTAGATAATAAGCTTGAATTAAGCAGTAGTGAAATTGACAAATGGAAATTTGAATTCTATATCATAGCTATCGATACAACAGGTAGTAATGAAATAAGAGTGTTCAAGTTAACTATTCCGCAAGTAGCTTCTAGAAGTGTAGTTATACACGACTTTATGAGTGTATGTTTGTGGCATTTTGGAACAGGAAACTGGGACCATAGCCGTGCTTACTACAATGGAGACGGTAGTGAAACATTAGACCTATGAGTAAATTTGCAAAGGTAGTAATGCCTTTGATAGAGAAGAATTTAAAACTAGATGATTTCTCTGTAGAATCAGGGTTTGTAGACGTCTATACGGAAGATCCTGATAAGCCAGGAGATTATCGTAGTATCTACTTCGTCGTTAATGACGATGTACGGAATGCTTTATCTATAGATAGAGCAAGACGTTTTGCAAAATCACCTAATATAAAAGGCGTGTATACTAAGCGATGCAATAATATACCATATATGGTATACAAGTTTAGTATGACGCCTTCAACATATAAAATGAAAGATGGAGTAATCTCTCCTACACTTGAAGAACGAACTCAAATTTTGCAGTTTTGGGGTTTAACTTCTGACATAGGAAGATTATTGTTGAGTAACAACACCTTGTCTGTAGAAACGGATTACGCTATGCCGTTAGCAGACGAGGCTCCACTCTTTTTAGAAAGTCTTATATAACAAAAGGGGAACAGTACCAAATCGGTATTGCTCCCCTATTTTTGTTTATGATGTTAATGTGAAATGTCTTAGTACGCGTTTAAAATCAAGGCATTGGTTCCATAGGTGCCATTGGCGGCATCGGAGCCATTGGAGCCATAGAAGGAATATTAGATACGCTACTATTCTACTTTTTCTATTCTCCGTCTTTCCATGTATAACCTAACATTCTAAACACAGTTCCTGTTACAGTGCTATCAAAATACCATCTTCCTACTTTGTCATTACCTCTACTAGAACTCCATGTTTGTATATTATTAAGTACTCCAGATGCTGTCATAAGAGACCTTTGCCAACGTGGGAAATACTTATACTTTGAGTCAGACTTAATAATGTCATTTGGGTTGTTACCAGTTAAACCAGCAGCATCAGCTAAAGCTGTAGGTATTTCTGTAAACTTTTCTACAGCAGATGTGACAGTTGTTGCGGACTTAACCATCTATACAAACTGATAAATATTGTATGCCTGAAATTGAGAGTCGGCAACTCTAAACATGCATTGATCTATAAGTCTAAGATAGACTTTTTGGTCTACAAAGTTCTTTATTGATGGTAAAGATTCTTCATATGTTTTAGGCTTTAAGTCTTTTGTTTCTTCTTGTACATTTCTATGAAATGCCATCCAACCAATAGATAATAATGCAAGACAAAGTCCCCATGCTAAAAATTCTCTAAGTGCTTTGACTTCGTTTTTATTAAACTTAACAGGATTTGTAAGCGCAGACTGATGATTAAACATCTGCTAATTAAACCATTTAAGCTATGTATGTGCTCCTCTCATGAGATTGACAAGAACAGCAGGATTAGCTTCTCCTGTACTATAATCATACATACATCTCTGAGATTTTTGTTCATTTGTTAAAGGTTTACGAACAATTCTTGTTTCTACTGTTGTTGTTCCACCATGTTGTACTACTTTTTTTACTTTATCTATTTCTCTTACAACATTATCTGGTGTATATCCAGCAAACCAATGCTCTGCTCGACGTATAAAGAAATTACGCATTAAGAAGAAGAACTTGTGTATTATATTGTTACTAACAGCAGACTAATCGTTCTTTGGAGAGTTACCATTAAGTAAAGCCATAGTCTATTGTATAGTAGCAGATATTTTGCTATCATAAATTATTACACCGTCATACTATGGTTTTAATTTAGCTATTCCATGGTCGAAATAATATGCATCCCACAAAGATTCTCCATGAGCGTTTTTCCACGTGAAATTTATACTCTTCTAACCAATATTGCTATCTTGCATAAGTCTATCAAACTCTGCCTTTGTATAAAATCCTTCTTTTACCCATTGGTTTCCAGGGAAATACTTTTTTGCATTATACGTTGCTCTTTGTGCAAGCATATTCATCATATAGTCTCCAATTGTGTAGCCACCTGTAGCAGCCTATTTTAAAGCCTTTGTAATTCTATTTCGATAAACATCTTTAAATGTTTCGTCGTTTGTCCTAACAAGACCGTCTTTCTACATCATTGCTACAGCCTTACAATTTGCTATAGGGTTTCCTATATTAAATAAAGCTTTAAATAAATCAAATCCTGTATACAAATAAGATTTCATAAGATCCTTAAAACCAAATTGATCATTTCTAGCAGCCTATGCGGGCATTTGTGTAAATGAATCCCATACGCCAGTAAGCATTGATGGTACATTCATCGCAAGCATAAGATATGCTGAAACGCCCCTTGTTTTATTTGCAACTTTTGCTGCAGCTATAGCTTTCTTAGAAGGTTTTTCTCCTGGATTATCGTTTGTTTCTCTAGACTCATAGAATAGCTATTTTAACATTTTAGAATATCGTTCTTGCTGTATTGAGCCTGTTCCCTAATGCTCATCATCTCTAGCTTCGTCAGACAAATTATAACCTAACGTTTCAAGTTTGGCTTGTACTTTAGATTTATTTACAAAGTTGTTAGCCATATTTACAAACATGCCAACAGTATATGCTAAATCTGAACTAATCATCGAAGGATCTTCCATTTCGTTTATAAGTCGTGTAGGAGCAGTCTTAAGAACCCATTTGCCATTACGTTGTATAAAATCTCCTTCGTCTCGCATATTTATATCATCAGATGTAACACCGGTAGCATTCTACCACTTGTTCTTAATGAATTTCTTTGGACTATTTAAAGCTCTGGATCTCTTCATGCTAGACGTTCCTTCTATCTATGGAAGTTTAAATCTATTGTAAGATGGATCTAATCCTAGTTTATCCCACTACTGTTCCATTATTTGCATAAGTAGTGTATAATATTTTGCTCTAGCATCGCCTTTTTTGATAAATTTTACAAATTCTTTATCTCCGTATTTATCAAAATCTGGCTATAATCCACTTCTATCTCCTTCGTAGAATTTATCGTCGTATATAGAAGATGTAGAAGATCCTTTCTTTGTTGTAAAACGACCTCTAGGTATATATCTAGCTGTAGGCTAGTTATTACCAAATGTGGCTTTCTTTGGAACTATCTAAGAGAATATCGTAAGTGGTACTTGCTTTGATTTAATTGAACCGTCTTTATCTTCCCATGTTTTTGTATATGTAAGTATGTTGTCTATTATCCACTTTTCTACAGATTGTCTATTTCCACCAAGCGTAGAAAAATCTATTGCAATTTTACCATCAAGTGATACATATCTAGGCATTCTTCCATCTAAAGCAGCATCAGTATATTGTTTAAGTATATATTCAAACCAAGACATTGGCTGTACTCCATTAGGATTATTGCGTGGATTAAATTTTGTTACACCATCTTTTGCTAAATACATACCAGATGGATCTGTATAAGGAACTTCTCTAATATCAAAAGCATTTCTAAACTCTTCTGGATCTATTCCTGTAGCATTATTCTCCTCATTATTCTTTATATCAGCAGCTCTAGAATAGAACCACATATCTGGAATTTTTACAGTACCGTCTTGTTGATTTGAAAATATTACATTACTAAAGTCTTTAACGAATCCGTTTTTTGTTTTAATAAGCTTCTTCATAGAATTCTAGAACATTCTCTACAAACTTTCTTTAGCAGGCTTATTATTACCAAATATATATTCAAGATATTCTGGGTTTATTCCATATTCAGAATTGGCATCAATAAACTTATAGAGATCATATGTTGTTTTTTCGCCTTTATTAATCTAGTCTACAATATTTTGATACTCTTTATCAAATTCTTCAAAGTCTGTAGAGTAGTCTGTCTGTTTTGCCAGCCAGTTGTTCCATGACTATATTTCAAGAGCTGTTTGCAATTCATCTCCATCCTTAAGATTACCTTCCTAATCAAAAGGGTTACCAAGGTCTTGTAAAGCGTCTTTCCACATCTATAGTTTCTGATAATCCTACGGATTAAGCTTCTCTGGATAAGATAAACCAGTTTCTTTATCAGAGCATTTCTACAAAAGATAATTAAGCTAATCTTGTATGTATTGCTGCCTAGAAAGTGTTCTTGGAGACAATCCATGACCAGTTCTAGTCTATGGATCATATGGCTTACTAAGACGTTCCATAAAGTAAGTCTTAGAATATCTTCTATGAGCGTGGTCACATAACCATTCTTCATATCTTTTCTGATATGTTACATAGCTTGGCTCTTGATCACCAATCCATTGTTCTTCCTCAACAGATGATTCAGTATCACTTCTTAAAGTTTCTCCAGTAATTGGGTCTTTATAGTAAATGTAACCATATTTGTCCATCCATTCTTTATTGAGCTTTTCTTTAAAGTTTTCCTGATCCTATTTAAACTAACCTCTATTAACTGCAGACCTAAACAAGCCAGTAAACTCTCCTTTTTTGGGGCCTTCTGTATATCTCTCCATTAACATTGTCTGCCAGTTTCCTGGTGTAAGGTTATCTATAATAGAATTAGCTTCATTAAACGCTTTAACAATCTGCTACATAACAGGAAGAGAATCTTTTCTAGTCTGCTATTCTGCATCTTGAATCATCTAGAATGCCTGACGAATAATAGGACTATTCTATCTTGAATAATTAAAAAATAACGTAAGCTTAGACTCGTCTCCATACATATCGTTTTTATGGAGCCAATCTTTTGCTACTGTTTTTATATTATTCTTTTTCTCTTCTGATTCATTTATATATTTGTCTACATTATCATCAACTATCTTATCTGCAACAACCTATGCTGCATCTTTCCATAATTGGTTAATCTATCTTATAGTTGCATTAAGTGTGTCGACGTCAGCCTAATCTCTATTATCAAGATATTTTTGGTTATCAGATAAAGTCTTAGCCAAATCGTTATAAAAGTCTATGATATTAGACTTCATATCATGTATCTATTCTGCGGATATATTACTAAACCCATTTTTCTCCTATTCTTGTAGGAATCCAAGAATCGTATCCCTACGAGCCTATAATACACTGTCATCTGTGTCAGATCTTACAAACACACCAATAGTTTTTAACGCAGATTGTATAGCAATCCTAGAAGCCTCTTTCTTCTCTTGTGACTTTAGCTCTTGTATAGTAGACCAAACCTGGTCCTCTCTACGCTATCTATTAGATCCTTTATTAAGCTGTTTTTTATAGTCTTTATATAAACCTTGGAACAACTCTGTTATTCTATGATGTATTTTATTTATTTTCTCTTCTGATGCTTGTATTGATTTTAATACATCATCTGCATTATTGTCTACAATATTATCTTCTTTCTATTCGTTGTGAGACATAACTGCAAACAAATCATTTACAGCAGCTTCATATACAGTATCGGAACCAATAAAATCTTTGTAACTTGTAAATATCTAAGAATATATCTTCTTTATAACCTACTTTATTCTTTCAAACAAAGTTTGTTTTCTAGAATACTGTATAGATTTAAGCTTATCTACAAACTATGCATTACTAAGCTCAGCTACAAACTCATACACGTCTTTAAGACCATAATACTACGCGTCTTTTCCTAAGTGCTTTTTTGTTTTCTGCAATAAATCTTCAAAAGACTTCCTTACTCTTGAATCATTACGAATAGCATGTTCTGTAACAGCATGAAGCATTTCATGTGCTATCGTTTGAACTTCTGGTGTTAGAGATTTGCTCTCGTTTCTAAAACTAGCATTTTTGTTTATACGTATAACTTTGTTTGCACTATCATAATGAGCTGCTTCTCCACTTGGAAGATTATCTACTATTTCGTATGTGATTTCAGTCTACTTATTATTGAAATATCTATTTACTGCCGCCATAACAAGCTTTAAAGCTGTACTAGATACACCATTTCTATGTGATTTTAAATACTATTGCAATATAGATATATCTCCTTTTCTTGGAATGTTAGACAGTCTAATTGCTGCCCCCATATTTAATCCACCCTGAGGAGATGCATACATGTCATCCGGATTAGCAAACTACCCATTATTAAATATAGATTTTACCTATGAGTTATCTATGCATGCATATACTGTTCCAGCACGCGCGTCTTCAGTATATTCTCCGTAATCTCTAACGTTTTTTATTATAACTCCATCATATTTTTCATCACCTGATTGTAATAGATATTTTTTTTCTAAATCTCTAGTTGTTAACGATTTCTACCTTTCTTCTGCATAATATATAATGTCATCTTCAGATATATCTTTAAACAACATTGAAAAATACCTATCATCAGTAATGTGTTTGTATAACGCTTTGGCTTGCTCTTTTGTGGAGACATGAATTATACCGCGTGAAAGATTAATTAACTTCAGATTTGGTTCGTCAGATGAAAACATATCATCACCAACCCTGTTTTTGATTTCTTTTAATTTATTGCTAATATCATAATATTTTTTTGAAGAATGAATGTTATTCCAGCCATTTCCGTATTCGTCAATTATTTTTGGATTTTTAATATTTAAATAATCGACTTTTGTATATGGTAAGTTATCTTCATTGTAATAATATCCAAGTCTATTGCCCTCTTCTTTTTCTTTTGATATAGGATTATATGTAGCTGACATTTGATACAAATCTGTGTGATATATAGCAGTTTTAAACCCTTCTATATTTGTATCAAATTTTTTGAAATCAGGGTTATGTCCAGGACTAACTGTGTGATACGTAACCTACGGTTCTCCGTTCTTATCTACAACCTTAGACACATTAGACATTGCAAATAAATCAGATATATATCCGGTTGTATTTAATATTTTTGATTCCGGAATATTTTTCATAGCCTAATTAATGGAATTTTTCCATTCCATTTTATCAGCTTCATCATGTTCGCCCCTCTAATGACTTCTTTGTATAAATTCCTAATCAGATATATTTGTTACAATATCTAAATCTTTGCTTCTATTTCTAAGAAAATGTATATCACTAACAAGTAGTTTCTTTCCAGATTTCAAAGCTTCCTATTTAGCCTAATCAAATAATTCATCAAGTTTTTTATTGTATTCAGATTTACCTATTTTCTTTTTAAGCTACTCTCGTTCTTTTAAATTTCCTATCTTGCTTTTGTACTCAGAATCAAAATCGATAATATTTTTTGCACCATGTTCAAACATCCATGTTTTACCTGTACCAGGATGACCCCAAATTATATTAGCGTTTTTAAACCTTTTATCTTCTGAGGTCCAATCGCCAAACCATTTAAAAAATTCGTTTGAATATACTTTTGCCTTCAATATAAGTGCTTGTGTTCTGTCGCCATTTGTAATATGCAATAGTTCTCCAAATAATATAGAGTCGGCGCCATTTGGCGCCTTGTCTATACTATATCCATTATTTCTGCTCCAGAGTAAACTAGCAGCAGTTTTTCCGAAAAGCTACTCGAGTTCACCGAACTCTTTTGCTACTTGTTTATTATGTAAATTAGGACATATTTCTTTCATTATTTACCTCCTTCGCAGTGTTTTCTTATTCTTTCGGCCTCTTCTATATCTTCCTTAGTAAGATTAAGTTGTGCTAAAGCCTATTTCTATTGTTCTTCTTTAATTAATGTATTTGCATAATCGTTATCAACTACACCTTCTATAGATAATCCATATCCCTTGTAACCAGCTCTTGTGTTTTCTTGAACAGTAGACTTGATATTAAACCTAGATAATAATTGTAAATTAAGCCATTCTGCAGCCTCTTTTGGAAGAGCGGCTTTTCCTAACGCTATTGAAGCAGGGAATACTATTGGTTTGGTTTTATCTATTCTTGCAAACATGTGATTAACCCAAGATTTGAACGACATTATATCTCCTTGATTATCTCTGAAACACCCGTCTTGAGTAAGCCATCTTCCATACTAATCCTGCTAACTAACTTTTACAACAAGACCAAAAGCATTAGGAGATATATTACCATTCTAATCTGTTCTAATACAAGCCTAATTTGTTCCAGTAGCTCCAGAACTAACATTTAATGTAGGATTTTGATTAACAAATCCTCGCATTGATATACCTTGTGCTTTAGCATAAGCCTATGCATTATCTGTAAATACATACTAAATATTTGGGTGTTTTTGCGGCTGTCCTTTATAGTATAACTGTTTGCTTATATAAACAGTTTGTCCAGAAGGACCTTTACCTTCAAGATTTATAGTATGTACTACTTCGTTAGCCTACTATTGCTCTACAGCTTGAGATATTGTAGGATATTCTGCACTTGGATTATAATACATCTAATTAAACCATGTCATCCAGTTATTCCTCTACTCGTCTGTAATATTTGGCTTCATCTAATCAAGATACTGCATAAGTTTATTTAATTGGCTTTCTACTACATCTTGACTCATAGGAATTCCATTAACATTAAGATTAATATCTCCAGCTTCGTATATATTAAGACCATCTCTGTCAGACCAACCTCTCTTTGGTAATAAAGCATACATCGCGCGCTTTGATCCGTTTATCATGACTTCTCCAACTTTTTTATACAAAGTATACGAAGTAGGATCACTATATATTGCACCATCATTTCGTACAGATACATATAAAGCATCATTCTCGTACGAGTCTTTGCTTATTATTACTGCAGGAGAGTATTGCGCATTCCATGCATAATAATAATCTTTAAATGTAGCTCTACTAACCAAATCGCTATCCATATAATTGTTCTAAGCTATAAGATCGTGATCTATTTCAGGTGCCTAAAGCTGTTCTCTAATATAATCTGAGAATGGAGCTGTACTTTCATCGTGTCTAGACTCAAGCCAACTCATAGGTATATATTTAGCAATTTTATTAAAGCCTTTTGTATCTCCAGATGTAAGCATTGCATACAATATTAAATCGTTTGCAAATCTTCTTACATTTGCCTGTGGATCATTAAGAAGTTCTTCCCAAGACTCTATAAACATATCTGAAGACATCTTACTTTCGTCCATGCTATTTATAACACTAATAAACTTAGGTTTATTTGTCATTTTGCCAGCTACAAATACACTCTAGTCTTGAATATATGGAGTAATATGAGATAATAAATAGTTACTTTTTAACCTGCCAAGACCATATGCATCACGCTATATACAAGCCTATATAGAATTAAGTCTATCAAATATTGTAGCGTTTCCATCAAACAGACCCTTGACATCTACACCTAATGATTTAGCCAACCTTAAAGCATATCTAGCTTTAATCTAACTACTTGCAGCCTATGATATTTTCTTCATAGTTTTAGCGTTTCTAAGCAAATCAGACTATCTATCATTTGTTTTATATTTAAAATCATCAGATATGCTCACAAGTTGCTCCATAAACTACCTTGTTCCCTAGAATGACTATTCTGACATAACCATCATTGGTTCTCTTATTGCGCTTCTTGTTTTTCTATCTATCCAGGTTCCATATATAAGCCTATATATAGAATCCATGTCGAATATTTGATCAGTTTCTTCATCTATAAGATTTTCATACCCTCTAAGATAAGCTTGCATTTCAAGGAAGTTCTTACCTTGTTTACGAGTATCAATCTTAGTATACTGCACCAAACCATTTAATGCATTAGAATACTTTTCAAGACATTTCCAAGCTATATAACACTTAACCTAGAACTCTCTAGCAATTTCTCCTTCTTCTGTCTATTCATATACCAAATCTGGATTCTTAGCTATCTTCTAAAGCATATCCATGTTATTAAGAACTGAATTAACTATACTAGCTCTTCTTGCTGGCTCACCTTTTGACTTGTTTGGCTCTGTTGCTTCTTTAATATATTTATCGTCTATTTCTCTTCCTGTTATACTTGGAAATATTTTTTCAAGCCTTTTATCTCTCATTTCAAAAGCAGACCTAAATACCATTGGGTCTCTTGTAAACTGAGATTTTGCATCTATATCAGCTTTAGCCATCTCTCTAATTATTGGCTAGCATAAGAAATATAAGCCTTGTTTTCCTTTTCCGTTTCTAGCAAGAAGATTAATCATGTTGTAAGTAAATCCATTTACATTAAGCTTAGATATATATGGATCTTTTACAATATCAACGTGAGCATTGATAAATGCTGATAACCAAGATGATATCTGATTATTGTCTTCATCAAGTATCTGATCAAAACCAGTAATTCCAGTTATTTGTGTAAAGCTAGACTCTTTAAACTTAACGCCATACAATGTTGTAAGAATATGGTTAGTAACGTTCAAAGCAAATGGTCCAATTCCGGTTTTACCTGTAATGTAGTCATTCTTACGAGTAACCTACTCATGAAGTGTACCAAAATTGTATGCAACACTCTTTGTATTTCCTTGTTCTGGAATTTCGTCAGCAATTCTTGTAACAAGCTCAGTATCATTATCAATTGATTTATACAGAATATTAAGAGACTTTTTATCCTTAAGTATAGTAAGAATGCTTTCGATAATACTATTCTATAATCCTTCTGCGCTTTCTGGGTCAAATTCATAACCACCGTCTTTATTAATATTATATCTTGCTAAATACAAGTGGTCTATATCAAACATTTTTGTTAACTCATTGTTACCAATGAGATCAGACTATATCTTCACTATTTCTAGTGTCGTGCATTTCGTGAGATTTTCTTTCATCACTACTCCAACTTTTCTTATCATATAAGTTTCTTGTTCGTTGGCTTAAATCGAATTGAATTTTATGTACCATTGAAGGTACTTGTTTAACATATGGTTTTACAATATCTATAAATTTTAACCCCTATTTTGTTCCACAGCATAAAGAAAAACTATCTTCTTTTCTACCTTCGTGAAACATGTAAAACTATACGTCCCAAACTTCTTTAAAGTAATCAATAATAACCTATACTTCTTCTTTCGGAAGACATGTAGCAATTTTAATATAAAATCCGTGAATCTTACCTTCTTTAGATTTTCTTATATTAATATGACCATCGTCCATGTACCAGATTGCAACACCTAATGCATCTAGTCTATTAAGAATCTTTCTATTTCCAAGAATTTTCTTTGGTTTATAAAATACTCTTCTTAAAACTTTCGCAAAAGGAGTCATATATAACTTCATATAATATACTGGAACTCCAGAATTATAACCACAAGTTTTAATGTAACTTTTTATTCCGGTATTTCTTATGCCTCTATTATTAAATTGTTTTATCTTCCACTCAAGATAATCTTTTTGAGCTTCACAATGTGCAATTTTGTATACATTATTATTACTTATTGAGCCATCGCCCAACAGTGCGCCTATCATAAGGCTTCTTGATTCTTTGTTAAATTTTGTTTTCATATTCGTTATTATCCATTTAGGAAATTTTTATCTTTAATTAGTCGTTGAACCTTCCCTTAAAGGGCTTGGCTGCTGATTGTCCACTTGATATGGAGTTCCCAGCAATTAACACGATTTTTTATATTATACTGGTTTGAACATTGATATAGTTTATCCGAACCAGTTATCTTAGTAAACTCAGTTGGAAGTATTATTGTAGACTTAACAGCAGGCACAACATCTACAAAGCGTAATGCATGAATAGACGATTGAGCCTATGTAGGAATACGGTAACCAATCGTATTAGATGTAGCACCTTCTCCGATTATATTATGATCCAAAAGCCATTGTCTAGCTTCGTTGAAAGATAAGTTCTTTGGAAGTATGTCCTAGAAGTAATCAATAGATATAACAGCATCCATAGAACCTTCTTCATTGATCATCTACAATCTTTTTCCATTATATATTTCTTGACCCTATATAGATCCTTCTCCATTTTTACCCTCTATAGCAAATACAGATCTCTAAATAAAAGAACTACCAGGTGTAGTAATGTCAATAATATCCTTGTTTGCTGCAGATATGAGCATAGACTCCATCCAGCTAGCATCAGCTGTTGCAGCAATAGGAGCATTCATAGATCCTGTTTCTGGGTTATATGTAAGAGCATCTATAAGATTATTATTTGCATTTCTTGTTCCAAGTTGTTCTATAAGATACTCACTAAGCTTCTTCTAATCTATAATACCGTTTGAGTAGAATCGATTTCTAAACTTCTAAATTCCAAGATTAGAAAGCTTATTAATAGAATCCATGAGTTTATCTCTAAGCTATTCGCCAGTCATATCTCCATATGTTCTATCAAGACGCAAACTCGATAAACATACTTTAATCATCTGTGTACCAGCTGCTACAACATCACCTTCCTCTGGATCTGTATTAAGCTGTCTACGAAGCGCAGAAAGTCTCTGTGTATAAACATTAAGTGGCTTACTAATAGTCTCGCCATCGAACTCAGAATGTCCTTGTAGTCCAACTTTTACAGCAGATGTCATAAGTAGATTATCAACCTTGCTTTCCTTCATCTTGTCATATACATTCTTAAGTTTACCTGTAGCTATACAATCAAATATAGGGAACAATGCGAACTTATTATAATATGGAACAGATAGGTTAGAAACCTTCTTACCATTTGTTGTATGATCTCTAAACCCGTATGCTGTATACTTAGTAGTAACAAGATTTACTTTTTCATATATAAGCTTATATGCGTCTTTTTGATCCATCCAAGAATATTTATCAGCGCTTTCAAGAATATTAATAGCTTTAGCTACATCATTTGTTAATGCACCTCTAGCTCTAAGCATTCTCTTACACATATCAGCAGTAATATACGAAGCACCATCTGCAACGTTTATACCGTCTTGATTTATGCTTTTATCTTTAAGATATGCCTGATAGAATTTTAACGCTCTATCTTCTATCTTCTTTACATCATCTTCTCCTAAATCTTCTACAAGTCTAGCTCTTACTGCTTCTATTTTAAGCGAATCTACATCTTTAAAACCATAATGATTACCATAGATTTCTCTAAGTTCACCATCACGCATTTTTTCTTGCAATTCGCTCATTATGTCAGCATTTGAAGCTACTTCGTAATCAGCAATTTCTGCACACCTATAAAGCTCTCCATCTGATCCATCATAATTAGGAAGAGTGGTAACGTTGTCATCTCCAGTAGAAACAAGACCACCAATACGTTTCTGAATGTCTTCTACGTTCTTAAAGAATCCAGGATTACCAATATATAATCTTAAACACTCTTCTGATGATATAATAGATCTATTTGTAGCATCTTGTAATATAGCAGCAATAGCCATACTGTGAGCAGTACGCTGTAAATTCTGCGTATTAGGCGTTATTCCTTTATCTGTAAGGTCTTTATACATCTAAGCATACAAAGTACGTTCTACGGCATCTATTTGGCTCTAGTTAAGGTTTATATTGTTAAGTCCTAAATATCCAAGCTTTTCATCCTTTGATATGATTCCAAGACTTACAGCTTTATCTATTTCGTTTTCATATTGCTCCTGAAGAGTTAAAGCCATTATCTACTCTTGCTCTTCTCTAGACTTATCAAAGAACTGCTCATTTAATGTTTTAAGTTGCTCATCTGGAGACATCTTGCTTATCTCATATCGCTTTATCTAACCATCCTCGTATACTCTAAGTGTAGTAAGTGATTTAAACTAAATACCTCCAGGTTGTTTGCCTTTCTTACCAATATGATAGTTAGCTATCTTGTCTTCGTCATTTAATAATTGTAAGCCTTTGGGATTGTCTACATGTAATCCAAGTTGTTCTCTACAATCAAGAATTGCTTCACGTTCTGTATAAGCATAGTCTATAAACTAATTTAACACAGACTGATTTGGCTATAGATAATAGTGCGTATTATCTATAAACACCATCTTCGGAGCACCAGATACAGTATACATTCCATTATCTGATTGTCCAAATTCCATTCCTGGAATATTTATACCACCAAGAACCATGTATGTACCTTTATCAGCAAGTGTTGGGAATATACAATATCCGTTCTAAAGCATTGCAAACTTATTGATGTAGTCTTCTGCTTCTGCAAGATTACTATATTTTGATCCATTATCTCCACGATTATCAGACTTAAATCCAATAGGTGTATATATACTGATATTAAAGTCTTCTCCGTTCTGCAGTTGCTTAGCTACTATAGAACCCATATTTACACCATTTCTATTCATGATATTATAGCTAGACTGTAATATAGTCTTTACTACCATATTATTTTTATCATGACTATTAAGATTCTCAGTAGTATTACTAATACTATTGTTCTAAGACTCATTGTAAAGCTTGGTTCCATCCATACCATTAGACATCTTATCTGTAGTAATCTTCATATATGCTCCAGCCCAGTTTCCAAGTTCTGATACAAATCCTGTTTTAAATATAGCGTCAACATTCTTTTGAGTTGTAAATCCATTCATCTATACAACCTTACCAACAGCTTCTATAAAGTTATTAATACTATGCGTACCAGTTGAAGATATCCATTTCTTTAAAGCTTCTCTTCCTACTCCATTATACTTTGTAGATAACATGTGATCAAGCATATCTTTCGTGAAATTTATGCCTAACATATTAAACTGTCTGCATATATCATTTTTAAGAACCTCTATGTCACTATTAGACGCAGCGCTTCTAATTCTACCATTTATCTTAAATTCGCTAGCAGAGTCATTTACTATCTGTGACTGTAAATCAGCAAAGAACTAAGATATAAACTTGAATGCATTTCTGGCTACAGTTGTAGGCATGTCTACCTGTGTGTTATTAGTATTGTATTTAGTAGACAATAGTAATTGGTTATTCTATCCAACTGCTCTTTGTATTAATCCAGATTGTCCAGAAGATAAGAATGAACTCCATAACTTTGGATACATTCTTGCATCTCTATCAAAATTAGCATCAGATATTTTTATTTCTACGCCTCCGTTTTTATTACGAATTGATCTACCTATTATAAAATTATGTTCATGACCCTTTATGGAGCTAAATATTTGAACCATAAAAGCCTCTTTATCGTAATCTATTTTGTCAAGCTATCCATCTTCATTGAACGTGTATATAGATTTATACAACTCATTATACTTATGATAAATTGCCATATACATAGGGCTCTATGTAGATAATTCTTGTAATCTATTAAGAAGATCTTCCGGATTTTTTACGTCATGAAGTTTACTTACAACTACATTAAACACTTGCTTAATAGGCATAAATGTAGGAACACCATACATATTCTTCGATGTATCAAGAGTAAGATTTCCGTCATCATCAAACTTGTAATAAGGTATAGTAGCAAAGAACATCTTTACAGGCTTACTTACAGAATCAAGCTTATTAAACTCAAATGAAGATTTATCATATCTTTCAATAGACTTACCATAATCGTTTTCTTGTTGTTCGCTTGTTTCGGAATCATCATCATGCTTGTATTTGCCATCATAAGCATCCATTATTTCGGTAAGATACTTCTGTACCTCTTTTGATATAGCTGAGAAATTAGGAAATACAACATAACCATTATCATTTAATTCTGCGTAAAACACTTCTCTAAATGCTTTCTATGTAGGAGTAATAGAATCCATAGACATATACTATCCATTCAGAATAGGCTTAACAGAACCAGGCTCACCAATAAGGTTGTTTATAACACTCATTGGTATATATTTAATAGGAAGCTCTGAAGAGTTGTGCACTGCATCATATATATCAGTAGCATCTTTAGCAGACTTTACTATAATGTATCCAAGAGCTCTAGCCATATGTTCTTTCTCGGCAGCGGATCCTATATGATCGAATTTGCGTCCATTTATCTCGTAATGTAAGCTTTCTCCGAATAGGTTTTTAAATCTATCTTGTTGTTCTTTACTTACTTGTTTGTCTGCATATTTGCCAGATTTTATATCACTGAACAATGTAAGAATAGCTTTAGAATTATTTCCATAATGCCATAAAATACTTAATCTGTTTGCTACTTTCTTTATATTTCGTTTAATCCATCCTTGTTTCTTTATTGCATTAGCATCTTTTGTGCCAAGCATGTAATCAACAAAAAGATCTGCTAATCCTTCTGCAACATCTCTTTCTGTAGCAGCTTCTGGATGAGCTTTTCTATATGCAGAATACATTTGTTCTCTAATAGATGGTTCTACAAGCAACTCGAGCGCTCTATGGAAGCCCTCATGAAATCCAATTGTATATGGTACAGAATTAGATATTTGTATAGCAGCTTGTGTACATTTAGCAAGTACGGCACTATTCTTATTGTATGCAACATCAGATAATCTTTCACTTTCTACCCATTTTGGAGTAATTCCAGTAGTCTTTCTAACCCATTCGTCAACAGCGTTTGCAAAAGATGGTTTTTCTTTTTGACCTTCAAATTCAGATAAATCCTATTCATAGAATAGTCCCATAAATGTATCTTCGGCCTTTTTCTGCTGATCTTCAATAGACTCTTTAGAAATTTGTTTAGATACTTCTTTTGCGCTTTCGTTTGGCATATCTTGCACTAACTCTACATTGTCTACATATACTGTAGGTGGTTCTAATTTAGATGCATACGACATCAAATAACCATTTCGTAACATGTATCCAAGACCAGTTGTTCCTTTTCCATCATGAGTAAAGTCTTCTCTTGTAAATACAAGGCCATTTGGAAGCTCAACCTTGTCAAGACTAGGATTCGACGCATACTGTGCATTAAGTTTAGCTAATACGCTATTATGTGAAGATTGTATATACTGCTGCATATTCTGTTGAACAAATGCAGCGTCTTTTGTCATATACATATTGCACAAAGCATTGTATATATTAGCATAGTCAACATTTGGATTCTGAGTAGGATAAATAACATTACCTATAATAACTCTTTTGTTAGCAGGATCTAGTGTTACAAGTCCTTCTATAGAGTTATATTTCTCATTAAGAGTTTTATTATCAGCTTTAATATAAAGAACTTGTTTAAGTAAGTCATCTATAGAATAACCCTAATATTCATTTACACCATAATAACACTTGTACCAAATAAGGTCTGCAATCTTATTAGCTTGACCACCTTGTCCAGAAGTAAATTTAGGCTATATTAACGGTGTTCCTATGCATCTGTTATCTACGCTTTTCTCAACCTGCCCTGTATCGTAGAAATATACAATATTACCAGATTGAGTAATTGCAGTACGCTTGATATACTCTAGATCAAAACCGCTAATTAACGAAGACAATTCTGGTCCACCAAAAACCATTTTTGTTACATCTCCTGTGTTTACGTTTTGTGTAGCCTTAAGGAAGCCTATTCTATTACCAGAATCACATGTAATGTTGTACAAATCATGCTAATTAAGTGTTCCTGCGAACAAGAATTTGGTTACAGGCTATAATTCTCCACCGTTCTTAATTGATCCCTTAGAACGGCTTAATTTCATACTTATATGGTATCCTGGATGAGTTTTTATAAAGTCAAGCATATACTTAACTTTCTATACGAATACAGCATCAGCTGCTTTCTTTCTAGCAAAGTATATTGGATCTATGCCTTTTGGACCAGCATCGTTACCCTAATCAAACGTCATAAATATAGACTTTCCTTTAGAATCTGTAAGCTTAAGCTGCACTTCATTATTTCTCCATACTAGTTCTGCTTCTCCAGATTTTCCAGAAGCATCAGGGTAAATCAAATTAGGATCAAGTGCTATCGAGAAGTAGTGTGGATCAAGTTTTGCTCTAAATGCAGGAAAGTGTTTTGTAGTATCACTGTACAACTCTCTCCACTGATCGTCTATCATGTTTATACTCTAAGCGTTGTTTGTGTCGAGAATTTCGTCAACGTTTGGATCTACTGGGAATCTCTGATTATATTCTCTAATGAAATCTTCTGCATCATAAATAGTATCAGTAAGCGCATTATCAAGAGCCGTATTAGTCTTCTATACGTTCTTTGCATTATCAGCCAAGAATTTAAGCTAATTATTTATAACAGTACTCCAGAATCTCTGTAAACTCTTATTGCCTACAAGACTATTCATAAACTCGTTATCAAATGTATCAAGGAATGATTTTATTTTGTTAAAGTAAATAAAGCTAGGATTACCTACATTTGATGCAAACTGAGTCTTCCACATTTGTAATGCCTTTTCTGCAGCATCTCCGTACATTAATCTATTACTAACGAGTTTATTTATAGCTGCAGCTATAAGCTTCTGTTCTGGTAGTGTATCTGCAACTTTGAACTAATCGCTACCATAGAATTGATCTAATGCAGCCTGAGCATCATATATAGAATATATAAGCTCGTTAACCTAAGCTCTTTCGTCAGCTGTTGTTATGCTAAGATTTGTTATAGAACTCAACAGCGTATCAAGTTTTTTACAGATTTCATGTATCGTGTCAAGTCCAGCCTAATATTGCTCGTCAACAATTACATGATCAAACGCATCCTCTGGATAGAACTCTTGCACTGTATTCTCATGCTATTTAGGCTGTAAAAGCTAATTTAAACGCATCTGAGCGTCTTCTTTTAAACTCTGGATAGATTCTATAGCAGAGTGGAGATCTCTTATCTGAAGCAATAATTCATCCTTATTTGATCCTTCTTTAAATATATCATACGTATCAAGAAATGCATGAGAATCTGAGTATTTCTTGTCGCCAGCTTCTGTAATACTGTCAAGCAACTACTGATAATCTTCCTTTAACTCGTTTACCTTATCCTATAACGGCTTAACTACTTCGTTAGATATATCTTCATTAGATTTGTTGTAATATGGAGTTACTGGCTTATTAAAGTCCAACATTTCTATCTGGAATATTTTATCGGCTTTGATAAAGTTGTTTACTCTATCTATAACAAATGGGAATACATATGTTCCTAGAACATTTGCACCAAATAAATCGTATAAAGAAACATTAATATCACGCATGTGTTCTTGCTCTATTTGCATCATAGTTTTATCACTATGGTAAGCAAGTACACCAGACTTCATCTTTTGTTCAAGCTGAGAAGAATATGAGCTTCTGACATCAATAAGCATTATCTGCCCATCGTTACTAACTAAAACTACATCAGCCTATGATTGAATTCCGTTTCCGTTTTCGTCGAATCCGTATACAGGTATATCTGTATCAAGTACCTTATACTCTCCACTATTTAGCATTCTTTCACGAATTGACTAAATGTACTATACGGAATTTTCTATTCCATTAAGACCTTCAAAATTAGCTACTGAGTCATCTGTATTTGTTCCGAGCATTATCTATTGTACAAGAGATCTTATAACATCTGAGTCGTATAAAGATTGAGATCTAGGTTTAGATCCGTCTATTGAAGCCAGATAGTAAGCAAAACCTTGTAATAAATCATCTTTATTTGGCTGTTTAAATATCTCATTAACAATATCAGTAAAGTCAGTATTACCAAATCTTTCGCTATTATTAAAAAGGTATGCTATAATGTCATCTTTGTCATTATCTACTATGTTGCTTGATATCTCTTTATAATTAGCGCCAGACTTAAGACGATCTATTTCCTACGGATTAACAAATACATTTAAATTATCATTGTCGTCATATGCTATAGAAGCGTGGAAACTACTAACAAGAGTTCTTTTTTGTTGTTTTTCAAGAGCTTTTTTGTACCCATCGAATGTAATATCATAAGAAGCGTGTGTAGCAACTTGTGAGCCATAAGACTATACATCCATAGGAGTATTCATGTTCTCCTTCTCTTTTCGTGTAGATGTAAGATAATGTCTGATATACATAGCCTTAGCTAAAGCTAATACAGATTTTCCTCCATCTTGTCCAGTCTCTTCTTGAAGAATAGTTTTTATATCATTATACAATTGCTCAAACTTGTAGAATCCTACTTTTGCGTTTTCCATAAGTCCATCGAATGACTGCATTGCAAGATCATCAAAACCAAGTAAGAACGATACTCTAGCTTTACTGCGTCTAGCTTTACGCTTCTTTCTATAGTGTTCTCTAGCCTTATCTCTACGGCGTTTGTATTCTTCTGCATGTTTCTATAACTATTCAGCTGTGGCTACATGCTTCTATTTATCTTCAGTTGGATCAATAGTTTGTTTAGCTTGCTCATTAATATCTTTTACGTCCTATTCTGCAGCTTTTAACATATCATACTAGAAGTCTTCTGTAAGTTTAGTAACGGCATCACCAGCATATATATCAGACAGCATCCAATCAATATTTTCATTTTGTTTGTTCGCGTCTATAATCTTAGTAATGCGTTCATTAAGTTTACTCTTAGATCCATCTTTAGCAGCAGCTCTAGTATGCTGTTCTGGTTTGTATTTGTCACCAAGTTTCTGTCTTAATTCAGCTACTTTTCTCTGGTATCTAACCTCTTCAGGATTGTATTCAAGATTACCGTTGTTATCTTTTGTTATTCCCTCTGTATGTATAGACAGTGTAGAATTAAGCAAAGATTCATTTGCTGTATACATTGCTCTAGCCTGCTCAAGCTCTTGAATCTCGTTATCATCAAAACCTACAGATTCGCTAAAGTTATTTAAGAACTACAAAGTTTGTTCGTCTGTAGATTTTTCATCGAAGTTTTTATATGCTTTAGCTAATGATTGTTTAGCCCTAGCGATCTACTTGTCTATATTTGCTGACAATAATTTAGCATCTGGTCTAACTGTTTTTAATCCAAGCTTATCATGTGCAAACTTAAATATGTCATCAATAGAATTCATCTTAGCTTTAAGTGTAAGTAAAGCCTTAATTCTATTATGAATCTCAGAGTTAGCCTAGAAATTGTTTACATGTCTAGTATGCTCTTCTCTCTAAGCATTCTCTATAAATCTTTCTCCATATTCATTAGCCTCATCTTTGATAGATTCTTTGTATTCTGCTACAGATTTATTAACCTCCTCTTCAGGAAGAGATGCTGTATCCAAAGTTTTCTTATATTCTTCAACCTTTCTGTTAATATAAGATTCTGTTGCCTTTGTCTTCATTTCGGCAACATTAATAGCAGCAAGCATTGGATCTCTAGACTACTCTTGTCTATTTACAGCCTATTCTACCTAGTCTTGATAACCTTTCTATCCATAAATCTACTGAAGTCTAATTTCTGCTTCTTGCTGAGCTTTTCTATTATCAGCTAACTACTGTTCAATGTTTGCTCTATCAGCAATAGCTACATTATACTTCTCTGTATCTTTATTAATACCTTTAAGTCGATATTGTTGCTCGATTTGCTTATTGTTTACAAGTGCGTTTATTCGCTCTACATTAGCCTGCAAATCGTTCCAGTACTACTCTCCGAAACGCGGCCTCTCTCGCTTTAAATCAGCCTCTCTAAGCTGCTATATTTCTGTGGTTAACTAATTATACCTTCCTTTTGAGATCTGGTCTGAGATGACAGCGTTACTAGCCCTGTTCATTTTCCCTTGCTCTCTATCAAGGAGTGCGCCATGCATGATAGCATCTTTCACTTGTACTGTATTATATATATCACTTGCTGCATGGTATATATTCATTGCTACCATTGGGTGCATACCTCCCATAGCAAATCCTCCGCGCCAGTTTGAAAGCATTTCCATATCGTTGTACAGCTCTGATTCTCCAATACCAAACATGCCTTTATAAAAATCTGCAACCTATTTACTGTACGACATATCTTGAAATGCAAGATTAAGCAAATCAGCAGATCCATATCCGTATGTCTTGGCAAACTCTTCTGCAGAGTTAGAATTTAATTGCTGTACAATTTCTTCATTACCTTCAGAAGCTCTATCTATAATACCTCTTCTGATTGTATTGATGCCATATTTGTTAAGCATTTTAAGCGTTGCTATTGTATTTGGGTTTTTAGCGATAGTCTTTAACAACTTTCTTTTCAGTGTTTTAGCGCCAACCATACTTGCTAGCGCTTCAGTCTTTTTGACTATAGCCTCACTGGCCATAATACCTGCATCTTTTAATGATTGTGGCATTATTTCTTTAACAAGGCCTTTGATTCCTCTAGCAGTTTCTCCAACAGCAGCGCCAACTCCTGCACCTACATAATGTCCAAGCACTCCTCCACCAAGTACATCCATTGTTGTTGAGCCAATAGCAGCTCCGGTTTTACCTGCTGCACTTGTAATAGAATTTACATACTACCCAGCTTGTACGAATTTGTTTTCGATAGCACCATTTAATCCTGCAAGAGCGTAATCTGTTCCTATTATAATTTTTCCAGCTTTGTTTGTAGCTAATTTAGCTCCCAATTTTGTAGTAGGGAATCTATATACAGCTTGCCTATATAAATTAGACAAACTATTTCCAGGCTGTATATATGATATAACATTTTGTACAACTTCTGTACCCATTGTTCTGGCATTATCTATCATGAACTACTGTTCAAGGCCCTTTGTTGTTCCAACTTTAGCTTTAGATAAGCGAGGGTCATTGCTTTTTGTAACGCCCATTAAATAATCTCCAAGAACTTTTTCCTTACCCTACTGCGTGCTTAAGTCATATCTTGCTTCTGCATCTTTTTTAGACATACCGTTCTGCATAGCAAATTTTACAGACTACTTTTGCAGGTCTTTATACGAAGAGGATATTCCATATGCATTTCCATACTATTCCTATACTTCATATTTATTTAGATTCTGCTGATAGTTCTGTGTCCACCGCTTAGCAATTTCTGCATAGTTCTCATCCTAAGCGCCTTGCAAATTAAACGGCAAAGCAGCCGCGTTTGCAGCATTATATAAAGCAAATCCTGCTCCGGCATGTCCAGTTGCACCCAATGCAAGAGATGCAGCAGTACCAACTGTTGTTATGAGATTTCCTATATTTCCAGTATCTGAAGACCAAGATGAACCCATCTATTGCGGTAAATTCCAAAGCCAGTAATCTGGAGTCAATAGATCGTCATTAGCATGTATATTTGCAAGGTTTTCTGCATGCTTGCTTACATTCCAAAACTTTTTCCATTTAGCTGCTCTTCTTGTCTAATCAGTAAGAGTCTTATTATAATCATCAAGATCTTTTTGCTTTTTTTGTATGAACTCTTTAGCTTCTGTCTATTTCTGTGCTAAGTCCATTCCTGCATGAGCCTTTTCAAATCTATCAGACAACTATTTGTTATAGTTGTTAATCCAATCATTAGCCATCTACTCTTTTGATCTACCTGTGCCATCAAATGTATCGTTTGTAGCAGCGAATGCTTTTGTGACAGCAGCCTAGAACCTCTCCCACATAGATGTGTGGTCTTTCATCCACGTAGACTTGTAAGCATCTGCAAGTTCATTTAAATCTTTATCTTTTAACTAATCGTATATAGATAGAATTTCTTTTCCAAGCAAATGTGAGTCTCTCCACGGATCTCCTTTCTTTTGTGCTTTTGGATTAGCTTTTAAATAATACCACTAGTCTCCTTTTGCTTTATAGTCTGCTTCAAGGCGTTCTCTCTTTGCCCAAGCGTCAGCTTTAGCCTAGTCAGTCTGAGCTAAAGCTATTTTTCCTTTAGTACTCTCGATTCCAAGGTCGCTAGACTAATTAGAAAACAATCCTATTCTCTAGCCAAACTTCCACAATGTAAACTGAAAACTATCTTTTCCAAGCTCGTTTATTCCGCCAATATCGTCTTTTACACTGTTTTTATATATGTCGGTTTTTTTGAAGTCTTCAAACAGCAAGTCTTCTTCGAGATCGTGTTGTTTTTCCTTATCATAGTCAGATTGAATCTAATCGGAACTAGCGTTAATTTTATCTAAATTAGACTTGTGCTGTTTCTTGTATAAATCATCTATATGTTTATTCCAATCGTATTCTGCTATAGCATCTTCTTGGATCTAAATAGATTTTTTACTAGGCTTATACCACTGACCGTGAGGCATTATATCAGATTCTAATCTTGATCCAGATTTCCTTGATATATAATTAGGTACATTAGCCTAAGTCCTTCTATTAGGAACGGATCTGCGTTGATTTGGTAGTGTTATACCAAATTTTTTAGCCTACCCTCTAAAATAGTCCTCTGCTGGGGACTTAAGTAAATTGTAATTTGCCATAATTTATTTATTAGTTTGCTTTATTTGGTGCTTTTCCTATGTATCCAGGTTTAACTTCAACCCAAATACTTTCTCCAACCATTCCTGCTGATCTGTTGTTATTTACTGATATAACATTAGCTTTAATGTAGTATTTGTTGAGTTTTTTGTTATATGTTGGTCCAGATGTTACTGTTGCCGTAATTTTTCCTCTAGGTTTTTTGTAAAGTCCATAATTAACATGATCTGATACACCTCTATTTAATCTATCAAACGCTCCAGATCTAGCTACATACTTTCCATCATTAACTGTTATAATCTACTATTTTGTAGACTGCGTCTGTTTATTTGTACCATCACCTGATGATTGCGACTAATTATACTCATTCCATTTTGCATCTGGATCTGCCAATGTTACTCCATTTGCTCTAAGATCGTCTATTGATGTTGTTATTGGAGTGTAAGGGTGTTCTCTAGCGGCATCAAATATTGTCTTGTAGCTAGATTCAGAAGAACCGCCTCCAACATTATTATTTATTCTCCTAACATCATCACTATACTTATAATCAATAAGTGCTTTTTGATTAGCTAAATCTCTAGCAGACTTCTTAGCATCAAGTTGGTCTTCCAATCTATTCTAATAATCAAGAATTTTATACTTGTTTGGATCCCATGATAAAGTCCTTTTACCTTCCCAAAGTTGTGCTACAGTGTTCTGTAATTGAGATTTTATTTGTTCATCAGTAGGATTAGTAATTCCTGATTGCTATAACTATTGTTTTGCCTTATCATAATAATACTACCCAGAAGCTGCAGACATAACAGATGGTATAGACTAGCCTGCAGTATCCTTTATCATCTGGTCAGTTATTCCAACATAATCATTAAGAGGATCGTATTTATATCCCATAGATTCAACCTACTGCTTTGTTAGATTACTTGGTTTTAATACGCTATATGGAATCTTTGTTAAATCTTCAAGAGTATCCATTTTAGTAGGAGCAAGCTAATTCCAACTCTAGTTATACGGATCGAATTTATCATAACTTAAACCCTATTTTTGCATCTGCCAATCAAGCTGATCTTGAGTAAGTTTACCGTCTGCTATCATTGCTGCAGCAGCCTTCTGATATGTCTTCATATTATCTGCATCAGATTTCCATTTAGCAATATCAGCATATGGTGTTTCTCTAATAACTTTTGCAATATACGCTCTTCCTTCTGCAGATCTTAGTGGATCTATTCCATTTTTATACAGATAATTTAAAGCGTTATTTACTCTTCCTTTTGTTTTGTCATAATAAAGTTTGTTCAAACTATAACTTGGGCTATATAGGTCTCCAAATTCTTTTGAGAATTCTTTTTGTTCCTATATAGCCTAATTATATTGTTCTTTTGCAGCACTTATATACTATGACATCATTCCACTATCCAGTACGTCTAATATTGGGACCGCTACTGGTTCATCGTACATTCCTATCATTATTTCTATCTTAAGCTAATTATACTAAATGGGTTGTAATCAAACAAACCTCCAGCCCACATTGGCTTAAATAATCCATTTGGACCAAACCCACCAGTGTAGTCACTAGAGAAATTAATTCTTTCTGGAGTACCAAAAGATCCCCTTTGGTACTACTCTTTAGAATTAGCCCAATCTCTTGTGCGTTTTGCAGAATTAGCAACTTCATCTGGGTTTATATACCAATATTTACCATATGTAGGAGTTATATTCTTTATTGAGTAATCTCCATATTTCAAATTTAACGCATCCATATTAAGACCAACGTTTTGATAAGGAACGCTTGGTGTACCTATGGATGGTTTATACTAACTAGGAGTCCAACCAGGAGCTATATTATTATATTTAATTGCTGCTGCAAGTGAAACTGGCTTGTTATTATTAGCTGTGGAACCATCGATATTTTTTACATTTCTACCTATTCCATAAATTGTATTTAATGCATCTTTTTTGTTGTCGACATCTTGCTGATAAATGTTAAGTATATCTTCGTACTACTTATTCTTTATTCTGTCTGCCCAGTACTTTTGCCACATAGCTCCAAGATTAGCCAAATGTGTTTCTATACCCTTTGTTTTTGCTCCGTGAGCCTTATTATATGCTTCCCAATTATATTGGTTAGCAGCTTGTCTTCTCTATGCGTCTTGAGCTCCAGCTGAGAGTGCAGCTTGTGCCCATTGGTCTCTATATTTAGCGTTTTGGTCTTGAGCCTAAAGTAATGCGTTTGCAACATTTCTTTGTGCTCCTATATTCTATGCTACTCTAGCATTTTGTCTTTGACCACCAGAATACCCACCAGATTGATTTATATTGTAAATACCCTTCCTATTTTCTAGATTAATAGCCTACAATGCTGGATATGGAGTTACCCTATTGCTTGCCATAGTCGAAAGCGCATATGTCTCATAAGGGTTCGCTGCATATATATCAGTTGAACCTGGTTTGTTTTTAAGCCAATGGTTGAGCATTGTCATCTCTGTTAATGCTGGGCCAAGTCTTGAAGCCAATAAAGAATACTTTGGTACTTTGCCGCTTCCTGTATAGCTAGAATAACTACTAAACGACGATTTACCTCTAGAGTACATAGGATAATAGCCATGTTCCTTTTCTATATTGTGCTGCATTTCCTATCTGTCAGTAATATTCTTCATTGCATTCAAAATTGGCTTCTTAGCAAGCTTTAACTGCTAATCTTGTAGCTACTTAGTTTGTTTGCTTAAAGAACTCAAGTTTGGTTTAAATTTATTTTTATTTTCAATGCTATTGTACATTTCTAATTTCTTTGTAAGAGGCGCAATCTAATCAGAAAACTTAATTCCATTAGACCAATCGATATCATTTCCTGCAATAACATTGTCGTCATTCGGCTAAACCGAGCTAGGTTGATTATCTACGCCTTTAGTACCTTTTGTTACCAAGGATCCAGTACCGTTTGAATAATTTATAATACTTTCACCTTTCCCGACCAAGCTATTCATTGGTCCTACCTAATACCCATTAGGTGTCCATACTTTTTTCATATTGTTATGTATATAATATATCGTCAGACGTATTATCGTTATTCAAATAATACTCGTTTTGTAAACCTTGTGTAAGAGCGTTAGATCTCTGTAATGAAGCTTTATTAGCGGCAGCCATTTTAGCTCTTCTTATTCTTCTCTTTAGCTTAGATTTACCACCTAGCCATCCAAATAATCCAGAGCCTAATCCTACAACTCCACCTATAACTCCTCCCCAAATTCCGCCTACTTTGGATCCTGCAGCAGCGCCAGATACAACGCTACTAGTAGTATTGGAGAGACCTTTGCTATCCTACTCTTTTAATTCCTAGCTACCATCTACTACATTCTGCTCTTGGTAATTTACTCCCATTACAGAATTATCAGACTAGCCAGCGTTATTAACTATTTCTGATGTTCCTGGAACGCTTAAAGAACTCATCATGTTCTATCCAATTGAAAGCGCACCTTTTCCTATAGCCATAGCATTACCGATAGCTTCTTTATTAATAATTCTTCCTATTTTACCTAAACCCTTTATAGGCTTAAAATTATCTATTCCAGTATTACCTATTTTGCCATCTTGCAATGATATAGGCTTATCTATCCTAAATCTGTTTTGTGTAAGAGAATAATTATATGGAGACTAATATGATAGCTAATAATTCTATGATGGTCTAATAGTACCATCATTGTCACCATTATTAAATCTAGGCATATTAAGTATTCTCTTCCTTTGTATTAAATCCATGATTGTCTAAATTTTGTAATAATACTCTATATACCAGTATTTATACTTGGTAAAGTATTAGTTATTTCACATTGCATATACTTACCCCTCATTCTTAAACCGAATTTCTATTCTGATGTAGACCTTGGGATAGCATACCTATAATTACCTTCTCTGAGTGTCATCTCGTTTTCCAAAGTACTAGAAGAGCTTATTAAATCAGTAGCGAATGTATAATTATGATTCTTTGAGAAATATGTATCGTAATCATTCCTATTACCAAGAATAGACTACGTTACTATCTCCTGGCTGTCAAATACTTTTGTTGTTAATGGATTGTTATTTACTACGTATTTTAAATATGCTTCCATAACTCCAGAGAATCCTTTTGGAGTAGATCCTTCAGAACAGTTCCACTGAGCTATTGATATACCGTCATCTGTAGACTTTATTAAATACTGACCATTATTAAACTATATAGAACAATCGTAATCGGCATCATATATAGATGTAAATACACCTCCGTATTCATTATACACTATAGCTGCTTTTTTGTTATTAACCTTTAATACATTTGATAGTATCTCGTTGTTATTTATATCAAACATCATAGATGGCTAAATCGTTTTATCCGCATATTTGTTCATAAGACAATCAACATACAGTCTTCTAGATATACTGTCTACACCATCTCCTGAATATGACTTTATTTGCTATGTATGATCATCGAACCAATATAATGCAGAATTAGACTAAGTGTCACAATACTGATCTTTATGCATTCCAGATGTTTCATCTTTGTAATCATATCTGCTAAGCACTCCTCCAGAACCAAGTATAAGCTCTTGTCCAGAATTCTCATCAGTTGTAATAGCTCTTTCATTTACACTCAGAGTTCCAAACGCAGCCTACTACCAGAATAGCAATTGCGTTTTAAATGTTCTAAGGTTTGTTATTTGACCTCTATTACTATTTACATCTATAAAATTAGAGCTCTAAAACTTAAGCCAGCTATCTACTGATTCGGAATTATCTTTTCTGTTAGAATTATAACATCTATAATCTATAGATTTGTTGAAATCGTTTATATTTATTTCATCAAATGCAGTGTATGTTCTAAGTTTGTTTTCTGATGTATAAGATGTATTATACACATACATTGGTTCTGTTTGGGTATAATATCCATTTGGACTAGATGGCTAAAGCTATAACCAAGATGATCCATCTTTACTAAGTGCTCTAGACGGTTCTTCTCCATACGTATAATTTAATCTTATACTAGATTCAACTGGTATTGCATAAATTATCATATTAGTAGATGCCGTGTGCTCTGATTTTTCTGTATAATAATACTTATGCATAGATGTATATTCAAATACATTTACATCAGTATCTCCATCAAATACAGAAACCCACTCATTAGATTTGCTAAAGTAGTCTCCATCAGAATAATATGAATTGAACTATCTGTACTATAGACCACTTCCTCCGTATGGTGTAGTAATCTTTCTAAGATTGCACAAATATGTACCAAGAGCACTATTTCTTTCTATTCTTACACCAGTATCAATACTATAGTCGCATAATTCAGAATCTTCTGATAATTGGTTATAACGAAGGTTTGTAATATTATAACTAGTTGCTCCAAGAGTCGTATTCAAAACAGTGTCCTTTTCACCATCTAAACATAATATTGCACATCTTCCAGCACATCCTATGTTTGAGAATGCTACTTTTGCATTGTACTAGTATTGTGGTAAATTCCAATGATGTTCAGATTTTCCTTTGTATATGTTATCTTTTCCCCAATAATACGTTCCGTCATACCACCTTCCATCTGAAGCAAATGCCATTCCATAGAAGCCATTAGAAACAACATTGCAATATTCGTTTCCTGATACAGCCTATCCTTTAGATGTGTAATTTTTGTATTTCTTCTCCTAAAATATATCGTTCCACAGAATGTCGTTAGATACTTTTATATCTTTTACATCTATTCTATCTTTAGAAGAATTTGCTGTTTTATAAGTAGAAACAGCCTAGTTGTATAATTTTATATACGTATAAAAATTACTTGCATTTGCACTTTCTAGATTATCACACTTATACAAATTATTATCATCTGCTGTATCGTATAAAGATACATCCCAATCATATGTTGATTTATTGTATAGTGGGCACGTTAAGTCTATAGTCGAATTCAAAGATGTAAATTTTTTCTTATGTATAGTTGACCTATACGCGAAATCTCTTTGCACACACGAGTCTAGTATAACAGTTTTGTAGTTATTGTCTCCAAAACCATTATGTAACACAGCTCCTGAATTACTAACAGCTGGGAATATAGCTCCATTTAAAGAATTGAATCCCCAATTACCTCCATCTGTCCAATCAAATGGGTTGTAATCAGATTCATACATGTATACATAATAATCTCTATCACATGCGTCTCTTTTATAACTCTTATCTCCTCTACAACCAAACAAATATTTAATTGGAGACAAATAAAATGATCTACTCTTTGTTAGTGATTTAAACGATTCTGGCTAATAACAAACCTCTGGAGATGCAAACTGATATACGGATTTATTGTTTATATTCGTAACTGTTCTAATGTAGTCTTCTACATGCTAGTCGTCCTAATACACACTATAAAATGGTATTTTTGTCCAATAACCAGCTATAAAATTAGATGTTGTAAAATATGTAGGAGAGCTATATGTGGAATACTTCTATGCTCCAAACGCTTTGTTGTATATCGGCTTTACACTTCTAGCAACTATTCCTTGAGATATAGTGGCTATATCCCCTTCTCCTCTAGAACACCTTACTATTTCGTATCCAGTACACTATTCCGGAAGATTTGAAACTTTAAATGCTATTCCTAAAGGTTTTGTTATAAGTCCATATTTCTTACCATCTATTACTCCGTTCTATACAAACGTTTCAAAGCCTTCTACATTTACATTAGGTGTGCGAATATCTGCTATCCATTTAACAGGACTTGGAGACCCATTCTAGTCATATAATATTATACCGTATCTATACAACTCATCTCTTCTTAAAGATTTAAGTATATGAGGATTTCTCCAAAAGCCTTCATCTTCTTGTGTGTATAATCCATTTACTTTCTCGTATCGATTTACACTACCTTCCTAATCTCTCTATTTTTTAACAAAATATGTTACAACACCATTTTCTGTAGTCTCTTTAGATAGGCTTGCGTTTGTATTAGGATTGTCTTTTTGTAAAGCATTGTATATTGTTCCTATTTTTAGATCGTAGTCATTCTTTTTGCAAGAATCAGAAATTCTTTGCGTAATTATAAATCTCCAATCTATATTTGGGCCAGATCCTCCATAATATACTCCTGTTTTATCAAAGCAATAATTATCAATATAATCTTTATTTACATCACAGTTAACATTATAGCAATCTTTATATGTCTAATCTGCATCTTCACTATTTGGAAGTGGAACATTATTTAGATTATCAGCTGTTATTTTATGAAGGTTTTCACGGTTTGAATCATATATTGCAGAATATACTTCACCAGATTTTTCGTCAACACAAAACTAGAATGATCTAGAATCCCAGTTTCTAAATATATCTTGATCTATATTCGTTTCTACTGTTTTTACATTTGCAGCAAATAGGTAATCATCTTTATTCTCTAGTACTTTTGGAATTATATGTATACCAGACATACTGTTGTATTCCTCAATACTTATGTCCTACTAAGAATTGTATCCTATATCATTTATTGTTAAGTCAGATGTAAATCTACTATCATGTATAACGCTTATTTGTGGCATCTAACCATTTTGATGATACTGTATTCTAAAAACTTTAATTCTATTAAGGAATTCTGAATACGTACTATTATGTATCTATATTCTTACACCAGAGTTTGTGTCTTCAGATTGTTGTGCACCCTTTAATTTTGCAACGTCTTCATTATAAGAATAATCGCCAATAGGTATAAATTTACAAGCCGGAGATATATCTGTTGCTATTCCATTCTTGTTGTACAGCTAATATGAGTATGCTACCAAACCACTTTTCAAATGTCCTTCTATATATGATTTAAATATAGGCTTGCTAAATATTACTTTAGGGTAAGCTTTAAACTTATCTATATCGTCACCATATTTATCATAGTACTCATCATTACTAGGAGCAATATTGAATGTAAGTATTGGGTTTATTCCATCAGCTATATACAGCTTAATTATGTTTTCGTCTTCGTATCTTTGTGTTATACTAAGTTTCTCGATATTCTCCCACCCTGTGTCTTTTACAGGAAAGTTACCAAGAATCTTTATGTCAGATTCCTTTATTTCATTAAATTCTCTATCGTTATCAAAACTTCCGCCTATAGAGTTCTTAAATCTACATATATGCCATCTTTCATTGTTAGAATATACTATAATACCATAATCTCTTATAGCTGTAGTAGCTAATATTTTTGCTTTTCCATCAATTGGTATTACGTAAGCTTTTCGTAGACCGTTGATTGGTACTATTGTTCCAGACTGATTACTCCCGGTGTTATTAGAAAACGTAGTTATTCTGACATTCCTAGACTCCTCATACTAAGAGTTCTTCATCTATGCAATCGATGAATCACTATTCATTCCTCCATAGAAAGAATTTATATAAGAATTATTTTCAGTAACCATAGTAGTAATCGTTAAAATTTAATTGTCTTTTTCCAATGTTATTGAACAACGTGTCATCAGAATCCCAGTCTGGAATCAGCTTTGTCCACTCATTCTTTATACTTGACATTTCTCCTTCATTAGGCATCATAGCTTCGGCGTATGCCTAATTCCTATAGAAATTCCATTGGCTTTGTAAATAATTGTACACACCAGCATTATATCTTGATTTACCGCCAAGACTTCCAGACAAAAACTTTGGGAAAGACAATTTCATCATAACGTACCAATATATTGCTTCTTGATATGAAGCTTTATCTGGTATTAATGGGTATCCTCTTTCGTCTGTAGCAATTGCTTTATAAGATAACTTTATATACCCATCACTTTTGTTTATAACAATCCAGCCTGGCTTTACCCAATATGTTGGCTCATTTACTTCATTGTCTTTTATAGCGTCTAATAACGCAGTACTACCGTTTATTCCTAGAAGCTAAGATCTATGTGAAATAATAGGTTTCCTTGGTGGCTATTTTGGTGTGTACTATTCGTTTATACAAAATTGTTTGTTCTTAAACGTTGATTCATCTTTTCTTACTGGTATCCAATTACCGTCTCCAGTTTTTGAATACAACACAGCGTCTAGTGTTTCTAAATCATCAGGAATTGGTATCTGTCCTTCAAAAATTTTAAATACAGGACAGTCTGAACCTGATTCTTTCTATACATACTATACAGGTGCACCTATTTTTTCCATAGCCTCAAAAATCCATTCACGTATATCTGTTATACGTATGTCTTTTTCAGACATATTTGAATCCGCCATTATTTTAGCTATGACAGATTCACATTTTGTATACTTGTATATCATTAATATCTATATAATCTTGATTGTTAAATATAAGTTGAGCAAGGTGCCTCTTGTTTTCTCTAATAAGCTGTAACTGATATTTATATCTATCAGGAAACGTTCTTGGTAATTTAGACCAAAACAACCTATATTTATATCCGTTTGAATGTTCGTTTAGATAAAATATTCTTTTATTAAACTATTTGCTATTTTTGTAATCAACAGATAAAGATTTATCAGAGTATGATTTTGGTCTATATTTTACTATGCATATAAGACCTAACCCATAAGGCATTTTAAACGGCTGTGAGCCGTCTATAACTTTTTCCTTAACAACTTTATTAAATTCGTCTAATATGCGCTTAAAACGCAAATAATCGACATCTACGTGGTTGTTTTTAATATACCATCTATACATGTCTGATATTGTGTAGCTTTTTTTATTTTTCCTTGTCTTGAGGACCATTTGGCTTTACGCTTGATAAAGTTGAATTATTACTATCGTCGCTAGACATTCCTAACATAAACGACAATTCGTTTTTTATAATCAAATTTTTGATACTAGGTATCATCCATCCTGGAATTTTAACATCATCTTCATCTTCAGCGTTTTCTATCGGATCTATATTACACGTTACGTATATATATTTTAAATCGTCAATAGTATCACCCTGTATGTATATATATCCATCATCGAACCAGCAAGTTGGTTCAGAATATGTATACCTTCTAAAATTATGGTAATGTCTACGCATTTGATGCATATACTATATAACACAACCGTCAGAATCATGTACACTAATTATGTCTTCTGCACTATCTTCCATGGTTGATATTTTATTCTTAGTCCTTTTTCTACATGTATAGTGACAGCAACAAGATTCATTTTTACCATCATCATCTTTCTCTCCATCTATAGGTGATTCTATTAATTCTAAAGGACCTAATGTTGATGATAATGTTTCATCTGGCTAATCGTCATCTCCTGTTTCTTTATCTTTGTCTGATTTGTCTTTCGCCAGTTTAGCCCTATATTGCATTATCCAGGATGCTATGTGGGCTCTTGATAAATCTTCGCTTTCACTAATATTATTATTTCGTACAAGTAGAAGTATATCATCTATCAATGTACGCAGTGAAAACATTTTCATATCGATTCTATTACTCTTACAGAATCTTCTTTAAGTAAATCGTTTGTATTATGTATCTTATATTTGTATACATATTTCTTCTTCCAATCAAAAGTAAACAATCTCTAAAAGAAGTTCTTTTTGTTTTTGTATTCTTTATGTTTATAAATATAAAGGTATTGGGTATTATTCAACTTTAACCTAACGTTAACACTATCTTTACCAATAGTATAATATATTTTAGTTAAGTTGTTATACTATATACTATCATTATAAGTAGAGTCTTTAATAATAGTTATAATATCACCCCCTACCCCCTTACTTTTATTAACGTCTAAAATCTACTTTTGAGTTGCTGCCACCTAAAGTTCCTTAGATTTAATCTTATTTTGCTTTCTTATGGAGTCTATTTGCTGTATAAGTTTATCATTGTATTCTTTAAGCTTGTTCATATCTAGCTTTAAAACACCAGAGGCCTACTAGGAATCGTTTACAATATCCTAATAGGCCTCAATATTATTATTAGCTATTTTAAGCTCTTCTGACAGCTTATTTGCTTTGTTATGATAAAATATACCAAATGACAAAGAAGATGCCACCAGAAGGCCTAAAACGATATTACGCAGCATTCTCCAGTTGTTTTTTATCAACTGCATTATTGCTATCATATTCTTTTTCTATTAAATAGTTTTTAATTTCTCCAAACTTAGATTGGATGTATAATCCTACACCGAATATACTTGCTGCATAGACTAGTGTCTAAGCTACATATCCAAGTACTCCTCCTGCTATATCTCCTGAAGAAAAGCATTGATACATACTCATTGATGCTCCTGTTAACAGCATAAAACAAGCAGTAGTGTACTATACTTTTTCTTTCCAACCGTTTGACTTATTTTTGATTATATTCATACAATTTCAATAGTTACTTTTCCCTTAGAACAAGCATCCTTTATTATAGGATAAAACTTATTTATAGTAACTCTTGAATTAAGGACCATTCCAACCTTTTTGTTTTCACCAAGCAATATACACCCTTCGGAATCTTTACTGTACGATCCTGCGTGGATTCTAATTCCTTCAAACGATGGAACATTCATAAGCTATGGAGTGTATTTTTTAAATCTAGGTGAATATGTCCACTTAACTTCATAGGTACCATATGGTATAGCAGTTTGACCATATATCTTCTTTTCACCATTATCAAACTTTCCGTTTTTATTTAAATCGCGTACAGCGTCTTCTAGCGTGTCGCAAAAATATACGTCGTCAATATACAGCTTACCAATAGTATAATCTTTCTTAAGGGCTATCCTTTTTAATTTTATTTTCATAATAGTATAGATGTTGTTGCGAACGATTCGGAAACTCCTATTGCGTCCCACTTTAAATCTTTTAAATCGAAACCTCTTCCACAAATGTAATCTAAAACTTCTTTTAATACAGATTAGGCTAATTATTTAAATTTTACATATATGTTTGAACCTGAGCTATTTTTGTCTGCTTTAATTGGATTTGGACAAGCATAATAGTACAAGTTATTATTTGTAGAAAATTGAGCCTTTGTTAATGGTATACAAGTTGCGAATCCTCCAGTAATTGTACTATTTGCTTCTGCTGCAATAGATATTGGTTCTGGTGTAATTATCCACAAGTAAGAGCCATCTACCGTGTTCTTTACATTAGTTGGTATAGTTGGGTCTTTAACCTTTGTAAGAGCGCTTAGATCAACATTATTTGCTCCTGTTGCCTAAACTGTCTCCTGGCTAGCAGCTTCATAAGAGTCATCTGTTCTATTAAAGCCAATATTTGAATCACTTTCGCTATTTTCATCAAATGGCCTAACTTGGTTAAATCCTATATAACTATACTATTCAGCATCTATTGCTACATTAAATGTTTCTGAAACAGAATTGCTTTTAGATTTAACTGTAATAGTAGCTTCTCCTGCAGCAACTTCACATGTCTTTATTATACCAGATTCAGCATCTATATTTACATCTGTTTTGTTTGAAGAAAATACAAGCTTTTCGTACGGCCAGTTATAAGGATTATAAGTAACAATACTACCGTTTTCGAGCTGAACTTTTATTTCGTAATAATGCGATTTATAGTCCATTTCACCAAGACAGAGTGTATCTTCTGATTTCATATACAATGTCTTATTTACAGCTTTAATATCTACAATATTTGAGTATTGCATTGTATCTGTATCAACATCTATTGTTATGTCTCCATTAACAGCCTGATCGCTATCAACTAGCTCTAATACAGATCCGTAATCTATTGTATATGTTCTCAAATCTGTTCTTCCCCAGCCTGGTTCAAATGTTACAACAACTACCACAAGCTTATATGTTCCAAGCATCTTTTGATCGCATGCTGGGAAATATACAATTGCGCCATTTTGTTTTGACGTCATCTTTGATGGAGCTAAGTACTTATACTCATCAGGAGCGTTTGGGTCAACAAAATCAACACAACATTTCTTTGGTTTTTGCTGTTCTATTGGTCTCCACATTGGTATAGGAGGGAACAATGGTGTTCTGCAAGAATGATTAAAACAAGCATGTCTATCACATGGAAGTACATGATAAGATGGACAACCACATTGATGAAGCAAATACTAATTCTTGCAAGAGCACATGCTTTCATTCTGATACTCAGTGTTTATCAAATAACATCTGAGTTCTTTTACGTTAGATGAATCATATACACGTTGGCCTTTAAGTGTAATGTTGAGTCTAACATCGTTTCCAATTCTAATCTTTTGCATATTATAATATGTATTAAAATAAAAAAGCCAGGTTGGGTCAGATCACCCCACCCGGCTTAGGTAAATATTTTTTTTATTATGCTTATTAAGTATTCTTTACATCTTTCGATATAACACTTTTAGCATCAATTTATGCAGCATGAACAGTAGCGCTCAAAGATGCGTCTGCAATAGCCTTTACGGCATCGTAAACAAGCTTTGCTGCAGCATCTGCTTTTGTAGCTACATTATCAGCCAAAGATAAATCAGATGCATCTGATGCATAAAATTCTACAGTCTGCTTAGTCTGACGCATCAAATCATCAGCTGTATGATATGCGTTCTCAAACTCTATTGTTACACCTGCATACTTAGCGTTAATGTCAGTAATCATCTTAGGCTGTGGATCATCAAAGCAGCAACGATGCAAAACGCCCATGTAATCAAATGCTGCACGCTCGCGATCACGTACAAGCTTTGCAGAAGAAGCGCTTGTTGTACCTTCTACCTTCTTGATCTTTACAGGAGCAGCATACTTATTACTAGCAGCCCATCCTGGAGCTTTAGAATTAGTATAGTACATATTTGCATCAAAACGAACCTTGCCGTATACATTCTCTGTAACATCCTGCTCGTCATCATCGTACTTAAGAGCTGTGATTACAAGACCAGTTGTAGAAATATTGCTAGTATTAGCATATACTCTAGCTCTCTTGTATTCCTTGTTGATCTGATCACCAATCTTTTCAAGCACATTGTCAATTGTATCACCTGGCTCAGTTACATAAGAATATGTCTCTGTCCATCTACGATAACGAGTTGGCATATCCTTGAATGTCAAACGGAGAGAGAATGCTATTCCACCATCTGCAATGAGAGCTGCTGTAGCATCATCTTCAATTTCTGGCTTAGAAATAGTAATAGTATCTTCTACGTCCTTTGCGAACTTATTAAGTGCAACAGATTTAATATTTGCAGACTTGATAACATTTGACCACTTAATTACTGGAATATATGTAATCTTACCCTTCTTGTCATGAATTGTCGAAACCTCAGAAGTAACAACACCGATCTTAAAATTCTTTGCTGTTGCAGTTGGAGTATATGCGTGATCTTCATCCTTATCCATGTCGTAGAACACTGGTGCTCCAACGAATTCCTTAAATGCGTTCTTTTCTGCATTTGCCTTCAAGTTTTCTTTTGTTGCAAATGCTGCATTATTCTTGTTAGAAACAAGAACTGTATTTACGTATGTAATCATAATTTAATTAATTTTTTCTACTCACCCCACACACTATGACTGGACCTAACCAGCTGGGCTTTCCACGTTAAAATTATTCTTGAGTAACCACTTCCTGTGTAATAGTCTTATAGCGCTCATCTTTCTTATTCTCTAAATACATTTGAGCGGCAATCTTTATTATTTCAGGAATTATTATATCTTGAAAATCGTCGTACTCATCAAACGGATTATCAAGAGTTATTTCTTTAGGCTTTCTAAGATAACCTAAAACATATGTATCAACATCATATTGTTTATCAGTTAATAATAAACATCCATCTTTAAGTCTTACTCTTAATGGTCTTGCTCTATGAAATCTGTAATGGAAATCAGTCAAGCTATTATTAACTCTATACATAAAGCTATCAGACGTACATTCAAACATACATGTGTTCATTTTATGCTCACCATTTTTGTCTGAAATTATAACGTCTTCATTAAGTGCAAACTAAAAATCTTTTGGGTATATCACCTTGAAAGAATCGTAAGAAGGCTATGACTAATCTATAGTCATATCATCTTTACTGTATTGAATACTTTTGTAAAGATTTATTAAATCTTCTCTTCTCTTCTCAGTCTATTCATATGATGTATCATGTATAAAATCCCCATTAAATCGCTATTTATAAAACTTAGCAACGGCTTGATTAAGCCAAAAAAGAGAATCATCTGTAGATGGTTTGTCAACAGAGTTGTCTAATAGACCAATTTCCCTTTCAAAATTGGCAAGTATATCAATATATTTCATGATTCATCCTCCTGCTATTGCTATTTCTAATTATCCTTTCCTGCGTATAGCTTAAACTTATATTGTGATATATACATGTCTACAGCACCTGATACGATGTCTTCAAAGCAGCTGTATGGTAATTCGCAATAACTATGTACTGCTCCTTGAGACAAATCGTCATTGTTGTATTTTAATACATTGAATGCATATGGGCTACAATAATATGTTATATCAAGATTTGATATCTAAGTATAATCGTCATGTATAACCTTTAAATACGGACTGTTAGACTTTGTACTTTCTAATACTACAATAGGATTCCTTATAATCTAACCTTTATTGTAATAAGAATTTGTAATTTGTTTTATATCGTTTTGTTTAAGTATATCGTTTGGTGTTGAAATAGCGGTTGTTAATATTTTATTGCTTTTATAATTCTTCGTTACCAAACTATTACTTCTTATATAAGAATAGTAATCGCTAGGAAAATCAAATATTGAAGAATTACTATCGCCGTCTATATTCGTTTTTGATGGGGTTAATATTTTATGACGCACTAAAGTCTTAGTTGTGTCCTAAATTTTACTTTGTTTTCTAGTACCACTTTTTATATCATCATCTATGGCATACAAACCTTTTATGTACTAGGTTTGGAACTCGCTAAGCATAGAATAAATTATATCTGTGGTTAACTTATTCTAAAGTTTAAATCTAGGATCAATTTCGTTTATACGTCTTTCAAATTCTATTCCTAATTTTCTTGTTTGTTCTCTTGTCATGATTCAAGTGGTCTAGTATTTATTTTAGTTGTAAGTCTACTTGATTCGGTAATCTCTGTAGACATTATAATGGCCAAATTAATAAGCTCTTCTGCCATTGTATCATTTAATTCAAACTTTGTATCACCAAAATCGTAATCTGAATCAGAGTATCCTTTACCTGTTACAAATTTATTTGGTTGATACACAAAAGTGAGTACCATTTCAAACGATCCTGTATTATTCCTATAAGCATACTAGTCATATAATAGATTTATTTTATCACCTTGTATATAGCATACTGGATTTTCCATCCATGGTAGATTATCGCTTGTAGCAATAAAACCCTATGCTGCTTCATGTGATATTAGCGAAACGCCCTATATCAAATGACTTGTAGCCGCATAGTCATCAATAGATGCAACACTAGAATTTGACTTTACAAAGGCTGATACAAAATACAGATAATCAGTTGGTAATTTATATTGCATACAGTTTGATGCAGTCATATCAGATTTACCAGATGTCTATAAATTCTAATCTTTAATTAATGGCCTAAGATCTTCAAGTGCTTTAATATCAGATTCAAAAGCTGCCTTTCTTTGATTGTTTCCAGTTAATTTTTGAGCTATTAAAGCTAAGTAGGCTTTATCTAATATTGTAGCAACTTCATATCTTGTCAACGAAGGATATGACGAAGTAATATTTGCTTTGTCATATTCAATCATAAACTTAGTATAAATATCACTATGCGTCATATATCGTCAATGTTATTTATTCTCTATTTGATTGATAATAGAAAGCTTTAGGTCTTGATTCTTTTTTGCATCAAGGTATGCTATACAATCCTGAAGAGAATCTGCAAGCATTTCTGAACCGTAATAATATTGTGTTCTATCCTTACGAATTATACCTTTCGCAATAGCTTCCTCAATCAAAAACTCAGTCTCCTTAGATTTGTTGTTAACCCACTTTGTAAAGAAGTTCTGTGGCTGTTTGTCAACAAGAGTAAACAAAGTAGACTCAACTAATTCATTTGACATTGTATCGGCTTTAACACCAAACAATCTAAGACACTTACGCATTTCCTCCAAAGAGAGTTTTCCAAATGCTATAATAGCATCTCTACGAAGTTTGTTGATCTTGTTTTTCTCTATAGCCTCAGCCTGTCTGTTAATCAGTAAGTAATCTTTACCAGCATTGAGTTTATCTAATGAAGTGGCAACTCTTTTGTGCCCAGACAAAAATTTAATAATCATTGCCTATCTTGGGAATGTGTCATCAAGAATAACGCTTCTTGATCCAACCTTTACTGTAAAGTTATCCCAAAACGAAGAAGTTTTTGACAAGTGGCCTTCTGGAAGACCAAGCTCTTTTTCGTATTTTTTCTCATCCTCAGGCGTAAGCCCAGTATAAATCGACCCGGATCTAGTCAAATATGGAGATATGTAATCAAAACAATTTTTATATTTTATTAATCCAGCCCAGGGATTTTTCTTTCTAATTTTTAATTCAACTACCATAATTTTTCAATTAGTTGTTGCAATGCCAAGCTCTGCACACGCTAGCTTATTCTTATTAGGATCCTTCCAGGCTAGCTTATATTGCCCCGGCTTTTAGCAAAATGTGCAGGTTGAACATTGTTATTTTATGTTAATAAATTACAGAGAAGCTGTCTCTGTGTCTTCTGCATCGCAATATAATACACCGCAAGACAATGGGTTTCTCAGCATAATACCCTCCTCACCAAGGAAGTGTACCTGGTAACCATCGCGGCTATTAGAACGCATTGTATTTATATTGTTTGCATAACCGTTTGGTAATACAGAACCACCTGTACACCACTGTACAAACTCACGGCCCTTACGACATACCTTAACGATATTTGCCTGACCGTCACGACGACCAAGGTCAACGAATAAGAATGTGTAAGACATCAATGGTTTGCCTGTCAATGGGTGAAGCTGACGGAACATTTCCATATTATCAAACATTGCGCAACGCTTAACTGTCAACTCGATACCGTTAGTCATCTTATAAGTTGTGAACTGACCACCCAATACGAGATCCTGACCAGAACCTGTAATAAAGTGCGTATCAATCATATTGAAGCTAGCTGCCTTCTCCTTAAGGATACGATCGAACTCTCTGATACCCATCTCACCAGTCAAAGCAACGAACTTGCGCTCGTTAGTACCAATGATATTGTAACAAAGATCGAACAGATAATCCTCAAACAGCTCTGTAGTCAACTTTGTGTAGTAACGTACGTTTGCTGGAGCAATCTGCTCAAACAAACCTGCTGAAATTCTAACAGGACGGCCGTTTGTACCCTTAATCTGATAAGTACCATCAGAATTACGGTTTGACTTAGCAAACAAAAGCTGCTTCTCTTCACGACGCTTCCACTCACGCAAAGCCTTCCAATACTGATAATCAGACCACAAATAAGACTTCTTACCAGTCTCTGGATCTGTCAAAGCGATAGCCAATACAGTAGAGTATGCATCACCTGTAATATCATAAGAAAGACGCATAGTCATCAAGCTATTGCGCATCTTGAATGGAGTCTGATAGTTGATGATATCAGCCTCATCACTGTACTCCTCGTAAGCAGAACCAATACGATCTACCTGACGACCTGGGAGCAAATACTCTGCAGGGATATAAGCACCTGGAGTACCATCTGCTACATAACACTCGTATACCCATGTGCTACCATCCTGATATGGAACACCATTAATACGAACCTGGAAGTTTACATTATCAAATGCCAAAATTGCACCGGGACCATACCATTTCTCTTCCAAACCAAGGTAAATAGGAGTGTTATTAATACCTGGAGTCTTATCGAGATCTGCAGAAGTAATTTCATTACCGTTCCATTTAGCATAGCGAATATTAACAGCGTGATCAGCGTCGATCATTACAGACCACTCATATTCGCTATTATCGATAGTCATTGTAGAACCAAGACCACCAGTCAAAAGGTCCAAAGTAGTTGAGATACCATCATCCTTTGTACCGAATACCAATGACAACAAGCCAGCTACCTCATGAGGCTTGGTGAGCATTGCGTTTGCAATCATGTTTTCGTCTACCAAATCAGCAAAGCGCTTACCACGGTAGAGCTGAAGATTATTTAAAAAAGAATTATTACTATTCATAAAATATTAAAATTGTCTCATTATAGGTATCTTGACGCGACATCCCATATATGAGGTTGTTTTTCTGTGCCGACATTATAAGAACTATGGTTTTTAGTTTGATGTCTAAGCATATTTCTAAGTTTATTTGCAGCAGATGTCTAGCCATTTCTATTAGCCTCTCCAAGAAGTGCATCTCCTTTCATTGTGAAGTACGCAGACTCTATGAGATTATTTACAAGGTTGCCATTAAACTCCTTTTGATAAGCTGTTAATCCATCGGCATCAGTCTTTGTAATATAATCATATAAAGCCTTCTTATCTTCTTTTGGTATACTAATACCTCTAATATTTGTAAGGTTATTTATGCCATTCGTAAGATCCTGTGTAAACTGAATTGCCTACTACTCTTGCGCCTGTCTTTGTGCCTCTTGCTGCTAAGCCATATATTGAGCACGCTGCTCTTCGTAGGCCTTAAGATAATTTACCGCATCTGTAGCTTCGTCTTCTAGCATATCAGCATCTTCGTATCTTTCAATCTTACGATTTATCTGCTCGTCGCTCATGCCTTGCAATTTGTAGTAATCACGAACGACTTGTTTCTGATTAGATTCGTCATCTATGTCTATATTGTCATACGATATAGTTCTCTGTTGAGTTTGATAGAAGTCTTCAAATTTTCCACCATTTTTAACGTATTGGTCAAGTTGTTCAATTCTTTCATCAGCATATTCTGGAACAGAATTTGTTTCTACAACATTTTTTATATAATCAACCAATTCGTCTACGTTCTTTGGTCTTTCGTCTTCATCAACACTCCAACCATTAGCTTCAGCGAATGCGTCAAAAAAGGCACCAATCTATTCTGCCTCTCCAGGATCATCTTCTGTATTTTCATCCTAATTCTAATCATCTGTTTGATTAAGATCCGTATTCTACTAATCCTATTCGCTATCTTGCTTATTATCGTCGGACGTATTATTTAATATATTATTTGGGATCTCGCTATTATCTTCCTTTGCATTTGGATCCCCATTCTTATTATCCTCAGTTGGCTTATTGTCATCTGGATTATCTAAATTTTTAATATCATCATCAGGGTCATCGATAATTTGAGTAGCCGTATCATGGTTATCAATATCTGTTACGCTTGCGTTCCCTTCCGAACCCGAAAACCCTAAAGAGTTTAAAGCGTCTTCAAAATCACCTAATGGATTTTTCTTTCTTCTTGCCATAATTTAAATTATAACTAAGTTAATATTTTTTGTTTAATTGTACGTCACTCGGGAGTCGAACCCGAGCAATGTTATTACTATTTGGTTTTTCTAGATAGATTTAAACCATAAATTCTATCACCAGTATCTTTATACCCTTTCTTTCTAGACGGTTTCTTAAGATGAGTCTAATTTTTAGTCTGTTGTTTTATATCATGTATTTCATCCGGGCTTAATTCCTTAACAAGATCAACAACTTTTTCTCCTCTTTTTCCGATTACTGCTATCTAAGAAGGGCCCAAAGGCGTATTTTTTGTAGCCATTTTATTTGGCATATCTTCTATATGCTGTCCAGGAGTTATTGTTAAAACGTGATTATACGTAGGGTGATCATACCTTGGAAGAACTCCCTAGCTTCTCATAAACGCAGCCTGATTCTCTGGATCCGATAAATATTTTTCTCTATCTTTTACATTATATTTTACATGAGCTTTCTAGTTTTTTACTCCATCAAAATAATCGTCTAACGAAGACTATAATACAGCTCTCCTTATCCTGTCTACATTGCCTGCAAACATAGCAGATCGTTTCTATTTAGGTGTAACTCTATCCATATTAAGAGTCATAAATCTAGATCTAAAGTTATCTATCTAACCTAGTTTATACTATATATCTTTTATCTATTTAGACAATTCGTTATCAAATAAATAATCAGGATTGTCTAATATTTCATATTCCTGTTTTATTAATTTTTCTCTTCTTTAAGATAAGGTTTAACAACTTCTGCTAATTTCTATAATTCATCTAGTTTAGAAATATTTTCACTTAGAAATACTATTCCTTCAGCATTGTTATAAACCAAATCTTCAATCTCTCCATTCTTATCTGTCTTGGCGAAATTTTTTATTTTTGGCAATCCTTCTTTTTCAAGAGTTTTGTTTACTTTGTCAACTATTTGGCCAAATGTTGGCTCGTTCTACTCTGAACAACCATACCAACAAAATGAACCCAAGTTAATATCACTTGGTTTCATCTAAGACAAAACCTATCCTTTATTGCGTACATATTCACCTTCTATGTTTGGAACATTTGGATCTTTCTCAATCATGTCCTATCTAAGAGATCTGCCAGTCTAAAGTCTATATGGTTCACCAAATAGCGTCCAAGAACTTTGCGGATTACCAGATCTTCCACTATGTATATTATTTGAATTATATATGTCAAAATCTCCAGCAAGTAATCTTTCAGATAAACTTTCAGAATTTTTAGATACTTCGTTTTGAGGAATTCTTACAAGTCCAATCTTTCCACCAATACCACCATTTCCATATTCATCAAGAAAATTCGCATTTGTAGATAAATATAAACCATCATAGTTCTAGTGAGGAATTCCATAAAATCCTCTATAATTATATATTCCCCTACGTCCACTATGGCCTAATTTATCTAACTAAGGTTCATCTGTTAACATATAAGTCTACGCTGGTGAATGTTTTTTATCATAAACACCTCTAACAAATGATCTATGACTATCTATAGTAGAATTCAACGCCTCCTATGCTTCTTGCAATGTAGAATTAGGATCGATTGTCTCATATCCGTATCTTTTTAATACAGGATTTATATTCTAAACTAATTCATCATGTAGTGGTTTTTTCTAGAAATTCCACTTAGGATACTCTCTAGGATAATTAAATAAATAACCAGCATGAATTGCAGCTTGGTCATAATTAGCTCCTCTTGTTACATCTGCGACATGTAGAGCCTTTGTAAGTGGATCTAAGTCCATAGCCTAGTCACCTAATCCATGTTTTGCTATAGCATAGATTACATCAGGTTTTATATCTTGTACTCCAATGATCCCATCCTGTTTCATAGCGTTTGTTAGCATATCTGCTGATATCTATTCATGATATCCTTGTCTCGCGTCTATTACCTTACCAATATCATGACCAAGTGCAGCTTGAACTAAATCTTGTCTAGTATATCCAAGTGGAACTGGAATATCTTGTGCCGTTTTTACAACGCTTCCTATATGCTAGTTTAAATTTGTTGTGGTTCCAGTTAAGAAATCTTTGTTGAAGATTTTCTTCGGATCATCAGCATCTGGATATGCTTTTCTAAGCTATCTTCTTGCACGAACGAGATTTCTCATATTAACTGATCCATCTTTATTTACTATCTAACTATTTTCTCTAGCAATATAAGATGGGTTAAATTCGTTTGGAAGCTATATATCGGTAGCGTATTCATACAAACCTGCGTCTTCGTTTGGCATACGTAGCTATGCAGCATATTCGCTTGGCTATTTGTATCCACTCTATAGCTAGTATTCCTATTTGAGTTTATTGATATCTATACCAGATTTATCAAACTCTCTTTCTAATAATTTCTATCTAGATAATTTCTACAACTTCTTAAGTCCAAGTTTGTTTCCATATCTACCAAGTCCGTACAAACCAAGCTTTGCGGCTTGCCAATATACAGGAAGATCAAATAATGCATCACCATCTCTGGTTTCTACAAGCTGCTCATTTGGAGCAAGATTAGGTAAACCCGATTTATTAGCAAGATAATTGACAGCATCTCCAGCAGTTCCTACTATTATATTAGTAAGCTCGTTTGTAATAGATGGGCTATACATACCTTTTTCTGTAGACTAAGATACTTCTATTGGTATCTATGGATCTACTGCGATTACTTTGTCTATTTCGTCCTAAGTAATCTTTCTTCCTATCTGCTTTTCTATATCTTTAAATGTAGGTATTTTCCTAGCAGCTACAACAGTTTCAGGCAATTATATGAAATCGAACTTATTACCATATCTATCAACTCCTCCAGCAGAATTATCATCATTAAAATGAATATCAGAAGTATACACTTCTCTTGTTTTACCGTTCCCAAACTTAGGAAGTTTAAGTTTCTTTCTAAGCTATTTCACAGCTATCTACTATTCTTTTTTAGACTATGCTTTTCTTCTACGTTTAATCTTACGAAAGAGCTTATGACGCTGATAGTCATTCTTCTTCTGCATCTTTCGCTTAGGACTTTCCATCTGTGTCATAATTATTATTTCTTATTATAATGTTTTTTAACTCTTTCATATAGATCTTTAGCATCTGTTAAATGTGTAGCTACTGTTGCTTTTGCAGAATTTTTGATATTTTTTATAGCTTTATATCTCTATGATGCAATTCTAGCTTCGTCTGCAGCATTTCCGGCAACTCTAATAGCTCTAGTTACCTATTTTGTTCCAGGCACTAAAGTCTTTGCAGTATTATATGCAGCAATTGCTTTCTTATACTTCGCAGCAGCTTTTACAGCTCTTAAACCTGCTCGTATAGCCATTCCTCCAGCACCTAATGTAAATACATCACCAGCTGTTGTCATTAATGCCGTGCCTATATTTCCAATAGACGGATCATTAACTGCAGTCTTCCAATCGTAATATGTACCAACTACAGGAATCATCTACGTTCCAAAGTTTGCTATTTCTTGGTCAATTTCTCCAGCACCAAGAGATTTGGCTATATTACCTCCAAATGTATTTCCATCATATCCATCGGTAAATTTTGGAATATTATCTTTGCCGCATTTAAAGTGTAAATTATTACCTCTTCTCCACCAGAACTTCTAGCCATAAGAGTCTTTACCAAAGTTATTCTAAGGTAACAAATTTAATATGTTTGGAAGTCTCGTAGATGTAAGCTGATTATACATCTTCTGCCTATATTCATCTAACATCTTTTGCTACTAAGCTTTCACTTCTTCTCTTGTTGGACCAATCAATGTTTTTGGAACGTCCGCTCTAATTGTACTAGGCTGTTCTACAGACATAGAATTTAATACTATTTGACTAGAGTTTTTTACATCCTCATAATCCTATACTAAGTCCTTTAAACTAACATTGTAATTATATGCGTCACTATGTCTAACCCTATGATTATATGCAGCTTTTACCAAAGTGTCCATACCTCTAAGATTTCTAGAATAGTTTTCAAGAGAATCTTTGTAATATCCTCTTTGTTTCAAAGCTCTAGCATAATCCTATGTTGACTTTGCTCTTAATGCAGAGTCATATTTGTTATGCATAAGCCTTACGTAGTTTTTAACAAAATCCTCATCATTTTTATATGATGTATACGTCTTTCCATTAAATCCTACTCCACCATAGTTGTGCTGCTGTCTTGCTACTCTTGATCTTCCATAGTCTGACTCATACGCAAGTTGTCTCATAACGTTATAATAAGCAGTATCTCCATATCCGTATCTACTTAGCTATTGTCCTACAATAGGGCCCATTCTGCTAACAAAAGCATTAATATGATCATCTTTTCCTCCTCTATAATTTTGAAGATCATTTTCGTCTTTTCCAAAGTTGTACGCATTTAGTATAGACTAAACTTCTCTGTCTACCTTCTATCGCTCTTCGTCACTAGGTTCTTCAGCCTGGGTGTTTCCACCCAAGTTGATTCCTCTAATATCTTTCCAGTAATCAGCGCCATTCTTCCACGCTTCATACTTCTGCTAAAATGTCTTATTATCGAACTTCATTACTCACCACTAACCGTTTTGTTCTTAAGGGCAGTGCGAGCCTTAAGTTTCTCGCGTTCATAAGCAGCATCATCTTTAGCCTTCTACAATTCAGTCTCGTGCTTCATTTTCTCCTTCTCAAGCTAAATCTTCTGATCTTCTATCTCTCGCTTCTGCTTAGCTTCATAATGCTTATTATAAGCCTCTTGGTTAATCTTCTGCTGCTCTATAGCCTGTTTACCAAGCTCTGCAACATCAGGTATTCCATTATCGTTTTGATCCATATTCTCTGTTCCACGATAAGCATTAATTTGTGCTACAGCTATCTTTGTCTGATTATCTTGATCAATCTGATATCTCTAAAGATCCATCTGAGCTTCCTGTAACATAAGCTCTTGCTGTTTAGATTCGTTTTGCATCTACTGTAATTGCTGCTGTTGCTGTGCTTCTGCTTCCTGCTGTTGTTGTTGCATTTGTTCTTGACGAGTTTGCATATCCTTAAGCTTTTGCTTAATAATATTAAAGTTGTCATTTGTAAGAATCTCTGCAGCTTCAAGCAAACTAGCACCATTTTGCATAGCTGGCTGTATAAGCTGTTGAAGTTTCTATATGTTCTCAAGATCCTTAGATGTATCACTTACAAATACATCCATATCTTCATAGTAGAACTTTGGAGTAATGTCTAAGAATGCTCTTTCTCCATTATCAAAGATATATTGGAGCTTTTGCTTGCCAGTCTATTCCCAAGCGCCCTTAGCTGTATTAAGAAGCATGTTAAGGACTCTGCGCTTGCATTGATTGTGTACCCAGAATAACGGTTCTGTAATATGCGAGCTTTGTATTACAGATCTTTCAACATTACCAACCATTTCAGATGAACTTACAGCGCCTTCACGTTGCTGTGTAATACCAGATATAGTACCAGCTAGTTCCTCTATCTTATCCATAAGCTGTATATATTCAGCTATTACATTAGACATAGTTAGGTCTAGCGATGTCATCTAGTTAAACTATGCAGGTTTTCCGCCCTCTCTTCCTATAATGTTCCAACCTTCTTCATATGGATTGATAAAATTGACACCTACGCTAGATAAGTAATGCATCCACTTGGCTGGCGTTATTCCCATAGATTTAGGTATCTGGGTTATATCCATATTTATAACTTTGCCTTTATCTCTAGCAATAGCTAGCTCAAGCCTATACCACAATACAATATACATATACTGTAATGGTTTTAATATGCTTACAAGGGATCTTGGCTTACTATTTGTATTACTATATATGGCTCCGCAATATGGAAGCTTCTGGCTATTAGGATTATCTATGCTCACATGTTGATACTCAATAGGCTGTATACCAAAATATAAATCGTTTCCAGCTCTATATCCTTCCCATACTTCTACAATCCAATCTTGCTCTACACTGATTTCGTTTCCTACTGGCTAATAAGTTTCATCAACTATTGTTATCTAAACCTAACCAGCTTCATCTTCAGTTGTAACGTAATATATCTTTTTAAACGACTTCCAGCAACAATGCCAAACATTTACAAGCGATTTACCAGTTCCTTCAAATATTGGATTGTCATATATATGCAATTGTATACCAATATCAACAGGACTCCTATCACCAAGATTTCTACCAGGAGTAGAACTAATCATTTCTTCAAGTTTGTCAAGATCTTTTTCTTTTAATTTATCGTAATATCTATCATAAACTTCAGTAATTGGCATACGCATCTTTCTGCAACACCATGATCCATCTTCGATAAACTCTAAATCTGGACTATTATCATAAGAGAAGCCTATTGGGTTAACTCTTTCTGCATATGGCTCTGCATTGAGTACTCCAACATAATATATCTCCCTTCCAGATATCAAACCGTCTTTCCAGCCTTTTATAAACTCGTTATCAAGATCCAACTTTTCTCTAAGATAAGTAAGTGTATGATACGCTGTGTTTTCAACAATATCTTTATAATCTTTGTCCATATATTTCGCAATAGCTTCTGGAGGCATAATCTCTCCAGATTGTATCTACTACTGGAACTACTAAGCTTCTTCTGGACTCATTCTAGCTGTGATAGCCGCTTCTATATATTGTAGAATCATCTACTTTTCTTTTTCCTGCATTTCTGATGTAGCCTCTTGTGAAGTTCTAATAACTCTAAAATTAAGAGGTCTCTTTGTTTCCTCTCCTATAAGAAGATCTATTTTTGGTCTTATTATATTAAAATCGTGAGGAGTAGCAGGAAAACCATCCTCGACCTTAAATGGGTTTGTAATTGATTTAAAATCCTTCTCGTCGAAGATGCTGTTATATAAATTATAATAGGTCTACAGCTCTCCGTAATATGATTTACCATTTCCGCCAGACGTTGCGTTACTCTCACCTATAATATAGTTAACGCAATCTTCCTACCACTTCTTTCCTTTCTTAGAAAGTGGCAACTTTTGTCTAGGGAAAGCCGAATTGTATAAGTTATCTTCCATATGTTAAAATGTGAATATCGGTATACCGTCTCCACTTGTGCTGTTATCTTCTTCAAACCATTGTTTTCCAAATAACGGCACCTCGAAGAGTTCAACCTATTTGTTTTGTTCTTTTGCAGACGACACCTTTATCTAATAAAGCTCTTCTCTATATATCATAACCATACATAAAGCAATAACTCGGTCCACATTTCGTACACCATCGTTCTCTATTAGTTCCTCTATTAAAGGCTCGCTGTATACTCTTTCTACATTAGGGTGACCTGGCTCATATTCGTCCAACAACCACTCTAATATTAATCCTTCACCATATGATCTAATCTATTTAGTCATATGGCATCCTTTTCTTCTTTGTACCTTACTATCCTTGAATACTTCAGATATGACTTTATCTGGCTAATCAGCCAATAGATAATCGCAATGTTTATTAGTAAAGTAAGGATAAATTCCTTTGCGCTCGTTCTCAAATAGAAGCCTTGCGTTATAGAACGTAAGTAGCTTACGTACATTCTCGTAGTATTCTTCTGCCGTATCTGGTCTTCCAGAATACTCTGCTACTATTACATCTGTCCAAGCTTCTCCAGCTCTTACTCTCTTAAATATAAATGTAGAACCAAGAGAATTTGTAAAGCTATCATCGTGGTCATAAGGATCACATCCTCCTATATATAAACCCAAAGGAGGATCTTTAACTGGGTACTCCCATATTACTACAGATCCATGTGGTTTGTCTCCTTTCTTTAAAGGGTAGTTAGTTATATCTCCTGATTTCTTTTCTGTAGCTTTTACTAGACCATTACCATCCCATTCTAGATCAACTATATGCTTCATACTTTGAAGCTTCTTGTTTGTCCTTATTCTTGTCAACTGATCCATTAATAGCTTTCTAGGGAATATATTCTTACCTAGCTCTAATACAGCCTCTGCTGGCCTTATAGGACGCTCTGATATAAAACGATCTATTGATTGCTAACTAGCTCCACCATCTTTTACTTTGTTTCTCTGCTCTATAAGATTCTGTATAGCTTTCTCTTTATAGCTATTTCCATCTTTGTCCATGTAAACCTAATTACCATCATCATCAAATGACTCTAGGTTTGAATACGCTGGAACAAAGAATGCGCATTCAGTATTCTCTCTGCCTTCATCCCATATATTAGGAAAGCTGAGAACGTTGTAAGATTTAGGCTTGTAGAACAACTCTTTCAATCCTTCAAAGCTAGCTCCTTCAGTACCACCTGTACCAAACGCTATCATTAATCCGAACGCTTTACCATCATCTGTTTCTACTGAAGGCTGTTCTATACGCCATGCGTCAAGAAGGCTAGGGAATTTACCGCCTTCTTCCCATAATACAAGTTTAGCACGAGTACCACGAACACGTTCTGGATCGTTCTTAAGAGTTATACCTGTTATACTTGATAAATATCCTTGTTCAGTTTGTTTACCAAACTCATCTGTAATTTTATAACCAGATGTTCTTTCCATACGTGTAGATACAAGTCTTTGCTTAGCCCATGCAGTATGCTTATCAAGGAAGTCCATTATCTGCCAGGCTTTAGTTAACAAACCATCGCCTATAAGGAATTTCTACTCTGACGCTATAGCAAAGTTCTTTGAACCAGGTATAAGCATATAGTTTCTAACTAGCATTGATCCTCCTTTAAAGCTATACCCGCGCTATCTGCACTTGATGACCGCCATATGTTTACCTTCTAACTCCGCTTGCTCTATAGCGCAAAAATAATAGTAATCATAGTCCCAAAAACTAGGAAATTCAAGTATACGCTATCTTCTCTTTCTGAGATTACCTTCTCTATCTGTATACTCTTCTTCTTTAAGTCGCATGATTGGACTATAATTTAGATAGAAGTAATTGTATCCTGTTATACCTTCTCCATCAGGAGCCGTATAACCATTGATGCATCTATCTGTTTCTTGCTCCCAATATTTATTATAATCAGTAGTACCTCTAGGAGCTAAGGTATAGCATCCATGTTTCTGAAAGAAGATAGCTGCCTATCTGAACTTATCAGTATTATGGAGCTTCTAATTAAAATCTACCATAATTATTCGTACATTCCTATTACTCCGCCACCTTTGACTCTACCAGTTTCAGCTTGTTCTGCTTTTGCTTGTTTAGATGCTAAATCTAGAGACTTAATAATTCCACTAACATCTTTAAGTATAGCAGATAGTTTTTTAGCTGTATCTATATCAAGTTCTTCTTCGGCGTACATATCCATTGTGTTCATTATTCCCTCTGCTGCACTTTTAGAAGATTTTAGCAATCTTGTAGCAGGTGTTTCTTGAAACTCCTGGAATCTTTTTGCTAATTCTTTAACAGTGTCATCAGGTACATAATTCTCGTCATTAAGTACATCTTTAGCTACTCTCCAAGTACGTTCTTTTTCTGGGTAAGCTTCATACGGGCTATTCCATTTGTATCTCCATACTATGAATTCAATCTTTTTTAATGCGTCTTGTTTATCTTTAGCATTATTATAGAATTCTTTAAATGGAGGTATAGCTAAATCATCAGTACTTAGTTGTATTTTATTCTATACTATATCAAACATTATTTAAACAATCTTTTAATCCAATTATAACGTTTTCTTGTTTTTATATAATATAAATTATACTGATTATCGTAAGCTTCTCTCTCAAAAGAAATATTTCTGTATGCATTTCCTTTGCAGAATAATTTAATTAACCACTCTACTACATACCATATGTAGAATGGTATATACATCATTTCTTTCATCTACTATGTATGTATTTGTTCATGGTTTATTGTAATATTTGATATATTAGCGTTCGGCTTACAGAATAGATATCCAAATAAATTAATAGCTAGAAATCCTTTTGGAGGGAGTATGTTCTATCTAATTATTTTCATATTATCACATTTGTACTTTTATGTATTATATGTACTTTAAAAACACTACTTGATTAACAACATTTTAATACCGAATGTACATTATGACAAATTGCTAAATATTTTTTGTTATTATATATAGTTAAAACACATAACGAAATATATGTATAAATACAATATTGTTATATAATGCTAAACGGTATCATATAGTATAATTATTAATCACAAAGATACCAATTAGTTCCATCAAATAGACTCCTTACCCATAGTGAATTTCCGCTAGAAGTTGCTTTGTTTGATGGTCCTGTAGAATTAGATTTATATATATTTGTTTTATTGCTACTAAATGATATAGTGCGAGATCCTTGCATAATATAAGTGTGTTGTGTTCCTTTAAGACATTCGTCATTAAGTCGTATATTTACACCGTCGGACTTTACAATAAATGTACCACCATAATCATATGGCCCACCAACACCTATAGGTCCAAAGCTATTGGTTGCATTTGTAATGGTCTCTCTAAGTCCTGATATATATCCACTTTGTACAAGTATCGCAATCATCTAGTCGTTGTTAGAATTTCTAGAATTTATAGCTATACCTGTTGGCTAGTATATATCGTCTCCATATTTAACATCTTCGATATATAATACTGGGCACAAAGTTACAGTATCTCCATATCCGTACAACTCATTTCCAACGTTTATATCAAGCTTCAACGTTGTGCCTGTAGTCTATCTATTAAAAAATTTTAATATTGATCCACTTTCTGACACAAGTGATTTATCAGATATTACAAATCCACCTATATTACCGCTTTTTGAATTTATGGTTCCTGTTATATCTGCATCTGTTGCATTTAATTTTCCTGTGCTAGTAACAGTAAATGGTGCGGTTGCAAGGTTCCCACCAGTAAATTTACCAGCCCATATACGAATATCACCCTTATTATCCACCTTTCCATTTAGACTTGATGTTTCACCAATTTTTTTGCCTGATGTCATACCTGCAACAATTTCGTTATCGTCAGTTATAACAACCTCGTTACTTGATAACTACTAAATATATGCTTTATTAGATATAAGCTAATTAATAAACTGAGCATCAGTCATTGATACAGGTTTAAAGTATTCTGCTGAATCGGGTGTTTTAGACCATTGGTCATCTATGCCTTTCTACCAACTTGTACATATATAATACACATTATTGTATAATACATAGTCTTGATAATAGATTCCATTTATAGGCACTGTACCGTCATAATATACAGTATTTGTTTTATGTTCTCCAGCATATCTTAATGGACTACCTTTTAAACCCTATCCTCCATCTACAGCGTAATATGACCATAGTGTAGGGCTAGAATATTGGTGCCAATATTTTTTACCAGAATCATCATCAGATGTCTTTTTTCTTATAGATACAAATTGGTAAAATCCCTATCCATATTGCTCACCAATTAAATCAACTGGGTCTTGTTTCCATTCAGAATCTTTTGGTATGTAGTTATTCGAGTTGTATTGTATACCATTTGCATCTGCATTTCCGTCAATAGACTATTGATTAGTGTACCAAGAATTTGGATTGTCGCTAGGAGCATTTTTTCCTGCATAGTAAATGTACTCTATACCATCTGCGTCTGTTCCGTTAACACCAAAATGAGACCATATTAAAGGCTTTTGATTATCTCCAAGTGGTTTCCACTTTGACCACACATCATTAGCCTTATCTCTATAACACATCCACTCATATTGATTAATCTCGTTAACGCCATTCGGACTGTTGTTCCACCCAGATGGTACATAGTCATCCTAGTTTAAGCTTGTATCTGGAACGTAAAAGTTTGGCTCTGAAGTAGTAGATGTTCTATATATAAACTCTCGTTTTGTTGTATCAACACCATCTTCGCCATTTTCTCCTGTAATACATATAGGTGTTACCCACAGCTATGGGTAGTTTAACGAGTCTATATATGCATATGTAACCCATGTATATTCTCCACTCTATCTTATTGTTGAAGATGTTGACCATTTTCTCTATACTGGATCAGTACAATCATTAGGAAACTTTCCGTTGTCAGGAACTAGTGGTGCTTGTGTGTTTGATGTTGTATTCTAAAAGTATGGAACATACCTATTATTAGAAGACTATCCACCTGTTATCTATATAAATCTATCTGACAAAATAGGGTTATATACTGCCTAGTCTTCACCCTGTTGAATAGTAAGCGTTTTAATAGATTTAGTCTTAACATACGAAGCTAATTGTGAGTTTAGCTAATCTTTTGTTACAATCTAATCCTAATCTAATCCTATTGGAAGAGTGACCTATCTTTGTTTGCCGTTTGTCTAATCTATGGTTAGTTTATTTCCTTGTAGATCAAATCTTGTAATAGAATAATCCTTACCAGACACATCGTCCAATTTGCTATCTACCTACTGTTTTGTATAATGATTTGTTATTATATTAGAATCAATTTGATCTACGTGCTGTTTTACTGAATAAACATAAGTTTTGTCAGCTTTATATGAAATATGTTTATTTATATCAGATAAAGATGAGTTAACGCTGTCTTTGTTTGAATATATTGAATCAGAATATTCTTTTGTAGTGTAATCCTAAAGCGTGTTTTTGATGTTATCATTTATAGTAGATATTTGCTCATCTGTATAAGATTTAGCTTTAGACTATTCTGCATCTACATAAGATTTGTCAGCTTTAGAATTCCATAAATATTTATCATCCTTTGTTACATGTATGTCTAAATCAGATTCGTGGTTTCTTATTTTAGATGATAATTGATTATGACTACAATGCAGTTCTCTGTCTATCTAGTTTATAGGATCAATAAATTTGTCCATACTAATAATTTTAATTGTTATTAATCGTGTACTGTGGTGTCATTGAAGACCACGTCTAATAAGTGTATTTATACACATGTTCTAGTATATTTCAACTAGATGTTATAAAAGTCCTACCATGGTACGCATTTGAAAAGAGGCGTGGTAGAATCTATTGTGCTAGATTAGGTAACGAACCTACTAAGCCACTTTGAGATCTAGCTTTAAATTAAGAGCCCGTACTAGTAAATGTTAAGTCACTAAAGTCGACTACACCAACGGGCTCTTATAGTATCTTGTAATATTGAGTTTTGATATTCACAACTATCTTTATTTAAAATAATCAATTTAATCATCTAAGATTGTAACTTTAACAAAACCGTTACCACTATATTTATAATAATACGGATAATCTGCACTAATAGTAAGAATATTGCATTTATTACCTTTAATGATACTACCACCAACTACAGCTAAACTGTTATCATATTTATTAACTGAATAATAAGACTATTTATAATTCGTATCATCAATTATTTTGTTAGGAACTATATCTCCTTTATCATTTATTTTTATTTCTTGTAACCAATTTCCGTATACGTTTCCAATAGCTTCTATTTGGTGTTCTTTATCAGTAATATCATTGCTAAATTTAGCAACATCATCTGTATAATACCATATTCTTTTTGTGCCATTAGGTATATTTAATGTATTATCTAAATTAATAGCAATATCTCCATACCAAAAAATATTAAATCCTCTATAATGAGGAACATTCCAAGAAATTTGATTTACAATCATGTCATAGGCAGGAGCATTAACAATTTCAATAACTATATTACATTCAGTTTGTAGTTTGCCAAAATAAATTTTTCTTTGAATATTATTATTACCCCATTCTACATCATATGTTCCATCAGCTGTAATAATTAAATTATCTTTTTCTCTTTTAAATACAATAGTTTGACCATCAGTAAGTCCACTAATTTTATATGTAACTGTTCCACCAACATCTTTACCATTAAATTTTATATTCCAATCTGTAGTAAGTATTTTAGTATTAGTTATAGTAATAATTTTATAATCGTCACTATAAGTGCATTCAATATTATAACCATCACAATATTCCCAATAATGATTAGCATCAACAGTAATATTAAATATTTTAGAACCTCTATTTATATTTCCTGTATGATTACCCAATGAAAGAGTATAGTCAATAGGAACAACTTTTTGATAATCACTATAAACCATCATTTCTTCTTCATCAATAACTCCATTACCTAATCCTCCTTGATGATAACCTTCAGTAGTAAGTTCAGAATTATATCTCTTCTTTACATCAAAATCTGCATATTCTATAACATAACTCCAAACAATAGCTTCCCAAATTTGTTTATAAAGCATTTGCCCACCATCAGTTTTTTGAGAATAATTTCTCATAGTAGCAAGATCAAGACTAGTTCTAGCTTTACCAAGTTGACATCTAAAATTATCAACTCCTAAATATTCATCAAAAGTAGTAGTATTAGTTCCACCTCTAAGATTAGTATGATAATTAATAACATTTACTGCTGTATTAGCTTCTAGACCACCAATCCAACCCCATTTAGTGTCATTAAATGCAATATTAAGAACACAAGCTCTATCTATACCAATAATATGTCTTTTTATTTCTCTAGCATAAGGAACACATTTATAAAGACTTTGCCAAACTTCATTACCTGCACCATCCTTATCTACAGACCATTGATAGAATTTGCCACCTGTATCAACTCCTATTTCTCCATCATAACCGTTAATAGAACAACCAAGTTCAACTGAATAATCTCCTGACCCAAAAGTATGATTGCTTTCAAGATAAGCAGTTTTGTTAGCAGTATCTATTTTTGTAATTCTACAAACATTACCTGTTGTATTATCTGTATAAACTTTAATAAAAGCATAAAGATACTTATAATCAGCAAATATGTCATCAGTTATAGTATGACGAATTTTAACTGTAGTATCAGTATCTTCAATAATAGCAGGTTGAGTTTCACTAAGAAGAACTATTGGAAGCGTTTTTACATAACCAGTATTATCTTCTCTAAATCTGCTATCATCAGGATGACAATAATATTGAATGTTTTTACCTTTATGAATACAGACTTTAAATCTACTTTGAATAGGAAGAGTTTTATGAAGTTCAAGATTACCAATTCTTTCACAAGAAGTAGTAGCTTGATTTACAGAGTTCCAACGAACTCCATAAGCAACTTTATTAATATTAGCCCAAAGAATATTACTCCAAAGAATATTACCTTCTTTGTCTTCTATTTTAGTTACATTACCTTCAGGTATTTGTAATGATGTTACTTTACTAAAATCCATAATACCTCCTTAAGCTCCAGCTTGACTAGTTGTAGAAATAACTCTAATAGATTTAGTTACAGTAGAACCATCTTCAAGAGTAAATGTAAAATCTTCAGGAGTGCCTATATCAGATACGTCTCCATTAGCAACAAACGCTTTTTTACTACTGTCTTCAACTCCGCCTCCAACAAAAAACTTACCTTTTGTAGGCAAAACAATTCCAGCAGGGAACCAAGCATCGCTAAAAGTAACATAGCCTGTAAAATTAGCACCTTTAAACTTATTAAACTTATCAAGTCTAGCATAATTACTTAAATCAGGTTCAGCTTGAAATTCACCAACTTTCTCCCATTTGTTATTAATATAAGAGTACTCTATATAACCATTATCTTGTGCTGTAGAACTAGTATCTTTAATACAGTATATCTTGTCTTCTTTAATATCTTCTGTAGGTAATTCTGATACAACTATGAACAAATCAGTACTAATATTAGCTAACTAATTTAATGGAACATTTCCAGTTGAATCAAGGCCTGCTACGCCATTAGGCTAACCTATCTAGTCTTTGTTTACAGTATGTTCAAGTTTCTCGTTGATCTTATCGATATCTGGAATATGTATGCTCTTTGCAAGTTCTGTAGTAGCATTAGCATCAAGTACATCTCCGCGTAAATATTCACCACCTTTTCTAGAAATAAGTATTTGTGGTGTTCTTGTTCCAATCTAGGGATCTTTTACCCTAACATCTTTGACAGGTACTCTGTCGTAAATTCTTGTATTTTTCATATATAATATAAGTAAAGTATGTAAACAATAAAAGGGGGCTACCAATTAGGTAACTCCCTTATGTGAGCTTGTCAAGCTTGTTCCTCGCTCACCTCAGCAGGTTTATCTGCCGCCGCTGGCTCTGGTTCGGTCTAAGACTGTTCGCCAGCCTGTGTCTCAGATCCCGTAGCTGCGCTATCCTTAATATCTTCGTTTGTCATTCCAGTGGAACCAAATCCACCTTCGCCTCTTTCTGTTTCAGAAAGCTCCTCTACTTCAGTAATAGTATAATCTGGTTTTTCAAGTATAACTAACTGGCAGAAACGTTCACCTTGTTTGTAAATCGCTGGAACAGCATCTGTAGTAGCCTTCATTATAGCAACTATTTCTCCTCTGAAATCATCGTCTATAATACCCAAAGAATCGGTAAGCATTAGTGATTTCTTCCAAATACTTGAACGTGGAACTAATAGTCCAACATATCCTTTTGGGATTTCTACGGCAAGATCCGTATGGTATACAAGCATAAGCTGGTTAGCTTCATTCAATGTTGTAGTAATATTTGTGCATGTTAAATCAATTCCAGCTGCACCTTTTGTACCGCGAATTGGGAGGACTGCACTATCCTTTAAACGTTTAAACTTTAACTCCATATTATCTGATCTATACAAAATCTACAAATAAGTAATCGTTTGGACCTTCGTCGAACTATTTAAAATTCTTTTTATTTCTTAATTTAGCATAAAGCTTTGGATATAGATCATCTATAATTCTTAAGAATTTATTATCGCTATTGAATAACGATGTAGTACTAGAATATCTATCTATAATAGTAGGAATGTCTTTATTCATAAACTCGTACACAACATTCCAATCATACTTTCTGTTTCCGCCAAAAAACTTTATGTGTTTATATTTGTTCTCAAGCTGTTCGCAGTATGTTATAAATTTTTGTTCTTGATACTCTATATCTTTAGGCTCTTTGTTGAATTCAAGAATAACCCTAAGATAACAATCTCCAGCAGAGTTTAAATAGTAATAGAAAAGATTCAAAAGACTAATTGGAACATCAAATTCCATAGATCCATGTCTTACTTGTACTTTTCCAAAATGTTTTCTATCAAAGCTTATTCTTAAATCAAATATTCTAGCTCCTAATATATATTGATCTACAAAATCAATATCTTGACATCTTGCCATAAAATGAAATGGTCTCATCCACCATTTCTTAGGACGTATATAACTTAAAGAATTATGTGATCCTATATTCATTGTTTTACATTTTTAAATTAGTAGCCCCACTCCGTGTCCATCGGAGACCTACTGTTTTAGAGACAGTTGTGCACAGGCGGTACACCATAGGGCAATATCGCAGTTGTTTACAGAGACTGCCCTCCGGTATATTTATGCTTCATATACAAGCTGGACCGCTTTCGTGTCTTTGTCTTCGCCAGATAAGTAACGGCATCTGGTGCAATACCGGACTAGTGTGCTATATTTAACGACTAACCCCAGTCAAGCTGGTCGTGTTCGCAAAACTAATGCGAAATTTAAAATTTAATTGCAAAAGGTAAAATGCGTATCTTTTAACTGGAGTTACGCAGAACCAGTATTGGTGCCCGTGTCGGTTTCCGCGGAACCTTTTATTTATAGTGTACGCATCAGGCGGACGCCACTTTATTAAATTTAAAAATTTAAAAATTGTTAATATGAATGGAGTCTATGCAGGAGTCGAACCTGCTAACTATTCCCTTTGTGTCGGGACGTCTTTACCGTTTGACTAATAGACTCTAAAGGTTTACTTCTGAGTAGCTCTAGCTACGTAGAGTTTACTTCTTACGAGTAATCCAATTCCAAAATCTCTTGTACCAAGGAAGATGTTTTTTATCTTCCACATCTATTGTATCAACTGTTACAACAACAATTGTAGGCACTGGCGAAGGATTACAAACAGGCTTCCCCGCTTTTGCTTTTGCATCATTAAAAGCGTTTATAATGTCTGTTGCGTTAATGTCATTTACCAAATCTACAACAAAAGCTGGATTAAACTTACTTTTCTTCATATTCTATTATTAATTAAATTAACCGACTATATCACATTTGCTACATGTGCATGCATCTCCGCAACATCCATCTGCTTCGCAGCGTTTTGCTGCATAACTTTCTTTTTCTTCCTGAATGCGCTTATTATAATTATTCAACATTTCCAACCATTCATTAGAGCGTATAACGACAAAACTTTTTCCAAGTCGTTTCTCGTAGAATGTAATAAGTATATCATCCTTCTTTACATCAATCTTTGTTGGGTTGTCGTTTGAAAATGGATCCTCCCAAACAATTGTAGAATCTTCTGGGACAACATAAATTTCATCTATTCCTCTGCACTGCGTTGGAAGTGCTTTTATATCACATGTATCAGTATCGACAATGATTGGATATCTTTTTATATTAACTATCTTTTTCATATGGACTATAATCTTTTTCTTTGTTTTTCTTAAATCTATCCTTTAACTTGAACCTAACTAGTTTGTTTATAAGTATATCCTTTGTATCGTCGTCATCTTTCATTACGTTTGTAATGAACAAGAACTAACTTGTAACAACGTTTTTTACAAAAGAGAAATCTTCGTTAAGTGTTTTGGATATCTATCTACAAATTTCGTCAACATCCGTCATTTTGTAACATTTTCTACAGCTACAATATCGTACAACGAAATAATTTTTGAGTCCTTAAACAAATCAAAATGCTTTGATCCGTATGATTTAAATATAACAATATCACCAACCTTTATCGGCATCTGATGCATTTTAGCATCATCATATGGGTGAGTATAATCAAATGGCAGCTTTAATACAACTGCTCTTGTAAAATCTGAGTCAACTTCTTTTACTTCTGTCTTTACTTCGTTGTAATCAATAGCTTTTATTCCATCCTTGTCAGCTTCTGGTTTATTGTCACCAACAACTGGCTCAGAGAACTCTTTCTTAACTTTAACTGGATCCAAGGGCTTTACGAGGAAATGCTGTCTAAATTCATAGTTTATCTTTGAACTTACATCCTCTGCCAGTTTAGTCTGATCCATCAATTTTTCGTTTTCCATATTACTTCTTAAGTGAGTTTAAATGCTCAAGCAATTTAATCATGTTGCGCAACACTGTTTCTTTTTCAACCTTTAAGCACTGTGGCGTATTATCATCAGATCTCAATGCCTCTGCCAAATCTTTATTGTAAGCACTAATCAAATTGTCAATTTCGTCGAAAATATTAACAAACTTCTTAGACTTTGTATCATTTTCATTTACTTGCTCTAAGTAACCCTGACCAACAAGTATCTTTGCATACTCTGCAGAAATTGTATAAACAGAGCTATATGAAGACATTACTGTTGAGTTGTTATCGTTTGAACTATTATTTTCAACGTTATAAACACTCTTGTACTGATCTGTGTTGTTATCATACTCGAATGTATCGCCAACTTCCATAACGAAGAATGGCTTAATAACCTTCAAAATCTTTGTCATATCCAATATTTTTAATTGTTTTACGATGCCATAACGTATTTTTGATTAAAATGGTTGCATACTGCATAAAAAAATACGTATTTGCAACTTTTTGGAGTTTTTTGCGTTAGGGGGATAGTAGGGGGTTTGACAGACTACGAACCCTTTCTCTTATATATTCTCTTTAGGAGATCTACTTTAGTAGAATAGAATAGATTAGTAGTAATAGTAGAGAATATATAGATTAGTAGTAATAGTAAGAGTAATAATATATACAGTATGAACAAGAAAAAGATGATAGTAGATAAGTATAAAACAATATACAGCTTTGATGTATATGTAGTACTTAATCCTTCTAAAGGCGAATTAGATAAGCTGTTTAAATGGTCAGAAAGTGATAACATTAAATCTGCAAAAAACGATAACAGCATATACGATGAAAAAAATAAAAAATACTCAGCATATAGTTGTATAGGTGTAATAGATAAGAGTAATGGAAGAAGATGTTTTGTAGTTATTATAAACAATATTGGATCAGATGAACTGTATGATATAAACACAGTCTCTCATGAGGCATTTCACATTACAATGGAATTACTTGATGCTTGCGATATGCGATATTCAGAAGATAATTGTGAAGCATATGCATACTTACAAGGATATATAACCGAATGCATATATAAAACCGCTAAAAAAGAATGGGCTAGTTAGAAATGAGTGCTATACTATATTATGCTGACTTTTTATCGCTATAGTATCAAGATAGGCCATGTACAGAATCATGTAAATACTTTTTCGTTCACGGTGTTCCAATGAATATCGCTTACTTAATAAACTAGGAGCCTGTATACGATGTTGATAACTAGTGGTTTTAGAAAAGTCTAAAAGAATATAGTATGCTAAAACACAAATTTGGAGACGATGGAGCTATTAGTTTCCTTAAAAATATATGCAATCTTGGTGTTGCTGGGTCGGTTAATGCTACACAAATGATGAAATACATACATAGATATGATGAGAAATCAGAGCGAGACAAAGCATTTATGAGGTTCAAAGAGAACAGATCTAAAAAAATATATACACACATTACACGAAACGACGATGGTGAAATTACACAAGAGCAATGCTCAAAATACGTAGCTCACGCTGAGCGAAATGTCCAAGCATCCAGACTTTATAAAAGCTGCTGATAAGATTAAAAAAGGACAAGAAAGTATGATTAAAGCAATGTATAACATAGACGAATAAAATATGGGAAAGATTTGTAAATATAGTAATTTATATGACAAAGATGGAAAACTTATTAGATCAGTGGATAGTGTTTCCGGAAGGTTGGGTGACTATACCATTAGTGGACTAGAAACCCTTGTAGATGAGTTAGCAAAAGACGAAACAAAGCGTACTGAGTATACTAATAGCATGTCCGTGCTCATGCGTATGTATGAAACAAAGGGAAATCCTCACAAGAATGAAATACTGCAGAAGATAAACGAGTATGCAAAGACTAAAACAACTAAAGCTGAAGTTGTAGAAGCATTAAATGAGACAAATGACTAGATCGCAGCTTAATCCAAAACCAATTAAATACTCACATCGCGAAGCATGTGTTATTCTTGGAAATGTTTTAAGAGAGTATATGAAAAACGAAACTAGAGAAGAAAGGATTAAAAGATATGAAAACTTTAAAAAACAGGCAAGAAAAGATGGATCAAGAACAAAGGAATGCATACAAGACGTTACTGAAGGAACTGGAGAATCAGGGAGAAGAAGCCACACCAGCGAGACAAATACTACAATTAGCACTTCAGCTTGATGAAAAAGGAGAGTTCTACAAATTTATAGAGGTATTCGGGAATTGCAGAATAGATGATAAAAATGATATAAGACTGCCTGGGAATAACTAAAATAATAGATAAAAATTTTAACAATAGGAGATTAAAATATGAGTATAGACTTTATTGATTGTCCAGAAATTAAGAATAAATTGACTGATGAAGAAAGAAAAGTATATGATGACGTATTAAACGTGTTCAAACATAATGTATTATCGACAAAAGCGCTAAATATAATTTTTGCAATAATACTGTTATATGCATGCTTTGCATTGTTGCCAGTGTGGGTAGCTGCTTCACTTATAGGAATAAAGCTCGCAATACCTGTAGCAAAGCTTACACATATAGTATACGCTACTATTAAATTAAATAAGAAGTACGAGAATTTTAGCAAAATAATTAATTCAATTAGGTTAAAAATTAATAATTTAGAGAAATAATGTACATGGAGAACGATAGATTTATATTAAATAAAAATACTAGTGTAAAAGTAATATATATCGGCACAGGCCAATTTCAATTAGCTTCTGGAAAATGGGTAGATGCTATACTCTATAAATACAGAGGAGTGTACAAAATGATGGAAGCATCTGAATTTATAAGACTCGCAGAACCAGATAAATCTACTACACTTGACATAATAGGAGATATGATTGGTCCTGGCCACGAACCGTGTGAGGATAAAAATAAGACATATGAAAATTCTCCTTTATACACAGATGAAGATTATGATAAAACAATAAAATTAAATAAGAACGTTTCAAAGTTTGCGTAATAGTTTTATGTCATTAATAGAATAGATAGAGTAGGCGGCATCAACGATTGACAAATTAAATATGCCAGTAATTGAACAAGAAATTAAACAACTTGAAAAACAGTTTGATTTAAAATCAAAAGACCCAAAAGAAGTTGTTATAAATATGGGTTGGTGCATTGTGCGATACATAATAGTTGATAGCATAGAAAATCAATAATCAATTTAAGTATATGAGTTTTTATAATATTAGCCGGGGCTTATAACCTCGGCTTTTTTTGTTTTTATAAAATTTTTTATTTTTTAAACTGTTATGTGTGTACAGAAATGGGAAACATTTTTTTATTTTACAAGTGCAAAGACGAGAAATAAAAATTTTTTACTGTGTTTGCAAAAACATGAAACAGTGTAATTTAGCCTCCCCTCCCAAGTACGCGATCTGGAATACCCCCGCCTTTGATTAGGCTATCATCTAATAAATCATCTACAGCTTTCTCACGATATTAACATTTAAACTCTTTACATTATGAACAAAACTGTAACATTTATCACATGTGCTGCAATCGTATGCCTTATGATACTCTTCAACATCATTGCATTCACTGTTCCTCAACACGTTAACATTCTTGGAACAATATGCTATTGTGCTCTTGCTGATGTGATGTTTATATTCTGTGCATTAGCAATATGGGATAGCAGGGCTGAATAAGCCTTGCTGTCTCATACATCTTAACATCTAATAAACCATCTTCTCCATTCTTGCGATAATATTAACAATTTAAACACTTACAATTATGGGAACAAAGACTGTTTACCGCTGCTCTATTAAGCAGGGAAAGAATTATTGGGTGGCTAGCCCACAGTATGCAACTATTGAAGACATGATGGCGGTCATGTCACCTTGGATCGCAGCTCATAAGGACTGCACAGTCCACTTCTTCCAAGAGCAAGTTATTATACCAGAGGCTAATGGTCAGGCTTAATGCCTGGCTTTAGCTCTTTAGCAACTAATAAAACAAATTCATCTATTAAACGATATTAATAATTAAACATAATCAATATGAAAAAGATCATTTCAATCTCAATCGTGTGTGTGTTCGTCTCTTTCATTACAGGCTGTCAGCTTGGATATATGGGAACTTGTAAGAAGTATAAAAAAGGACCAGATTTCTATAAATTGTACGACTTGTTACAGCAGAAATCTGATCTTGCTGACTCTATCATGGATAATAATAACATCTATGATATTGATGGCAGTGACAACATGGCTGACTATTTAAATGTGTCAGCAAGTATTGACTCTATTTACAATGTAAACAAATGAAACACTTACTCACATCACTTATGCTGTTGGTAGCTATGTCTACCACAGCTAAGGTTGATACCGACACAGTTGGTATTGACCAATCAAGTATCAAACAGATTATAACTAACACTACAACTAATAGTAAAGGTAAACAAGTTACCAAACGCTACGTTGTTGTTAATGGTTATCTGTGTACAATATCCAAGACTGTTATTGATAAGATAACACTTTGCAAGAGATACAACTGCAAATTAGCTCTTGGGTTAGTTCGTAACAAGAAAACACACGTTCCAATGCGTGTAATATTAGACTAACTTGCTCCTTCGGGAGCTTGTTAGCTCTAAAAATGCTCTCTAAGCCACGATCTTAGTACACGCTGAGTGATTATCCATGTAAGCTATTTGAACGCGTTAGAACGCAAATAAATGGCATTCTAGGATATTTCTAAGGACACGTCACATTCCTGCTTGCTCGCTGGACATATGAGCATAGCTGCTTAGCAACTAATAAACATCTGCTCCTCAACTACGATAATAATCAATATTAACCAAAACATATGCATATGAAAAAGTATTTAGTAATCAAACGTTACAAGGTAACAAGCCCTACTGTAGAGGCGTCATTCGATGTAAAAGAGGACGCTTTACAGTATGCTCGACTGTGTGAAGTACGAGACGACAATAAGTACGAATACATTGTTGCAGAAGTGTTGTAATACGAAGGGGAGACGAGTACAATACAAGTATTCTCTCCCTTGCTTGCTTACTTCACATT
>ULVA01052852.1_pt1 | contig 88394 bp, 67 predicted proteins | sample 1958811 | NCBI WGS metagenome assembly ULVA01 (sample SAMEA4835768, study PRJEB28245) | human gut metagenome | biome: gut microbiome; material: fecal sample | place: Denmark | collected 2008
GGACACCGCTCAAGATCTTCTCACCGGAGAAGGTGGGGACGCTTCCGGTATCTAAGGATACGCTTGATGCGATCCACAAAGGACTTCGGATGGTCATGAGCAAGGATGGGACAGGCGGACAGATCTTCGAACATTATCCGATCTCGATCGCCGGTAAGTCTGGCACGGCGGAAACGAATGGTCTCGATAACGGCTGGTTCGTGGCATATGCGCCTTTCGACAAGCCGGAGGTCGTGATCCTGTGCATGTTCGAGCACAGCGGCTTCGGCTCGGAGTCCGCGGCACCGGTCGTCAAGAAGATGATGGATGCCTATTTCCATATCGGAGATTATTCGCCGGCAAAGCTGAAGGCAGCGGATGAGGCAAAGGCAGGAGGCAAAAAGAATGGCTGAGATCGTATCCTTTGCTTCCGGTAAGGGCGGCGTGGGGAAGACGCTCCTAACCGCTGCTCTGGGGATCTTCCTCTCCCGGAAGGGGAAGAAGGTGCTCCTCATCGATGGGGATATGGGCATGAGAAATATGGATCTCGTGCTGGGGCTGGAAAATGAGTGCTTCTATCATGTGATGGATCTGGCGGAAGGCCGCTGCTTTGCGAAGGATGTCATCTTGGAAGTGAATGACCATTTGGATTTCCTGCCGGCGGCGCAGAATGATACATGGGAGACAGTCTTTCCTGCGGCGATGGATACCGTGCTCGAAGACGTGGAGGACAAGTATGACTACATCCTTCTCGACTGTCCGGCGGGGCGAGGAGAGGGCATCCGCTTTGCGGAGCATCTCTCGGATCATATGTTTCTTGTCGTGGCGCCGTCCTGGGCCTCGAAGCGGAATGCAGAGCGTCTCATGACGGGACCGCGCAAGCGATACATGACCTATGTGCTGAACCAGTTCTCCCTCTCGGGGGATACGCAGATCTCCTTGACGGATATGCTAGAGACACTCGATGAAGAGTCCGTCTCTGCCATCATCCCGTATACGGAGGAGGCAGACCGTCTCGCGCATCAGGGAGAGCTTTCGGATTTTTCCGAAAAAGGGGCATTCGGAGAAGCGCTCGCTCTTTTCTGGAAATCGTACAAAGAAGAGAAACAGATCCCGCTTCCACGCTGGAAGAAGCTGCTTCGGAGAGCAGAGGCGGAGAATGCGCGGGAGAAGGTACCTGTGAAGACGGCACCGGCCGGCCTTTCCTGGCACTCGGGCAGCCGCTCGTATAAATGGCAGAGGAGGAGATAGCAGAATGAATCTCATTCGATATTGGCGGCGCATCGACAGCACGCTGCTGATGGCTGTCCTGGGCCTTGGCGTCATCTGTCTTCTGATCATTGCGAGTGCTACTCATGCGAATATGGATGGACAACCGGGGCAGTATGACTTCGTCATGAAGCAGGGGATCTTCTTTGTCGGCGGTCTTATCATTGCCGGGGGCTCGCTCTATTTTGACTACAGGAAACTCTATCGCTTCGTCCCCATCCTCTATGGCATCAATGCGATCCTGCTTCTGGTCGTCAAATTCGCCGGGACGAGTGCGCTCGGGGCGCAGCGCTGGATCCAGATCGGCCCTTTCACGCTGCAGCCTTCCGAATTTGCAAAAATCATCATGATCATCTGTCTGGCAAGGCTCATGGCGCATGACAGATCCGGCTTCCAGACATGGAAGAGTCTTCTGCCTGTCGCAGGGATGATGGCACTTCCGACACTTTTGATCTTCATCCAGCCGGACCTTGGTACGAGCCTTGTCTTCGCGGCCATTACCTTCGGCATGCTTTATATTTCCGGGCTCAAGATGCAGCTCGTGAAACGCGTTTTTCTTGCATTCGTCGTGGTCTTCCCGTTCATCTGGTTCTTTGTCCTGCACAGCTACCAGAAGATGCGTATCCTCGTCCTTTTCAATCCGGACGTCGATCCGTATGGCTCCGGGTACCATGTCATTCAGTCGAAGATTTCCATCGGCAGCGGCGGTTTCATCGGGCAGGGTCTTTTCGAAGGCACGCAGAGCCAACTGAATTTCCTCCCGGAAAATCATACTGACTTCATCTTCTCCGTCATTGGGGAAGAGCTGGGCTTCGTCGGAGCCATTTTCGTTCTCTTTTTATTCTTCGTTCTTCTATACAGGACACTTATGATTTCCCGCTCTTCGGGGGATGCCTTCGGCAGCCTGCTCGCCTGTGGGATCTTTTCCATGTGGCTCTTCCAGATCTTCATCAATGTCGGCATGACCCTCGGCATTATGCCTGTCACCGGCATCCCGCTGCCTTTCATGAGCTACGGCGGCTCGGCTCTCCTCATGAATCTTCTCTGCGTCGGGCTTTTGATGAATATCTATTTAAGAAGAAAGAAATTGATGTTTGATTGACTGGGGGCTAAGAGACTGGAGACTAGAAGACTAGGAGACATCAGACTCCCGTATCGTCATTTCGAGCGAAGCGAGAAATCTTTGTCATTCGCGGCTCAGTGGTCGATGGGTGGAAACCCCAAACGGGAAACCTGCCATCAAGAGACTTTCGGGCATCGCCGTTTACAAAAACGGTGCTCGGGTACTCTCATAAATCGCCTGCTTGAAACGCATAACGCATTTTTCCACTCTCTTTCATACCAAAGTCACCCTATCCGCCCCTTCGGGGCACCTTCCCCTAGAGGGGAAGGCTAAATATACTTAGCGGCGCTTCTATATTTTTATGTGCCGCACCACAACCTTGAACCTTGAACCCATTGAACCAATACAACCACAAACCTGTAACCCCATTTATTTTAGGAGTATCAAATGAACCGTGTAACTATCGATCCCGTATGGCTGATGCATATCCAGAAGCCTGCCCGCTACATTGGCGGAGAGTGGAACAGTGTGGTGAAAAACCACGATGAGATCCCGGTGAAAGTGGCGCTGGCATTCCCTGATGTCTACGAAGTCGCCATGAGCCATCTGGGACTCAAGATCATCTACAGTGTCCTGAATGCCAGAGAGGATGCGCTGGCAGAGCGCGTGTATGCGCCATGGGTGGACATGGAAGCGATGATGAGAGAGAAGCATATCCCTCTCTTTTCGCTGGAAAACAAATGCCCGGTCAAGGACTTCGATGTACTTGGCTTCACCATGCCGTATGAAATGTGCTATACGAATATTCTGAACATGATCGACATGGCAGGCATTCCTGTCTGGGCGAAGGATCGCAGCGCCGAGGATCCCCTCGTCGTCGCCGGCGGCCCCTGCGTGTACAATGCAGAGCCGGTCGCTGATTTCTTCGACGTCTTCTTCATCGGAGAATCCGAAGAAGCCATCGGAGAGATGGTGGATATCGTGAAAGCATGGAAAGCGGAAGGGAAGCCCGGCGGCCGCAAAGAGGCGATCCGCCGTCTCGCTCAGATCGATGGCTGCTATGCGCCGTCCCTCTATGAGGTCTCTTACTATGAGAATGGCGTCTTCCGCAGCATCCGTCCCATCGACGAAGCGGCCCAGTTCCCTGTGAAGAAGCGTGTCATCCGTGATGTCGACCATGTCCACATCGATGACAAGCCGATCCTCCCGCATATCGAGATCGTGCATGATCGTGCCGTCTTGGAAATGTTCCGCGGCTGCAGCCGCGGATGCCGCTTCTGCCAGGCGGGGATGATCTACCGCCCTGTGCGCGAGAAGAGCGAAGAGAGACTGCAGGAGATCGCAGATACCCTGATCAAGAATACGGGCTATAATGAGATTTCCCTCATGTCCCTCTCTTCGGCAGACTACTCCTGCCTGCCCGAGCTCGTCGATCATCTCTTGGAAAATTTCAAAGACAAGCGTGTGAGCGTCAGTCTCCCGTCACTGCGTGTCGACAGCTTCTCCATCGACATCGCGAAAAAGATCCAGCAGGTCAGAAAGAGCGGTCTCACGCTGGCACCGGAAGCCGGTACGCAGCGCATGCGCGATGTCATCAATAAGGGCGTCACGGAGGAAGACATCATGGGTGCCTGTGCGAATGCCTTCAAAAATGGCTGGAAAAAGGTGAAGCTCTACTTCATGATGGGCCTTCCGACGGAAACGGATGAAGACCTGAAGGGTATCGCCGATCTGGCGAACCGCATCCACGAGCTCTATCACGAGATCAAGGGGCGCTATGACCTGCGCATCACCGTCAGCGTCTCGAGCTTCGTCCCGAAGCCTTTCACACCTTTCCAATGGATGCCGCAGTGCAGCGTAGAGGAGATCGAGCGCAAACAGCAGTACCTGAAGAGCCTTTTCACAAACCGCCATATCAAGTACGCCTATCATGATGCGAAGACAGGATATATCGAAGCCGTCCTCGCTCGCGGCGACCGCAAGCTCTCTTCTGCCATCTACACCGCATGGAAGAAAGGCTGCACCTATGACAGCTGGACGGAATTTTTCCACTTCGACGTCTGGATGGACAGCTTCCGGGAATGCAATATCGATCCCGATGAGTACGCAGCGCGCATTCGTGACTTCTACGAATGTGAACCATGGGATCATATCGACAGCGGTGTTACGAAGGATTACCTCCTGAAAGAATGGCGCATGGCGGAGAAGGGGATCCTCACCCATGACTGCCGCCACCAGGCCTGCAATGGCTGTGGCGTCTGCCCGATCCTTGATGTGAATCTCCTCGACCATAAAGTAGAAAGCAAGGAGCCGAAGCGCGTCTTCACGTATCGTCAGCCGAAGGCGGGGGAGTAGCTGTTTAGTGGCTAGGGATTAATAGCTGGTAGCTAGGGATTAGGAATTAGGAATTTTCCCTCTTACCATTTCTCCATACTATCGGTTTATGAAATCGATACGAAAGCGAGGTCCATCGGGTCTCGCTTTTTACGTGTTATATTTTTCACGATCTGTTTTGGGCAAACAAAAACCGTCATGACCATTTCCGATCATGACGGTTTTTGTTTGGGATCGGGTATAGCGGAGTAGCGGGAAATGTGAGGCAAACTTCCTAATCCCTAGCCACTAATCCCTAGCTACTAGTCACCAGTCACCAAGCCTCAGAACATATTCAGGATGCCCTTGAAGCCATAGTAATTGGTCGGCAGGAAAGCATCCACATACTTGGATACACCGATAGGCTCCGGTGCGGTGAGGAAGAGAAGGAAGAGACCGAGGACGGTGAAGCCGATCGCGATGAGGCTTGCCTTGCCCTTGCCGGACATTTCATAGTAGCCGAAGAGACGCAGGCCGAGTGCGCCGAAGAAGGTGATGCACATGCCGGAGAGGGAGAAGACACCGAAGAGGATATTCGCCATCAGGAAGCCGACATAGAAGACTGGCAGGAAAATGAAAGGCAGATTGTATGCGATGCGGGTCGGGTTCACGCTGCGGCGCATATCATCCATCCAGTCCGCCATATCGAAGCCGAAGAGACCGAGCGGGATGAAGGAGAGGAGAATGACTGTATCCCAGATACCGGAAAGTCTGTCGCGGTCCTGACCCAGCCACCATACGAAGCCGCAGAGGAAAAGGCCGACAGCGCCGCCCAGTGCATAGTACCAGGCAGCGGGGATGAATTTGACCGCGATCATGGAGATCGTGGTCAGGAGAGAACCGATCACGATGTATTTGGTGAGTTCTCCCTTCGAAAGCTGTCTGTCTTCCGGGATCTCCTCCTTGATCTGCGCGAGGATCTCCACCATGAAGAGCAGGAGGAAGATCGCCAGAGCTGCGAATGGATACAGGAAGAGAGAGATCACGATCAGCAGGACAGGGACAAAGACTCGCATCCCTTTGAAGACCTGCAACTTCTTGAAATTCAGCTTGCGCTTCTGGGTGTAAATGGTGAGGCGCATAAAGACCAGGTACGTCAGCATGATGCCTACCGTTTCCATCGGTTCACTTCCCATGTAGAGCAGCGCACAGAAAACGAGCATTGCCATATTCGCTCCGGTAAAGCGGCAGATCAGCGTACTGAAAATGCCAATGTTCAAAAAGGCCACTACGGCGTCAACAAAATTCAAAACATCCATCTCCTTAATAAAAAATAGAATTATCTTTTCTAGTATATATGGTACGCGGGTTTTACGCAAGGGAGGTTGGGGGATTCGTGACTGGGGATTCGTGACTAGGGATTAGGTCATTCTCTCGCGTTTTCATCCCGCTAGAACCCTATCCGGCTCGCTAAGCTCGCCACCTTCCCCACGCGGGGAAGGCTATGGTTCGGGGAGAAACGGTATCCTCATTTTCTACCTTTTCCCTCCTTCCTCTGGAAGGAGGTGCCCCGAAGGGGCGGAGGTTGGCTCCCGTAGCGAGATGAAAAGAAATGTGAGACAGTCCATCCTCTCGTATCGTCATCCCGAGCGTAGCCGAGGGATCTTTTACGTCGTAGGGTATTCTGCACATATGAGGGAAAGAGAAAATCGCATAGGTGCTGCTCATCATCTCACACTCTCCGTTTGACAGTTGTGCAAGGAAGATTTCTCGCTGCGCTCGAAATGACGATATGGGGGAGGAGACCTTGCGAAGGGTCAGCGCTTTTGCATGGCCGCTGAGCAGCCCCTTGAAGAAGGGCGCGCCGAAGGCGGAGGATAGATCTGCCCCGCAGGGGCAGCCTTCTACGGGAAGGGATGAAAGGGAATGTGAGGTGAGCGGCGATCGGGTGCTCTCGTAAATCGCAGGCTTGAGACGCTCATTCTCTCGCGTTTCCCTAGAATCCTATCCGGCTCGCTACGCTCGCCACCTTCCCCACGCGGGGAAGGCTGTGGTTCGGGGGATAGTGTGTATTCTACCTCATTCCCTTGGAAGGAGGTGCCCCGAAGGGGCGGAGGTTGGCTCCGCAGCGGTATGAAAGGGAATGTGAGAGAGTCTGTTTTTCCGTATCGTCATCCCGAGCGGAGCCGAGGGATCTTTTTCGGCTACGGGTTTCTTCTTTCCTGTGTGAATCTGTCTGCATGAAACACCGTAGTGTCCAGTTCATATGGAGCATGGCGTTTCCCGTTATCCGTTGTTCTCGCATCCTTGGCTTGATCGCGAACGGAAAAGATTTCTCGCTTTCGCTCGAAATGACGATATGGGGAAAGCGGTATTCTCCTTCCTCATCCCTAGTCCCTAGCCACTAGTCACCAGTCCCTAGTCACCAGCCGCTGGCCACGCATCCCTCTTGCATCATCTGTTATAATAGAGACGTAGAAATATATCTCTTCAGGGCGGGGCGGAATTCCCCACCGGTGGTAAAGATCTTCTGAGCCCACGAGCTGCAGATGTCCTGCAGTAGATCTGGTGAGAACCCAGAGCCGACGGTTAGAGTCCGGATGAAAGAAGAGTGGTAGACTTTTTGGCTGTCCACCTCCCTGAAGGAAAGGAAGGTGGATTTTTTGCGTATCGATGAAGACAGAAAATTCATGAGTCGTGCGCTGGAGCTAGCGGTGCGCGGCATGGGACATACCCGTCCGAATCCGATGGTCGGGGCGGTGCTTGTGAAAGATGGTCGCATCATCGGAGAAGGCTGGCATGAAGTATATGGCGGGCCGCATGCAGAAGTGAACTGCTTCGCTCACGCGACAGAAGATCCGAAGGGGGCGACGCTCTATGTGACGCTCGAGCCCTGTTCGCACTATGGGAAGACGCCGCCGTGCGCTGACCTCGTGGTGGAAAAAGGCGTCGACCGCGTGGTCGTCGCGATGGAGGATCCGAATCCTCTCGTCGCCGGCAAGGGGATCCGCAAGCTGAAAGAAGCGGGGATCTTCGTGACGGTCGGTATTATGGAAGAGGAAGCGAAGAAGCTGAATGAAGTTTTCCTGAAATACATCACGCAGCACAAGCCCTTCGTCCTCTACAAGGCTGCGATGTCTCTGGATGGCAAGACGGCTTGCCACACGGGGGACTCCCAGTGGATCTCCTGTGAAGACTCGCGGGAAGAAGTACATGTCCTGCGCGGCTGCTACAAGGGCATCATGGTCGGCGCGGGGACGATCCTTGCGGACAATCCGCAGCTTACCGCCCGCACGGAGGGGATGATCGACCCCGTGCGTATCATCGTGGATGGGCTTCTTTCGGTGCCGCTCAAAGCGAAGGTATTTCAGGAAGAGGGGGAGAATATCATCCTCACCACGACGGCCTCGGATGAGGGAAAGCGCAAAGCGCTCTCGGATATGGGCGTCGATATCATTATGACGGACGGCGAAGAGAACGGCAGTGTCGATCTCGAGGCCGCCATGACGGGGCTCGCTCTGAAAGGCATCGACAGCATCCTCTTAGAGGGCGGCGCGACGCTCGCCGCGTCTGCCTTTGATGCCGGCATCGTCGACAAGGTACGCATCTATACCGCGCCGATGATCATTGGCGGCGTCTCTGCGCCCGGGCTCATCGGCGGCGAGGGCGCACCGACCATCCCGAAGGCCATCCGTCTCCGTGACATCCAGACGCAGATGACGGGGAAGGATCTCGTCATCGAAGCGTATGTAGAAAAAGAAGCCAAAGAAGAAAAGGCAGAGTCCACGCGCCCGACGGACGTCGACCTGCTGAAGAGAGAGGAAGAGCCATGTTCACAGGGATCGTAGAGGAAATCGGGACGCTTCGCAGGATGAAACCCACAGCATCTTCCTGCACGCTCACCATTTCTTGTGAAAAAGTCCTCGAGGGGACGAAGCTCGGCGACAGCATCGCGGTGAACGGTACCTGCCTCACCGTGACGCGGATGGATACGCACTCTTTCGACTGCGACGTCACGCCGGAGACGCTTTCCCGCACGTCGTTTTCCATGGTGCGCGTCGGCTCGCCCCTGAATCTCGAGCGTGCCCTTCGCCTCTCGGATCGCTTGGGCGGTCACATCGTGCTCGGCCATGTCGATACCACGGGACGCCTGATCTCCTTCATCAAGGACGGAAACGCGGTGAATGTCACGATTTCCATCGAAAAGAAATGGATGAAATACATCATAGAAAAAGGCTCCGTCGCTATCGACGGCGTGAGCCTCACGGTCGCAAGGCGCGAAGCAGACCGTTTCACGATCGCCCTCATCCCACATACGGGGGAGAAGACCATCCTTCTCGGGAAACGCCCGGGAGACCCGGTGAATGTCGAGTGCGACTACCTAGGGAAATATGTGGAGCAGCTCATGAAAAAGGACACGGAAGAAGGTCTCACCATGGGCATGCTTGAGACACTTTCTGGAGGAAACTATGGAATTTAAATTTGACCCGATTGAAGATATTTTAGAAGAGATCAGGCAGGGACACATCGTCATCATGCAGGACGCAGAGTCCCGCGAAAACGAAGGCGACTACATCTGCGCCGCAGAATTTGCAACGCCTGAGAATGTGAACCGCATGGCGTCCGAAGCGAAGGGCGTCATTTGTATGCCGATGTCCGAGGAGATCGCAGAATCCCTGTACCTGGGACCGATGATCCGTCACAATACAGACAATCACCAGACCGCCTTCTTAGAGTCCATCGACTACAAGGACTCCGGCACCGGCGTCTCTGCCGCCGCCCGCTCCATGACAGCCTTGGAAGCCATCAAAGACGGCGCGAAGCCGGAAGATTTCCGCCGCCCGGGACATCTCTTCCCGCTGAAAGCTCGCCGCTGGGGCGTTCTCGAACGGCAGGGCCATACCGAAGCGACCGTCGACCTCGCCCGACTTGCGGGGCTCAAGCCCGCCGGCCTGTGCTGCGAAATCATGAATGAAGACGGCACCATGGCCCGCCGCGAAGACCTCTTCCGCCTCGCAAAGGAAAAAAGCCTCAAGATCGGCAACATTCAGGAGCTCATCGAATACAGGAAAAAGCATGAGATCTTCGTCGAGCGCATCACCGCCGCTAAACTCCCGACCAAGTACGGCGACTTTGAGATCTACGGCTTCGTGAACCGCATGAATGGCGAGCACCACGTCGCTCTCACCATGGGGAAGGTCGATGACGGATCTCCCGTCCTCTGCCGCATCCACTCCGAATGCCTCACCGGTGACTGCTTCGGATCGCTGCGCTGCGACTGCGGACAGCAGCTCTCCGCAGCTATGCGCCAGATTGCCAAGGAAGGCCGCGGCGTCCTCGTCTACCTGCGTCAGGAAGGCCGCGGCATCGGACTCATCAATAAGATCCGCGCCTATGCCCTGCAGGACGAAGGCTATGACACCGTCGAAGCGAATCTCAAGCTCGGCTTCGCTGCCGACCTTCGCGAGTACATGACCGGAGCACAGATCCTTAGAAATCTCGGTGCGGTCCACATCCGCCTCCTGACGAACAACCCGCAGAAGATCGACGACGTCAGCGAGTACGGCATCACCATCACTGAGCGCGTCCCCATCGAGATCGCGCCCACCAGAGAAGACGAATTCTACCTCAAGACCAAGCAGGAAAAAATGGGCCACATGCTGAAGCTCGACCAAGACATCATAGAACCGAAGGCATAGGATTTTAGTGGCTAGTGGCTAGTGACTGGTGACTGAAATGCCAGTTTCGGGGATTTCAGTTTACAAAAATCGGCGCATCGGCCATATATTCGCGGCGAAGCCGCCACCGCAACCCTGAACCTTGAACCCTAGACTTTACCATTTGCATAATATGTTACATATACCCAAAGGAGATTTCCTCATGAATATCATTTCCGGACTTTTCAATGAAAGCGACATCCGCGTCGGCATTATCGCTTCCCGTTTCAATGAAGTCATCGTTTCCAAACTCATCGACGGCGCAGCCGATGGTCTTGCCCGTCACGGCGTCGATATGGGCAAAGTCGATCTCGCCTGGGTGCCGGGCGCCTTCGAGATCCCGCTCGCAGCGAAGAAAATGGCAGAAAGCGGGAAATATGATGCCGTCATCTGCCTTGGCGCTGTCATCCGCGGCGAGACCGATCACTACGAGCACGTAGCGACCGAAGTCACGAAGGGCGTCGCTATGGCTTCCCTCTCCAGTGGTATCCCCGTCCTCTACGGCGTCCTCACCACCGATACCATTGAGCAGGCCATCAACCGCGCCGGCCTCAAGTCCGGCAACAAAGGCTTCGAATGTGCGATGGATGCACTCGAAATGGCGAGCCTTTTCAAAAAACTGGAAAAATAAAAATCATAAAAAAGCAGCCTGTCGGTTTTCATCGGCAGACTGCTTTTCTATTGCCTGTTTCCCTCATACAGATACAAAATATGATGAGAGAATGTTTCTTTTCGGCTTGTATATTGCGGAATTTCTCTTCGCTTTTTCTCTATTTTTTGTTACAATACAGGTAGAAAGGCGGTGATGCCATGGGACGATTCAAACAATGGGAAGAGCTGACCATCCAGGATAATTTTCTTTTCCAGAAAGTCATGCAGAACCAGCGGATCTGCAAATACCTGATCGAGAAGATTTTGGGCATCCGGATCGAAAAGATCACATTTCCAGAAGGCGAAAAATCCATAGACAACCGCTACGACAGCAAAAGCATCCGTCTGGACGTCTATGTGCACGATGAAAACGGCCATGTCTATGACATCGAGATGCAATGTACGAATGGCAGCGAAGGGGAACTCCCCAAGCGGACCCGCTACTATCAAGGCATGATCGATATGGACGAGCTGAAAAAAGGGCAGTACTATACAGAGCTGAAAGAGTCCTTCATCATCTTCATCTGTAACTTCGACCCCTTCGGCGAAAATCTCCCCATGTATACCTTCCGCCATCGCTGCATCGAAAAGGAAGGTCTGGAGCTGGGGGATCTTTCGACAAAGATCTTCCTGAACGCGAAAGGCGAAAGTGATACCCTTGACCCGGATATAGCAGCCTTCCTGCGCTATGTGGACGGGAAAGCAGCAGAGGGTGCATTGACAAAAGAAATCAACGAAGAAGTGATCCGGATCAAAGAACATAAAGAAATGAGGCGAGAATATATGACACTTTTGATGGAACTCCAAAAATATAAAACCGAAGGCATGCAGGAAGGGATCGAAATCGGCATGAAGCAAGGTATGGAGAAAGGCATGGAGAAAAAAGGTAGAACAGTGATCATGAATCTGCTCAAACTGAACATGCCGATCGACAACATTGCCGCTGCGACAGAAAGTCCGATCCCGTATGTGAAAGAAATCGCGCGAGAAGCAGGATACTCCGTTTGAGAAGAAGCCACGAATGAGTGAGAGCAAAAAATCAATAGAAAAATCCCCATGGGCTGCGGCATGTGTCATGCCATAGCCCATGGGGATTTTTCTTACAAAGACATAAAAAAACATCCGGAAAAGGCTTCCCACCTATACCCGATGCAGGCGGAGCTCGGAATCGGTGACGGTCGTCCATGAGCACCGAAGTGCGGGAGGGCCTGTGCTATCGTCGGAACCCGGCCTCGCAGAGGACAGGGAAGTGGAAAAGCCATGCTTCCGGATATTCATTTTTCTTACTTGTCAGCCTAAAATGGGCATCGGCAGCAGGCTGTACGCTTCCGCTGACCCATCCGATGACGCACGGTGCATATGGCAGATCTGCCTCTTCCGGTGCGGTCCTCCCTGTGATCTCGTAGCGCTTGGAGAATTCTGGAAATCGGAGAAACCGTCCGTCTGGGGAACATGTTCAAATATGTCCATGCTTCATGACTATGTGGTACTACGTTCTAGAGAAAAACGCAAGAGGGAAAAGGTGGATAACGCAATATATAGTTTATTTCATGAATCATACGAATAGCAAAGATACCATTTTCGCAGTAAATACAGAGATTCAGATGATGTATACTGCCCGGTGGGTGGAGAAGATCGGATGATCTGTTTTCATCTACGGCGAGAGATTTTTATGATACTATATAAAAAAGCTCTTACATATCTATTGGCTTCTCAGAAAGGAAAAGGCAATGACCCCTATGACTGAAATTGAAAAATTAAAAGATGGCGTGTACGAGAAAGTTATGTCGCGGCGCTTTGCTGAAGTGCTGAAAGAGGCACTGGCCGAGGATCAGGTGCGTGCAGAAGAGGAAGATGTGGATGCTGAGGAAGCCGTGGGCTATCTCTCTTCGTATTTGCAGCAGGTGATACGACTCTGCCTGAAGGACATAGCGGATAGGGATGAGGAGAACAGCGTCGACCACCAGCTGGCACTCACGAATGAACTCATTGCTTCCCTTGCAAAGAAGACAGAAGAGCTTGGAGGCGGTCAGGAGGTGGCGAATGCACCATTTCTGCTGAGATCCTTAGAGCATAAGAAAAATACACTCCTGCCTCGCCGGTGGGAGCGGCCGGCGACATCACTCACGCGATCATTCCTTTTCACCAATTCTAAGAAGGATGTCTCGATGGTACACGAGCTCACAAAGGAGATCGCATCCTCTGACCGCATTGATTTTCTGATCTCCTTCATCCGTTTCTCCGGCCTTCAGCTGCTTCTCCCCGCACTGCGCCTTTTCACAGCCCGCGGCGGACACCTGCGCATCGTGACGACGACATACATGGGAGCGACGGATCCGAAGACGATCGAGGTGCTTGCGTCTCTGCCCCATACAGAAGTACGCATTTCTTATGATGTGAAAGAAACCAGACTGCACGCCAAATCATACATGTTCTATCGGGAAAGCGGCTACTCGACGGCCTACATCGGTTCATCGAATCTTTCCCACGCTGCCATCGCAGAAGGGATGGAGTGGAATATGAAAGTGACGGCACAGGACCAGCCGCATATCATCGATAAAATGAGCGCGACCTTCGAGACATATTGGCACTCCGGGGATTTCACCTCCTACGAGCCCCAAAAAGATGAGGAAAAACTCCGTCGCGCTATCGATAGGGAACGCGGGCGGAGCAGCGGGACAGATGCCTCCCCCTATGCTTTTGACATCCAGCCGTACCCCTACCAGCAGGCGATACTGGATGCACTTGATACAGAGCGGCACAGCAAAGATCGCTGGTACAATCTTGTCGTCGCCGCTACAGGCACGGGAAAGACAGCGATCTCCGCCTTCGACTATCGCCGATTTGCCGCCTCGAGAAAAGAAGGGACGCGCCTCCTCTTCATCGCTCATAGGGAAGAAATCCTGAAACAAAGCCTCTCCTGCTTCCGTCAGGTCATGAAAGATCCCGATTTTGGTGCGCTCGCAGTCGGAGGACATCGGGCAAATCACGTGGAACACCTCTTCATGTCCATTCAGACACTGAACAGTCAGCGTTTCTTTGAAAAAATGGATCCCTACTACTATGACATGATCATCGTCGATGAATTCCATCATGCAGCGGCAAGATCCTACCAGCACCTTCTCACACATTTTCATCCGAAGATCCTCCTCGGCCTCACAGCTACGCCAGAGCGAATGGATGGGGGAGACATCCTCTCCTATTTCGGCGGACACATCGCCGCAGAAATACGCCTGCCCGATGCCATCGAGCGGCGACTTCTCTGCCCTTTTCACTACTTCGGCGTCACAGATCCGGTGAGCCTTGCGGAGATCAAGTGGACAGGCGGAGAGTACGACGTGAGAGAGCTCGAACGTCTCTACACCGCAGAAGGCGCACTGGCCAGCCAGCGCGCCCGCGCCATCGGAGACGCCCTCCTTCGCTACACCGCAGACATTCGCGACGTGAAAGCGCTCGGCTTCTGCGTCTCGAAGAAGCACGCGCATTTCATGGCAGACTACTTCAATCAGCACGGCATACCTGCCCTCGCACTCGATGCAGATACACCGGCAGCAGAAAGAAATGCAGCGCGGGAACGCCTCGCAGAAGGGGAGCTTCGCATCCTCTTCGTCGTAGACCTCTTCAATGAAGGCGTCGACATCCCGTCCGTGAATACCGTACTCTTCCTAAGGCCGACGAACAGCATGACCGTCTTCCTCCAGCAGCTCGGGCGCGGCCTGCGCCTTTCGAAAGGGAAAGACTGCCTCACCGTCCTCGACTTCGTCGCACAAGCAAGCCGCAAGTACGACTTCTCCCGCCGCTTCGCATCGCTCCTCGGCAAGCATCACGTCATCATCAAGAAAGAGATCCAAGAAGGATTTCCTCACGTACCGAAAGGCTGCGCCATTCAGCTCGAAGAGCAGGCACAGAAATGGGTACTCGAAAACATCGCCAGCCGCCTTCGGAAAAATGAATACTACATCGAGATGGTGAAAGAACTCTACGCTGCCACCGGCAGCCGGCCGACCCTCTCCGATTTCTTCCGCGCGACCCAGGTAGAGCCCGCCGTCTTCTACAATGGCACGCGCACCTATACAAGGCTCCTCATGGACGCCGAGATCCTTCCCGCGCTCCCTGTGACCGACCTCGAAGAAGCCCTCCGCAGATCCATGAGCCGCACCCTCACCATAGATTCGCCGCGATGGATCTCCTTCCTGCGGCGTGCCTATGAAAACCTGCCGATAAACCTCACTCCCATGGAAAAGAAATACCTGCGCATGTGGGCGATCACCCTTTTTCCCGATGGGCAGAAGGACAGCCCGAAAGACCCCGCCCTTGCCATCACCCGTTTTGCGAAAGAAACAGCCCTCAAGGAAGAGATCAGCGAACTGCTCGACTTCCTCTATGACCGCATCGATATCATTCCCCAAAAGGCAGAGCTTCCCTATCCCTGCGCCCTCGAAGTCTACGATAGCTACACGCGCGACCAGCTTTTCGCAGCCCTCGGCTTCGTCAAGCCCGCCAGCATTCGCGAAGGCGTGAAATACCTCGACCATACGAACAGTGACACCGTCACACGGCCGACAGATGTCTTCCTCGTGACACTCAATAAATCGCAGAAAGAATTCTCCGATACCACCCTCTACGAAGACTACTCCATCGACCGCCACCTTTTCCACTGGCAGAGCCAGTCCACCACCACGCCCGAGTCCAAGACAGGACAGCGATATCTTTCCCAAAGAGAAACCGGCGGCATCGTCCTTCTCTTCGTCCGAAGCGCCAAGCAGGACGCCTGCCGCAATGCCATGGCCTACACCTTCCTCGGCACCGCAAAGATCGTCTCCCACGAAGGCTCCCAGCCCATCAGCATCATCTATCGCCTCGATCATCCCATTCCCGCGAAATATATCACAAAGACCGATAGTAGCGGCGTGCTGTGAAATCAAGAAAACACAGATCCCATTTCTCATATACAAACCGTGTAAAACTAAGAATTTACGCGACGGTATTTTATGGAGAGGGGAATCCTCCCGGGAGCTGAAAGCCCCTTTTGCATCTAGAAAGGGCGCTATTTGCCAACAGCGAAGCCCCCATATAGATTTTGACAAAAAAGCCGTCTATTTTCTCAGGCTAAAGACGGCTTTGTGAATGTCAATAAAAAGCAAGCTACATGGCCGTAAATTTTTGAGCTACTATATTCGCGATTTATGCTTGCATGATATAATGGAATAAAGAAAATGTATTTGTAGCTTATATTCGTTTATCAAGAAAGAAGATGACTATATGAAACGAATAATTTGGGACGAGGAAGAGGCTGCCTTGCTGGTGGATACCTATAGAAAGATCGAGGCCACGCCCTCTCAGAAGAATGAGCTTCTTCATCAGCTTTCTGATGTTTTGCGAAAAAGAGCCATTTCGAAAGGGCTGGAAATCGACGAGCGTTTTCGGAATTTCAATGGGATGAAGTTTCAGTACGAGCTCTTGCGTTATCTGATGACAGATGGGGAGCAGGGGCTTTCTGGAAATATAGCAAAGACGATCGCGGAAATGGCAGAGATCTATCGGAGTGAGCCGGAAAAGTTTGAGAACATATTGCATCGTATAGGCTGAGAAGTTTGAAAGCAGAAAGAACAATCTACCCTTTATGTGAATTCTCATAGGTTAAGCAGGTTCTGAAGGTTCAAAAGGTTCACAGGGTTTCCATCTTTTGTGAATACCATACCATATATTCAAAACTCCGCGGTGCTTCTATATTCTAATGCGCCGCACCACCCCCATAGAACCCACAGAACCCACAGAACCCGCTTCCCCTCTTTCATCCCCGATCAAGGGGCGGCACGCCCCGGGGCTAACCCTCTATGCCTTGGGGCATAGGGGGATTTTTTATTGCCGGCGTCACTTTGTCTCTTTTCGCGGCCCTTCGGGAGCGGCAGTCATTTTCATTTCCCTTTCCTTGCCCTGTATGGTAAAATATAACAGTCATACTGACATGAATAATAAAGAATAGAGAGGCGAAACTTATGGCTCATTGCAATGAAAATTATCTGAATCTTCAGGGTGCATACCTGTTTGCGGAAGTCCGCAAGAAGCAGGAGGCGTATAAAGCCGCGCATCCGGATGCGAATATCATTTCCCTTGGTATCGGTGATGTGACGCAGCCGCTGGCTCCGGTCGTGATCGAAGCGATGAAGAAGGCTGTCGAGGAAATGGGACATGTGGAGACGTTCCGCGGCTATGGTCCGGAGCAGGGCTATCTCTTCCTGCGTGAAGCGATCGCAAAGCATGATTTCCAGGATCGCGGATGCGATATTTCCCCAGACGAGATCTTTGTCAGCGACGGCGCAAAGTGCGATGTCGGCAATATGCAGGAAATCTTTGCAGAATCCGATATCGTCGCGATCACCGATCCGGTGTATCCGGTCTATGTGGACAGCAATGTCATGGCGGGCAGAAGCGGTAAATATGTCCGCGGGGCGTATGAACGCTTCGAATATCTGCCGTGCTATGAAGAATGCGGCTTCAAGGCAAATCTGCCGTCTCATGATCCGATGATCATTTATCTGTGCTCGCCGAATAACCCGACCGGCTCTGCGCTGACGAAGAAGGATCTGACGGTATGGGTACGCTATGCACAGCAGACGGGATCTGTCATTTTCTTCGATGCTGCGTATGAAGCATTCATCACGGAAGATGATGTGCCGCACAGCATTTATGAGATCGAAGGGGCGAAGGAAGTCGCTATCGAGTTCCGTTCGTACTCGAAGACGGCTGGCTTCACCGGCGTCCGCTGCGGGTACTGCGTTGTTCCGAAGGAGCTGATGCTGGAAACGAAGAAGGGCGAGAAGATCTCGGCAAACCAGCTGTGGGATCGCCGTCAGTGCACGAAGTTCAATGGCTGCTCTTATATCGTGCAGCGCGGCGCAGAAGCGATCTATACGGAAGAAGGCCAGAAGCAGATCCAGGAAACGCTGGATATCTATAGAAAGAATGCTGCGGTCATTTTGGCCGGTGCGAAGGAAGCGGGTCTTCCTGCCTGCGGCGGCGTGAACAGCCCATATGTATGGCTGACGGTGCCGGAAGGTATGACGAGCTGGGATTTCTTCGATTTCCTGCTGAATGAGGCGGAAATCATCTGCACGCCGGGCTCTGGCTTCGGTCCGTGCGGGGAAGGCTATGTCCGTCTGACGTCTTTCAATACGCCAGAGCTGACGAAGGAAGCGGTAGAACGCATGAAGAAGGCACTGGCTGCCAGATAAATTGAAGGGGGAGGGAAGAGAGTGATCGGCTCATATATTGAGAAATGAGAAGATCGCTTTTCCCGAATTGGGAATGAGGGGTGGCGCTTTCGCATTCAGTCATCGGTCACTTCTGATTTCTGAACCTATATTTACAAGGAGTATCCATGAGTACGAATCTGCAGATCGGCATTGTCGGCCTTCCGAATGTAGGGAAGAGCACGCTGTTCAATGCCATCACAAAAGCCGGAGCAGAAGCGGCGAATTTTCCTTTCTGCACCATCGAGCCAAATGTGGGCGTCGTAGAGGTCCCGGATCATCGCATCTATGATCTGGCGAAGATGTTCCAGCCGAAGAAGACGACGCCGGCGTTCACTCGTTTCGTCGATATCGCCGGCCTCGTAGCGGGCGCGTCCAAGGGCGAGGGGCTGGGAAATCAGTTCCTCTCGCATATCCGTGAGACGGATGCCATCGCGCATGTCGTCCGCTGCTTCGAGGATGGAAATATCACGCACGTAGAAGGCTCTATTGATCCTGTCCGTGATATGGATATCATCAATACGGAGCTGTGTCTGGCGGATCTGGAGAGTGTCGATAAGAAGAAGGTCAAGACGGCGAAGCTCGCGCAGGCAGGGATCAAGCAGGCGAAGCTCGATCTGCCGGTGCTTGAAAAGGTATTCGATGCGCTGCAGGAAGGGACGCCGGCAAGAGCTCTTGATCTCTCGGAAGATGATCTGGAGGTCTTGAAGGAGCTGAATCTCATCACACTGAAGCCGGTCCTTTATGTGCTGAATGTCGCGGAAGATGACATCGCGGATCCGGAAGCGAATCCTTTCGTCCAAAAGGCAGCGGCGCAGGCAGAAAAGGAAGGTGCAAAGTGGGTGCCGATCTCTGCGGAGATCGAGCAGGAGGTCTCCGAGCTGGATGCCGAAGAGGCGAAGGCTTTCTTGGCCGATCTGGGCGAAGAGGAGCCTGGCCTGAATCGCCTGATCCGCAGTGCGTACTCTATGCTGGGACTTATCAATTTCTTCACCGTCGGACCGGATGAATGTCGTTCTTGGACGGTCCGTGAAGGGACGAAAGCACCGAAGGCCGCCGGCAAGATCCACAGCGATATCGAGAGAGGCTTCATCCGTGCGGAGATCGTCTCCTACAAAGACCTGATGGAATGCGGCTCGTATACGACGGTCCGTGAAAAAGGTCTCCTCCGTGTCGAAGGGAAGGACTATATCATCCAGGATGGGGATATCGCCTATTTCCGCTTCAATGTGTAGTTTTTGAAATCAGAAAGCGCAGCCCGCATGGGCTGCGTTTTTTTGTACCCTCTTTGAGGAAAGGGGGGACTCTCGCATCGTTCCCTCCTTCCGCTGGAAGGAGGCGGTCCGAAGGGGCGGAGGTTGGCTTCCGCAGCGGGATGAAAAGAAACGTGAGGAAAGCGCACTCTCGTATCGTCATCCCGAGCGGAGCCGAGGGATCTTTTTCGTTTGCCGTTTTCTGTTTCCTACATGAATCAGTTTGCGGGAAACACCGTGATTGCAAGTCTTAAGGAACACGGTGCTTCCCGCTTCCCGCTGTCCTCCTACTTTTGCTTGACCGCGAACGAAAAAGATTTCTCGCATTTGCTCGAAATGACGATAGGGGGGAAAAAGGGTACTCTCCTATCGCCACTTTCCCCATATGGGGAAGGCGGCGGTGGGCGGCATTCTCCCTCCTTCCGGTGGAAGGAGGTGCCCCGAAGGGGCGGAGGTTGGCTCCCGCAGCGGGGTGAAAGGGAATGTGAGGGAAGCGGTGTTCTCATTTCATTGACTTGAGACGCTTTTTCTCACTCGTTTTCATACCGCCAGCCCCCTATCCGTCTCGCTGCGCTCGCCATCTTCCCCACACGGGTAATGCTTTAGTGTGGGGAAAGCGGTATTCTCGTATTTCAGACTATACTGATTTCTCTCGCAGATTCCGTTTTTGCATGCCAGTAGAGCAGCCCCTTGAAGAAGGGGCGCGCCGAAGGCGGAGGATAGATCTGCCCCGCAGGGGCAGCCTTCTACGAGAAGGGATGAAAGGGGATGTGAGATAGCCCGTCCTCCCGTATCGTCATCGAAAGCAGAGCCGAGGGATCTTAACGTGATAGCGGTGTTCTGCATTGGTGAGGAGACGCAAAATTTTTTTGCCGTATCGTTATCTCACAATCTTCGCTTTACCGGTGTGCAAGGAAGATTTCTCGCTTCGCTCGAAATGACGATATGGGGGGAAAAAATGACGATACGGTGGAATGATGGGATGCGGAGGAGCGGTATTCTCATTTTCCTACCCCCGCGGGCTAGCTGCAAACTACTTTCCTTTATTTTTACGCGCTTTTCTTTCCTGTGATATAATGACATTATTAGGAGAGAATATTAGAAGAGAATGTTTTTACGAAATGTAGAGTTTCCTCTACATTTATGAACCCATAAGGAGGAAATATATGAAGAAGAAATGGATGGTCGTTCTCCTCATTGTCATCGCAGTGGTAGCGGGCGGCGGTTATTTCTGGTATCAGAAAAGCCATGCTCCGCAGAAGGATAATTACACGGTGGGGGCGGTATCGCGCGGCACTATCGGGCTTACCATCGATGCGACGGGGACGATCGAGCCGGTGAACAGTGTCGATCTCTCGGCGACGGCGTCCGGCACTTTGGAAAAGGTGTATGTGAAGCAGAATGAAAAGGTCACGAAGGGCGAGACGCTGGCGATGATCGAGTCGAAGGCGCTGACGTCCATGATGAAGCAGACGCAGAATACGCTCGCAAATAAGGAGTCCTACTATGAACGTCTGGCAGGCCTTTATGAGAAAGGCGCGATCCCGTACCAGGAGATGGATAATGCGCGCATGGACTATCTGAATGCACAGGCGGCGTATGACAAGGCGCAGGCGGATGTGAATGATACGGTCATCACTTCGCCGATGGATGGCGTGGTCATCGGAGAGCCGATGAAGGAAGGGGAGACGGTGTCTCAGGGGCTGTCTAGCCAGATGGTCATCGTGACGGTCGCGGATCTTTCTTCCATGCGCATCGAGCTTCTGGTCGATGAGACAGATATCGGCGAGGTGGCCGTGGGGGAAGGCGTGGAATTCACGGTCGATGCGTACCCGAACCGCACGTTCCACGGCGTGGTGTCGGATATTTCCAAGAAGCAGTACTCAGCGAGCGGCAGCACGAGCAGTTCCTCGAGCTCGGTCGTGTACTATACCGTCTATGTAGATATCAATAAGGACGAGCTGGAAGGGCTCTATCCGTCCATGACAGCGAGAGCGGTCATCAAGGGCCGCGAGAGCGTGGATGCGCTGACGGTGCCTGTGACAGCGATCCGCAGCGACTCGGAAGGCTCCTATGTCTACGTCAAAGAGGGGGCGGATGTGAAGAAGACCTATGTGACGACGGGGATTTCCACCGAGAAGGAGATCGAGGTGACGAGCGGTCTTTCGGAAGGGCAGGAGATCGTGGTCAGCGGGACTGTCTCGCAGGAGAAGACTTCGACTCCGACGAATAAGAACAATCGCCACGGCCCGGGAGGTCCGGTGTGATGGAGAAGAAAGAGAAATCGGATGAAGTCATCCGCCTGACGGATATCGGCAAGAGCTATTATATCGGGAAGCAGGAGGTCCCTGTCCTGACGAAGATCGATCTTACGATCTCCAAGGGGGAGTTCGTCTCTATCATGGGGCCTTCGGGTGCAGGGAAATCGACGCTGATGAACATTCTGGGCTGTCTCGATCGTCCGAGTCGCGGCTCTTACAAGCTCGATGGGGAAGAGGTCGCGAGGCTCGGGGACAGTGCGCTGGCCTATACCAGAAATCGTAAGATCGGTTTCGTCTTCCAGAGCTTCAATCTGCTGCCGAAGCTCTCGGCGCTGGATAATGTCATCCTTCCCATGATCTATGGGAATGTCTTCAAGAAGGAGAGAAGAGAGCGCGCTCTTCGCATGCTGGACTCCGTGGGGCTGGGTGACCGTGCGTATCATATGCCGGCGGAAATGTCGGGCGGGCAGCGCCAGCGCGTCGCCATCGCCCGTGCGCTCATCAATGACCCTGCCATCATCATGGCGGATGAGCCGACGGGGAATCTGGACAGCAAGTCGACAAAGGAGGTCATGGAGATCTTTTCCTCCTTATATAAAGAGGGGAAGACCATTATCCTCGTCACGCATGAGAATGATGTCGCGGCTTACGCGACCCGCCACGTGATCCTTTCTGATGGACACATTAGTAAAGATATACGAGGGCCTTTATCATGACGAATATTTATTTCGAAAGTGTCCTCATGGCATGGAGCTCGATCGTCAGCAATAAAATGCGCTCGCTGCTCACCATGCTGGGCATCATCATCGGTGTGGCGGCTGTCATCGCGCTCATGTCCATCGGCTATGGCGTGCAGGACTCGATCAAGAGCGATATTTCCCGTCTGGGATCGAATACCATCACTGTCACGCCTGGGACCGGCAGAAAGCCGGGAGTGAAGCAGGCGGCCGGCTCTATGCAGACCTTGACCTACAAGGACTATCTGGCGATACGCAATCTGCCGAATATCACCTATTCCGCTCCGCTCGTACAGGGGAGCTACCTTCTCGTCAATGGGAATAAGAACTGGAATACCCGGATCTACGGCTGTACGCAGGACTATGCGGATCTTTCTGACCTCAAGGTGCAGGAAGGCCGCTTCTGGACGCAGAAGGAGTACAATGCCCGTGCCCGTGTCGCTGTCATCGGGAAAACGGTTGCGACAGGGCTCTTCGGAGAAGAGGATCCCATCGGGAAGAAGGTCCGTATCCATGGGAATCCATTCACCGTAATCGGGCTTTTGGAGGAAAAGGGTTACTCCTTCATGGATCAGGATGACCGCGTCCTCTGTCCCTTCAGCACCGTGCAGGAACGTATGCTGCACATCACCTATGTGAATAACATCGTCATTTCGGCGGATAACAGCAGCGATCTTTCACAGATCGAGTCCGATGTGACGAACCTGCTCCGCACGCGCCACCGCGTCTCCGGGACGGATGATGATTTCTCCATTCAAAATTCGCAGGATCTCATCAAGACCATGGAGTCGACCACGCAGACACTGACCATCTTCCTTGGCAGTGTGGCAGCGATTTCCCTCCTTGTCGGCGGTATCGGCATCATGAATATCATGCTCGTCTCCGTCACGGAGCGTACGAAGGAGATCGGCATCCGCAAAGCACTGGGCGCGACATACCAGATGATCATTGTCCAGTTCCTGATCGAGTCCATCACCGTCAGTCTTGCCGGCGGCTTCCTGGGGGTCGCTCTTGGCGTCGGCATCGCACTCGTGACACCGCAGCTGTCACAGATCCCGACCGTCATCGCAGCGGGGCCCATCGTCGGCTCCTTCGTCTTCTCTGTCCTGATCGGCCTTATTTTCGGCCTCTATCCGGCACAGAAGGCGGCGAAGCTGAATCCGATCGATGCACTGCATTATGAATAAGGCAAACAAAAAAACCTGACTCATGTCAGGTTTTTTGTTTTGGGGTTCAGGGTTCAGGATTAGCCTCGGGGACGTGCGGTCTCCCTTGTTTGTGGATGAAAGCCTCTCTTGAATGAGAAATTAGAAATGAGAAATGCGAAATGGTGGTGCGGCGCATAAAAATCAGAAGCGCCGCAGAGTATACGTAGTGGCGATGCCAAAGCTCTGTTTTCTCCCTCCCAAGAAAGGGGCGGAGGTTGGCTCCCTCAGCGGGATGAAAGGAAACGTGAGAGAAGCGGTGCTCTCGTATCGTCATCCCGAGCGGAGCCGAGGGATCTTTTTCGTTTGCCATTATCTGTTTCATGCGTGAATCAGCTTGCATGAAACACCGTGCTTTCAAGTCGTATGAAGCACGGTGCTTCCCGCTACCCGCAGTCCTCCTACTTTTGCTTGACCGCGAACGAAAAAGATTTCTCGCATTCGCTCGAAATGACGAATGTGGGGAGGCGGCATTCTCGTATCGTAAGCCTTCTGAATGGGAGCAGTATTCTGCCTCCATCCAAAGGAAGGAGGCAGTCTGAAGGGACGGAGCTTGGCTAGAGGATTTTCTTGCCAGTCCCTATTTTCTCACATGAGACAGGTTCACATACAGCTCTTTGGCCTCTGCATCAAGCTTGCGATTTTTCCTCACGTCAGAGAGGTGGTCATATTTGCTGACAGCCTTTCCTTTCGCATCATACATCGCGATGAGGGAGTGATCCATGGAGTATTCTCTTTCACGCTTATCGGCATGGAGATTGATCTTGAATTCACGAATGCGGGTCGTGAGATTTCCATCCGCGAAGTCATAGTCGCTGGGGTTCTTTTTGAGGCTTTCCACGTAGAGGGTGAAGTCTACATTTTCGATGCTGCCCGGGAAGTCCATCGTCTGCATGCCGGAGAGGGACTCCATGTCTGCGTAGCAGATCTCTTCATCGTCTGCGTGAATGACGCGATAACGGTCAGGATGGGCGAGGAGTGTCGCGGAATCCATCGCCATCGCAGAAGTCGCAGTAAGCATAGTGAAAGCGGCAAGAGCCAGTGCAAATTTTTTCATGATATCCTCCTTAAAATTGACTTAGGTTCATTTCGATATGATTCGATTATACTATGGAAGAGACAGAAACGCAAGCCGAATTTTCCTAGGGAAACGCTGATTAAATCGTTGTCAGATTTTATTCTTGAATTTTTATACATAGCGAGGAATAACCTGACGCGAATAGCGAGCTATTTAAGGAAGGCTATGACGAAGCTATGTATAAAAAATTCTTGTAGAATCTGACTCTGCGATTGAATCGGTGTTTCCCTAGGGGAAATACGGATCCTTTGGCTGCATCAGCATTTCCTAAGACTTGGACGCAAAAAAACCGCTGCCGTGAAATTCACAGCAGCGGTTTTCTATTTTTATTTCGACAGCGCGAGGGCTTTTTCGAAGGTCTTCTTGATGCTTTCAGACGGTTCCTTATCCATAAGGCTCACGACGATGATCGCGATGACGGAGAAGAAGAAGCCGGGGACAAGCTCGTAGAGGTCAAACCAAGCAAACTGTTTCCAGATGAGAACGGTGAGGCCGCCGACGATGACACCGGCGTAGGCGCCTTTGAGCGTCATGCGTTTCCAGTAGAGGGAGAGGAGCACAGTCCCGCCGAAGCAGGCACCGAAGCCGGCCCATGCGTAGGAAACGATGGAGAAGATATAGCTGTTCGGATCCGAGCCGAGATAGACGGCGATGCAGGAGACGAGAAGGACCGAGATACGGCTGACACGGATCAGCGTTTTTTCCGAGGCGTCCTTGCAGAGGAAGGCCTGGAAGAGGTCACGGGAGACCGCCGAGGATGTGACGAGAAGCTGCGAGGAGCTGGTACTCATGATGGCCGCGAGGATCGCAGACCAGATGATGCCCGTGATGAAAGGCGCCGAGAGCGACTCTGCCATCAGGACGAAGACGCGCTCTGCATTCGCATTCTCAAGCGGGGTCGTGAGGTATGCCTTGCCGATGACGCCCATGGCGATGGCGAAGGCGAGAGACAGGATGACCCATGTCATGGCGATGTGTGTCGATTTTTTCAGGTCTTTGGCATCCGAGATCGCCATGAATTTGACGAGGATATGCGGCTGCCCGAAATAGCCGAGCCCCCAGCCGAGGGAGGAAACCATCATGATGGCAAGAGCGCCCATGCCGGTGGAGTCCGGGAAGAAGGAGAAGAAGTCGGGCCCTTCTTTCGCCAGGATATCCATGGTCGGAGCGGGGCCGCCCAGTGCGATGGCCGCAGCGACCGGTACATAGAGGACGGTGAAGAACATCATCGTTCCCTGAATGAGGTCAGTCAGAGCGACGGCAGAGAAGCCGCCGAGAAAGGTGTAGAATACGACGACGAAAGCGCCGATCAGAAGGGACTCGAAGTAGGGCAGACCGAAGATGGTATTGAAAAGCTTGCCGGCTGCAACGAATCCGGAGGATGTATAAATGATGAAGAAAAGAATGATGAAGAGGGCGCAGATGAGGCGCAGGCCATTCTTCTTTTCCTCGAAACGGTTCGACAGATAGTCCGGGATGGTGAGCGAATTATTCGCGACCTCCGTGTAGTGACGAAGGCGTGTGGAGACGAGGACCCAGTTCGCCCATGTACCGATGATGAGGCCGATGCCTGTCCAGAAAGCAGAGAGCCCGTGCAGGTACGCATAGCCCGGCAGTCCCATCAGCATCCAGCCGCTCATATCCGAGGCTTCCGCACTCATGGATGTCAGCCATGGTCCCAGTTTGCGGTCTCCCAGGATGTAAGACGATAAATTTTTCTGCTGTCTCGAGTAATAGAGCCCGATGCACATCATGCCTGCCAGATAGAGGATGAAGGCCAGGGCGATCGGCCAGCTCCATTCTTCACTCATTTCCATATCATTTCCTCCCCTGTATAATCATTCCATTTTTTTGAAAATATCTTGAACATTATAACATAAAAAAGAAAGAAATACGATAGGAAAAGGAAATAGGAGACCAAGAGACTCATAGTCTTCCGGTCTATCAGTCTGCCAGTCTTTTAGTCCACGATCACCGGCGATGTATAGAAATCCATTTTGCCCTTCCTGTATCTTTTTCCCTTCTGGCAGAATGACTGCACATCGCTGGCGCGGATGTCCATCTCGAGCATGGCGGCGGCTTCCTTGGGAAGCGTTTTCATTCCTTTCGCCGTGCTGGTGATGATGGGGAGGGGAAGATCTCTGAGGAGGGCACTTTTTTCTCTCTTGAGTGCGAGGAGGCGGGCGTAGGAGGGATCGGGCGGTGCGAGGAAGGGGGAGGAAAGAGCGGCGGGGGAAAGGAGCAGCTCTGCGCCAAGGCGTTTCAGACTGCTTCGAAGATAGCGTTTGCTCTTCGTGGCGGCGAGCATTTCTTCATAGGAGATCCGCTGGCTTTCCTTAGCCCATTTGTATTCGAGCCCCTCTTTGAAAAGTCCGATCGCCTGCAGGGATTCTAGGGGTATCAGGCGGGAGAGGAGGTGGCAGCAGTCTTCATAGCGGGCGGGATCCGTGTAGTGGCCTTCTTCCATGAGCTTGGCGGCTTGCTTTGCGTCCGAAGGAGAAAGAAGTGCCGTCCTTTTTTGAGACAGGAGTTCACGCCGCGCACTCGTCGCGGAGACGGGATGCTCCATGTCTCGGGGAATGACGAGGATGTCCATGTCGTAGTGCTTTCGAAGGATCGTCTCCGTGTAGCGGAATCCCAAAAGATTGTTCGGCTTCGTAAGCTCATCGGCAAGATAGGGAGAAGCGGCTGCCATCGCTTCATGGGCGGCTTCTCCGTAAGACAGACCGTCCGCAATTCTTTCGTGGAGGAGATGCTCGTAGTCCTCTGAGATCGCCCAGCCGGCAGCACTTATGAGCTCATCCTTCGTGAGAGATTCTGCGCCGAAGGCGATCATGTTCACTCCCATGGCATGGAGCATGGAGGCGGCATGGCAGGAGAAACGGTCTGCGCTCTGAAGGGCGTAGAGGGCTGGAAATTCGAAGACGGCGTCCACGCCGGAGCGGACGGCCCATCCGGCGCGCGTCCATTTATCAAAAAGGGCAGGCTCGCCCCTCTGCACGAAAGCACCGCTCATGATAGCGATGAGGGAGGCTTGCGGATAGTTTTTTTTGATGATATCGATCATGGTGGAATGACCGGCATGAAAAGGATTCCACTCGGCTGTGATGCCGATGAGGGGAGAGGTGGTAGACATGGGGACTCCTTATTCAGAAATTGTAAGATCTTAAGACGGCAGACATCCGGCTTTAGACGGCAGATGGCAAATTAGGCATAAGGCGCCTGACATCTGATATCTCGCCGTCTAAAGCTTTCCGGTCTCTGAGTCTTCCCTATTCTATCACAAAAGTGAGCGGAAACAGGAAATCTGCCCTCCTCTATGATATAATATGAAAAATCAATGAGCGAAGTTTGATCTCGCTACTACAACCAAAGGAATGATATATATGTACAATCATTGGCAGAAAAAATGGGCGCTGTCTCTGGGCCTTCTGGCGCTCGCCATGCTGCCCGCAGGCTGCGGAAACAGCATCGACGATCAGTTTCCCTTCGGGAAGAACCGCATTCACTGTGGCGGCGAGACCATCACGGTGGCAACGCCGTTTGAGCTGATCTCCAATGGCAGGCAGGTTGATCTCGGCGACCGTCAGGCGGAGACGGTCCACGCAGAAGGACACAATGCGAATATGCAGCTCCTTGTGACCGGCACGAAAGAGGGGGAAGGAAAGGATGCGAAAACGCTGGCGGAAGAGGCGAAGAGCATCCTCGCTGATAATCCCAATCTGAAAAATGTGAGATCCCAGCAGAAGGAGATCACCTTAGGGGATGTGAAGGCACAGCAGCTTTCCTTCTCTTTCACCGAGACCGCCCGCGGCAAGAATGTAGAGCTCTCTGTAGAAGAATATATTTTCCTCCGGAAGGGCGTCGTCTGGCGCGTCATTTACCAGTATCGCAGTCAGGACGAGGTGGGCAAAGCTCTCACACAAAAAGTCGCCGGACAGATCGCGATGGGGAGTACGTTCTAGGGAGACTAAGAGACTTTAGACTGAGAGACTGGAAGATGTCAGAAATCATACGATAGACTTAGGAGACCATAAGTCTGATGTCTCCAGTCTATAGTCTCGAAGGGATTAGTAGCTAGGGATTAGGGGTGACTGGGATTCTCAGGAATCGTCATCCCGAGCGTAGCCGAGGGATCTCTACTGTACTGCAGGAATCAGCGTGTATGCGCCGGGGGAAAACGATGTCTTGGTGCTGCCTCATATCAGGCAATGAGCGTATTGCAATAGAGATTTCTCGGCAACGCTTTCAATGACGACGGTGCGAAGCGCCATCAAAACTCCGCGGCGCTTCTGATTTTTATGCGCCGCACCACTCCCATTGAACCTGTTGAACCTGTAGAACCTCTTTTGCAAATAATCAAGGGGCTAACCCTGAACCTTTTTCTTTTTTAACAATGAGGAATCTATGCGATTTTCAAAAGGATTTTTTTCACTACTTTTATTTTTAGCCGCCGGTGCTTTGATCGGCGGCATCTTGGGACAGGTGCTCGGCAGTGCGAACCTTGTCGGCCTCATGCCTTTCCTGACGGAGACCTATGAGATCTTCCATATACAGAACATCGCCCTGAATCTGGGGATCATGCAGATTCATTTCGGCATCCGTTTTGCGCCGAATCTCATCAGCATCCTCGGCGTCCTTGTCGCGTGGTGGCTGTATGAGAAGTTTTGAGACCGGAAGATGAGAAGATGTCTCTGCGGTCTCTGTTTCTCGATATCGGTCAATGACATTTGAAACACCGGATTTTCAGTAAAGTGAGGATACGATGATGCTCATCCGTGAAATGCGAAGCGAAGACAAGCCAAGAGAGCGTTTTCAGGAATCCCCGAAGATGGCCAGCATGACGGATCTTGTTGCGATCCTTTTGCGAACGGGGCGGCAGGGGTATTCCGTCATGCAGCTGGCGCAGGATGTCGTCGACCAGCTCGAACAGACGGTGGGCATCAATGGCTATGAGGATCTTCACTGGCGGGATCTCACGGATATCAAAGGCATCGGCCCCGATAAGGCAGTCACCATCTGTGCAGCGATCGAGCTCGGGCGGCGTCTGACCTATATATATGATAAAAGAAAACTGGAGAATTTCAGTACGCCGGAGAATGTCTCTGCCTTTTTCATGGAGCGTCTCCGCCACGAGACGCAGGAGCATTTCCTCATCGCATTTGTCAATGTGAAGAACCGACTTCTGGGCTACAAAGAGGTCTCCATCGGCGGGCTGAATGAGACGCCCGTCGACATCAAGGAAGCGATGAAGTGGGCGATCCGTTACAAAGCCTACGGTCTCATTCTCCTGCACAATCACCCTTCCGGCTATCCAGAGCCGTCGAAGGAGGACATCGAGATGACGAAGACCTTCGCCAAGGCCGCAAAGCTCCTTGATATGGTGGTGCTGGATCATGTCATCATAGGAGATGGCATCTATGTCAGTCTGCATGAGAGAGGGGTTATTTGAGACTAGAAGATTAGGAGACGTCAGACATTAGACTTCAGATATCAGATTCAGATTTCATCAAGTAGGCGTCTCATGGTCGCTCTCAACGGGAAGGAAGAGAAGATACTTTGGCCTAGGGAAACGCTGATTAAATCGCAGAGTCAGATTTGACATGCATTTTTATGCAACGCTTCGTCATAACCCTCCTTAAATAGCTCGCTATTCTCGTCGGATTATTCCTCGCTTTGCATGAAAATGCAAGAGTCAAATCGAACAACGATTTAATCAGTGTTTCCCTAGTCACCAGTCACTAGTCACCTCTAATCCCTAGTCTCCTTCGTTCCCAGATATGCTATAATATATGAGATATAAAAATTTTAGTAAAGGACAGGTGTGAGCCATGGAAGAAATGGAAAAAGGAAAACGTTATTCCGCAGAAGACAAGGGTTATACCAGCAAGATCTATGAGATCCGCTGGATCCCCGTCACGGAAAGAGAAGAATATCAGGAAGGCCCGACCAGAGACGCGCTCCTGAAGCTCAAGGAAAAAATGGCGGAAAAGGATTTTGACAAATACATCGAAAACGGTGTCATCCGTGTGACCTATGATGAGGGCCGTCTGATGATCATCGTGAAGTCGGAGATCTACCGCACCATGCTGATGGGACCCTTCTACAATGCCATCTGTGAAGCCTTCGATGTGGGACATTTCCGCGTCGTCAGTCAGGTGAATGGGTACTGATCGGAGCGGGAAAGCGGCTCTGATCGAGAGGAGAAAGATAGGCGAGCCGGATGGCCCGCCTTTTTTCTTGCGAACTTTTCCACTATCCGCTATAATTTCCATAGTCTAATGAAAAACTCAGTCACCTATCCGAGGCTTCTTATGAGATTTCGATTTCTTCTTATCCTTTGTATCGCCCTTTTCACCAGCCTTCTTCCGGCAGAATGTCGCGGGGAGGCTCTTTTGCGTGCGGCGTTTCCTTACAGTCTGACGAAGGAGGCGGGCGTGGCGCATGCGGGCAGCACGCAGCTTCTCTATATTTCCGTGCAGAATTTCGGCAATGAAGAGGAAGCTGCCGAGATCACCGCGGCATTGCCGGAGGGATTCACGGCACTGGCTGGAGACGGCTGGGAGGTGGATGGGCAGGAGGTGCGTATCCACTGGACGCTTCCTGCGGACTATGGCGAGCAGTTCCTCGCGGTCCCGGTGAAATGCAGCGAAGAGGCGGGAGAGGGCGTCTACGAGATACCGGTCTCCCTTCGGACGAAAGAGGGCGTGAAAGAGGAGAAGATCTCCTTCTCGGCGGGACCGGCGGAAGAGGAGCAGGATCAGAAGGCAGCGCAGACATGGTATATCCAGTCGGTGCTGCTTCCGGTGAATGAGGACGGGGAGCGGGATGCGAGACAGGAAAAAGATACGCTCGTCACACCGGATGTGACACTGGAGAATATGAAGAACCGATTGACGGGCGGGCGCGGTGTGAACTGGGATGCGCTCACGGCAAAGCCGAATACGTACCTCCTTCTGGATATGAGAAATCCGAAGAAAGATGTACGGACGATCCATCTGAGCGCTGAGCTCGTAGACAAGGAGACGGGGGAGGTGCGCCCCGGGCTCATCGCAGCAGCCGGTGAGGGAGAGTCTCTCGACCGGACGAAAATGCGAAGTGAGGCCGTGCTCTCTCTGAACGGCCATAAAATGCAGACCGCTGTGGTGCCGCTGTATGTGGACCCTTTCTCGATCGCAGAGGGAGGCTATGCGCTGCGCCTCACGCTGTTTGACGGAGAGACGGAGCGTGTGACGGAGCTGCCGCTCACCGTCGTGAAGAAGCGGAGCGTGGGATTTGCGACGCTCGGCTTTGCCCTCCTTTCTCTTCTCGCGCTGGCAGCGTCCATCGGCGGACTGAAGCGCTGCATCCTCTCCATCGGAGCGAAGGGGGATATCACGGTATCGCTCTTTGCGGCGATGGCTTTCGGCGGGGTCGTCGTGCCGGTGACACTTCTGGGAGATTTCCTGCATGTCCTCTTAGGGCCTTTCTCCGGACTGGTGACGGGCCTTCTCTCAGGGGTCGTGCAGTACCTGCTTTTGGTCTCGCTGCTGGTTCTTTTCCGCAGGCCGGGGGTCTGTGCGCTCTTTTTCCTCATGCGCTGGATGCTCTCGGCGGTACTTTTTGGCCGTGTGACGCCGGTGGGGATCCTGATCTGTGCGGTGTCCGTCGTGATTTTGGAAACGATGCTTTACCTCGCAGGTTTCTATCGAAAGAAGGAGCTGACGCCGCTCTACGCGATGGGGATCTCCTTCCTGATCGGGCTTTGTGATGCGGGGATCACTTTTGTGAATATGGAACAGCTGATGTTCTTTTATCGGTTATATTATGCAGACTGGTTCATCGGGCTTTACATGCTGATGAATGGTCTCTTGTACAGTACACTCGGCAGCTGGATGGGGTATCGCATCGGCAGCCGTTTGAAGCAGGTGATGGGGACATGATACTGGAGATCAGGGATCTTTCGTGCCGCTACGTATCGCGCAGGAAGGATACTCTTTCGCATGTGGATCTATCACTGGCCGAAGGTGAGATGGTCCTCATCGCGGGGCGCTCCGGCTGCGGGAAATCGACGCTCATCAAGAGTATCACGGGGCTTTTGGAACCGGGGGAAGCACGGCTCACGGGGACGATCTCTCTCGATGGACGGGACGTGACAGAGATGAGCGCGGAAGATATCGGGCTTCTGGCAGGCACGGTATATCAGACGCCGGATGACCAGCTCTTTGCGATGACGGTAGCTGACGAGGTCGGATTTGCTCTCGAAAACCGCGGAGAGGATCCGTCTGTCATCCGGGAAGAGGTTCGGCGTGCGCTTGAAAAGACGGGGCTTTCCGGTATGGAGGCGCGGAGTATCCATGCGCTATCGGGTGGGCAGAGGCAGCGTCTGGCGCTGGCCTCGATCCTTGTGACGCATCCGAAGCTTCTTATCTTGGATGAACCGGTGAGTCAGATGAATCCGAAGGGCGTCAAGGATTTCTTGGAGCTTCTGGTTTCCCTGAATCGGGAAGACCATATGACGATCCTCGTAGTGGAGCACCGTGTGAATGAGCTGGCGCGGTATTTTCCCCGCCTCTGCTGCATGTATGAAGGACGATTCATCTATGACGGAGCGACAGAGGGGGCATGGACAGCGCTCGGAGATACGGAGGCCTATGGACTCCGCGAGCCGCAGGCGGTGAAGCTCGGACGCCTCCTGCACCTTCCTTATCTTTCGGGGCATGTGAAAGAGACGGCGGAGGAGATCCGGAAGAGCGGTATCTCCTTTGCGCCGCATATCTTGCGAGAGAAAAAAGAAAGCCATGCACCCGTTGTACTCGAGGGAAGAGATCTCCACTATCGCTATCAGGGCGCGGAGAAGGATACGCTTCACGGACTCTCTTTTGCGATCCGCAAGGGGACGATCAATGCGCTCATGGGCTTCAATGGGGCAGGGAAATCCACGCTGATGAACCTTTTATCCGGACTGGATACGCCGACATCGGGAGAGATCCTGCTTCTTGGGAAGCCGGCTGAAAAGCAGCGCCATCACATCGGCTATATGCGGCAGGAGGCAGATCTCATGCTGCTTACGGACTCTGTCATCGATGAGCTGACGTGGAATAACAAAACCATCACGGAAGAGGAGCTGGATCGCCTCCTTCGCCGTCTGCATGTACGGCATTACTGTCATGATTTTCCACTGGCACTGTCCAAGGGGCAGCGTCTTCGTGTTGTCTTCGGTGCGATGCTCGCAAGGAAGGATAATGACCTCTTGCTCCTCGACGAACCGACGACGGGGCAGGACCAGAAGAGCCTGTCGGATATCAAAGCACTGCTTCTCTATGCGGCCTCCGAAGGACGGACGATCTTCTTCTGCACCCATGATATCGAGCTGGCAGGCGAGCTGGCGGATCAGGTGTTCCTTTTGAAAGAAGGAAGTTTCCTCGCAAGCGGCACACCGCATGCAATCTTCAGTGATAAAAAGCTGATGGAGGAAGGCGGCCTGGCGTTCCCGCCCATGCTGACATTGTCGGAAATGCTGGGCATCGAGCCGTGTATTTCTGTGAAAGAGGTGATGGATCATGTCCTATAGACAGCTTTGGGAAGGCGGGGATGGACATTCTTTCCTGATGCGTCTCGATGGACGGACGAAGCTCTCCTTCCTCTTTTGCTATGCGCTGATGATGATCATCGTGGACAATGCCAGAACGCTTTTTTTCCTCTTCACGCTGACTCTCGTTTTTCATTTTCTGGGAAAGACGCCCTTCTATAAGTGGCGGGTGCTCGCGATCTTCATCCTATTGGGCCTTTGGGGATCGATCGCCAGTCAGGCGCTCTTCTTTTCGCAGAATCCACGGACGCCCCTTGTGACTTTGATCTCTCCCGGCTTTCCTGTCCTGGGGGCGCTGACGAATGGTCTCTATATCTATCGGGAAGGCATCATCTACGGCGCCATCCAGGGGATGCGTACGGTATCGATGATCACGCTGGGGCTGCTCGTCTGCTGGACGAGCGATCCGCGCCAGCTGCTGAAGGGTCTCACTTCGTGGAATCTATCTCCGCAGGCCGCCTTCATGCTGGTGACGGCGATCCGCTTCTTCCCTGTACTTGCTGCGGAAGCAGGCGAAGTCATGGTCGCATTGCAGCTTCGAAGCGGCAGCGAAAAGGGGCGGCATCAGGTGCTGATGCACATCCCGCACATGGTGAAGCCCCTCTTGGCCCGCTGCCTTCGCCGTTCCGCGACGCTGGCCCTTTCCGTCACGAGCCGCGGCCTTTTCCTTGCCAAGGGAAGGCGGGCAGACATCTGGCGGCCGTCTGAAAAATGGGTCTCTTTGCTATTCCTTCTTTTCACGGTGGGCTGCGGCAGTGCCAAGATCCTCTATGCGCTTTCCAAAGAGGGCTTCTACTACGGCGCGCTCCGCATGGTGTATGACTGCGCGAAGATGTATTTATAATGGTTTCAGGGTTCAGGTTGGCGGGTTCGGGGGAGACTTTGTGACTGATAGACTTGGAGATATCAGATATTAGACATCAGACATTTGACGTTTGAAGCAGATATGCTCCGCGGCGCTTCTGATTTTTATGCGCGGCGCTTCCCCCTTTGAACCTCTTGAACCCTTAGAACCCGCTCCTCCCTCTTTCGCAAACAATCAAGGGATGAGAGGCTAACCCTGAACTCTATTCTGGTGACCAAACATGAAACGATGCAAAACAATTCTCATTTTTTTTCTCCTTGCACTGACCTGGAGCGCTCTTTTCTGGCTGACCGGGAAAAAGACACCCTGGCAGATCTTTGCGGGCAAAGAGTCAGACGCAGCCTATGTGATCTCCTTGGGCGACATGGCAGGGCGGAACTATGACCGCATGGGCTTTGACAGCGGCAAGGTGCTCTACGTGAAGTCGGACGGCGGCTGGCTCGTCGGTACAGCGAATGGCGAGCTCATCCATTTCGATGAGAAGGGAGAGGAGCGCTGGAGCCACTCTGTCGGCACGGGCCTCATCCGTGGCATCGCAGTGAGCCGGGATGAGAAGGTCGTCTATGCGGGGGAGAAAAGTCCGGAAGGAACGATGTATGCCATGGATGTGAAAAATGGCGATGTGCTGTGGACCTTCCGGGGAGACTCTCTCATAGGGTATGAGGCGGACATACAGTCCGAGCCGACGGCTATCGATATATCGACGGATGCTGCTGGACATGTATATGCGGTTTTCTATCGATTCACGCTCGATGAGAAGGGGCAGCGGACATATCTTTCCCGCATCATTTCCTTCGATGAGACCGGGAAAGAGCGCTGGCGCTATCCTGCAAAAGAGAATATGGATGCATGGGTGAATTGCGGTGCTGTTTCAGAAAGCAGCGGCCGCTTCGCCTTTGCGACAGCGAATTACGACAAGGCAAAGACCGATGGTCTTACCTATAATGAAAATCTGTATGTCCTTGACAGCCATACAGGGACACTGCTCCATGCCGAAAAGATCCCGCCGGTCGAGACCTTCGGCACCACGACGATCCGGAACGGTCTTTCTTACTCGGAGGATGGGAAGTACCTCGCGGTGATGGCGAGTGATGGACGAGGATTCCTTCGTGACGAGGACGGGCGTCCCATCTGGGAGCGCAGCATTTCCAGAGTCATGGAGATCGGCGGCAGCTATTACTTTGCGGCAGGTCGTGATGCGCTCTTTTCCGGAGACAAAGTCCTCTTCGGTACCATCAATACATTCAATCGGGAAAATTGGCAGCTGCCGGCGCCCGTCATCCATCCATCAGGAAACAGTCTCTATGGCTTTGACAGGGACGGGAAGTATCTCTTCCGCTATACCGCACCTGCGGAGATCGAAGCCATCGGGGTCGCCGGTGATGTAGCTGCGCTGGCGATCGGCAGAAATGTAAGAAATCATGACTACAAAGCCCATGGAGCAGCAGTCATCAGTCTTTCTGACGGGACTCTCCTTAATGAGTACCATACGAAGGGACCGCTCCAGACGCTTGCGATCTCCTCCGATGGCCGCTACGTGGCCGGCATCGAAGTCCCCGCTGTCACGGCTGAAGGAGATCTTCTCGGAGCCTATCGGCTGCATATCTGGGATCGGGAAAAGTGAACGGGAAATATGGCGATGTCAGCGGTGAGAGGGCAGAGTTTTCACTGAACATGAGTGGTGAGGCCGCGGGGGTCTCCTCTCGCCTTGAAGCCACATTCCCTTTGCGTTATAATAAAGAACAAATTGTTTTTTATTGAAGACCAAGAGGATACTATGATACGAAGATTTATGAAATATTATCGTCCCTACATGCACATTTTGATCTGGGTAATCGTAGGGACGTTTGCCATGGCCGGACTGGATCTGATCTTTCCGGTCGTGGTCCGTGAGCTCATCCATGACGTACTGCCGGCGGGGGATATGCATCGGCTGTTTATCGGCGCAGGGATCCTTCTTGTCCTGTACATCCTGAATTTTGCGATCCAGTATGCGGTGCAGTACTATGGGCATGTCATGAGTGCGTCCATCGAACACGACATGCGACGGGATCTGTTTGCTCATATCGAGAAGCTCTCCTTTCATTACTTCGATAATGAGAAAACGGGACAGCTGCTCTCCCGTATCACAAGCGATGTGACAGAGATCAGTGAGCTTTCCTTCCGCGGACCGAATGATGTTCTCCTCTGCGGCGTCATCATGGCGGGGACGCTGGTCGTGATGTTCGTTATGAACTGGCAGCTTGCCCTCCTCATCGGTGCGCTGCTTATTGCGAAGAGCATTCACACCGTGAAGGTGAATAAACAGATGAAGTCCGCCTTTCGGCAGAACCGGAAGAAGGCAGGGGAAGTCTCTGCCCGCGCAGAAGAAAGCCTTTCCGGCATCCGCCTTGTGAAGGCTTTTGCCCAGGAGGCCTTCGAGCTGGACCGTTTCGAAGAGAAGAGCCGCGAGCTTCGGGATACCCGTTTCGCTTCGAATAAGCTCATCGCGTATTTCTCCGGCGGCATCAATTTTTTCACCAACTTCATCAATGTGGCGGTGATCCTGGCCGGCGGATGGATGATCAATGAGGGAACGCTTGCGCTTTCTGATTTCGTCGCATTCCTTCTCTATGTGAATATCTTCATGCGCCCGGTCTTCCGTCTGACGATCCTCGCTGAGGTGTACCAGCGCGGCATGGCCGGCTTCCACCGTTTCGAAGAGATCATGCACACCGAGCCGTCCATCGAAGATCCGGAAAAGCCTGTCATGCTCTCCCATGTGAAAGGGGATATTGACTTCAGGGATCTATCCTTCGGTTACGATCCGGGGCATCTCATCCTGCATGATCTCGCCTTTAAGATCCCTGCCGGAAAGACGGTGGCTTTCGTCGGCGAGACGGGGGCAGGGAAGAGTACGTTAGTCAGCCTGCTGCTTCGCTTCTATGAACCGACAAAAGGCGAAGTCCTGCTGGACGGGCATCCGCTTTCCGCGTTCCGTCAGCAGGATCTCCGAAGAAAGATCGGTATCGTGCAGCAGGATGTCTTCCTCTTCGGGGATACCATCGCAGAGAATATCGCGTATGGCCGTGAGAACGCGACCAAAGAGGAGATCGAAGAGGCTGCACGTCTGGCAGCGGCGGATGATTTCATCCGACAGCTTCCGAATGGCTATGAGACGAAGGTTGGCGAGCGCGGCGTGAAGCTTTCCGGCGGGCAGAAGCAGCGTATCGCCATCGCTCGCGTCTTCCTCAAGAATCCGCCTGTCGTCATTTTCGATGAAGCGACATCTGCCCTTGATACCCAGACGGAGAAGAAAGTACAGAAGACACTCGATGAGCTTGCGAAAAACCGCACGACGATCATCATTGCACACCGTCTCTCGACCGTCAGAAATGCGGATGTGATCTACGTCCTGGACCACGGACGCCTGATCGAGCGCGGCAGCCATGACGAACTGATGGCAAGGCACGGGAAATACTTTGCCCTGTATGAAGCGCAGAAAAAGAAAAAAGAAAATGAATAGTGAGTCATGTAAAATCCTCTTCCCCGTTTCGGGGGAGAGGATTTTAGTTTAGGGTTGGCGGGTTCAGATAAGAGACTAAGAGACTTTAGACATCAGACATCTAAAGTCTCTTAGTCTATCAGTCTCTTCCGTCTCTTAGTCGCTTAGTCTTTGAGCTGAAACCTGTACCTCTTTTTTTATTTATCTTCTTTACATGCCGCCTCTTCCATGTTACACTTTTCACAGTATAGAAGGAGCGCGGACGAATCCGATGGCTGCTCCAGCGGGAAGGCAGACTTTGTTTTCCTAGATTACTCGTAAATGAGGGATGTAAATGTCACTTTATGTAAAAAAATTCGGCGGAAGTTCTGTTGCGACACCGGAAAAAATGTTGAATATTGCAAACCGTGTGCTTCGCGATCGGAAGCCGGGGGATAAGATCGTGATCGTCGTATCGGCTATGGGCGATACCACCGATGATCTCCTGGCACTGGCTTCGAAGGTATCGGACATCAATCATGGACGTGAAATGGATATGCTGCTGGCTACCGGTGAGCAGATCTCCATTTCTCTTATGACGATGACTTTCAGAAAGCTCGGCGTTCCTGCTGTATCGCTCACAGGCCCGCAGGCAGGCATCATTGCCGGAGGGGCGTATGGCAAAGCGACCATCGATGATGTGAAGCCGGAGCGGGTATTCAAGGAGCTGGAAGAAGGCAAGATCGTCATCGTGGCAGGCTTCCAGGGTCTCATGAAAAATGGCGATGTGGCGACACTGGGCCGCGGTGGCAGCGATGCGACAGCGGTGGCACTCGCAGGTGCGATGCATGCAGATATGTGTGAGATATTCACCGATGTGGATGGCGTATACTCTGCAGATCCGCGTGTCGTGAAGAATGCACATAAGATGAAAGAAATTACCAATACGGAAATGCTGGAAATGGCACGTCTGGGCGCTGGCGTCATGCAGCCTCGCAGCGTCGAACTCGGGATCAAATATCACATCCCGATCCATGTCAGATCCACATTTACGAATGATGAAGGAACGATTATCCGGGAGGTATGTATGGAAGGTTTGAACGAAACGGTCAGAGGCGTGGCACAGGATGCTCATGCAGCTAGAATTGCGGTACTGGGACTCAGAAATGTGCCGGGCGTGGCATACAGCGTATTCTCCGCTCTCGCAGAAGACAATATCACGGTCGATATGATCGTGCAGAGCGTCAGAAATTCCAATGACGACAAGACGGATATCGTATTCACCATCGATGATACGGATATGGAAGATGCCAAGAGAGTCCTTGATAAGATGAGAGACGAAGGCAAAGTGGAAGAAGTCATTTATGATGACGACACGGCCAAAGTCTCTGTCGTAGGTGCCGGCATGCTCGGCAAACCGGGAGTCGCTGCCCGTATGTTCGGTGCACTTGGCAGAGCCGGTATCAATATCGATATCGTCAGCACCTCGGAGATCAGCATTTCCTGCCTCATCCTTAGAAAAGACCTGACCAAAGCTGTACAGGCGATTCACGATGAATTTTTCCCGCAGGACGAAAAATAATAAATAGATGCTTGTGGAAAAAGCACAGGAATTTCCTGCGCTTTTTCTTGTGAACGAAAGAAAAAAGAGGCAAAGGAAATACGGATCCACTCATTGGCAGCGCTCATCCCGGGATTTTTATATAGGATAAAGCACTGCGGAGTGCTTACACCATGGGGTGAAGCCGCTTGGGCAGCCTTTAGCACCTTTTTACGCAACAATTATCAGTAACCGATAAGGAGAGATCAAATGAAATGGAATGATGGAGACCTGGTGCACGGATTCCGTGTCAGCCGTATGTCCCATATTGAAGAAGTCAATGCCGATGCCTACCTGATGGAGCACGTGAAAAGCGGTGCCCGTCTTCTGTATCTGGACAGCGACGATGATAATAAAGTTTTTTATATTTGTTTCCGCACGACGCCGGATAATTCCAAGGGTACGCCGCATATCATGGAGCACTCGACGCTCTGCGGCTCTCGGAAATATCCGCTGAAGGAACCCTTCGTCGAGCTCGCGAAAGGCTCTCTCAATACCTTCCTCAATGCGATCACCTGGCCGGATAAGACCATGTACCCGATCGCCAGCCGCAATATGGTCGATTTCCATAACCTGATGGATGTATATCTCGATGCCGTCTTCTATCCGAATTGCCTCAAGGATCCGCAGATCCTGATGCAGGAAGGCTGGCACTATGAGCTGGAAAACAAAGAGGCGCCGCTGACGTACAATGGTGTCGTCTACAATGAAATGAAAGGTGCGCTCTCTTCGCTGGAAGCCATCATGGAAGACCGTGCGACAGAGCGTCTCTTCCCGGATACTACCTATGGCGTGGAGTCCGGCGGGGATCCGGAAGTCATCCCGATGCTCTCTTTCCGGGAATTTACTGAATTCCACCGCCGCTTCTATCATCCGTCGAACAGCTATATCTACCTTTATGGTGATATGGATATCGAAAAGACGCTGGCTTATATCGATGAAGAATACCTATCTCATTTTGACCGCCGCAATGTGGACTCGGCCGTCCGCACGCAGTCCGGCTTCAAGAAAAGGGTATCGGCGACTTGCCCGTATGGGATCGCAGAACAGGAAAGCGAAAAAGGGAAGGCCATCCATGCCCTTTACATCGCAGCAAGCGACCATATGTCTACGAAGGAATCGCTCGCTTTCCGCATCCTGAACTATGTCCTGATCGATATGGACGGCGCACCGCTGAAGAAAGCAGTCATGGATGCCGGCCTTGGAAGCGACCTGTCCGGCGGCTATTGTGACAGCTACAAGCAGCCTGTCTGGACCATCGAGGTGACAGGCTCGGAAGTGGAGAAGCAGGAGCAGTTTGCCCAGGTCATCGATGGGACGCTACGCACGCTCGCTCTTGACGGCATTGACAAGGATATGCTCGATGCCGCACTGAACCGTACAGAATTCACCTCGCGTGAAAACGATTATCAGGGACGTCCGAAAGGACTTTTCTACGGTGTCCGCGCGATGGATCTCTGGCTCTATGACCGTGACCCGATGGCGGCACTGCGCTATATCGATGACATCAAAGAGCTTCGCGAAGGGATCCAGAATGGCTATTTCGAAAGCCTTCTCCTGAAGTACGTCATCAAGAATCCGCATCAAGTCCTGATCACCATGAAGCCGGAAAAGGGACTGACGGAGAAGAATAATGCGGCAACGGCAGAAAAGCTCGCTGCGTACAAGCTGAGTCTCACCGACGAGCAGCTCGAAGACATCATGGCATCCACCAAAGCATTGAAGAAGCGTCAGGCATCCATGGAAACGGAGGAAGCCCTGAAGACCATTCCGCTCCTGTCCCGCGATGACCTGAAGCGGGAGATCGAGGAGGAAGTGCTTGAAGAAGAGACCATCTCCGGTATCCGCCACTTCCACTATGATATTCACACGACGGGGATCTCCTACGTCACGATGTATTTCGATCTCTATGACCTCACCGAGGAAGAGATCCCGTATGCCGTCCTCCTTGCCGGGATGCTTCGCAGCTTGGATACGGAAAAGCACAGCTACACAGAACTTGCTCGAATCTCCAATGCGTATACCGGAGGCATCAGCTTCCAGATCTCCTGCATCGGCGATATCAATGACGCATCGAAATATAAGCCATTCATGGTCGCAAGAGGCAAAGCACTCACCTCAAAGGCTCGTCAGCTCATGGACCTGCTGGGAGAAGTCATCAATCATACATCCTTCCGGGATACGAAACGGCTGAAGGAGCTTCTCTTGGAAGAAAAATCGGAATGGGATATGACCGCCTTCTCCCGTGGGCATAATCTCACCATGGGACGCCTCGCATCCTATTTCTCCAAGACGGCACAGTTCTCTGAGCAGGCCGGCATGACGTTCTACTATTTCCTGGCAGACCTTGTCAAGACGTATGACGGTCAGGCAGAGGAAGTCGCCGAGAAGCTCTCAGCTGTCGCGAAGAAGATCTTCACGAGAAGCCATATGTTCTTTGCCACCACAGGCGAGACGGAAGAAAAGCAGGCTGTCGATCGCTGCCTCGGCCTCATCTTGGAGGATATGCCGGAAGGGGAGAAGAAGGAAGCCCATCTCTTCGATTTCCCAGCCAAGGAGATCAATGAAGCCTTCCTGACCTCCGGCAAGGTTCAGTACGTGGCCAAAGGCGGCAACTTCCGTGACCATGGCTTTACCTATACCGGCGCGCTTCGTGTCATGGAAACCATCCTCCGCTATGAGTACCTCTGGAAGAAAGTCCGTGTCCTCGGCGGTGCGTATGGCGCTTTCACACAGTTCCTGCGCGATGGTACGTCCCTTCTCTGCTCATACCGTGACCCAAATCTGAAGGAAACGCTCGAGACGTACAAAGACCTTCCGGAATATCTGGAAACACTCGAATTGTCCGAACGTGAAATGACCAAGTACGTCATCGGTACCATGGCAGCGGATGAGATCCAGCTCACCCCGTCCATGAAGGGCGAGCGTGCGATGCTCCACTACCTGAATGGCAATACCAGAGAAGACCGTATGCGGATCCGCAGCGAGATCATCTCCTGCGAAGTGAAGGATATCCGTGCTCTTGCTCCGCTCGTCAAGAGCATCATCGATGATCCTTATATCTGCTGCATGGGCAGCGAGGAAAAGATCCAGCGGGATAAGGCACTTTTCAGGAAAGTCCTCTCTATGCCGGAGTAAGTCAGATCAGGGATGAGAAATGAAGGCGGCAGGAGATCTCTCTGAGAAGGCATTTGGCTGCTTCATCTGCGATGTACCTGCAAAGCCCGCTGCATCTGATCCCGGATCCCTTATCATTTTTACCACCAAGGAGGCTCAAATGCTTGAGCCTCCTTTTGTATCATTGAGAAAACGCTGATGTGATCTGACAATGATGGGATCTGTGTTTTCCTAAGGAGACGCTATGCAGACAGCCATTCGTACTCGCTTTGCGCCGAGCCCCACGGGATATATGCATCTTGGGAATATCTGGGTCGCTTTTTTGAACTGGCTCTGGACACGCCAGCATGGAGGGGCGATCGTGCTGCGTATCGAAGACATCGACCGGCAGCGAAGCCACGCGGAATACATAGAGGGGATCAAAGAAGACCTCGCATGGATGGACCTTTCCTACGACGAGGACCCCGACGGGAGCTATTCGTATGGGACGCCCGTCCAGAGTCTCCGATTTCCTCTCTATCAGGAAATCATGGATCGGTGGAAAGAAGGGGGGGAGGTCTATCCCTGCTTCTGCAGCCGTACCCGTCTCCACAGCATCGCCTCTGCGCCGCATGAAGGAGAGGGACTGCCGGTCTATGATGGACACTGCCGCCGTCTGAATGCGGAAGAAGTCGCGGACAGAGAAAAGGGGAAGGCGCCCTCCTGGCGCCTTCGTATGGAGGAAAGCCGCGTGTCCTTCAGAGATCTTTTTTGCGGAGAGGAGACATGCGTGCTCCGTCCCGGCCTCGATGACTTTGTCCTTCGGCGTGCCGATGGCATGGTCGCTTATCAGCTCGCCGTATCCGTCGATGATGCGGCGATGGGGATGACGCATGTTTTTCGGGGAAATGACCTCCTCTCCTCGACCTTTTATCAGCTTTATCTGCTGAAAAAATTGGGAGTCGCCCATGTTCCGACTTACGGACATCTGCCTCTTCTCGTTGATGCGGAGGGAGTCCGGCTCTCGAAGCGGCAGAAAGGTCTCACTCTTCGTGAAATGAAGGCAGAGGGCAAGAAGCCTTCTGATATCATCGGACTCCTTCTGTATTATGCAGGCGCGCTTCCAAAGCCGATGCCCGTATCCGCAGAGAAAGCGGCTCGGAATGTCGGCTTTGAGGAGCTGAAGCGCCTGTCTTTGCCGCATATTGTGGTGACGCAGGTCTAAAAAACGGCTATAATGAGGCCATAGAGGGGTGGCTTATAGGGCGTAGCGCTCCTTGCCCCTGAATGAAAGATTTGCGCGAATGAGGAATTAGGAATGAGGAATTAGGAATGAAGGTGGCGGCTTCGCCGCAAATATATATGGGACGATGCCCGAAAGTAGTATTCAAGCCACTAGTCACTAGTCACCAGTCGCTCGGGACCACTAATCCCTAGCCACGCATCCCTGCTTCCAAACTAACCCCATGAAATCTGATCAAATGGTATCTGTGTTTTCCTGAAGTAATCCGGTAAAGGAGCTGATTTCCATGATCCATATCACCTGTGAAGACAGAAGTTTTGATTTTTTTGACGGTGCGACACCGCAAAATTTATGGAATATGGTCCGCGGTACAAGGGGCAAGGAGGCGGCGGTGCTGGCAGAGATGGATGGCGAGCTTCTTGATTTCCAGACACCGTTTCCCTCCGGCGGAGATGTGCGATGGATTCCTCTTTCGGCGCCAAAAGCGCACCAGGCGTATGTGAGAAGCGCGATCATGCTTCTCGTATGTGCTGTGGAAGAGATCTATGGAGAAGGGGCAGATGTCCTCGTGAAGCATTCGCTGGGGAAATCGCTGTACTGTGAATTCGAAGACGGTCATGTACCGCTCAAGAAGGAACTGGATCGGCTGGCGGTACGGATGCGTGAGATCTCCGAAGAGGGACGCGATATCACAAAGCTCGTCGTCGGAAAGAAACGTGCGATGGCCTTCCTTCGCATCAAAGGGCGGGAAGAGGATGCAGAGCTTGCCGGGCAGCTCGCCGGGAATACGATCAATGTCGACCAGTGCGGGCGCGTGATCGACTATTTCTTCGGCCCGCTTCTGCCGGATATGAGCTTCGTGCGGCTTTTTGCGCTGAAGTCTTATGCGCCGGGATTTCTGCTCAGCCTTCCGGATGAGGATTTTCATCTGGCTCAGGATGAAGCAGAGGACCCGCTCTTTGCGAAGGTCTTCCTCGAAAGCCAGAACTGGTCCGAGTTGATCGGCTGTCAGAATCTGGCGCAGCTCAATGCTTCTATCGAGAATGGTAAAATTCTCGACTACATCTCCATTGCGGAAGCGCTGCATGAGAAGAAGCTGGCAGAGCTGGCAGATGCGATCTGTGAGGCGAAGCCCAGGATCCGTCTCGTCTGTACAGCCGGCCCGTCATCCTCCGGCAAGACCACCTTCATGAAGCGTCTCATCGTCCACCTGCAGGTGAATGGGGCGCATCCTGTCATGATCTCGCTGGATGACTATTTCCGCGATAGAAGCGAAATGCAGGGGGAAGATTGGGAAGATATCCATGCGCTTGATCTGGAACGTTTCGAAGGAGACATCACCGCACTTTTGGAAGGAAAGCCGGTGCGGCTTCCGACTTTCAATTTCATCACTGGGAAAAAGGAGTGGAACGCGCCGCCCGTGACGCTCGGGAAGGGGCAGCCGATCCTTGTGGAAGGGCTCCACGCACTGAATCCGCGCCTCACCTATTTTGTCCCCGGCTACCAGTGCATGCATATCTATCTTTCCGCACTGACACAGATCACCATTAACCACCATAACCGCATATCGACCTCGGATACGCGGCTTCTTCGCCGTATGGTGAGAGATATGCAGTTCCGAGGAAACCCTCCGGAAAAGACGATCTCCACCTGGCCAGGCGTCCGCAAAGGAGAGGAACGGAATATTTTCCACTTTCAGGGACGCGCCGATGTCGTGTTCAATTCCGCTCTTCTGTATGAAATTCCGGTTTTGAAACAGATCGTAAAGCCGTACTTAGAGGAAATATCCAAGGATAGCCCTGCCTATGGGGAAGCCCGGCGCCTTCTGGAATTCCTCGCGCCCTTCCGTGAGCTGGATGCATCGCTCGTGCCGGATCATTCACTGCTTCGCGAATTTGTCGGCTATCAAGGGCTGGGAAGGTCGTTCCTGAATCGGTAGGGCTTTCTCAGGGATCCCGAATGAAAGCTCTGCTTGCATGAGAACTGAGGGATGAGAAATAGCGGCGGCTGCGCCTGACATAAAGGACAGCCTGTGCCGAAAATCTGCTGTTTTTCCGCATGGTCAGCGTTCTCCTTATCGGGAAGGCAGATCATCAGGTCCCGTGGATCCGAATCACTTTCCCATTCTCCTACTAGCAATCTTTGGCAAGACAAGGTACAATAGAAACAGCTTTAAGAAAATTCTCATTTCTATTTGGAGGTCATGCATCATGGCAGAAGAAAAAAGAGTCAACCTGAAAGCCCAGAAATTCGAAGCCTACACCCAGGCAAACAAAATGGACTTTTTCGTCAAAAATGAAATGAAAGATGACGCAGATACCGTTGTATTCCAGTCGAACCTGAAGGTTGAAGGACAGACCATTCCGCTCGGCATCATCACAGACAATACCATCTACACCATCATCCGCGTCCAGATCGGAAGCCAGCTCCTGAAAGATGAAAATAAGCTCGCCCTCCTCGAATACCTGAACCAGCTGAATCGCAGCTACAAGGTCTTCAAGTATGTAGCAGCAGAAGACGGCAGCATTTTCCTCGATGCGTGCCTCCCGAGCACGAACGAGAGCTTTGACGCAGAAATCGTCCGTGTCATCCTCGATGTCATCGTCGATCATCTGAACAATGAATACAAAAACATCATGAAGCAGGCTTGGAAATAATGTCTCTTCCGCAATTAAAAACGGCTTTCCGAAAGGAAGGCCGTTTTTGATTGTGGAGGCTTCGCTCAAAGAAAAGATAACGATGCTGGAGGAGCTGTGCATCCCGAGTTACTTTTTCATAGCAAATTTTTTCTAAAAGCTATATAATAGAAGAAATCTATTTGCCGAAATGAAAATATAGATCTTCATTTCATGTCTAGGAGGAGATTTCATTGTTAGCATCCAAATTATATAGCCCGACCCTGAGAGAACTGCCTGCCGACGCTGTCGTCATGAGCCATAAGTACATGCTGAAAGCCGGCATGATGCGAAAGATCGCCAATGGTACCTATGCGTACCTGCCGCTGGCTTTCCGCGCCATCGAGAAAGTGAAGAAGATCATCCGTGAGGAGATCAATAAGACAGGCGCACAGGAGATCCTGATGCCGATCGTACAGCCGTCGGAAATCTGGCAGAAGACGGGACGCTGGGCCGTATATGGAGAGGAAATGTTCAAGCTGCAGGATCGTCACGGCAGAGACTACTGTCTGGCTCCGACGCATGAAGAACTGGTGACGACGCTCGTTTCCATGGATACCTCGTCCTACAAGCAGCTGCCGGTCTCTGTGTATCAGATCCAGAACAAGTACCGCGATGAGAAGCGTCCGCGTTTCGGCCTGATGAGAAGCCGCGAATTCATCATGAAGGATGGCTACACCTTCGATATGGATCAGGAAGGTCTCGATAAGCAGTACAAACTGATGTATGATGCATACTGGCGCATTTTCACCCGCTGCGGTCTGAAATTCCGTCCGGTCATCGCAGACTCCGGTGCGATCGGTGGCAATGCGTCTCATGAATTCGAAGTGTTGGCAGATTCCGGCGAAGCCGATATCGTATATTGCGAAGACTGTGATTTCGCAGCGAATATCGAAGCGGTCGATCCGAAGACGATTTCCTGCGATATCCGGAATGACAAGGAAAAAGAGATCGTAGAAACGCCGGGGCAGCACACGATCGAGATGGTTTGCAACTTCTTGCATGCGGATGTGAAGCAGTCCGTCAAGGCGGTCGTCTACAAGCTCGATGATACCGTCGTCCTTGCGATGGTGCGCGGCGATCATGAAGTCAATGAAGTGAAGCTCCAGAATATTTATGGTGCGATCAATGTGGATATGGCATCGGAAGAAGATCTGGAGCGCTGCGGTCTGACGGCTGGCTATATCAGCCCGATCGGACTTAAAAAGGTGAAGAATTTCGACATCATCTGTGATAAGACGGTCATGGAAATGCAGGATGCCTGCTGCGGGGCCAATGAAAAGGACAAACACTACATCCATGTGAATCCGGCCCGCGATTTCGGTGATGTGAAGGTGGACACCATCCGCCAGATCCAGGAAGGCGATGTCTGCCCGCACTGCGGCGGCAAGATCGTCATCACGAAGGGCATCGAAGTCGGCCAGGTCTTCAAGCTCGGGACCAAGTACAGCGAAGCGCTGGGGGCGACCTACCTCGATAACAATGGCAAGTCGCACCCGATGGTGATGGGTTGCTACGGCATCGGCGTCACCCGTACGGTGGCTGCCTCCATCGAGCAGAATCACGATGACGACGGTATCATCTGGCCGGTCGCGATCGCGCCTTATGAAGTGGTCATCGTCCCGGCGAATAATAAATCGGAAGAAGTCATGGCTGCGGCAAAGAAGCTCTATGATGCGATGGAAGAAAAAGCGGATGAAGTGGTCCTTGATGACCGCAATGAAAGAGCAGGCATCAAGTTTAAGGATGCTGACCTCATCGGCTATCCGGTCCGTGTGACCATCGGCAAGAAATGGCAGCAGTCCGGCAATGTGGAGATCCGTCTGCGTCGAAGCGGTGAGACCATCGAAGTGCCGTATGAAGAATGCAAAGCCAAGGTCATGGAGATCCTGGCAGAGCTTCATGAAAAGAACCAGTAAGAGGCTCAGATGGACGAAAAAGAACTGGAAGAGCTGCGCGCTTCGGTGCGCCGGATCGATAGTGAGCTGGCAGAGCTTTTTGAGAAGCGGCTGGAGCTGTCGAGAGGCATTGCCCTATATAAGCTGAAAGCGCACAAGCCGATCTATGATGCAGAAAGGGAAGCGAAGAATATAGAGGCATTGTCTTCTCTCATCGAAGATGTGAGCAGCCGCCCTGATTTCATCCGTTGGTACCAGCTCTTGATGGATATCAGCAAAAAACTGCAGTCGAAACTGATACAAGGGGAAACAAAATGATCGAAGAACTCAGAGGTACCGTCAGACGATGCATCTATGCAAGCGATGATGGCAGATTCTGCGTTTTTCAGATCGAAGATAAGGAAAGCCGCAAGCTGGCCTGCGCCACATACCATGGGAGAGGCCCATACGTCGGCGAACAGATACTTATGCGGGGGTGCTGGCAGAAGCATCCCCGTTTTGGAGTGCAGTTTTCCGCGCGGAGCATGGAGATGGTGAAGCCGGAGGAAACGGAGGATATCATTCATTTTCTGGCATCGGGGATGATCGATGGCATCCGTGAGACCATGGCGCGCCGCATCGTGGCACACTTTGGCAAAAAGACGATGGATGTCTTTGAAAACAACATCGATGCCCTTCTGGAAGTCCCCGGTATAGGGCCGAAGGGATTCGAGAAGATCAAAAAATCCTATGAGATGATTTCCGGGCTGAAGGAGATCATCATGTATCTCCAGTCACTGGCTATTCCCGAAAAATATGCGGCAGATATGCAGAAGCGTTACGGAGAGAATATCAAGTCCGTCTTTCAGCACGAACCCTATCGCATGCTGAAAGACATAGCCGGAATGACTTTTCTCGAGGTCGACCGCATCGCAATGGATCAGGGCATAGCGGTGAATGACAGCGAGCGCATCACGGCAGGCGTAACCTATATGCTGGGACTGGCGCTTTCTCAGGGGCACAGCTGTGTGCCGATCGATTCGCTGGCGAAAAATACCGTGCCGCTTCTCCATCTCTCTATCAAGATCATCAAGGAGGGCATCGAGTCTGCGATTCGGGAAGGCCTTCTGCCGTCTCTGACCTATGAAAAGACGGTGTATGTGTACCTGGATTTTCTCTATAAAGCGGAAACGCAGTCGGCTGATATCTTGAAAGGCATGCTCTGTCACCAGAAGTCACTCGGAGCGGCTGCACTGGCCATCGAGAAATTTGAGAGAGAAAATCATATCACGCTGGCAGAGGAGCAGAAGGAAGCCGTCGAAGAGGCGATGAAGAGCCGCGTCCTCGTCATCACCGGCGGGCCGGGCACAGGGAAAACGACACTCGTGCGGGCCATCATCACGGCAGCTGAACAGCACGATCTGAAAGTCCATCTCATGGCACCGACAGGCCGTGCGGCGAAGCGCCTTGCGGTCGCGAGCCATATGGATGCGGATACCATTCATAAGGCGCTCGAGGCGGAAAAACGTGAGGATGGCGGGACGGTCTTTTCGCGGGATGAAAGCGATCCTTTGGAAGAAGACCTCATCATCGTCGATGAAGCGTCCATGATGGATATTTCCCTTTTCTACCATTTGTTGTCTGCGCTGAAAGAAGATGCACGCCTCATTCTGGTCGGCGATGTCGACCAGCTCCCGCCGGTAGGACCGGGTACGCCCTTGAAATCTATCATCGCCTGGGAAAAGGTGCCTGTCACAAGGCTCAAGCATATTTTTCGTCAGAAAGAAGGGAGCGGCATCATCGAGAATGCGGCGCTCATCCGGGAAGGGAATATGTGTGTCCCGGACGAAGGCGGGGAATTCAAGATCCTTCCGGTCTGGTCGGAAGAGGAAGCCTTCGATACGGTCATAAGCCTTTGCCGCTCGCTGCACTATGGGGAGAGCAAGGAGAAAATGGCACTGCAGGTGCTTTCCCCCATGTATCGTGACCGGTGCGGGGTGGACAATCTGAATCATGCCATTCAGGAGCTGGTGCATCAGAAGCAGATCCCGCCGGGAAATCATTTCTTTGTCGGCGACAAGGTCATGCAGAAGCGGAATGACTATGATAAGGGTGTCTATAATGGTGATGTCGGCATTGTCTGGTCTGTGACAGACAAGCGCATCGCTGTCAGCTTCTATGACAGGGAAGTCGTCTATGAAAAAGAGGAAAGAAATGACCTGCAGCTCGCCTATGCGACGACGGTCCATAAGAGTCAGGGCAGCGAGTATGATACCGTCATCCTCGTCCTCCTTCCGACACAGCGCATGATGCTGAAGCGAAATCTTCTCTACACAGGAATCACCCGTGCGAAAAAGACCACGTATCTGATTACGACGGAAGAAGCATTGGCAAAAGCCGTCGATACCGTAGAGACCGGACGAAGATACAGCCTTTTCTTTCCGCTCCTGACGGGAGAAACGGAAGGATAATGCCTTGGTGGGAAATCCCCACCCCTGAATCCCTGGAAAGGACCCTGCCATGCGTCTTATCACTGATATCCTGGAGACACTCTACCCCACCTGCTGCCCGGGCTGCGGACGCGTGGTCGATCCGAACGTGCAGTGGTGCGAGGCGTGCCTCCGGAAGATCTGGAATCCGAGGCTCCTCAATTCCTCTTTCACCGACCACCTCTCGGGCTGCTATACCTGCTGCGACTATGCAGGTGCGATCCGGGACTGCATCATACAGATCAAGTATGGCGGGCGGCGCAGCAGGAAGCGCGTCTTTGCGCCGCTCCTTTCTCGCTTTCCCTGGTGGGACAGGATGGGGGAGTGCGGATTGGTGATCCCTATCCCGCTGTCTTTTCAGAAGAAGAAATGGCGCGGGTATAACCAGGTGGATCTGATGTTTGCCGCGTGGATGAAGGAAGCAGGCTATGATTACAGACCGGATGCACTCGTCCGCATCCGCAGTGCGCACACGCAGTCCCTCTTATCCCGAAAGGAGCGTTTTCAGAATATCAAAGGCGTTTTTCACATCGCGCGGTCTATGGATGTGAAAGGGGAAACGATCCTTGTCGTGGATGATATCTATACGACGGGGGCTACGATGGAGGCGGCCGCTCATGAGCTCATGCGAGCGGGAGCGAAAAAAGTCATGGGCATGACGATCGCGAGCGGAGCCGGCTAAGGAAGGGCTTCTCAGGTAAACCGGCTATGTATAAAAAAGGAGGCTGTATGGCTGAGATATCGGCTGATTTCCGTCCTGCCAGGATGGAGGAGATCTATGAGATCGCACGAAGACTCCATTGGAAGATCGTGCAGGAGGAAGAAAAACCGTTTTTCTATCACTTTGTATACATCGGCGAGGATCTTCCTCGGATGCAAGCGGGGAAAGACTGGTCTTTTCTGGTGCTGAACGAGAAGGGGACGGCGAGTCTCATGCTTGAGCGTATCCAGTGCACGGCAGCCATTTATGAGTGTGAGAGGGTGACGACACAGAGCGGTCTTACCGAGAATGCGTTCGTCATGCGAAGCTTTATGAATAAAGTCAAGATTCTTGATAAGACGCTGAGAAAAGAGCTTCACAGCTATGCGCCGGAGATCGTGCTCCGGAGGAAATGACCCTGTGGAGCGTTTTGCCCTCCGTGAGCCTCGTGTAATTGATGAAGGAGAATATGTATGCATTTTGCCAATCCGAAAGCGTTCGCCAGACCGCTTCGCAAACTGTTAAAATCCTATCTGCTGTCTGTGACGGCGGGGGATATCATGCTCGGAGAGGTGGCAGACCACCTCTGCGTGAATGATCTCGACCGCGGGCTCTCAGATAAAGAGCGGATCCGTGCGGCGGCCGATATCGGATTCACAGATACGGTGGATGACGCTATCGAGAACATCTGGGAGGATCCGGAAGGCCTCATCCCATACTCTGCGCTTTGTGATCTGTATGATCCGGAAGGCTTGTGGAAGGCGCTGATGAAGGAGATCGAGGAGCACACCCATTTCTATGACGCCTCTTTGGTGACGAAGAATCCCTACTACATCCATGTGCATGCACCGGAAGCGAAGTCGGGGGCGATCGAGCTGGGGACGACCGACTATCTTGGCGGGGAATTCTTCCAGACCTATCATCAGGGCTATTCGGCCAAGCGGCCTTTTGGCTATGCGGATATCGGTTTCTTTGATGAGCGCGTCGCTTTTCCTGTCATCAGAGAAAACGGCCATGTGTGGATGAGTGTCGTCATGAGTGAGATCGAGTCGATGGAAGAGCCGCTGACGCGCGCCCACGGAAAGGTCATCACCTATGGCCTTGGCCTGGGCTACTATGCCTTCATGGCGGCAGAAAAGAAAGAGGTGGAGTCTGTCACGGTGGTGGAAATGAATCCCCACGTGATCTCTCTCTTCAAGACATACCTTCTGCCGCAGTTTCCGCATAAGGAAAAGATCCATATCATCGAAGCGGATGCGATGGATTTCATCCGGCAGCAGAAGGATGGGGCCTATGCTGTCGCCTTTGCTGATTTCTGGGGAGGGGTCAGTGATGGGCTTTCCTTGTACCTAAGATTCATGCCGCTCACCGCGCGTTTTCAAAGGACACTGCATGAGTTCTGGATAGAAAGCTGCTTTTTGGAGTACCATTTCCGCCCTGTCATGCTGAAAGTACTGTTGGACATGGGGCTCTCCTATCCGCTGGTCTTGCCGGAAACGGGGCAATCGGAGCGGAGGATCCAGAAGGCGTTCTCTCGATTCCTGAAACAGTGGGACTATACGATCGAGACGGAAGAGGATCTCGCATACCTTCTGACGAATGACTGCCTCATCCGCCTCATGCATCAGTTTGCTATAGAATATACCAGAGACTAGTGGTCGTGGATCGGCTGTATGGTGACTTGCCGCCTTCGGGCATTGCCTGTTTGCGTATGCGGACGCGCGCATCGCTCCCCTTGGCTTTCCGTATCTATGGAAAGACTACCAAAGGGGCAAACCCTACATCCCGCATCCAATGACCTCATAGATTAGAATTTTCTAAAAACGAAAAAGTGTATACTACATTATTTCTATAAGTATGATACAATAACGATAACTGTGAAAGAGAAAGTATACTATTGTGGAGGCATACAATGAACAGACAACTTTCAATGGAATTTGTAAGAATCACAGAACAGGCTGCACTTCTGGCTGGTCGTTTGATGGGGACAGGCGATAAGGAAGGCGCTGATCAGGCTGCGGTAGACGGCATGCACCAGCAGTTTGCCAAGACACCGGTCTCCGGCACTGTCGTCATCGGCGAAGGCGAGATCGATGAAGCACCGATGCTGTATATCGGCGAAAAAGTTGGTCAGGGCGGAGAAGAGGTCGACATCGCTGTCGATCCGGTCGAAGGGACGAACCTGGTAGCGAAGGGTAAAGATGGCGCGATCGCAGTCCTTGCTATTGCACCGAAAGGCTGCCTGCTCCACGCACCGGATATGTATATGCAGAAGATTTGCGTCGGTCCGAGAGCGAAGGGATGCATCGATATCAATGCATCTGTCACTGAAAACCTGACCCGCGTGGCGAAAGCGATGGATCGTGAAATCTCTGATCTCACCATTGTTGTCCTTGATCGTGAAAGACATGAAGGCATCATCCGCGAAGCCAGAGAAGCCGGTGCACGCATCCGTCTCATCACCGATGGGGATGTCGTACCGTCCATCGACTGCGGCATTCAGGGCAGCGGTATTCATATGGTTCTCGGCTCCGGCGGTGCGCCGGAAGGTGTCCTTGCCGCTGTCGGTCTGAAATGTCTCGGCGGTGATATGCAGGCGAAGCTTCTTCCGCACACGGAAGAAGAAGTCCGCCGTCTGCATGCTATGGGCATCACCGATCCGAACAAGGTCCTGACCTTAGATGACCTTGTCAAAGGCGATGACTGCATCTTCTCGGAAACGGCGATCACCGACTGCGCGATGCTGAAAGGCGTCCGCTACTTTGGCGGCGGTGCCAGAACCAGCACGCTGGTCCTCCGCTACAAGACCGGTACGGTTCGTTTTGTAGATACCATTCACCGCTTCGGTGAACCGGATAAGAAACCGGCTGTCAGACTTTGGTAATACGGCTCTGTTTGAAAGGGGCTGTGAAGAAATGAATCCTCATTTCTTCACAGCCCCTTTTTACTTTGCTTTCATTTGGTTCAAGGTTCAGGGTTCAAGGTTCAGGGTTGAGGTGGCGGCTTCGCCGCCTTTTTTTAGAAGAAGGTATTCTCGTATCGCAGCCTTCCCCTCTAGGGGAAGGTGCCCCGCAGGGGCGGATAGGGCACTGGCGGTATGCAAACCATTGTTTGAAATCGTCAGTCGCGTTCATGCAAGTGTGCGGGAAACGCCTGCCCGCGGATGACAAAGATTTCTCGATTTCGCTTGAAATGACGATACGGGGAAGCGGCATTCTCCGTGCGTGATGGATGAAATGGGGGATAGTCCGTTCTCTCGTATAGTCATCTCGAGCGTAGTCGAGAGATCTCCACGCTGCAGCGGTATTCTGCATGCAGGCGGTTACGTAAAAATCGCTTGGGATCATTGGCTTCACGTTATCCTACGGTCATCGTTTTACCGGCGTGCAAGGAAGATTTCTCGCATTCGCTCGAAATGACGATACGGGGAAGTGGCATTCACCATGTGTGATGGGATAAAAGGAAATGGGGGGATAGCCCGTTCTCTCGTAGTTTCCTTATATGAAGCTCTGCGGCGCTTCTGATTTTTATGCGCCGCACCAACACTTCTCAATTCTCACTGGCGTGTAGAGCTTTCATTCACAATCAAAGGGCGATACGCTGTGCAGGCTGACCTTGAATCCCAATCAAAAAGCCCCTGCCAGAATGTCGGGGGCTTTTTGATGACTTACCTTAATGACTTATTAGTAGTTTTCTGCTTTGATGGCGAAGAAGCTCTGTGGATGGCCGCATACCGGACATTCTTCCGGCGCTTCTACGGATTCTACGGTGTAGCCGCAGTTAGCGCACATCCAAAGTTTCTTTTCGCCTTTCTTGAAGACCTGGCCGTTTTCGACATTGGCCAGCAGCAGCTTATAGCGTGCTTCATGCTGCTTTTCGATCTCGCCGACTTTGGAGAGCAGGAAAGCGATCTGCGGGAAGCCTTCTTTTTCTGCGGTAGCAGCGAATTCCGGATACATGGAAGTCCATTCACCGTTTTCACCGGCAGCAGCCATTTTCAGGTGTTCTGCGGTGGTCTTTTTGAGATCACCGACGAGCCAGAACCACAGTTTGGCATGGGCTTTTTCATTGGCGCCGGTTTCTCTGAAAATATCAGCGATCTGGCGGGAGATGGACGGATCCTTTTCCGCTTCTGCAGCAAACAGGTTGTATTTCACATGAGCCTGGGATTCTCCGGCGAAGGCAGCACGCAGGTTTTTTTCTGTCTGTGTGCCGGCGAGGCGTTTCATTTCCTCTAATACTTTTGCTTCTTCCATGGTAAAATTCCTCCTTTTACACTCGTAGGACTTGCAAACATAAAGAATCCACATTCTCCCCGGAATGTGGAAGGGGATGAGAAATTTCTCATCTATAGACAGTATAGATGATTATCGATATCCTGTCAAGGGGAGGGGGGAGCTCTTGGGGTGGCTCCGTCCACTGATTATGAATGAGAACTATGCGCGAATTAGAAATTAGAAATGAGAAATGAGAAATGAAGGTAGCGGCTCCGCTGCAAGTATATATGGGGCGATGCCCGAAAGTAGTATTCCACTCACGAGTCACCAGTCACTTGATACTCCGAATCCCTAGCTACTAATCCCTAATCCTGAGATTACCTTTTGCCTGAGATACAATTAGATTTGTATGAACCCATTCAAAAAACGCATGATTTCAGCTATAATCAAGATAAATGATTTTCGATAAGTTGAAGATTTTGTCAAGGATTTTACACAGGCTTTACATTCATAAGATATCATAAAGACATACGTATGTTTTTGGTAAAACGGAGGACGTTAGACGTTATGTTCAGTCTGGTGAATAAGCATGAAGAGTTTTTCGATTTCCTTGTGACGAATGCAGAGTATTTCCACAAAGGCACTCTGATGGCGAAAGAGGTATTGCAGGACCCGACGAAGCTGGAAAAATACTCGAAGGAAGTGAAGAATCTGGAGCATGCGGCAGATCGCGTGACACATGACATTGCAGCGAAGATGCGCCATGTCTTCATCACACCGATCGATAGGGAAGATTTTTTTATGCTGACTTCCACACTCGATGACTGTGTCGATGACATTCAGGATGTCGTGCTTTCCATGAAGCTGTATCATGCGGGCATTGGCTCGAAGCTGCCGGTGCGCATGTCGGATATCCTGGTCGAAATGGCTGAGGAGCTGATCGTCCTTTTCCGACTGTTGAAAGACATCGACAAGAATGAGATCGAGATCGGTCAGCGTACCCGCAAGCTGAATCAGCTCGAGAGCGAAGGGGATGCAATCTATCGCCAGTCTATTTCCGATCTCTTCGATGGCAGTCACGATGTCATGGAGATTATTCGCTGGAAGGAGATCATGGAAGCGATGGAGGACACCTGCGATCGGGCGGAGAAGGTAGCAAACCTGATCAAAGAGGTGGTCATGAAATATGCCTGATATGTACCTTGTGGGGCTTGTTATCATTCTGGCACTCTGCTTTGATTTTATCAATGGCTTCCACGATACGGCCAATGCTATCGCGACTTGTGTGGCGACGCGCGCACTCAGTCCCAAGATAGCGATCATGATGTCTGCTTTTTTGAACTTTGTCGGCGCCATGATCTCTACCGGGGTGGCGAAGACCATTGGCGGGGAGATCGTCACCTCTCCACATATGGTCGACTCTGTCGTCCTTATCGCGGCGCTTGCCTCTGCGATCTTCTGGAATCTATTCACCTGGCGTATCGGGATGCCGTCCTCGTCATCTCATGCACTGATCGGCGGCGTCATCGGTGCAGTCATCATCTCTTACGGCACAGGCGCGGTCCACCTTGCCGGGGTGTTGACGATTGTCATCGGTCTCGTCTGCTCTCCGATCGTTGCTCTTGGCATGGGCTATTTCATCATGACGCTCCTCTATGTTTTTTTCAGAAATGTAGGGAAGTCGCGTGTGAATTACATTTCCCGTCACATCCAGATGGCATCGGCAGCACTCATGGCGTTTTCTCATGGCTCGAATGATGCGCAGAAGTCGATGGGCATCATCACGCTGGCACTGTTGTCGGGCGGTTATATCGGCGCGCTCGAGGTGCCGTGGGAAGTCAAAGTGGCATGTGCGACGGCGATGTGTGCCGGTACCAGTGTCGGTGGCTGGCGTATCATCCGTACTGTCGGAAATAAGATCTTCCGCATGCAGCCGGTCAATGGTCTTGCGGCAGATCTGAACTCGTCCCTTATCATTTTCTCTGCGACCATGCTGCATCTCCCTGTATCGACCACGCATGTCGTCACCGGCTCCATCATGGGTGTGGGCTGGGCGAAGCGTTTTCGTGCGGTCCACTGGAGTGTCGCTTACCAGATGGTCTCGGCATGGGTCATGACGATCCCCTGTACGGCCGCTGTCGGCGCTTTGGTGTACCTGCTATTGCGGCATACATTTTAAGGAAACGCTGATTCAATCGCAGAGTCGAATTTCATATGGATTTTTATACATGGCTTCGTCATCATCTTCCTTAAATAGCTTGCTATTCGCGTCAGATGATTCTTCGCTCTGTATAAAAATCCAAGAATGAAATCTGACAACGATTTAATCAGTGTTTCCTTAAAGAAGCTGATACAGCTTAAGAAGCAATGTCCTTAAAAACACGGTATCCGAAAGGATGCCGTGTTTTTTTATTGGGTGAAGGTCTTTTGGAATGGATAAGTCAACCGGAAGACGACCGTTGACGATAGGCTGTATATACAGTAACCATGAAGTGTATATTTATATTTTATAGGAAGCCATATTCATAGATTGCGCATTCGTTTTAAGAGCGCAAGGGGAAGAAAAGTTAAAAATATGAATTGCAATCTATAGAAATAATGAAAACTTGCCATGAATAAATAATAAACATTTCAGATAATGGTGCTATAATTGAAATTGTTCCAAAAAACACGAATAAGGGGGAATCAGCATGAGAAGAGTCATCAATTATTCTAAAGCCATGACTGCTTTACATGATGAATTCGCAATTAAAAATGAAGCGTTTCATTTTAGAATGATACGATGGATCGATCTACGGTATCAAAAACGAATGGTTTGCGGGTCCGGTGGATAAGTCTGATATGACTATCAGTTCTGTCTATGACATCTATGTCGTTTCGGAAATCATAAGCATTCATTCAGAAGGTGAAGTCCCATGTCCAAGTTTACCAAGGGTATTTTCTATAGCATTCTTTTGACCGCTGGCTCGATTCCAGCTGTTTCCGCGGATGAAGTCTTTCATGAGGCGGTGAATCAGTCGCTTCCCTTTTGGAGCGTCATCCCATTCGTTGTCATGCTGCTCGCAGTGGCCTTTGTTCCATTGATCAATGGCTTGTGGTGGGCGAAGAACACGAAGTGGGTATCGCTCGGGTGCGCGCTCTTCTTCCTTATACCATTCTCGTATGCGTATGGTATTTCTGAAGGGATCTATCGTCTCTTGGAATCGATCCTGCTCGATTTCATTCCCTTCATTGTCCTTCTGTATGGTCTGTATGCGACGGCGGGCGGCATTATGATCCATGGCAAGCTTGCCGGGACGCCGATCATCAATTCGCTGATCCTTTTCGTGGGGACGGTCATGGCAAGCTGGATCGGCACGACGGGTGCGGCTATGCTTTTCATCCGTCCATTGATCCGTGTCAATGAATGGCGCAAGGAAAAGGCGCATGTCATGGTCTTCCTGATCTTCCTTGTGGCGAATATGGGCGGCTGCCTCACACCGCTTGGCGATCCGCCGCTTTTCATGGGCTTCCAGCGCGGTGTGCCTTTCACATGGACGTTTCATCTCTTCCCGATCCTGGTGCTGAATCTCATCCTTCTTTTCATTGCCTTCTATTTCATCGATCGCCATTACTTCAAGAAAGAGCTGGCTGCTGGGCGTCAGCCAAGCGATATGCAGCTGCATGATAATTCGCCGCTGGTCAAGATCTATGGCAAAAAGAATTTTTTCTACATCCTGCTCATCATCGTGGGTGTCATGGCGAATAACTTCCTGCCGGAAGCCTTTCCGTTCTTTGCCAATGGGGCAGGGATCCCGATCTTTGAGGAGATCGTTTTCCCGTATTCCACTTTGGTAGAAATCATTTTGATCCTTGTGGCTGCCCAGCTTTCTATCCATACCACGCCTGCGAATATTCATAAGGAAAACCAATTCTCCATGAATCCGATCAAAGGGGTTGCTGTTCTCTTCTCCGGCATCTTTGTCACCATGATCCCTGCACTGGTCCTTCTTGAGACGCATGGCTCTGCACTGGGCATCAATCAGCCATGGCAGATGTTCTGGATCACGGGGGCGCTTTCCTCCTTCCTGGACAATACACCGACATACCTTGTTTTCCTGCAGACGGCAGGGAGCCTCGGGGCAACGTCCGGGGTCATCACCTCTGTCGGCACCGTGACGCCTGTCATGCTGGAAGCGATCTCTGCGGGAGCTGTCTTCATGGGAGCGAATACGTACATCGGGAATGCTCCGAATTTCATGGTCAAGGCGATCGCGGAAGACAGCCATATCCATATGCCCGGGTTCTTCGCGTATATCGGATGGTCGCTCGAAATTCTCTTCCCTGTATTCATCCTTGATACGCTGCTATTCTACCTCTAGTGGTAGTGATCGGGGCTCAGTGATCGAGCGCCTCCTATAGACGCATCTTCATCAGCCGATCGCCCCTGGCGCAAGAGCTTATTGACTTTCCTTTCTTTCCTTATCTGTTCATTCTCGCCGCGGCTCGATCGAGCCGCGGTTTTTGCATGCTATCTATATTTTCACATATATATCATATATGATACTTCAGACATAACTTATAATCTATGGGATAACACGCGGTATACGTACGCGCTTTCAGAAAGCATAAATCCCAGACTATGATATAGCTTTGAAATGGAGACAAATAAATAATAATCATGTGCGCTAATGATTGGTATAATGAAAAGTATATTCCCCACTCATAATCTTGATGGAAGGTGAAAACTATGCGTCGATCCCTCAAAGCACTTCCGTACGCCATTTTGCTGACTGCGGGGTCTTCTCCCTTGGTATCTGCTCAAGAAGCGGTGCATCAGGCGGTGAATATGTCGCTGCCTCTTTGGAGTATCATTCCTTTTGTCGCATTGCTTCTTTCGGTAGCCCTCGTGCCTTTGGTGAATGGCCTGTGGTGGCGGAAGAATGAAAAATGGGTCGCTCTGTTCTGGAGTGTCGCATTTCTGCTCCCGTTCTCGTACATTTACGGCTGGCAGGAAGGCCTCGAGCGTTTTCTGGAAGCTGTACTGCTGGACTTCGTGCCCTTCATCATACTTTTATTTGGCCTTTTCGCGACAGCGGGGGGCATCATGGTGGACGGACGTCTGGCGGGAACACCGAAGACGAATGCGCTGATCCTTCTTGTCGGGACGCTTATGGCGAGCTGGATCGGTACGACAGGAGCTGCGATGCTGCTTATCCGTCCTTTGATTCGCATCAATGCATGGCGCCGGCATGTTTCGCACATCATGGTTTTCCTGATTTTCCTCGTGGCGAATATGGGCGGGTGTCTTACGCCGCTCGGTGATCCGCCGCTTTTCATGGGATTCCAGCGAGGCGTACCCTTTGCATGGACGTTCCAGCTGACGCCGATCCTTCTGGTGAATATGGTCATCCTTTTTGCCATTTTTTACCTGATGGATCGCCATTATTACAAAAAGGATCTGGCAGCAGGACGCATGCCGGAGGAGATCAAGGTGGCAGAAGGCGAGCCGCTGATCCACATTGATGGGAAACGCAATTTCTTCTACATCGGCATCATCATCATCGGCGTCATCGCCAATGGTTTCCTGCCGGAATATGTACCATTCTTCAAGGATGGGGCAGGGGTAGCAGTCTTTGATGACATCGTATTCCCATATGCGACGATCGTGGAGATCGCACTGATCCTTCTGGCTTCCTTCCTGTCTCTCCACACCACGCCATATCGTATCCACAAGGCGAATGCTTTTTCTATGGCACCGATGATCGATGTCGGTATTCTTTTCATCGGCATCTTCATCACCATGATCCCGGCGCTCGTGCTTCTCAAAGTCCATGGCACAGAGCTTGGCATCGATCAGCCGTGGCATATGTTCTGGGTGTGCGGACTCCTGTCCTCCTGTCTGGATAATACCCCGACCTACCTTGTTTTCCTGCAAACTGCGGCGAGCCTTGGCGCGACCGAAGGCATCGCGACCACCGTCGGCACGGTCACTCCGCTCATGCTGGAAGCGATCTCCGCAGGTGCCGTCTTCATGGGGGCTAATACGTATATCGGCAACGCACCGAATTTCATGATCAAGGCGATTGCGGAAGAGGATGGCATCAAGATGCCCGGCTTCTTCGCGTATATCGGCTGGGCGATACTGATCCTGTACCCGGTATTTATCATCGATACCCTGCTGTTCTATATGTAGGAAAAGGGGCGTAGTATGAATGTTGCGCCCTTTTTGCGTTTTTGAATTTGTTGAAACGGACAGTCCATATTCATGGTCGGGGATGGGGATTTCAGGATCAAAGACTGCGAATCTCTGTTTTTCTGTCTCACAGCTTGCCTCAGCCCTAGAACTTGAATTTTTCTATTGCGTTAACGCGCATATCTATGTTACAATAATTTTCGATTTGAATATCACTCATCCAGAGCAGCAGAGGGATTGGCCCAAGGAAGCTGCAGCAACCATTCCGATGGAACCGGTGCTAATTCCAACAGCGCAAGCTGGCAGATGAGAGACTGGACTCTCCCTGCGCGGAGAGCTTTTTTAGTTTTAGAGAAGCACCGATCCTGTGATTGGAGCGGTATTTCCAAGGCAAAATGATTTTCCATAGAATCCCATCGTTTTTTGAGGAGGAACACTATGTCCAGAAAAGTTTTATTCACTTCTGAATCTGTTACCGAAGGGCATCCTGATAAGATCTGTGACCAGATCTCGGATGCCATTCTTGATGCGATCTTTGCAGAGGACCCGAATGGCCGTGTCGCTTGTGAGACGACCGTCACCACGGGGCAGGTGCATGTCTTCGGTGAGATCACCACCACGGCGCACATTGCTTTCCCGAAAGTCATTCGCGATACCATTCGTGACATCGGCTACACCACATCGGCCTATGGCTTCGATGCTGACAGCGTAGGGATCAATATCGCACTCGATGAGCAGTCTCCGGATATCGCCATGGGCGTTGACAAGTCTCTGGAAGCCAAATCCAATGAAGCCGACCCGTATGATATCGGCGCAGGCGATCAGGGGATGATGTTCGGCTATGCATCGAACGAAACGCCGGAATATCTACCGATGCCGATCGCACTGGCACACCGTCTGGCACGCCGTCTGGCAGAAGTCAGAAAATCCGGTGAACTGTCCTACCTCCGTCCGGACGGCAAGACGCAGGTCACTGTCGAATATGAAGACGGCAAGCCGGTCCGTGTGGATACCATCGTCATTTCCACGCAGCATGACCCGGATGTCACCCAGGCGGAGATCCATGATGATATGGTGAAACATGTCATCGAACCGACCATCCCGGCCAAATTCCTGCAGGATACGAAGTACTTCATCAATCCGACCGGCCGTTTCGTCATCGGCGGCCCGCAGGGGGATGCCGGTCTTACCGGCCGTAAGATCATCGTCGATACCTATGGCGGCATGGCCCGTCATGGCGGCGGTGCATTCTCCGGCAAGGATCCGACGAAAGTCGACCGTTCTGCAGCATATGCAGCTCGCTATGTAGCGAAGAATATCGTCGCTGCCGGCATCGCTGACCGTTGCGAGATCCAGCTCGCCTATGCCATCGGCGTCGCACGTCCGGTCTCTATTTTCGTCGATACCTTCGGCACCGGCAAGATCTCAGATGAAGCCATCGTCGCACTCATCCGCAAACATTTCGAACTGCGTCCGGCCGGCATCATCGACATGCTCGATCTCCGCCGCCCGATCTACAAGCAGACTGCGGCCTATGGTCACTTCGGCCGCACCGATGTGGACCTCCCGTGGGAACATACCGATAAAGCGGAAGTGCTGAAGAAGGAAGCAGGAATCTGAGAATAACAGGTTTACAGGTGCTGCGAGTGAGTAGTGACTAGGGATTAGTGGCTGGGGATCAGGCTGATGATGCATCTACCCCCTTCCTCAGGAAGGGGGATGCCCGAAGGGCAGGAGACTGGCCGAGGGAAATGAGATTTGCGGTTTGAATACCGAAAGCGGGCATCGCCCCGTTTCGTCATCCTGAGCGGCGAGAAACGTCGTATGAGAGATAACGAATGCCAGAACAGCTGCGACCTGAGCCCTCGATCTCGGCGAAGCCGCCACCACCATTTCTAATTCCTCATTCAAGCAAAGCGTTCATCCCTGATCCAGAGGCCGCATGCCCCACGGGCTAACCCCAACCCCCTTTCCTTTATATGCTAAAATAGAGAAGACATATTCTCGTGTCTTCTCTTTTTTTGCGCCGAAAGGAGGGTGTTATGCTGATTTCCATCGCCGAGGTTTTGATCAATCGGCCGTCGAAGCACTTGAACCGCACCTTTTCTTACCGGATCCCGGATGCGCTTCTCGGAAAAGCGGATGTGGGCTATCGCTGCGTCGTACCTTTTGCGCGTCGCACGGAGGAGGGGATCATCCTCTCAGTGCGCCGCGAGGAGGAAGAGAAGATCTCCTATCGGCTGCTTCCCATCCGCTCTCTGGTCGATCCTTTCCCGTGGTTCACGGAGGAAATGCTCGCACTTGCGAGGAAGCTATCTTCCTATTATATGTGTATGCTGATCGAGGCGCTGCGCCTCTTCTTTATTGACAAAAAGGGGATCCTGACTGAGGCCGAGTATACGATCGACTGGGCGCGTGTGCCGATGGAGGCAGAGCTTCGCGGGCTCATCGATCCTTCGGTCGACAGTCTGTCGGAAAAAGATGCGAAAACCCTTCTTGGAAGTGATCTCGTGAAATGCGTCAAGGCGGCCTGGCTTGTCCGAAAGGAGCGGCTTTCCGCCGTGCATAAAGAGCCGCTGGAGAAATGGCTCGCGCCGAATGAGGCGCCCGATGAGGCACAGAAGCGGCGCAGTCCGAAACAGGCACTCCTGTGGCAGGCGCTCACGGAGAAAGGACCGATGTCCTTTCGGGAGGCGGCGGAGAAGGGCTTTTCTTCGAGCGTCGTGAAGGCCTTCTGCCTTTCCGGCTATGGAAAGGTCTTTTATAAAAGAAAGAAGACCTTTTCTCTGATCGATGAGCAGGAAAAACGGAAGTATCGCACGCTGACGGAAGAGCAGCAGCAGGCGCTTTCCGTGATCTCCAAAGCCGTCGATGCGGAAGCATTCAAAGGCATCCTCCTGAAGGGGGTGACAGGGAGCGGGAAGACAGAGGTATACCTGCGCGCCGCTGAGAGGGCGCTGGAACGGGGCGGATCTGCGCTCATCCTCGTGCCGGAGATCGCTCTGACGAGCCAGATGACATCCTACTTCGCCTCACTCTTAGGGGATAAGGTCGTCTTCATTCACAGCGGTCTTAGCAAGGGCGAGCGCTATAACAACCGCCAGCGCATCGCCAATGGCGAGAGTACGATCATCATCGGCTCGCGTTCGGCGATCTTCATGCCCTTTCGTCATCTGAAGCTCATCGTCGTCGATGAAGAGTATGATTCCTCCTACAAGCAGGGGGAGACGCCTCGCTATAATGGGCGTGATGCGGCCAAGATGATGGGGGAGATCTACCACTGCCCGATCGTCCTCGGTGCCGCGACGCCTTCGATCGCGACGTACCATGCGGCGAAGACGGGAAAGATCGAGCTTGTGGAAATGAAGCACCGCGTCTTTCAGACGAAGCTTCCCGCCATTCATATCTATGACCTCAAGGGCGATCCCACCGGGGAGGCGCTGTCGCATCCGATGGTGGAGATGCTCAGGGCGACCATCGCAAGGAAAGAGAAGTCCATCCTTCTTCTGAACCGCCGCGGCTTCTCGACGACGCTCATGTGCGCTGACTGCGGCTATGTCTTCAAATGCCCGAACTGCGATGTTTCTTTGGTCTATCACAAAGACACTGCACAGCTGAAATGCCACTACTGCGAGACAGTGCATCCGCTGCCCCATGAATGTCCGAAGTGCCACAGCCGGAAGATCCTCTACCTCGGGCGTGGTACGCAGCATGTCGAGGAGGACTTGCACGAGGCACTTGCCGAAGCACGCATCCAGCGCTTCGATGTAGACAGTACGCAGAAGAAGAACAGCGCGCGGACCATTCTGGAAAAATTCCGTCGCGGAGATATAGATATTCTTTTTGGCACGCAGATGGTGGCCAAGGGACATGATATCCCCGGCGTGCAGACGGTCGGTATCCTTTCGGCAGATGGGCCGCTCAATATGCCGAGCTACCTTGCCTCTGAGCAGACCTTCAACCTCATCACCCAGTGTGCGGGCCGTGCGGGCCGCGGCCGCGAGCAGGGGGAAGTCCTGCTCCAGACGTATAATCCGGATCACTATGTCATTCAGGCGGCGGCGAGGCAGGACTATGAAGGATTCTACCGGCAGGAGATCGAGTACCGACGCCTGCTGAATTACCCGCCCTTTTCCCGCATGATGAAGATCACCTGCTTCCATAAAGAAGAAAAGACGGCGGCGGAAAAAGCAAACCGCATCTATCACTGGCTTTTGCAGGTGAATCCCCAGCTCGCAGTGCCCACCACCTTCACGCCGCCCTTCGATGAGCCGATCAAGAGGGTGCGGAATATGTACTACATTTCCATCCTCATCAAAGGACGGACACTTTCTTCTTTGAAATCTGCCATGAGACAGTCTCCGATCTTTGAAGAAAATGATATAATTATCGATGTAGACCCGATGTAAAATGAGGAACCTTGAGTGACTAGGGATTAGTAGCTAGGGATTAGGTTTGCGATACGAGAAAACCGCTAGCTTCAAACCTCCTCGGCGCTTCCATAATTTTATGCGCCGCACCATTTCTCATTTCTCATTGCTAATTCAAGCGAGGCTTTCAAACGCAATCAAAGGGCGACCCGTCCCAGGGGCTAACCCTGAAGTTTGAAAGCAGGGATGAGTAGCTAGGGATTGGGGATTAGGAGTGGCTAGTGACTGGTGACTGAAATTCCATCTTCGGGCACCACCACTCCTCACTCCTATAACTTAGAGAGCAAAGCTTTCAAACGCAATCAAGGGACGGCACGCCCCACGGCTAACCCTGAACCCGACAGCCTAATTCCTAATCCCTAGCTACCAGTCACTAGCTACCAGCCACTATTTTATAAACGAAAGGAATGATCCCGTTTTGAGTGAAATTATTACTGCCGGAAACCCGATCCTGAAAGCGGTCGCAGCGCCTGTGACTTCTTTCGATAAGAAACTGAAATTTTTGATCCTTGATATGAAGAAAACGCTGTATGAAGCAAACGGAGTGGGACTTGCGGCGCCGCAGATCGCAGTCTCCAAGCGCATCTTTGTCGCAGATGACGGAGAAAGCGGATTCGAAGCCTACATCAATCCCGAATGGCAGCCGGACGGCGATGAGATGGCGACGGACTCGGAGGGTTGTCTCTCCGTGCCGGGCCTTTTCGGGGAAGTGACGCGCTATGCACGTGTCATCGTCCGCTATCAGGACATCCACGGTAAGAAGAAGGTGAAGAAAGCCTCCGGTCTTCTGGCACGCTGCATCCAGCATGAGACAGATCATCTGAACGGGATTCTTTTTATTGAAAAAGCCATTTCTTTGCACAAAGGACCAAAAGATGAAGAATAACTATCGCATCGTATTCATGGGCACGCCCGATTTCTGTCTGCCTGCTCTTTCTGCCATGGTGGAGCATGGCTATACGCCCGTCGCAGCCTACACACAGCCGGATAAGATCAATGGCCGCGGGAAGAAGATCAATTATTCTCCGGTGAAGACATTTGCGATGTCTCACGACATCCCGATCCACCAGCCGCTCTCCTTCAAAGACCCTTCGGAGGTGGAGACACTGAAAGCGCTGAAACCGGACCTCCTCGTCGTCATCGCGTATGGTCGCATCCTGCCGAAGGCGGTGCTGGATATCCCGATCTATGGCGCGATCAATGTCCATGCCTCACTTCTTCCGAAGTATCGCGGCGCTGCTCCGATCCAGCGCGTCATCATCGACGGAGAGAAGAAGACCGGCGTCACGATCATGCAGCTCGATCAGGGCATGGATACCGGCAATATCGTGGAGACCGTCCAGATGGAGATCCCTCTTCATATGACGGCAGGGGAGCTCTTCGAGGCGCTTGGAGAGATGGGAGCAAAGGCTCTGATCTCTGTCCTGGAGGATCTTCCGGAAAAGCTCGCACGCTCCACGCCGCAGGATCATGAAAAAGCCACCTATGCGGAAAAAGTCACGAAAGAGATGGGCCGCATTGACTGGACGAAGGATGCCAAAACACTTGATGCACTCATTCGCGGCATGTATCCGAATCCCGGGACGTATACCTTCTTCCGCGGCAAACGTATGAAGATCCATCGCGCTGAGGTCAGCGATGTGGAAAGTAAAGAAGCACCGGGCACCATCATTTCTGCGAAGGACAGCCTCACCATTGCCTGCGGAAGGGGAGCACTTACGATCTCCTCCCTGCAGCCGGAAAACCACAAGAGAATGGCTGCCGGTGACTTTGTGAATGGATATCAGGTGAAAGTCAATGACACATTCGACTGCTAAGCCCGTACCGTCCGCGCGCCGCCTCGCCTATCAGGCGCTCTACGACGTGCTTGAAAAAGACGCCTATAGCAATATCGTGCTCCAGCGCATCCTCGCAGAGTACCCGCTCAAGGCTGAGGAGGCGCACCTTCTGACAGAGCTCGTCTACGGCGTCCTTCGGAAATACAATCACCTGCTCTGGATCATCGGGAAGCTTTCGACGCAGAAGGTGAAAAAACTGCATCCTTCCGTGCGAATCCTTCTTTGTCTTTCCCTCTATCAGCTGCTCTTTTTGACGCGCATCCCCGAGTCGGCTGCGGTGAATGAGTCTGTCAAGATCGCCAAGAAGGTGACGCATCCGGGCAATGTCCGCTTCGTGAACGGCGTTCTTCGGAATTTCCTCCGTAAAAAAGACAGCTTTCGGATCCCTTCGAGAAAAGAGGATGCGCTCCTCCATGATGCGCTCACCTATAACCAGCCGCGCTGGCTCATCGAAGACTGGCAGAACGCCTGGGGCGTAGAAAAAGCGGATGCCGTATTCTCTGCGTTCAATGAGATCCCGTCGATGACCATCCGTGTGAATCCTTTGAAGCAGCCACTGGCTGACTTCGAAAAACTCCTCTCAGAAAAAGGGATCGAAGCTGCGCCCATCCCCTATCTGCCGGAAGGCTTCACGATCAAGAGTGGGGCGAATCATTTCTTTGGCACATTCCTGAAGGAAGGGCTCGCCTATGTGCAGTCGGCTTCTTCTATGGTGCCGGCGAAAGTCCTCTCTCCGAAAGCGGGGGAGACGGTCCTCGACATGTGCGCGGCACCTGGCAGCAAGACCACACAGATGGCAGAAATGATGGGGAATGAGGGCTTGATCGATGCATGGGATCTCTATCCGCACAAGATCGCCCTCATCAAAAAGAATGCGAAGAAGGAAGGCATCACCATCATCCACGCAGGAGCGCGTGATGCGACGAAGCCCATGCCCGCTGTTCATGAGAAATATGATAAGGTCCTTCTCGACGCGCCCTGCTCAGGGCTCGGCGTCCTGTCGCACAAGGTGGAAATCCGCTGGCGCAGGACAAGAGAGGATCTGCAGGAATTTCCGCCCCTGCAGAAGGCCCTCCTCGAAGAGGCGGCCAAGTACCTGAAAAAAGGCGGCACCCTCGTCTACAGCACCTGCACCCTGAATGAGGCGGAAAATGAAAACATCGTGAGCGAGTTTTTTAGAAATCATCCCGAATTTACGCCGATCGACTTCCGGCTCGAAGGGCTTGGCGCATCCGAAAAGGGTATGCTCACCATCTGGCCAGATCAAGCACAGAGCGATGGATTCTTCGTGGCGAAATTGAAGAAGCAGTCGGAGGACTAGGGCGGCATCGCCTGTATTTCTCATCCCTTATTGAATGAAAGGAGCCTCTATGGCCTGGAATATCTGGGGACACAGTCTCCCCGAAATGGAAACATGGATTACAAGCCATGGCTTCCCGAAATTTAGAGCCAAGCAGCTGCAGGACTACCTGTATCGCCGCTATATTTTTTCTTTTGACGATATGACCCAGCTGCCGGCGCCGATGCGGGAATGGCTGAAGAAGAATGCCGTACTCGAGAAGCCGGTGATCATGAGCCACATCACATCGAATGATGGCGATACGACCAAGCTCCTCGTGAAGCTCTCAGACGGTTCACTCGTCGAGACCGTCTGCATGCACCATGTCTACGGGAATTCCATCTGCGTCTCCACGCAGGTGGGCTGCGCGATGGGCTGCATTTTCTGCGCCTCTACCAGAAACGGACTGGAACGGAATCTCACCGCGGGCGAGATCCTCGCTCAGGTTTACGCCTTCCGAGAACTTTTCGATGCGCCGATCCACTCGATCGTCCTGATGGGAGCGGGCGAGCCGCTCACGAACTATGATGAAGTGCTCCGCTTCATCCGCCTTGTGAGCGATCCGGGGCTCTTGAATATCAGCCTCAGAAATATCACGCTCTCCACCTGCGGCATCGTGCTCATGATCGATCGCCTCGCCGCAGAAGGTCTCCCAATCACGCTTGCGATCTCCCTCCATGCGCCGAATGACACGATCCGCAACCGCATCCTGCCATCGAGCCGCCATTTCAAGATCGAAGATGTCGTCGCTGCTGCACACCGGTACTTCAAGAAGACGGGCCGCCGTGTGACCTTCGAGTACATCCTCATCAAGGATGTGAATGCGTCCCGCGAAAATGCGGAAGAGCTCTGCCGCCTTGTGGGGAAGATGAATTGCCATTTCAATCTCATCCCGATCAATGGCACCGAGCATATCAAGCTGTATCCGCCGAGCTGGAAGGATGTCAAGATCTTTCAGGAGATCCTGGAAAAACACGGCAAGAGCACGACCGTCCGCAGGCAGATGGGCGACGAGATCCAGGCTGCCTGCGGACAGCTGAAACGGAGATATCTGGAGAAGAAGTAGCTGGTGACTAGTAGCTAGGGATTAGGGAACTTAAGTGACTGAGGGACTAGGAGACATCAGGCTCTCTTGAAAGATACATAAAAGCGCCGAGAAATCAGTGGATTTCTCGGCGCTTTTTGGTTGAATCGGCGTTTCCTTACATATTCGGCTGACACTGGCGCGGGAGGAAAGCAAGGGAAAGTAGTCTCACATATATTTTATACCTGTACGTAGAAGGGTGCCCCTTTGGGGCACATCTATCCGGCGCCTTTGGCGCGACCCTTCTCCAAGGGTCTGCTCAACTGGAGGGACTTTCCTAATCCCTAATCCCTAGCCACCAACCTCTGGCCACCAGTCACCAGTCACCAGTCACTAGTCACTAGTCACTAGTCACTAGTCACTCACTCCCTGAACATTTTTGAAAGCGGGTTATTCGTAAAGACATCTGCTTCATTGATATAGCGGCGCACCATTTCCACGGACTTGTGACGGGTCTGTTTCATGATGAGACGCTCCTCGATACCGTGAAGCGCTGCATACGTGGCGAAGCCGTGGCGCAGGCTGTGTGCGCCATAGAGCGTGGGGTCAAGCCCGATCAATTCGGCATATTTTTTGACGAGTAGATTTACCGTATTTTCACTGAGATGCGTCGAAGCGACCTTGCCATTTTTCAGGATCTTCCTGAAGATCGGGCCGTCATGGATATCAGCGGCCTTCAGCCAGTCATAGAGCGCACGGATGCCGTCCATTTCTTCAGGCACATTCTTCAGATGGGGGATGCCGACCTGCTGTCCTTCGCCCCGCTGGTCCGTCTTCGAGCGTTTGATGTGAAGGACGATGCCCTGCGGAAATTTTTTGATATCTTCCATCGTGAGAGAGACGAGCTCGCTTCTGCGGAAAGCCCCCATGAAGCCGATGAGGAGGATCGCACGGTCGCGCAGGCCGTGAAGCGTTCGGAGATCCATGCGGGAGATCATTTCCTGAAGCTCTTCAAAATACACCGGCGTTTTCCCCTTTTGCAGCATGCCTTTCTGCCGCATGAGACCGATCAGTGCTTCTCGTACGATCCACGCTTTTGCGGGATTCTCCTTCGTGAGGCCGGCCGCATTGAAATTCTCTGACAGAGCGGAAATGCGGCGGCGGATGGTCGCCGTTTTCGCATAGTCCGCCAGATCATTGATATAGTTCACGATCGTTTCCGGCGTGGTCGGGAACGATTCTTTTTTGTTGTACGAGCACCAGTCGCAGAAGTCATTCCAGTCCGACTCATAGGCGTCGATGGTATGCTCCGACTTCGTTTCCGACAGTGCGAGAAGGCTCTTGTCGGAGAGTGCATCGTCATGGGTGCGTTTTGAGAAATCACGGATATAGAAATGGGAGGACATGGGGCGGCCTTTCTTAGCAAATGCGGAAATGAAGGCGGCGGCTACGTACGCCACGAATCGGGGGATGCCCGCTTGTGCCTTTCGATAGTTCATGTCTTTATTTTACCATAGCCTTGGGCATGTAGAAATGAGGGATTGGAAGCGATTGGAGACTAGAAGACTAAGAGACTGGGAGATGTTGGACTTTCCCGTATCTTCATTTCGAGCGAAGCGAGAAATCTTTGTCAATCGCGGCCTGAGACTCACGCTTTCCCCACATGTGCCGCGCACTTTTCCGCTTTCCTCATCTGTCTTTCATGCCGCCAGTGCCCTACCCGCCCCTACGGGGCACCTTCCCCTTGAGGGGAAGGTGGGCGATACGAGGGAAACTTGTCATCGCAAACCTTCGGGCATCGCCCCATATATATTCGCGGCGAAGCCGCCACCATAACCTTGAACCCTGAACACTGAACCCTATAATCATTAAAGTCTCATAAAACAAACCTCAAGTTTTATTTGACTTACCACCTCTAAAATGGTAATCTTAACTTAATGCAAAAATTATTTGCCATTATTATTTATATCAGGGGGTCTTTAGAAAAATGGATGTACTTCACTTGTTTCATGCCGGCGGTTTCATGATGTATCCGCTGCTTCTCTGCTCTATCATCGTTGTCACGATCTTCATCGAGCGTTTCCGCTTCTATCACGCGAATCGGTCGAATATCGAAAAACTCACGAAGGAGGTCCCGGAACTCCTGGCAGCCAATGATCAGGAAGGGCTGAAAGCGGCGCTCAAGGCCGATGGCGGCATTCCTGCCGGTGTCATTCTCTCCGGCGCCGAGCAGCTCTCTTCCAAAGCGAACCAGACTGCCATTCTGGAAGGCGCGGCTTCTCATGCCGCAGGCGTCTTGAAGTCGTACCTGAACTACCTTGATGTCATCGTCACACTGTCCCCGCTGATGGGGCTTCTTGGCACTGTCATCGGCATGATCGGCTCCTTCAATGTCCTTTCGGTCGAAGAAGGCCAGCCATTCGCCATCACCGGCGGCGTCGCAGAAGCACTTGTCTGCACCGCATCCGGCCTTTTCGTTGCTATCATCGCCCTTATCGCCTACACCTACCTTTCGCAGCAGGTATCTAACTTCGTTTCCCAGATGGAAAAATTGGGTTCCCTGTATTTGGCTATTGTAGAGGCGGATCAGAAATGAAACTTGAATCAATGAATGTAGAGAAGAAGCCGAAGATCATGATCATCCCGATGATCGATATCATCTTCTTCCTTCTGGTCTTCTTCATGATGTCCATGCTGACGATGGTGGTGCAGAAATCGATCAATCTGAACCTGCCGCAGACCGCCAGCGCGCAGATCGATCTACAGAAAACACTGCCGATCAGCGTGACATCCGACGGTACCATCTATGTCGAGCAGGAGAAGATCCCGAAGGACTCCTTCAAGAAACGCATGGAGATCGAAAAGAACAGAAATCCCGATATCTCTATCGTCCTGCGTGCGGATGAAAAATCGGAGCATGGTGACTTCGTTTTTGTCTTAGACCAGCTGAAATCCGTCGGGATCTCCAAGATCGGCATTGCCACTGCCTCCAAAGGGCAGTCAGACTAAAGGGGTGGTGTGATGCGTACTTTCAAGTACCGATGGTCCTCCGCTCTGGGGACCTCGCTTGCCTGTCACGTCGTCGCCTTGGGGCTCATCACGGGCTTCATGCTGCTCTTTCCGGCATCGCCTGTGAATAAAGGACCCATCGAAGTCGACCTCGTCACGATGAGCGGCGGCGGTGGCGGTGGCGGCGGTGGAAACGGGGGAGAAACACCGCAGGAAGAAAAACTCCCCGAGATCAAAGAAGCAAAAGCCACACCGACAGCTCCGCCTCCTGTCAAGACCGAACCGGATCCCGAAGCAGAAAACGATGTCCACGAAGTCGCTCCGGCGCCATCAGAGGATACCTCCTCTGCCGCAGACACCAATTCTAAGGACAGCACTTCAGAGGGGAGCACCTCTTCCGGCACCGGTAGTGGTACCGGCGGTGGGAACGGTACAGGGAATGGGCCCGGCGATGGCAGTGGGGAAGGCCCCGGCTCTGGCTCCGGTTCCGGCGGTGGGAATGGCTCCGGCTATGGCAGCGGAAATGGAGACGGCGCCGGTCCCGGAGATGGCGTCACCATGGGACCGCAGCTTTTGAGCAATCCGGCGCCTGCCTATCCGGAATCCTGCCGTAAAGCGAATATTTCCGGAACGACGGTCGTTGGTCTCACGATTTCGAGCGATGGCAGCGTCTCGAGCGCATGGGTCGTTTCCTCTTCCGGGAATGGCACCCTTGACAGCGCCGCTGTCAATGCCGTCTACGGCTGGCAGTTCGTCCCTGCCAAACAGAATGGCGTGGCGATCACCTGTAATTCACAGGTACCGGTCACATTCAATCTGAGATAATGAAAAAGCACATGTGCCGCAAGGCGCATGTGCTTTTTTGCTGTGATGGGTTCAGCGTTTCCCTTGGGAAATATGTGAGAAAGATGAATACCGATAACGGTTTCTCGGCTTCGCTCGAAATGACGATGGCGCTGAACGCAAACTCACTATAGATGTGAAGGGGGACTTGAATGCCACTTACGATATGAGAATACCGCCATCCCTCCAGCGGAGCAGGCCCTTGAAGAAGGGCCGCGCCAAAGGCGCAGGATAGAGTGCCCCATAGGCAGGGGCACAGTTCACCGTAGCGGTCAGCAGAGCACATGCGTTGACCGTTCTTCCGTCCATCTCATATTACTCGCTGGCCGTTCTGCCGTATTCTGCCTCTTCGAGGCAGTCTATCCCAGCCTTTAGCTGCCCCCTTCTCCAAGGGGGAACGCATTTTAGGCTATTCACCATTCTCCGCGGCGCTTCCCTACTTTTATGCGCCGCATCACTCCCTGCACGCTAATTCTGAACCCTGAAGTTTGAAAGCAGGGATGAGTAGCTAGGGATTAGTGGCTAGGGATTAGGAGTCTCAAGTGACTCGTGACTGGTGACTGGGAGACATCAGGTGCTCGTATCGTCATTTCGAGCGAAGCCCTCGATCTTCCTTGCAGACCGATAAACGAAGGATGTGTGAAAGCAGAAATATGTAGCACCAAGGCGTCGTTTACTTGCAGTGCCTATGTGATACTGACCGGAGTGCAAGAAAGATCGAGGGCAACGCTTTCGATGACGGCGGCGCTTCTAAATTTTATGCGCCGCACCACTACTCCTCACTCCTCACTCCTAACTGGCGAGTAGAGCTTTCACACGCAATAAAAGGGAAGCACTCCCCACGGGCTACCCTGAACCCTTGACCCCTTATCCCTTCTTCCCTTTTCCCAAATATGTTAGAATAAATGAAACGATAGCCCATTCTATTTCCATGGAGGAACCAATCATGAAAAAAGTCATTTTCGATATAGACGGCGTCCTTTTGAGCGAAGAACGCTACTTCGATGTATCTGCTCTGACCGTATGGGAGATACTCTACAGCCCTGCGTACATGGGACTTCCCGGCGAACGTGATGATTTTAATGCGGAGCGCATCACCGAAGGGCAGATCGCCGGCTGCCGCAGCGTGGTGTGGGGAAATGACGCCCTTCTATCCTGGCTGAAAGCGCGCGGCATCAATTCGAACTGGGATATGGTACACGCCGATCTCATCACCATCCTCTGGCTGATGGCGGAAACCTATAAAAAACGCTCCGGCGGAGAAAAAATGTCTTTTACCTTCCACCAGCCACAAGACTTGAAGCGCGCCGGACAGGAGCTCATGGGACTATCCATGCCGAAAGCAGAAGACGTACTCGATCGCTGGGAGAGTGCCGTCCCCGAAGGCCTTCAGGGCGAAGACGTCTTCCATGCGCTCAAGAGTGCCATGGCGGATACGATCGATGGCGACCTTTCCTGGACCGACCTTCGCTCTGATTTCTGGAAGATCCATACCAAAGCCTTTCAGGCCTGGTACCTCGGAGACGACACCTTCATTTCGCTCCTGCATCACATGCCCTACAGCGCAGGGAAACCCGGCTTCCTCTCCCGTGAAGTCCCGCTTGCGCCCGCCGCTCACATCCTTTCCCTCTTCCGCACGCTGAAAGAGCGCGGCTATGACATCGCCATCGCGACCGGCCGTGCCAGAGAGGAGATGGAGATTCCCTTCAAGCTGTTCCACTGGTACGGGGAATTCGATCCCTACACCATGGCAACTGCCTCCGATGCAGAAGAATCAGCCCGCATACTGGGCGGCCCCGTCCTCGACAAGCCGAATGCCTTCATCTTTTCCTGCGCCATCTTCGGAAGAGATCCGGACAACTACAAGGCCTACTCCGAAGAGACCATGCAGCCGGCCAAGGAGGATGAGATCTACGTCTGTGGCGACTCCTACTCCGACGTCATCGGCAGCCGCCGCGCCGGTGCGAAATGCATCGGCATCCTGACCGGCCTTGAAGGCAAGGACGCGATCCCGATGTTTGAAAAAGAAGGCGTCCCATATGTGGACCGCGTGACGGATATTTTAGAGAAATTGGAGCAGAAGTGACCGGCAGCAAGTGGCTGGTGACTCGTACATTTCGTTTGCCATTTCCCTTGCACTGTCATTTCGGGCGAAGCGAGAAATCTGTTTCGTCTGCAGAGAAAAGAGGAGTAGGGCAGCCATCCATGGAAAGCCTGACATCCCCTTCATGTGCTTGATGAAGGTGGTCTTCACAGTAAAAACCGCGGGAAGAAAGAACTTCGGAGTTCTTTCTTCCCGCGGTTTTTATAAAATCAGAGGATCTGTTTCCCGAATCGTAACAGGGATGAGGGGCTAGTGACTACTGACTTGAATACCGCTTTCAGGCATCGCCCTTTTTTATTTGCGGCGCAGCCGCCACCATCCCTAGTCCCCATCAACAAATTCCGGACAACAAAAAACATCCGGGGAACGCTTTCTGCCTTTACCCAAATGCAGGCGGGACACGGAATCGGCGCCGGTGTGGTCAAATGTACCAAAGTACGGACGTCCTGGCTGTCGTCGGTGCTCGGTCTCGCAGGGGGCAGGGAGGCGTGGAAAGCATAGATTTCCCGGATATTTTTTTGTTTGTCTTACATGTTCAGCCTTAGACAGGTGGGGGAAAAAGACTGACATTTCCTTGTCCTGTCCGATGAGCCAGAGCGCAAAGCAAGATCTTCCTTCCGTAAGACTGCTCTCTGTTGTATTTCTTAGCGCTAATGAATTCTGGAAATCAGAGAACAGCCGCGAAAAGGTGCACACACGATGCGCCCTTGGCTTCATGTCTGTATTGTATACCTTCTTTATGAAAATTGCAAGTCTACGTATTACGAGTCGCTCACAAGAGATGGTGGATCACTAAAATTTATCAAGTAACAAGCACATATATATAGAATCATCTGCTATTTACAAGTTCTTTTATTCACATGGCGGATTATGTCGTGATAAGGAGATATTGGCAGATCGGTCCGTGAGAGGGCGTTTCTCGTTTTTGCTGAGAAAATGAGATGATCGGGGAACCCATTGCGGATAGCCGTCCTTTTATGGGGAATACACCTTATCATATGAAAATTAGAAACAAGAGATACAAGGTTAACAAAAATAAAATTAGATTAAAAACTATTGGACAAAATAAGTAGTTTATGATAGTCTCTTAGAGGGTCATCACTGATCAGGGAATAGGTGATGAGGATTTTCATCTTTGCCGTGGAAACTCGGACACACTGGCTCTTGATGGAGAACGTTTTCTTCCCGCTCATTTTGGAAAGAGGAGAATTGTTATGAAAAAAGAAATGTATAAGATGTTGGCTGCTGCCCTCATGCTCACAATTTCGGGGGGGGTAGTAGGTAGTGCTGCTGATACTGTACTGGATACAGTGTATGTAAATGCAGATAGAGATAAGGCGGAAGATACTGTCGGTACACTTCCGGGCGGATTCATCAAAGAAGAACCAAGCGTTGGACTGTTAGGGCATCAGGATGTAATGGATGCCCCTTTTGCGGTGTCTGAGGTCAGTCAGAAGACGATCAAAGCTTTTGCGTCTCCTGTGAACGGTGTCAACGAAGCTCTTGCGCTGAACCCTTCTGTCACGATTCAGTCCGGGAGCTTGTATCAGGATATTGCGATTCGTGGATTCAGAACGAATGGTCATAGACAGTACGTAAATGGTATTCCAGGCCTTCTCTGCCAGGAAAATATTCCATACTACTGGGTAGATAGCGTCAGTGTGGTTTCCGGTCCGAATATCGGCGTCCGTGGTACAGGTCTGAGTGAAGCTATCGGTGGTGTCGTTGATTATACCTCCAAGAAAGCAGTAACCAATGCCACCGATCTGAAACTGGCGTATCGTGGCGGCAGTTCTTTTGAAGAAGGCGTTGATTATCAGACGCGTCTTGGCAGCGATAAGAAATGGGGCGTTCGCGTTACTACGAATAACATTCATGGGGATACTGCAATCGATAACGAAAAGCTGGAACAGCAGAATATTTTCGTCAATATCGATCACAAAGCAGAGCGCTCAAAGACAAATTTCCTCTTTGGATATAATCATACCAAACATTATGGTGGTCCGTATGGGGTTAGCTTTGATTTTAAGACGGTAACTGATCTTCCTTCTGCGCCCAAGGGAAGCAACGGATTGAAACCTGATTGGTCTTATAATGCATATGAGAACTATATCATGGCGTTTAACCATGAACAGAAGTTGTCTGAACATGTGACCGGTTTCGTGAATGCTGGGTATCATAAGGAAAACTGGTATGGCTATATTGACGGAGGCCCGAAAGTTTTAAATAATAATGGCGATTACCGAATTAGCATGTCCAATTCCCCGCTGTTCCTTGTGAAAACCTACTTAGGAATGGGCATCAAAGGGGATTTCAACATTGGCAAAGTCAAAAATGAATACATGATCGGTGTGGATAAGAGTTGGGAAACCTACGACATTGATTATGGACATCCAACCTATTCTTGGTCGGGACATGGTAACATCTACCAGACCAACAGCTGGGCAAATCCGGGCGATGTACACTGGATTCCAGCTCATTCTGATACCACACAGATGGAAGGCTGGCATGTTGTAGACACTCTGAAGGCACTGGATGATAAGCTGCAGGTGACACTTGGCGTTCACGGTCATAGGGCCACTGTAAATCAGGTAGGAGAAACGTCTCTGAAAAAGTCGGATGCCATTACTCCGACCTATGCGATTTCCTATAAATTTACGCCAGATTTCATGATGTATGCTGACCATACGGAAAGCTTCGGGATGGGCGCACGCGTCTCGACTGATGCCTCTTATAACTATGTAAATAAAGGGAAGATGCTTGATCCCGCGAAGACGAAGCAGAATGAAGTGGGCTTCAAAGTAAAGACTGGTAAATTCCTGAATACACTGGCATACTTTGATATCAAACAGGCGAATGCAATCGACGTAAAACTGGCGAATGGCAGACTGCTCCGCGCACTGGATGGAGAACAGGAAAATAAAGGTTTTGAATGGGCCTTCACTGGAAACATCAATGATAGATGGGATCTCATCGGTGGCGCTATGTATATCGATGTCAAACAGACAAAGACGAAAAATGGGGCTAATGATGGTAAGCCGGTGGACGGCATCCCGCACTGGACGGCAAATGTCGGCGCGATTTATCATCCAAATAGCCAGTGGTCTATTATTGGACGTGGCAATTACATCGGAACAGCGAAGATCAATGGGGATACGGTCAAAGTACCGTCTTCCTTCGTGTTTGATCTGGGTGCAACCTATGATACCACTTTTGGCAAGACGCCAGTGACTTTACAGGCGATGCTTTACAATGTAGCAGGAAAAGATTACTGGATTCCAAGCGGAAGCTCCAGCAGCTTGACTGTCGGCGGACCACGCACCTTCGTATTCTCCGCTAATTTCCGTTTCTAATCCAAAGGAGAAACAACCTATGAGCAGAACTATCCGCCGGATGCCTCTGGCGCTCATTACGACCATTCTCACCGTTCTGCTCCTCTTCTCCTGCCTTCTTGGGCTGAAGCTCGGGTATCTTTCTGTGTCCTTGTCGGGGATCGTATCGATCCTTGCTTCGCATCTTTTGGGAAGTGCGCTTCCTTCGGATATTGCGATGGGCATTGCGGATGCGGTCTGGGATCTTCGGCTCCCGCGCATCCTGCTCGCGCTGGCGGTCGGGATGGGGCTTTCGCTGTCCGGCATGGTGATGCAGGCGATGTTTCGGAATCCGATGTCGGACCCTTACATCATGGGTGTGTCCTCCGGGGCATCGCTGGGGGCGGCTTCTGCCGTTTTCTTTGGCGCGGGGGCGGCTTTCGGGGTATCTGCGATCGGATGCGGGGCATTTCTCGGCGCATTGGCGTTGTCACTCATTCTCGCCATCGCGGCAGGCCGTGTGGCACCAGGGGATTCATCCTATCTTCTGATCTTTGGTGCGGCGCTGGCGGCAGTCTGCGGCGGGATCACCAGTGTGCTGGTGTACATCGGGGCCAATGCGACAGGGATGGATGTGACGCTGTACTGGCTGATGGGCTCTGTTTCCTTCGCCAAACTCCTGCCGACGCTTTCTGTTCTCGCCATCGTGCTTGCTTTCATCGTGTTTTTCTCTACACAGACAAGGATCCTGAATCTGATGCTGGAAGGGGAGGAAACTGCTGTCCCGTTGGGGCGGCAGCTCCTCCCTTTTCGGCGTCTTTACCTCGTGATGAATGCACTCTTGATGGGAAGTCTGGTGACGCAGGCGGGACTGATCGGCTTCGTAGGTCTTCTGGTGCCGCATGGCTGCCGGATGGTCATGGGGGCGGATCACAGGAAGCTCCTGCCTGTATCCGTTCTTTCGGGAGGACTGATGACGGTCTGGGCAGATATCTTAGGACGGATACTGATCCACGGTGTGGATATTCCTTTGGGTGTCAGCTTATCTCTGATCGGTGCGCCTGTATTTCTGGGGATGCTCATCCGGCGTTCGTATCATTTTGGAGGAGAAGGGGCATGAATATTTCAGTCAATCATGTATCTGCCGGTTATGGGGGAAAGCAGGTGCTGAAGGATGTGTCGATTTCCTTCGAAAGCGGACAGCTGACGGGCATCATCGGGCCGAATGGGTGCGGGAAGAGTACGCTTTTGAAGTGCATTTACCGTCTGCTTTCGCCTTGGTCCGGGGATATCCGGATCGGTGATACGGTTTTGAAGGATCTGCCGTATCGTGAAAGTGCGAAGCGCGTCGCGGTACTGGCGCAGCACCACGCAGCCGGCTTTGACTTTGATGTCGAAGAAGTCGTGCTGATGGGGCGCACGCCTTACAAAGGCATTACGGAGGGAAACAATCGCGAGGATCGTGATATCGCGCATCGGGCGATGCAGGAAACAGGCGTGGAAACATTAGCGGAGCAGAGCTTTTCTTTTCTCTCCGGCGGGGAGCAGCAGCGCGTAATGCTCGCGCGGGCTCTCACGCAGGAGACACCTTGTCTCATCCTGGATGAACCGACGAATCATCTGGATATCACCTACCAGCTGCAGATCATGGATCTGGTGAGCTCGCGCCATTTGACGGTGCTTGCGGCCATTCATGACCTGAATATCGCAGCCATGTATTGTGACAAGATCGCAGCGATGAAGCATGGAGAGCTGGTCGCCTTCGGCAGACCTGAAGAGGTCTTGACGGAGGAGCGGATCTGGGAGCTGTATCATGTGAAGGCTGAGGTTTTTCCGCGAAAAGATGGAAGGCCGGCTGTGATTTTTGAAAGAGGGGCCATCGTATGAAGCCGGTCTATCGTGTGATGCTCATCAGCTTTCTCTGCCTGCTCCTGACGCTCTTCTCATTGGGGGTGGGAGAGATCTCCCTTTCACCGGCAGAGACTTGTCATTATTTGTATCTGGCGCTGACTTCGCCGGAAGGAAGTGGAATGGTCGAGCAGGATGTGCTGCAGTTCATCCGTCTCCCGCATCTGGTGCTTTCTTTTTTCATCGGGGCAGGACTGGCCGTCTGCGGGGCAGTGATGCAGGCGGTGATGAAGAATCCGCTGGCGGATCCGTATCTATTGGGGATTTCCTCTGGCGCAAGTCTGGGCGCGGTGCTGGCGATCGCACTCGGTATCGGGATGATCGGGAGCTTTGATGGGATCGGCGCAGCGGCTTTTCTTGGCGCCGGACTTGTTTCCCTTCTGATTCTTCTTATTTCTTCGATCAGCGGCAAAGGAGAGGGATTGACACTGCTTCTGGCAGGCTTTGCGCTCAATGCAGCCTGCTCGGCTGCTGTGAGCTTCTTCGTCACCGTGGTTGCCGATACGTCGAAGACGCGGTCTATCCAGTTCTGGATGATGGGGAATATCCGTGCTGACTCATGGATGGCGATCGGCATTTTGGCGATTCTAGTGACGGCTGGATGTTTCTATTTCTTTTCGCAAAGTCGCATCTTGGATCTGATGCTCATGGGGGATGATCTCTCTTTGACCATGGGGCAAAAACTTTCGACGTATCGAAAAGTGTATATCGCTGTCATGGCGCTTCTTGTCGGAGCGGTGGTGTACATGTCGGGTATGATCGGATTCGTCGGGCTCATCATCCCGCACGGCGTACGTCTCCTCGTGGGGAGCAGCCATGGACGTCTTCTTCCGCTGGCGGCGCTTACGGGAGGGACATTCCTCTGTTGGGCGGATATTCTGGGAAGAAATGCGATTTCCGGACTGGAGCTGCCTGTGGGTGTCATGGCTGCGCTGGCAGGCTCGCCCTTTTTCCTATGGATGCTGATATCCGGAAAGCAGGTGAGGAGATGAAGAAGGCTTGGCTTCTATCGCTCCTTCTGCCGCTCGTCCTATCGGGCTGTCAGTTGCAGAAGTCTCCTCCCGCCGGGGACGATTCGCGTCCCTTTGTGGATAATATCAAGGTAGAGAACTACTATGAGACGGGGGTGAATCGCGAGTACCTGTCGGATGTGCCGCATCGTGTGATCGTCATCGGTGCGAATGAAACGGAGACGCTGCTGGATCTTGGCGTCGAAGAGGCTATCCTTGCTGCAGATGATGGACAGAACAGTCAGCGGTATGGCATCAAGGCATCGAATGAAAGGGCTTTTCAGCGGCTGCCCCGTATCGATCGCAGCACGATCCAGGCAGAGCATTTCCTGGAGATGCATCCTGATATGATCATCGCAGAGCAGCAATTCTTCTCGAAAACCCGTCTTGGCAGTACGGACTACTGGAACAGCAAGGGCATCCTCACTATGGTGCCGCTGAATACCACCTCACCGGGCAAGCTGAATCAGGTGGAAACCGTAGAGAAGGAAATGAAATTCATTCGTGATCTGGGGATCATTTTTCACAAAAAGGAAGAAGCAGAGAAAATCGTGAGCGTAACGGAAAACCGGATTCACGATATAGCGAAAACTGTGGAATATCATAAGAAACAGAAAGTCATGATTCTCGATCGCATGAGCATCCTCGCTTCGTATGGGCGAAAGAAGATCGCAGGGGATATGGCTTCCTCCATTGGAGGTGTCGTCCCGGATACCACGGCAGCGGTCAGTGATGAGATGATGATGAAGCTAGACCCGGATGTCGTTTTTCTCGTCGTGTATCGCGATGAGGAGAAGGAGCTGGCATGGCTCCGAAATAGGCCTGCTTTCCGGAATCTGAGCTTTGTCAAAAATCATCGTCTTTATGGGATACCGCTGAAATATGTGTATGGCCCGCAGACGCGCACCATCGATGCGATCGGCTATATGGCAGAGCGCATGTATCCGGGGATGTTTGATTTCCCGAAGGAATATGACTTCCATCATAGCTAAAAAGAGCCGGAGCCATCCGGCTCTTTTTTTATATGAGACTTCTTTCAAACGGTTGGGAAGCGAGATGATTTTATAGATTCTTCGACGTAGACCTCACTTGTCGGGCTTTCACGCCGCGCGATTGACAGTAAGAATTATTATGCAGTGTGAAGGCCCGCATGAAAACGCAATGATGAATTTATCTTGCGGATATTCCTTTCTTGATATATAATATATCAAGAAAGGAATATTACATATGGAGATTAAATTCTACGAAAGCGCAGATGGTCAGGTTCCAGTGAGAGATTTTCTCGATGGTCTGGATATCAAAATGCGACAGAAAATGCTCCGTTCAATTATGGCTTTGCAAGAAATGGGATATTCCTTGCGTATGCCTTTATCGGAGTTTCTTGAAGATGGCATTTTTGAACTTCGGGCGCAGGCAGGAAACAATATCAGCCGAGTGTTGTATTTCTTCATGCTTGGAAATCAAGCGGTTTTGACGCATGGTTTCATCAAGAAAACGCAGAAAACACCGGCTCGTGAAATCAAGCGAGCAAAGAAAATGCGGGATGAGTATGTGAATCGCAGCAGGAGGTGAAAGAAATGGATGATTTCGATAGATATCTCAATGAGCAGATGAAGGATCCTGATTTCAAAAAAGAATGGGATGAGAATGAAGCGCGCTATCAGCTGATGATGATGGTTCTTCGTGCACGGAATGAGGAACACTTGACGCAATCGGAACTGGCTGAGCGCACAGGACTTAGGCAGTCCAATATCAGCCGCATTGAGAAAGGTCAGTCAATGCCTTCCATTGTTACACTTGCGAAGATCGCGCAGGGACTTGGAAAGCGGCTGGAAATCCGTTTTATATAGTTTCTAGGGAAACGCTGATTCTGTGATTGAATCAGCGTTTCCTTAGTTTTACGCGCATGCAAAACCCCCGATTCGCCAAAAGGCAAATCGGGGGTTTTCATCTATGTACCCATGAATCAGAATTTCACTCTGAGCAGTCTTACAGCATAGAGGATACAGAGGATGGTGACGCCGGTATCTGCGAAGACGGCGACCCACATATTGGCATAGCCTAAGAGGCCCATGATCATGACGGCGATCTTCACGATGAGGGCGAAGGCGACATTTTCCCAAGCGGTCTTGATGACTTTTTTGGCCACGCGGACGGCTTTGGAGATGGCGTCGACATTTGAATTCAGGAAGACGACGTCAGCGGCTTCGATGGCAGCATCTGCGCCGCTGCCCATAGCGGCGCCTACATCAGCACCGGCGAGGACAGGAGCGTCATTGATGCCGTCGCCTACGAAGAGGACGGAGCCGATCTCTTTTCTGACTTTCTGCATTTCAGAGAGCTTGTCTTCCGGAAGGAGGCCGGCATGGATGTTCTCGATGCCGACGAGGCTCCCAATGGCTTTTGCGCTCTTTTCATTATCTCCGGTCAGCATGACAGGGGTGATGTCGAGGGCTTTCAGGTCTTGGATGCCTTCGATGGTGTCGGACTTGATGGCATCAGAAATGGTGATGCGGCCGAGGAGGGTCTTGCCTTTGGCGACGTAGACGTCGGTGCCGACTTCTTTGTTTTCCGGAAGGGATGGGATAGAGATGCCGGAAAGGGCGAGGAGCTTTTCATTTCCGATGTAGATGTCTTCGCCGTTCTGTTTGGCTTTGACGCCGTGTCCGGCGATTTCCTGCATGGAGGTGAGCTTAGGAAGAGAGAGACCTTTTTCATTCGCGCAGGTCACGATGGACTGGGCGATGGGGTGGGTGGAGTAGATCTCTCCGGCAGCGGCGAGGGCAAGGATCTCGTCTTCGCTCTTGCCCGCGGTCTTCACGATGCTTCTGACTTTGAATTTTCCTTCGGTCAGAGTGCCGGTCTTATCGAGGACAGCGGCTTTGGTATTCGAGAGGGCTTCCATGACGGTGCCGCCCTTGAAGAGGATGCCTTCTTTCGATGCGGCGCCGATGCCGGCAAAGAAGGAGAGCGGGACGGAGATGACGAGCGCGCAGGGGCAGCTGATGACGAGGAAGGTGAGAGCGGTGTAGATGCATTTATCCCAGTCGGCACCGAAGAGGAGCGGCGGGAGGACTGCGACGGCGATCGCGACGAAGACGACAATCGGGGTGTACACGCGGGAGAATCGGGTGATGAAACGGTCGATCTTTGGCTTGCTGGCGACGGCATTCTCGACGGAGTCGAGAATACGGGTGACCATGGATTCTGCAAGGACTTTTTCGACCTGGATGCGGATGGTGCCGGTCATATTGACGCAGCCGGAGTCTACAGGGTCGCCGACAGCTGCGAGGACAGGCTTCGGTTCACCGGTGACGGCGGAGGTGTCGATCTGGGTCTCGCCTTCGGAAATGATGCCGTCTAGCGGGATGCGGTCGCCGGGGCGGATGAGAAGGATATCGCCGACTTCGGCTTCTTCTGCCGGGATGGTCTCGGTGCCGCTCGCGGTCACACGCTGGACGACTTCCGGACGCAGGTCGACGGCGTCCATGATCTGGTCGCGGCTGCGGTCGGAAGCGAGGTCCTGGAAATATTCACCGACGCGGTAGAAGAGCATGACGCCGACAGCTTCCGGGTATTCGTGGATCGCAAAGGCACCGACGGTCGCGACGGTCATGAGGAAGGTCTCGTCGAAGAATTCCCCATGGGTGATGTTTTTGAGAGCGGTGTAGACGATGGGGCCGCCTAAGATGAGGTAGGAGACGAAGAAGAAATAGTCTCCGATGGAGGCAAGTCCTGCGAAGAGGCTGGCCGGCTGGTAGTGCATCAGCATGCCGATGACGAAGAGGAGGCCGCCGATGGTGAGCTGGCTTTTTTCGCTTTTCAGGCGTTCGAGGAAGGACGCTTCTTTTTTGGCCGCTGACTTTTTCTGCGCTTTGGTAGGGCGCTGTTTCTTTCGGATCTCGGTCGGACTTTCGACTTCATTGCATTTTCTGGTCAGCTCGGGGATGAGGCGGTCCGGGTCTTTGGCGGTGAGTTTCATCGTCTTGGTGGCGAAGGAAATCGAGGCGGAGAGGACGCCGGGCTGGCGGTTTACGAGCTTTTCGAGCTTGACGGCGCAGGCCGCACAGTCGAGGGTGGGGATCTCATAGATCTCTGTCTTGAAATCGCCCTTGTCAGAGGGCGGTACGATGCCGATATTTTCATCGACGGTGCGGCAGACGGAGAGCAGCTGCGGGATGAGATTGTCCGGATTTTCTTTGGAAATGACGCGGAGCTCTTTCTTCGTGAAGGAGACCGAGGCGAAGAAGACGGATGGCATTTCGCGGATCTTCCCTTCCATTTTCGCGGCGCATTCCATGCAGTCGAGGTGCTCCATGTGATAGAGACCGCGTTTGTATTCCTTTCCTAAGAAATCGCACTGGCAGGAGGCAAGGTCTTTGCCGCAGTAGTCGCAGTCTTCTTCGTCGATGCAGTCATGGCAGTGACAGTCATTCTTGTGCCCATCATGATGGTGGATGCCTTTGTCATGGAAATGGCCGAAGGCGCGTCTTTCATCGATCGCGATGTCGGCATCGCTCTCCATGACATCGATCTTATTGTCCTTGTATTTTGCCATTTCAGGGTCATTCGAGTGGTCATGACGCTCTTCCGGGATCTCTTCGCAGCAGCCACAGCCGCAGCCATTATGCTCGTGGGAGTGACCTTCGTGGTCGTGGTCATGCCCGCAGCCGCATTCGTGCTCGTGGGAGTGACCTTCGTGGCCATGGTCATGTCCGCAGGTGCATCCGTGTTCGTGGGAGTGGCCTTCGTGGTCATGATCATGCCCGCAGGTGCATCCATGCTCATGGGAGTGGCCTTCGTGGTCATGGTCATGCCCGCAGCCGCA
>ULVA01041078.1_pt1 | contig 84034 bp, 84 predicted proteins | sample 1958811 | NCBI WGS metagenome assembly ULVA01 (sample SAMEA4835768, study PRJEB28245) | human gut metagenome | biome: gut microbiome; material: fecal sample | place: Denmark | collected 2008
AAAATCTGATTCTGTGATTTAATCAGCGTTTCCTAACTCAATTCTCTATTCCCTTTCGACATTCCACGCCCTTGTCGTAGTAATGCCGGATCTTTTTCATTTCTGTGATGAGGTCGGCGGCGTCAAGAATGATTTTCGGTGCATTTCTTCCCGTGAAGACGAGTTCGCAGTCCGGGCTTCTGGCGGCGAGAATGCGCTTCGTATCCTCCTCGGTCGCAAGATCGTACCAATAAGCCATGTTGTATTCGTCTAAAACAACGAGATCATAGTCTTTGGAGACTGCTTTGACCGCATCCTCGATCCCCTTGAGGACCATGTCGCGATATTCTTTCGGCGGATGCCCTGCGGGGTAGACGCGCAAGGCGGAGCCCCAGGCTTTGATCTCTTCTTCTGAGAGCATACCTTCTTTGGCAATGAAATATGGTTTACCCAAAGTAATGAGCGTCAGGCCCGGAAGTCCCTGCAGGATCTTCTGCTCGGAATAGGCGAGTGACTTCATAAACTGAATAAAACAGACTTTCTTTCCGGCACCGACGGCACGGACGGCAAGTCCGATGGTAGCGGTGGTTTTCCCTTTTCCGTCGCCTGTATAGACTTCGATATATCCTTTCATAAAAGACCTCCTTCTGGAAATCTGATCTTGAAGGAATGATGAGTTAAAATGATCGGCATCCCTTCCATGGATAACTATATTATACAATATGAGGGGAAGAAATGAAAAGAAGAGGGACTCATGACTAAGAGACATCCGATGGCCTGTCATGATCCCTCCTCTTGGTCATTTGGCGTGAAAAAAGAGATCTTTTCCTCTCTTGGACAGAAGGAGCGCTTGAGGGGCCCTAAAAGGGAAACACGGTGATCCCCATTGAAGTGACCTGACTCCGTTCTTTACTTGCCTGCGGGCAAACCATCTGCGGGGCGGCTCTCGCCGGGGAATCCGTATTGGCATATTTCGGCGTGATGTATTATAATGTATAAGACTAATTGTAAAAAATATTTGTAGAAATCTTTATATACATGTATCGCCGCGACGCTGCCCTGCTGTGATGCCTCTGGATCTATGGGCGGCCAAAGGGTAGAGCATGGTAGATGAATATAAGAAATTCATCGGGGTACTGATTCTGGTCATTGCGGCCGCGGTCTCTGTATTCGTGATGAAGACGTACTACCCGGAATTTTATGACCAGACGATTCAGCTGACACTGGCGGGGGATATTGATGGCTTAGGTGATTATATCTCCTCTTTTGGCTATGGAGCCTTTGCGGTGAGTATTGGGCTTTTGATTTTCTGTAATGTCTTCGGGATCCCGACGATCCCCTTTCTTACAGTGAACGGAGCTCTTTTTGGTCTGATTCCGGGACTGGTGATCTCCTGGCTGGGGGAAGTCTTGGGAATCGAGCTGAGTTTTCATATCGGGCGTATCTTCTTCAGGCAGGAAGCGAGAAGCTTCATCGAGAAGCGGCATATGCTTGAAAAGCTCGATAAATACAGCAGCGTGAAGCATATGATATTTACGCGGGCGATCCCCTATTCGCCGAATATTCTCTTCACGGCGGTCGCGGTGGTGTCGAAGCTGTCATCGAAGGAGCATTTCAAGGCGACGCTCATCGGAAAGATCCCCTCGGTCGTGATCGAGGTGGTTTTGGGACATGATCTCATTTATTTTCAGGAACACAGCACGCGTTTCATCCTGCTGTTCCTTCTGCTGATCGGCGGCTGCGTGTCGCATCGGATGTATAAGAAGAAACATCTCAATAAATAAGGGCGAAAGGATGCCGAAAGGCATCCTTTTTTGACTGGGGCTGATGGGAGAAAAGAGAGAGATTCCCGTGGATTTTCTTCGGCCTCTTCTGACTGAGGGAGCGTGCGTCCTTGACTCGGGAAGAACGAGGGGGCGCAGTGGCCATGAGCGTGGCTTGCTCCCTTTCCCTTCTTTCTGATAGAGTATATAATACAATCAATGATACGAAAGAGAAGGTGAAACACGTGGGACTCTTGAATCGGATTTCTTCCTGTTTTACGAAGAGCTCTTTTGCTTCCTGCTCTTGTGATGAGCGGGGGCAAGCTATAGATGAGGGGGCGAGGCAGATCCTAGAAGCGCTGGAAGAAGCGGGGAAAGAGGGCTATATCGTGGGCGGGTGCGTCCGCGATCTTGCGATGGGAAAGGTGCCGCATGACTGGGACATCACCACGTCGGCGCGTCCGGAGGAAATGCTCTCTATCGCTGCTTTGCATGGATGGAAAGCGATCGATGGCGGCGGACGCCGGTTCGGGACGGTCATCATTGTCCTAGGCGGTGAAAATTACGAAGTGACGACATTTCGCAGCGAGAGGTATGGAAGTGATGCCCATCGGCCGAGCGAGGTATCCTTTGCCGGGACGCTGAAAGAGGATCTCATGCGCCGTGATTTCACGGTGAATGCCATGGCGATGGATCGCAGAGGGCGGCTTTATGACGAGTTCGGCGGACTTTCGGATATAGAGAGGAAGCGTCTGCGGACGGTAGGGGATGCAGGAGAGCGTTTCTCAGAGGATGCGCTGCGCCTATTCCGCGCTTGCCGGTTTGTGGCTCAGCTCGACTTTATGGCTGACCGCTCGCTGGTAGAGGGGATGGAGAGCGCTTTCCCGCGGGTCTCGGGGCTGTCGCTTGAACGTGTGCGTCAGGAGATGGACCGGCTGCTCGTTTCGAAGCATGCTGCGCGCGGCATGGATCTTCTGGTACGAAGCGGCCTCGCTCGCTGCTCCTGCCGCATCAAGGAAAAGGGAGGATATACGCAAGTCCCCATCCTGCCCGAGCTTTCTCATCTGGTGGGGCTGCCGCAGCAAAAGGAATTTCATAAGTATGATGCATGGTATCATACACTTGCAGTGCTTGAGGCGGTGAGCCCGGAGCCGCTTTTACGCTGGGCAGCGCTGCTTCATGATGTAGCCAAGGGGATGCCGGGGATCCGCGCGATACGGAAAGGCCGGCTCACGGACTATGGCCATGATAAAAAGGGGGCTGAGATGGCAAGGGATATCCTTACGCGCTATCGCCGGTCTCCTGCTTTCACGGAAGAGGTGGTCTGGCTGGTGGAGAATCATATGCGTTTTCATTTTTTCGCTAATTCGCCGGAAGCGGATGCGGAGAAATGGGTACGCCAGCTCGCAAGAGACCATGTATTCTCTTCTTCTGAAGTGATGGCGGAGAGCTTTCTCCATCTCAAAGACCTTTGCAAGGCGGACATCATTGGCTGTGGTCGACCTCTTTCCGCGACAGAAGGTCACGAAGCATTCGGCAACTATATGGCAGAGCTCTCGCGGCGTATGCCTGTTACCAGCAAGGAGCTGCACTATCCGAAGGATGTACCCGCTATTCTTGCTCCGCATGTCGCAGAGGGCATGAATAATCTGCTTTTCCGCGTGCAGAATGGCGATCTGGATAATACGGAAGAAGCGCTTCACGAGGCGGCACTGCGATTTGCGAAAAGACATAGGGATTAGAAGGGGGGACTGGTGACTAGTGGCTGGGGATTGGGAGACGGGTAGATATCAGACTCTCTCGCATCGTCATTGAAAGCGTTGCCGAGAAATCTTTGTCATTCGCGGTTCATTGGTCGGTGATAGGAAAGCCCAAACGGGAAACCTGCTCTCCAGGAACTTTTCGGGCATCGCCCTATTTATACTCCGCGGCGCTTCTGATTTTTATGCGCCGCACCAACCCCTTTGAACCTCTTGAACCTGTAGACCCCATTGACCCCATTGACCCCATTCACCCCATTTCATGAAAGGAGCTCGCATGAACCAGGAACAGCCCAGAAATAAAATGCGCATGAGAAGCGTCAACATCTCGAAAGCCATCAGTGTTTTGGTGGCTCTTCTTGTGCTGCGTCTTTTCTGGGTGCAGGTCATCGAAGGCAGCCGCTATGAAGAGATGGCGATGAATCAGACGGAGGGGAGCCAGACGCTCTACTCACCGCGCGGTACGATCTATGACAGGAATGGGAAGGAAATGGCTTTTTCCATCATGGTGAAGTCTCTTTATGGCGATCCGGGAATGCTAAATGTCTCGCCCAAAGAAGCGGCGAAGGCGCTGGCACCGATTCTGCACAAAAAAGAGAAAGACATCGAGGAACGACTCTCGCGAGATACGAGCTTCGTATGGCTGGAGCGCACGATGGATCCGGAAGACTCGGACAAGGTAAAGGATCTCATCAAGGAAAGGAAATGGGAAGGCCTCAGTTTCGTGGATGAAAGCCGTCGTTTCTATCCGAATGGCTCCATGGCGGCGAATGTTCTCGGCTTTGTCGGGATGGATGACAAGGGGCTCGACGGGCTTGAAATGTCGCTTGACAGTCTCATCCGCGGCGGTTCGAATAAGCAGCAGATCTTGACGGATGCCAGGGGAAATCCGATCCTGAAGTCGGTACTTACTCCATTCAAGGCGGAGAAGGAACGCTCTGTGTACCTGACCATTGATCAGAATATTCAGTTTTATGCGGAGCGTGCGCTTGACCGTGCGATGAAGACGACCCATGCGACGGGCGGCATCATCATCGTCATGGATCCGAAGACAGGAGAGATCCTGGCATTGGGAAATCAGCCGTCCTATGATCCGAATCATTTCGAAAAAGCGGATGAGCGGCAGTTCAAGAACCGTGCCGTTGTCGATATTTATGAACCGGGCTCTACCTTCAAGCCGATCATCGCGGCGACGGCACTCTCGGCCGGGACCTACGATACGAAGCGCGTCTGGCATGACCCGGGGGTGGTCTGGGCATCCGGTCATCCCATCAAGAACTGGAATGAAGAATCTTACGGTGACGTGCGTCTCGTCGATATCATCAAGTGGTCGATCAATACGGGCTTTGCACATGTCGGTCTTTTGACCGGCGGTGAGACGATGACCGACTATGCGAAGCGATTCGGATTCGGACGGTCGACGGGTATCGAGCTCCCGGGAGAAGGCGTGGGACTTCTCTTTGAACCGAAAAACATGCGGCCCATTGACGTTGCGACCATGTCCATCGGGCAGGGCATCGCAGTCACGCCGCTTCAGATGGTGCAGGCCTACAGCGCCCTTGCCAATGGCGGAAAGATGGTGAAGCCCCATATCATCGCTTCGATCAAAAATGCCGACGGCAGTGACTATCAAGTCACGGAAAAGGAAGTGATCGGACAGCCGATCACGGAAGCGGTCGCCACTGAAGTGAAGGACATGATGGAGAAGGAGGTCTCCGAGGGCGGCGGCAGCAATGCCCAGGTACCGGGCTATCATATGGCAGGCAAGACAGGCACCGCGCAAAAGATCGATGCAGAGCACGGCGGTTATCTCAAGAACCAGTACATCGCCTCCTTCTGCGGCTTCGGCCCGACGGAGGATCCGAGAGCCATCTGTCTCGTTGTCTTGGATACGCCGACGGGTACGTACTATGGCGGGCAAGTCGCGGCTCCGGTTTTCAAAGAAGCCATGACACAGATCATGCGCTACCTCGCTGTCCCGACGATCGAAGACAGTGAGAACCATGCGAAACCTGTCACCCCATCCATTGAGACGAATAAGCCGAAGCTGCCCTCCGAAGCGGAGAGGGAATTCCCTCTGCCCAGTTTTTATGGCTGGTCTATGCGAGACACAGGGGAATGGCTCACCAAAGCAGGTCTTGGCTTTGCGCCGGAAGGAAGCGGCTTCGTGGATAAGCAGAGCCCCGGCGCAGGCATCCATGTGAAGAAAGGAGATACCGTGTGGGTGCATTGCAGTGAATGAGAGATCTATCACTCAATAATGTACCATTGACATAGCTGGTGAGCCATGGTAGTCTAGGGTTACAACATGGAGATGGGACAGGGCTGACGGAGTAAAGTGGAAATGACCACGGGTACTGTACTATCTGAAACGCCGACCGTCTGGGCAGAACTTCTGCTCAGACGGTTTTTGTTTAGAAAAAATCAGTGCTGCCATCCCCCGGCACACGCCCCATCCACCTATGCTATAATGAAATGGAAAGCCATTGTGAGAGCATGTCGTTTTTTGAAAGGAGATCCACATGTTAAGCGATATCGAAATTGCACAGAAAGCTGAAATGAAGCCGATCACTGAAATCGGTGAAAGCATCGGCATCCCGGCAACGGAACTGGAAAACTACGGCCATTACAAAGCGAAGGTCTCTCTGAAATTCACCAGAGAGCTGGAAAAGAAACCGAATGGCAAGCTCATCCTTGTGACGGCGATCTCTCCGACACCGGCCGGTGAAGGCAAGACCACGACCACCGTCGGTCTCGGGCAGGCTCTTTCTCAGCTCGGCAAGAAGACGATGATCTGCCTTCGTGAACCATCCCTTGGTCCTTGTATGGGCATCAAGGGCGGCGCAGCAGGCGGCGGCTATTCGCAGGTCGTCCCGATGGAAGATATCAATCTTCATTTCACGGGCGATCTCCATGCGATCACCGCTGCACACAATCTTCTCGCTGCCATGGTGGACAACCACATCCAGCAGGGGAACGTACTCGGCATCGATCCGCGCCGCGTCGTATGGAACCGTGTCATGGATATGAATGACCGTGTGCTCCGTCACATCGTCGTCGGTCTTGGCGGTCATCCGAATGGTGTACCGAGAGAAAGCGGTTTCGATATCACCGTCGCATCGGAAGTCATGGCGATCCTCTGTCTGGCTCGTTCCATCAGCGACATGAAGGAACGCTTTGCCAAGATCATTGTCGGCTACACCTATGACAATGCACCGGTCACTGCGGGCGACATTCATGCGGAAGGCGCGATGGCAGCTCTTATGAAGGATGCACTGAAGCCAAATCTTGTGCAGACGCTCGAGCACGTCCCGGCCTTCATTCACGGCGGCCCATTTGCAAATATCGCGCATGGCTGTAACTCTGTCCTTGCGACGAAGACGGCACTGCATCTCGCTGACTATGTCATCACGGAAGCAGGCTTCGGCGCCGATCTCGGCGCTGAAAAGTTCCTTGACATCAAGTGCCGTTTCGCCGGTCTGAAGCCGGATGCGGCGGTCCTTGTTGCGACCATCCGTGCGCTTAAGATGAATGGCGGAAAAGCGAAGAATGAACTCACAGAATCCGATCCGGAAGCGGTCAAGAGAGGCCTTCCGAACCTCATGCGCCATATTTCCAACATGAAGAAATTTGGCCTGCCGATCGTTGTTGCGCTGAACATGTTCCCCGCTGACACCGCAGAAGAGAAGAAGGTCATCGAAGATGCCTGCGCCAAAGTCGGCGTCGCAGTGGCAGAGTCCAATGTATTTGCAGAAGGCGGCAAAGGCGGTCTGGATCTGGCTGAAAAAGTCCTCTCCGCCATTGATCAGGGCGCTAGCTATCACACCCTCTATGATCTGGAAGGCAGCCTGAAAGATAAGATCGAAACCATTGCGAAAGAGATCTACGGCGCAGCGGATGTTGCTTACGATCCGGCGGCTGCCAAGGAACTGAAGCACATCGAAGAGATGGGATTTGCCCATGTCCCGGTCTGCATCGCCAAGACGCCGGCCTCCTTCAGCGACGACCCGACCAAGCTCGGGGCGCCGGAGGGCTTCACGCTCCATGTCAGAGAAGCACGCATTGCTGCAGGCGCTGGCTTTGTTGTCATTCTTACCGGCAAGGTCATGACCATGCCGGGGCTTCCTCGCCGTCCGGCTGCGGAGAAGATCGATGTGGATGAGGAAGGAAATATCACGGGGCTCTTCTGATGGCAATGATCTTAGACGGAAAAGAAACTGCGGCTGCTCTGAAAGAAGAGCTCGCCCTGCGCCTTGCAAAACTGCGTGAGAAGCACTATGAACCCAAGCTCGCCATCATTCTGGCCGGATCCTCCAAGCCGTCTGCCATGTACGCATCTTTTATGCAGAAGGTCGCCAAGGGCTATGGCATTGATGCAGAGATCTTCCGCGCCTCCGATGATGTGACAGAAGAAGAGCTGGGCTCTCTTGTGACAGATCTCAGTGCGGATCAGGAGATCACCGGCATCCTCATGATGATGCCGCTTCCGAAAGGCATCCGTGCAGAGAAAATGATCGCTCTTATGAATCCGGATAAGGATGTCGATGGCCTCACTGAGACGAATGCAGGCCGTCTGACTGCGGGAAAGGCAGGCCTCTTCGCCTGTACGCCGCGCGCTGTCATGGCGATTCTGGATCACTACAAGATCCCGATCGATGGGAAGAAAGCCGTCATCATCGGACGCAGCAATGTCATCGGAAAGCCGGTCTCTCTGATGCTCCTTTCGAAGAATGCGACCGTTACCATCTGTCACTCGCATACGAAGGACATCGCCTCTATCACAAGAGAGGCAGATATCCTTGTCGCAGCCGTTGGTCATGCAAACTATGTGACCGCTGACATGGTGAAGGAAGGTGCGACAGTCATCGATGTGGGGATCAACCGCGTGGATGGAAAGACCGTGGGGGATGTGGATTATGAAGCCGTTGCGGCAAAAGCCGGAGCCATCACACCGGTTCCGGGCGGTGTCGGCAGCGTCACTACGACCATGGTGATCGAAAATATTATCGCAGCGGGAGAAAAGCTGGCGAAATGATTCGTGTTTCCTTAGAAAAACTCAGTCCGAGAGGGCTGAGTTTTTTCATGGAGAGCGCCGCTGGCGTCTGCGTGTCTTTGCGAAATATGGTATAATACAACCGATTGCATGCAAAGGAGAGAATTATGCGCGTCTTAGGCATTGACCCCGGTACCGGGCGCTGCGGCTTCGGTGTGGTTGAGAAGCATGGCACCACCATCACTCCGGTCAACTACGGCGTCATTGAGACGTACAAAGACCAGAGTGACCTCGAGCGGCTGAACATCGTTTACGAAGGCATCGCTGAGCTCATCGCGACATACCGGCCTGCGTTCATGGGGGTAGAGACACTTTATTTCAATACGAATATTACGACGGGCATCAAGGTGGCGCAGGCGCGCGGCGTGATCCTGCTCGCAGGCTATCGCCAGAACGTTCCCATCATCCCGGTGACGCCGCTGCAGGTGAAGCAGCAGCTGACAGGCTATGGCCGCGCTGACAAGAAGCAGGTCATAGAAATGGTGAAGCGCATGATGCACATCACGAAAAAGATCGATCCGGACGATGCCGCAGATGCACTTGCGATCGCGCTGACCGCGATCTATCGCCTGGAGCATAAGAATTGGACGCCGGGGGGATAGGAAATATCGCTGGACTGAAAGGTCACCTTCAGGCATTATCCATGTATCTTTTGCGGCCTTTTCCGTGCAGCATCCGGTGACGTACACGCTGATGGTCTGCTTTCATAGGTAAAGGAATAGTTTCTCATGATAGGATATATCAAAGGCCGTGTGACGGCCCTTTTCAAAGATTTCTGTTTTCTGGAAACAGGCGGCATCGGGTATCGGATCTTCATTTCCGATAAGACCCGTCAGCAGCTCATGACAGGGGAGGAGGCGAAGCTCTTCACGTACATGGCAGTCCGTGAGGATGCGATCCTGCTCTATGGCTTTCTTGGACAGGAAGAGCAGGAGCTCTTTCTGCTTTTGATCTCGATCTCCAAGATCGGGCCCAAGGTCGCGATGGGCATCCTCTCTGCCATGACGCCGGCTGCTTTTGTCGGTGCGGTGAAGGCACAGAATGTCACCCAGCTGACAAAGCTCCCCGGTATAGGCAAGAAGACGGCGGAGCGTCTTCTTGTCGAGCTCAAGGATAAGGTCGGTGTCTTTGCTTTGGGCGAAATGGAGATCCCTTCGGTCTCTGCGGCAGAGCCGGATGAAGGAGTGAGCGGAGAAGCAGCGCGTGCACTCATGGCGCTCGGCTATGAAGCGGAAGAGATCGCGCCTGTCCTTAAGAGGCTCGCGGGCGAGTATGACAATGTTTCTCAGCTCGTCGGAGCGGCATTGCGGGAATTTGGGAAGAGCAGAGGATAGGGGTAGCCCCTTGGGTGTGCCGTCCTTTGATTGGGAGTGAAAGCTTCGCTTGAATGAGAAATTAGAAATGAGAAATGCGAAATGATGGTGCGGCGCGAAAAAATAAGGAAGCGCCGCAAAGCATAAATACGGCGATGCCAGAAGATGGCATTTAAGTCACTAGTCACCAGTCACTAGTCACTCGAGGCCACTTTCAAACTTATTGAAATCTATGGAATCGATTTCCTGAACCTTTTTCAAAGGAGTCTTCATGAAGAACAAATACATCAAAAGCCTTGGCGGTGAAGAGGAAGAGGTGCTAGGCAGCAAGGGGCGCATCGTTTCCACCGAAGAAAGCCCAAAAGACGAGTGGCAGACGACGCTTCGTCCGCAGCATCTGGACGATTATATCGGACAGGAAGCCTTCAAGAAGAATCTCAAGGTGTACATCGAGGCAGCGAAGTCGCGCAAAGAGCCGCTGGATCATGTGCTGCTCTATGGACCGCCGGGACTCGGCAAGACCACCATGGCGAAGATCATCGCCAATGAGCTGGGATCGCAGTTTAAAGTGACGAGTGGTCCGGCCATCGGGCGTCCGGGGGAGCTGGCTTCCATCCTGACGACATTGCAGGACCACGATGTACTTTTCATCGATGAGATACATCGACTGAATCGGAATGTCGAAGAAATCTTGTACTCTGCGATGGAAGACTTTTCTCTGGATATTGTCATGGGGAAGGGGACTGGCGCCAGCTCCATCCGCATCGATCTTGCTCATTTCACGCTGATCGGTGCGACAACGCGAGCAGGCTCTCTCTCCGCACCGCTGCGTGACCGATTCCTCATCACGAACCATATGCAGTTCTATGAACCGCAGGAGTTGAAAAAGATCATTACCCGTGCCGCGCACATCCTGCAGATCGAGATCGAGAACAGCGGGGCAGAGGAGATCGCTCGTCGCTCGCGCGGGACACCGCGTATCGCGAACCGCCTTTTGAAGCGCATCAGAGACTTTGCGCAGGTGAAGGGGAGCGCGATCACGGCGGATATTGCCGCAGAGGCGCTGGCTGCGCTTCATGTCGATGAGATCGGACTTGATGATTTGGATAATCAGATCCTGAAGGCGATCATTTATAAATTCAATGGCGGTCCTGTCGGGATCGACACCATTTCTGCCGCTGTCAGCGAAGAGCGCGCGACCATCGAAGATGTCTGCGAGCCTTATCTCATGCAGATCGGCTTCCTCTCCCGTACCCCTCGCGGCCGTCTTGCCACTGAGGCAGCCTATGAGCACATCGGAGCAGCCTTTCTTGCGAAAGGGGAAAAGTGATGCGGGACATACCGCAGCCACATTTCCCTAAGTCCCCTATAAGAAGGTATCTGTTTATGAAAAAATACATGGTCATTCTGCTGTCACTCTCTCTGCTGCTCCCCTTGGGGTCGGCATCCATGGCAGCGACGCAGCCGGTCCCTGGAAAATCTACGGTGACCATCCATAGATCGCCACGAGTGATCACCCGTAAGACCACGGGGCAGAAGAAGACGCAGCCATCTGCTGAGTCCCATAGAAAAAGGACTGAGGCAGGACAGAAGCAGTCCGCAGGGCAGATGATCGAGGTCGGGCTTCAGTCGGGAAGCGAGCTTTCTTTGACCGGACTTTCTGCGTTTCATGTGGAAGCGGGGAGCAGCCTCGGCTCTTATCCTGCGGGGACGCGGCTTACGATCTCTAAAAGCGGGAACGGTCTTTCTGTCAATGGAAAAAGCGCGGGGGCCAAGATCTATTTCAAGTCCAGCGGCAGCGGAGCTGCCTTTGCCGTGAAGGGAAATCAATATCGCGGCGTGATCAAGGCCATCGCTTCTCCTTCCGGCGTAACACTGGTGAATCAGGTCTCTATGGAGGACTACCTCAAGGGTGTCGTGCCATGTGAGATCGTCCCTTCCTGGCAGATGGATGCCATCAAGGCACAGGCTGTGGCGGCCAGAACGTATGCTATGTTCCATAAGAATGGCTATCGCTCAGCCGGCTACGATGTGACAGACGACACACGCACGCAGGTCTATCGCGGCGTATCGGCAGAGACAGAGGCGACGAACCGCGCCGTCATGGAGACGGCGGGAGAAGTCGTCACCTATGGCGGCTCGCCGATCGATGCGGTCTTCCATGCGAGCGGCGGCGGCTATACGGAAAACTGTGAAAATGTATGGGGATCGGCAGTGCCATATCTCAAAGGCGTGCCGGAAGACAAGTACGCGACCCCATGGAAGAAGACGATCTCTCTCTCTTCCTTCATGAAGATGGCGGATGTCGGTAAACTGAAGGGAATCAAGCTTTCAGCCCTGCATATCGGAGAGGCGCATAAGGCGAGTGACCGCGGGATTTCCGGACGCGTAAAGTCTGTGACCCTTGTCGGTTCGAAGGGAAATCGAGTGGTTTCGGGGAACCGGCTGCAGCAGATCTATGACCTGAACAGTACACTTTTTGATCTGTCTGTCAGCGGAAATCAGCTCGTTATCACCGGCTATGGCTATGGTCATGGCCTTGGCCTTTCGCAATGGGGGGCAGAAGCCATGGCAGAAAAGCACGGCGGGGCCAAAGATTACTACAAGACCATCCTTACGCATTATTTCACCGGAACGAAAGTGGAGAAGATTTATTGAGGGGAGACGCTGGATACGCGCATACTTTGTTGTTTGATTTCATGAGGGATAACCCTCTGAATCAATCAGCCCGTTTTCTCTCTATCATGGAGCATGTATATGAAGAAAAAAATCATATCCGCTTGTCTCGCTGCTTGTTTTTCTCTTTCTATAGGGGCAGTCATATCTGCAGAGACCATTCCGATCCGGCAGAAGGAAACGCTGGCAAGTCCATCAGCCCAGCAGATGAAAGCGGCTCCAGAGAAGCAGCCTAAGAAAGAAAAAGCGAAAAAGAAGAAAGAAAAAAAGAATAAGAAAGAGAATAAAAAGGCGGAGAATAAGAAAGATGCATACGTCTCTCAGATGGACGAGCCATGGATCGAAGTGGGGCTCACTTCCGGCATGCGCCTCTCTCTGACCGGGCTCGAAGCGTGCCGGGGAACGGTCGATGGGAAGACCGTGAGCACCTATCGAAAAGGGGAGGAGTTCTCCATCTCACGCGCAGGGCAGATGATCTCCATCAATGGAAAAAAGCTCGGCACTGCGGTTTATCTCGAGCCTGTCCAGACCGAGCCATCCTTTGCGGTGAAAGGAAATCGCTATCGCGGAAAGATGAAGCTCATCCCCTCCCCATGGAATGAGGGTGTTATGCTTGTGAATGTGGTGCCGATGGAGGAATATCTTCGCGGCGTCGTTCCCAGCGAAAGTATTCCTACATGGAGGATCGATGCACTGAAGGCGCAGGCCGTCGCTGCAAGGACCTATGCCCTCTATCACAGGAATAGCTATCGCGCATCGGGCTATGATGTGACCGATGATGTGGAGAGCCAGGTCTACAAAGGTGCCGGCGTGGAGACGAAGGCGACCGATGAAGCCGTCAGGGAGACCCGCGGCGAGGTCATCACCTTTGACGGGAAAGCGATCGATGCACTCTTTCATGCGGATGGCGGCGGCTATACGGAGTATGGTGAAAATGTCTGGGGGATTTCAAAGCCATACCTGCAGGGCGTTCCCGAGGAGCTCTCCCTCCAGACAAAGAAACCATGGACAGTCACGCTGACGCGGGATGCGTTTTCGAAAAAACTAAGCGCGTCCGGCTATGGCGTCGGAAAGATACAGAATATCAAGCTGTCAAATCTACAGTTTGGCAAAGTCCATTATGCGGGAGACCGCACACCGGCAGGCCGCGTGAAGAAGCTTATCTGTCGCGGCAGCAACGGCTGGGTGAGCCTCTCGGGAGTGACGATGAGAAAGATCTTTGGCCTCAGGAGTGCGATGTTTGATATCCTTTTCAAAGGAGATCAGCTCATCATCACCGGCTATGGCTATGGTCATGGCCTTGGGCTCTCCCAGTGGGGCGCGGAGGCCATGGCGGAAAAGCACGGCGATGGGAAAGATTATTACAAAGAGATCCTCGCGCATTACTATCAGGGGACAAAAGTGGAAAAGTGGTATCAATGAAAGGGTTCAAGGTTCAAGGTTCAGGGTTAGCCCGTGGGGCGGGGCGTCCTTTGATTCTATTTGAAAGCCTCGTTTGAATGAGAAATTAGAAATGAGAAATGCGAAATGGTGGTGCGGCGCAAAAAATAAGGAAGTGCCGCAGAGTTTTGATAGCGCTTCGCGCCGTCGTCATCTCGAGCGTAGCCGAGAGATCTCTCTTGCAGAACGGTCAGCGTACTATTTGCGCTATTTCGATTACCGCTTGCTTCTAATCCCTAATCCCTAGCCACTCATTCCTGCTTTCAAACTTCGTGGTTCAGGGGGAAAAATGAGAAATGAAGGTAGCAGCTCCGCCACGAATATATTTTGCAGCGAAGCTGTCACCACAACCTTGAACCCATCAACCTAAACCCTGAACCCTTAAACCCATTTACAAAGGAGATATATTCATGAAACTGGAAGAATTCAATTACAATTTACCGAAGGAATTGATCGCTCAGGAACCGGCAGAGCCGCGTGACTCCTGCCGCCTGATGATGGTTGACAAGAAGACGGGGGAGTGGGAGCATCACCATTTCCGTGATATCCTGGACGAGATCCGCGAAGGCGATGTTTTCGTCTTCAATAACACGAAAGTCATTCCGGCGCGCCTCTATGGCAAGAAGAAGGATACTGGCGGCAAGGTAGAGATGCTGCTCCTCACGCCGAAGGGCAATGATACATGGGAAGTCCTTGTGAACCCGGGCCGTAAGGCGCTGCCCGGCGTAGAGATCGAATTCGCAGAGAACTGTTACTGCAAAGTGTTGGATAAGACGGAATTCGGCGGACGTCTGGTCGAATTCCACTATGACGGCAATTTCGACAGCCTTCTCGATCAGATCGGTGAGATGCCGACCCCGCCGTATATTCACAAAAAACTTGGCAACAATGATGAGTACCAGACTGTGTACGCGAAGTATAAGGGTTCAGCAGCTGCTCCGACGGCAGGCCTTCATTTCACCCCGGAGCTTATGGAAGAAATGAAGAAGAAGGGCGCGAAGCTCCTCTTCGTCACCCTTCATGTCGGTATCGGTACCTTCCGCCCGGTTTCTGAAGAAAATATCGAAGACCATGAAATGCATAAGGAGTGGTACACGGTCAGTGAAGAAACTGCGAAAGAAGTGAATGCTGCGAGAGCGGAAGGCCGCCGCGTCATCGCTGTCGGCACGACCTCTGTCCGCACATTAGAGTCCGCTGGTCAGAGCGGTATCCTTGAGAGCGGCAGCGGCTGGACGCAGCTCTATATCTATCCGGGCTATCAGTGGCACATGGTCGATGCCATCGTCACGAATTTCCATCTTCCTGAATCCACTCTCGTCATGATGATGGCTTCCTTCGCCGGCCGTGAGCACATCCTTGCCGCGTATGAAGAAGCCGTGAAGCAGAAATACAGATTTTTCTCCTTCGGTGATGCCATGTTTTTGCGTTAAGGAAACGCTGAATTTAATCAACTATCTTTTAGACATCATAAGGATCTACAACTATGGTTATTAACTACGAACTGGTTGCCGAAGACAAGAAGACCGGTGCGCGGGCAGGGCTCCTGCACACGCCTCATGGCACGTTCAAAACGCCGATGTTTATGCCGGTCGGCACACAGGCGACAGTCAAGACTGTCACACCCGAAGAACTCGAAGACATGGGCGCGCAGATCATCCTCTCGAATACCTACCACCTGTTCCTGCGTCCCGGCACGGAGCTGATCAAAGAGGCTGGCGAGCTGCATCGTTTCATGAACTGGCCGAAGGGAATACTGACGGACAGCGGCGGCTTTCAGGTCTTTTCTCTGGGAGCTATGCGCAAGATCACGGAGGAGGGCGTGCACTTTCGCTCCTTCCTCGATGGATCGAAGCAGTTCCTCTCTCCGGAGGTTTCCATTCATGCGCAGGAGGATCTGGGGAGCGATATCGCCATGGCTTTCGATGAATGTATCCCCTATCCGGCAGACTATGAGTACGCCGACCATTCCACAGCGCGTACGACGCGCTGGGCAGAGCGCTGCATCAAGGCGCATACCCGCACGGATCGCGGCATGTTCGGTATCGTGCAGGGCGGTATGTACAAGGATCTTCGGAAGAGGAGCGCACTCGAGATCTCATCTATGCCCTTTGACGGCATGGCGATCGGCGGGCTCTCAGTCGGTGAGCCGCATGACCTCATGTATGACATTCTGGAGTACACCACCCAGTTCCTGCCTGTGAATAAAGCCAGATACCTCATGGGTGTCGGCACGCCGGACTGCCTCGTCGAAGGCGTGGCTCGCGGTATTGATATGTTCGACTGCGTATTCCCGACGCGTGTTGCCAGAAATGGCATGGCCATGGTGCATTCCGGCCGCATGAATATGAAGAACAAGAAGTATGAGAAGGACTGGGCACCGCTCGAGGAGGGCTGCGGGTGTTACACCTGTCAGCACTACAGCCGTGCATACATCCGTCATCTCTACAAGTCGGAAGAGCTTCTCGCCTTCCGCCTCGTGACGATACACAATCTTTTCTTCCTGCTCCAGTTTATGCGTGACATGCGACAGGCGATCATAGATGGAAACTTCACGGAGTTCAGAGAGAGCTTCATGGCGGGCTATCATCGGTGATCTCAGCTCCCTTTACAACATTTTGACATATAATTAGAAAATAACTACAGACAACAATCATCAAAGTATGGTAAAATAAATACTATATGATTTGACGGAGGTGAATCAAATGGAACAGGTAATGAATTTCGTCAGTCTGGCATGGCCATTTCTGGTGCTGGTCGGTATTATGTATTTCTTCATGTATCGCCCGCAGCAGAAGCTGAAGGTGGAAAGAGGTCGTTTCCTGATGTCCCTGAGAAAAGGGGATCATGTAGTAACGGCTGGAGGCATTCACGGGACGATCAAAGTACTGCGTGACAAATACGTAGAGCTGGAGATCGCACCGAAGGTCATCATCAAAGTAGAAAAGACCGCTATTCAGCACGGTGATGTGAAGCTCATCGACGAAGAGACCGCCAAGAAAGCCGGTGCGGCTGCCCTGGGTGCTGCTTCGGAAGAACAGGTCATGAATCAGACCAAGCACAAAGACGAACCGGAAACCGAAGTGGTGGAAGAGGTTGTCGAAGTGGATGATCCGAAGGATGCCGGCACGGAAGTGGTCGAAGAAGTCGTCGAGGTCGAAGATAAAGACGCTTCTAAAGGCAAAAAAGAGGAAAAGAAATGATAGAGACGGATACTCCTTCCGTGACACGGAAGAAGGAAATCCGCCAGAAGATGCTCGCCTTACGGCGGGCTCTTTCTGCTACTGATATGGAAGCTATGAGCCTTGCTCTGGCGGATCGGATCTGCGGGTCAGCTGTGTATCAGAAAGCCCATCGCATCATGGCTTATCTTTCTATGAAGGGAGAAGCCGATCTCGATCCTTTCATCCGCCGCGCTCTTTCTGATGGGAAAGAGATCTACATCCCGGTATGTCTGCCGGGGAAGCAGATGGAGGCGGGACGGCTCATGGATATGGAGCATTTCATCCAAGGACCGTATGGCCTGCGGGATCTGCCCAAGGGCTATGAAGCCATAGCGCCGGACATGCTTGATCTAGTCCTGGTACCGGGGACTGCGGGGACAGAGAGCGGCGCGCGCCTGGGGATGGGAGCTGGATACTATGACAGGTATCTGGCAAAGATCTCCTATGAAAAACGGATCATGACTCTCTGGGATTTCCAAGTCGTAGATTTCCTCCCGGAAGAGCCCTTCGACCAGTGCATGGCCGGTATCATTACAGAGAAACGAAGTATCATCACGAAAAGAGGTTGAAGTTTTGGAAAAGAAAAGGAACAGCAGCGTCAGAAGCGGCGCGCTCATCCGATTCTGGGTCGTTATCGCGGCCATTATCGGGATTTTCCTTGCGAGCGTAGGCTGGCTGGCTGGGCATATCCGTCAGGGCCTTGACTTGCAGGGCGGCACGCATATCGTCATGCAGGCTGAGGATACCGAAGAAAATAAGGTCACCAATGAGGCGATCACGCAGGTCATCAATATCATGCAGAAGCGTGTCAATGAAATGGGTCTGACGGAACCGATCATCCAGCGTGAAGGGGCGAACCGTATCATCATCGAGCTGCCGGGTGAAAAGGATCCGCAGAAGGCCATCGAAACCATTGGCAAGACCGCTGTCCTCCAGTTCAAGGATGAGGAAGGCAATGTCAAGCTGACGGGAGAAGACCTGAAAAATGCAAAAGAACAGATGGGGCAGAACAAGCAGCCGCTCGTTGCTCTGGAATTTTCCGATGAGGGGGGAAAGAAATTCGGCGCCCTCACCGCAGCAAATATCGGCCGTCATATCGGGATCTATCTCGACGGAGAGCTCCTGACGAATCCGGTCGTCAATGAAGCCATCACCGGCGGCTCCGCTGTCATCACGGGGCAGAGAACGCTCGAAGAAGCGAAGGATCTTGCGATTCTTCTCCGAAGCGGTGCGCTTCCGGTCAAGGTTTCCGTCATGGAAGTCCGTACCGTCGGTCCGTCTCTTGGACAGGACTCGAAGGATAAGTCCGTCGTGGCTTTCACCATCGGTCTCTCTCTGGTCGTTATTTTCATGCTGGCCGTGTACCGTATGGCCGGCTTTGTCGCGGATGTGGCGCTTCTTGTGTATGTCCTCATCCTTCTGGGCATCCTGAATATGCTGCACGCGACGCTGACACTTCCAAGTGTGGCGGGCGTCATTCTGTCCATCGGTATGGCGGTCGATGCGAATGTCCTCATCTTTGAACGATTCAAAGAAGAGATCGCATCCGGCAAGATGCTTAGGCTGGCTGTCCAGTCCGGCTTCAAACGTGCATTTGTCACCATCTTTGATGCGAATATGACTGTCATCATCACCTCCTGCATCCTCTTCTTCCTGGGCAGTGCGACGGTGAAGGGGTTCGCCTTCTCGCTCGGTCTTGGTGTCGCTGTATCCATGTTCACGGCGATCACCGTCAGCCGTACACTGCTCATGTTCCTCATCGATGCGAACTGGATCCATAACCCCTGGTGGTTTGGCGGAAAAAGGGGGTACGATAGATAATGTTCAACAGCTTTGATTTTATCGGTAAACGAAAGCTCTGGTTCGGCTTTTCCGGACTTCTGATCATTCTTTCCGTTGTGTCCATCATCCTCTTCCGTTTCAACTGGGGGATTGATTTCACAGGCGGCACCATTCTGGAGCTGGCATTTCCCAAGAATGTCACGGTAGAAGAGGTGCGTGACGGTCTTCGCGCGGATGGTCTTGAAACAGCGACCATTCAGCTTTCCGGCAGCAATATGCAGGGAGAGTCCGGCGATGACGTCATCATCCGTACCAGAAACCTCTCTGCGGAAGAAGCACAGACGGTCGTTTCTCATGTGAAGGATAAAGTCGGCGAAGCCGAAGTGAAGCGCATCGAGACTGTTGGTGCCGTGATCGGTTCTGAGGTCACGAAGAATACACTTCTCAATGTCATCCTGTCCTTCGGCGCGATGATCCTCTATATGTCTATCCGCTTTGAGCACCGTATCGCACTGTCTGCGATCGTAGCGATCTGCCATGATATCCTGATGGTGCTCGGTGTCTTTGCATTCTTCCATCTGGAAGTCGATGCATCCTTCCTTGCGGCGATCCTGACGGTCCTTGGCTACTCCATGAATGAATCCGTCGTCATCTTCGACCGTATTCGTGAAGCCATTCATACCCATCGCCGGACGGACAGCTTTGCGAAACTGGCCAATGATTCCATTCATCAGACCATCCGTCGTTCCCTCTATACACTGACTACGACGCTCTTCTGCGTGGCCTCACTCTACTTCTTCGGCGGCGATACCACGAGAAACTTCGCACTGGTCATGCTGATCGGCTTCATCTCCGGGGCCTACTCCTCTGTGTGCGTAGCGACATCTTTGTGGGTCACATGGCATGAACATACCGGAAGCGCTAGAAATGCGTCTTCGCGCGAAGAGAAGAGATCGAAAGCATAGGTGGTATAAAAAAAGGGGCTGTGAAGAAATGAATCCTCATTTCTTCACAGCCCCTTTATACTTTGCTTTCATTTGGTTCAGGGTTCAAGGTTCAAGTCTCTCGTGGCGGCTTCGCCGCCTTTTTTAGAAGATGGTATTCTCGTATCGTAGCCTTCCCCTTTAGGGGAAGGTGCCCCGCAGGGGCGGATAGGGTGACTATGGCATGAAAGACAGCTGGGATAAGGTTTCCCGGTCACTCCCATGAGAGCTGCAAGTCCCCCGCGGCAGATTGAATGCGAAAATGAGATGATCGTTATTTCACATCGCCTTTTTTGCGTGGATCGTCAGCCGCCGATAAACGCGTGGGACCGGTGTCCGTTGAGGCTCCTGTTTGGGTAAAAGAGGCGTACATTGGAGCTTTTGGGCATCAGTAATCCATGATAGCTTCTGGATGCAAAGAACCCGTGCGATTCATGAAACAGCCGAAGCCTCTGTAGGGGGGCTTGATAGAAGAAGCAATCCGTAAGATAAAAAAAACGCGCTCCCGAAGGGCAGCGCGGTTTTTCAAATAAAGATTATTCTTTATAGTTGTTTTCCTCATCCCACCAGTAGATGCCTTTTTTGCTGGGGAGGACATTTTTACGGAAGAACGGTGTTTGAATGCCTTCCTTGAGCTGACGTTCATAATCTTTGAGGCACGCATTGGCCTGCGGGAAGAGAAGGAGGATGGCAGTGACGTTTGTCAGTATCATGAAAGCCATGAAGAGGTCGGCGAGATTCCAGACGAGCGGGAGGTCAGCCTGAGAGCCCCAAAAGATCATGACAGCGATGCAGAGACGGAAAAGATTGAGCGGCCATTTCTTTTTGGTCAGGTGGCCGATATTGATCTCCCCATAGTAGTAGTTACCGATGAGGGAGGTGAAGGCGAAGAGGAAGATCAGGATGGAGACGGCTTTCGGAGCCATCGGGCCAAAGTACTGGGCAAGATCCCACTGGATGAGCTCGATGCCGGTGAGACCGGTCGAGGTATAGTCGCCTGTCAGGAGGACGATGAATGCGGAAGCAGAGCAGATGAAGAGCGTATCGACATAGACGCCGAAGGACTGGATGAGACCCTGCACAGCCGGGTGACTGGCGTCTGCGGTGGCTGCTGCATTCGGTACAGAGCCTTCGCCGGCTTCGTTCGAGAAGAGGCCGCGCTTGAAGCCTGTCAGAACGGCAGCGCCCATGCCGCCGCCAAAGACTGCCTGGAAGTCAAAAGCATCGCGGAAAATGATGCCAAAGACGCGGGGCATTTCTGTGATGTTGAAAAGCATGATGCCAAGCGTGATCAGGATGTAAATGCCGGCCATGATCGGGACCATCCATTCTGTGACGCGGGCGATACGGCCCATGCCGCCGCAGATGACAGCCATAGCGAGGACAGTGACGACACCGCCGATGAGCATGCGGTCAAGTCCTAGAGAGGAGGAAAGTGCGAGTGCGATGGTATTCGACTGGACGGAGTTGTAGATCATGCCATAGGTGACAGAGATCAGAATGGCAAAAATCGCTGCCCATAGACCATGCCCGAGACCATTTTTCAGGTAGTAAGCCGGGCCGCCGCGGAATCCGTTGCCGTCTTCGCGCGGGACTTTATAGATCTGTCCGAGCGTACTTTCTACGAAGCCTGTCGCGGAGCCGATGATGGCGATGAACCACATCCAGAAAATCGCACCCGGACCGCCCGCTGTGATAGCGATGGCGATGCCGGCAATATTGCCGACGCCGACACGCGATGCCGTGCTGACACAGAAGGCCTGAAACGGGGAGATCTCATTACCGGCGGTCTTTTTGCCGGCACTCTCTGTGATGAGAGAAAACATTTTTGTAAAATAGCGGATCTGTACGCCGCGTGTGCGGACGGTAAAGTAGAACCCGGCACCCACCAGAAGAATGATGATCACCGAGGACCAGAGAAATCCATTGATTTCTGAAACAATAGCGTTGAGCGCTTCCATGATACCTCCTTGGAAACTGAATGAGAGATAATAGTCAATCATCTTATTATATACGTTTTATATACGTTTTTGCAAATAGATACAATTACGTGGCAAAGGCGGAGCTTCTCTTAACGGCTGCCATTGATAGTCTGTTTGTCTTTTTTGTTTACGATGTTCCAATTCCTGAGCAGTACTTTTTTCCCGCGCCAGGCGAAGGCGTAGGAACGGAAGGCTTTGTCGAAGGCGCGGTTGGAATAGCTGTCCATTTCTTCCTTTGTCAGTGTAGAGATCCGATGCTCATGGATCTCCGGAAGCGGAGAGGGGAGGGCTTTTTGATTGTAGGGGCAAAAGCGCTGGCATTCATCGCAGCCAAAAATGTAGGGTGTCCGCTGCAGGATCTGCATCTCCGCCGGAGAGAGCTCTTCCTTCTTTTGCGTGAGGTAAGACTTGCATCGGAAAGGGTCGAGCCTCTTCTCTCCGATGGCACGCCCGGGACAACGTATGAGGCATTCGCGGCAGCTGCCGCAATGCAGCGTGAGCGGCTCATCAGGTGTAAGTGACAGTGTGGTCAGGATGGATCCGATGGTGACGAAGGAGCCGTATGTCGGATGGATCAGGCAGTGATTTCTTCCGAAGAACCCAAGTCCGGCGGCATAGGCGAGCCAGCGGTCGACCATGGGAGAGGTATCCACGAGGGGAAGAAATTGCTCGCCCGGGTAAAACGGGCGAGCCGCCTCTATGATTTCCTGAAGATAGTGGTGGATGACTTTATGATAGTCCATGGGCCTTGCATAGAGCGCGATATTTCCTTCTTCTTCTCTAGCAGGTCTGTATGGAAATAGAATCACAAAGAAGGAGCGTGCATCTCTAAGGAGCGCGGAAGGATCCAGTCTTTTTTCGAGAGAGGAGGGCGCAAAGGGGATAGGGCCGGCATTTCGGAGCTGCTCTTTCAGTGTGCTGTCTAAGGAGGCAGAGCATGCGCCGCAGGCATCCAGATGAAGCGAGGCGGCGATCTGGGAAAGGTGAGATTTGGGAGTCATAGGGTTCAAGGTTCAGGGTTCAGGGTTCAGGGTTCAGGGTTCAACGGGTTCAACGGGGGCAGTGCGGTGCATAAAAAGGGGAAGCGCCGCGAAGTTTTAAAATATACGTTATCCGCAAAAGATGAGAAACCGGTGAACCTTTTGAACCTTCAGAACCCGCTTAATCTATGAGGATTCGCATAAAGGGGAGATTGTTCTTTCTGCTTTCAAACTTCAGGGCTCGAGAAAATGAGAAATGAGAAATGGTGGTGGCGGCTTCGCCGAGATCCTTCGACTCAGATCTCATCAGTTCTGGCTGAGGCTATCCGAATAAACGTCGTTTCCCTCCGCTCAGGATGACGAAAACGGGGCGATGCCTGAAAGTAGTATTTAAGGAAACGTTGATTCAATCGCAGAGTCAGATTTTACAAGAATTTTTATACATAGCTTCGTCGTAACCTTCCTTAAATAGCTCGCTATTCGCGTCAGGTTATTCCTTGCCATGTATAAAAATTCAAGAGTAAAATCAGACAACGATTTAATCAGTGTTTCCCTAAGTCACTAGTCATTCGAGATTCCTCATCATAAAAAAGAGACCTTTCGGCCTCTTTTTATTTTGTCATTCGCTTCGCAAGAAGCTCACTGACTCGTTCTGTGGGCATATCATCACTGTCGTAGAGAAGCCCTTTGGGGCTTTTGATGATGAGCCGATCCATCAAGTTCTGTGCAATGAGGTCATTGGTGGCAGAAAGGAAGGAAAGGCATGCCTTGTCATGCTGTTCTTTCGTGATGAGACGGGAAAGTCCGGGTGCTTTCAGACGCTGCTGCAGGAAGAGCTGGTGGATGGCCTTCCAGCTTTCCTTTTTTGGACAGGCCCTGAGGAGCACGCAGATGGTATAGCCGCGCTCTTTCAGATAACGGATGTATTCTTTGGTGTGGGAGACATCTTCCAGAGATCCTTCCTGAAGGATATGGTAACGCTCTAGCGCGGCCTGCTTCATGGCAAGGTCTGAGAGGTACTGCCCCTGAGCCATGGAGAAATAAGCACAATATTGCCCGTACTTCTTCATAAGAGCTTTATAACGAGGGTGGAAACCGCGGAAATTATCACTCATGGACTGTACGATATTTCCATCATACTCTTCGATGATCATGGAAGACATGCGCGTCTTGCCCGAGCCGGGCTGCCCTGCTATGATGTAGGCGGTGGGATGCTTCTGCCCGCCTTTCTTTCCCTGACGGATAGATGGCCAGATGGTCTTTCGGAAGAAGGCATTCATCTCTTCTTCATCAAAGCTGCTTTCCTTCTCGATGAGTTTTTTTGTCAGCTGTACGCTGGAAACAGGACGGAAGATCTGGTCCGCCATGTACTTAGTCTCTATGTCATAGGCTTCGCGCAGCATCGAGATCTGCTCGGACATGGGGAGGCCGCGGCCTTTCCGAAGCTCGATCAGTGACATTTCATGGATGGTTTGCCGCCAAAGTTTGTAGAGGCGTGCTTCATCGGTAGGGGAGATGTCTTTGTCTTCTCGCATGGTGCAAAGCAGGTTGTGAAGCGTATTGAAAATTTCCGCATTCACTTCCAGCTGGATTCCTATAGGGGTGATTTCTGCAGATTCGCTTAATTCACAAAGTGTCCGCTCGTCATAGGGCATAGCCGTACCAACTCCTTTTTAAAACAGAAATATTTTGCTCTTATCATAGCAAAGGCGTGTGGGTTTGTCCATAAGGAAATAAGGGGCCATGCGGGAGAGCGCTCTGGCTGCTGACCGCTCGTGATATAATGAAGCGTAGAAATACGGACGACATCGGGAAGAGCGTCATCCGTGCTTCTGCCCATTCATTCATCGAAAAGAGGTCGACGTCCATGTATCCCACCATCCATTCTCTCGCTGTGCCGGGAGCCCGTCTTCGTGTCAGTGAGGACAGCCTTTTGATCTCCTTTGACGAAGAGCATCTCTCACTTTCGACCGCGATCTATGGCGGCGGTCTGCGCCGCGTGAAAGCTGTGATGAATCAGCGGCTCAGAACCTTTTATGGGGAAGAGTCTGATTTCCCCGGCGGATCCGTAGCCGCATACCTGAAACGCTGTATCGAAAAGGAGGGGGCCGATCCGGAAACCTCCAGTGCGCTTCTGACTGCGGCAAAGGTGTATCAGTACTCGCACAAGGTTTTCACATCCGGAGATCTTATGGTAGAGATCGTGACCACGGGAGGCGTGGAAAAGACAGCCTGCCGTGCATCGTCAAAACCACTGTATCGGGAGAGGGATGGTCACTTTGCACCTGTCGGCACCATCAATATGATGGTCCTCATCCATGGAAGTCTTCCCGAAGGCATCATGGCGAGAAGCTTCATCACGCTGACAGAAGGAAAGAGCGCAGCGCTTTCAGATCTGGGCATTGCGGATGTGAATAACGGGCGTCCGGCTACAGGAACAGGGACGGACGGCATCACACTTGTGACGGAGATCGGGGCAGAGCGCTATACGGATGCAGGTCCGTTTTCCGAACTGGGGTCATTCCTTGCCAAAGCGGCTTATGACTCTGTGACGGAGTGTCTGGTCACCTACGATAAGCCGTGGAATGCTTTCGAAGAGCTTCGTACGCCAAAGGCGGTGAAGCTCGGCAAAGGCTGATCCGATCACGCAGCCATTGGCTCCCTCTTTCAAGAGAAGCCAAAGAGTGTGAAAATACGTGAGCATCGATCTATTTGAGAAAGGCTATCCGGAAGAAGCTGCAGAACCACTTCGCACGTCAAAGGCGGATCTTCACAGGTGAACCTCCTATCGTATATGATTGAAGTCAAAAGGAAAATATGATACCATGTAACTGATTTGATTTTATAAAGTAAAGAGAGTATATAAGGAGCATCGATGTTTATCATTCCCTACCTGGTCCTTGCCGGGGTCGTTCTTCTGTTCTTTGCGGTCACCTGTCTCATGATATTCGGATTGCCCGGAAAGAAGAAAAATGCAGAACCCATCATGGCCGATCTGGATAAGACCATGGAAATTCCTACGATTTCTAAAGAAAAAGCAGCCGCTTCTCCAATCGCCGGAAAGCCTGCCGTCGATGATGCGACAGAGATCCTTCCGATCATCGAAAAGGACGATGCCGAGGAAGAAAAGACGCGCGTCTTTGCCAAAAAGGATTTTGAAAATACAGCGCCCTTTGAAGCTGTGGCTTCTGCGGAAAAGAGTCCCTTTCCGCCGGAGCCTGCGCCCAAGATCTTGGAGGACCACCCCAAGGTGGATACGCTCGAGGAGTATTTTGTCCGCCATTTCCTGAACCGTTATGGTGCTGTATCGCGGACGGTAGAGCAGGATACACGCAAAGTGACACATCATCTCATCGAGAAGCTCGCCATGAGCGACCGGGAGCTGGTGGATACGCTGACACATATCATGGTGCAGGAAGCGATGCAGAATGCCCAGCGCACCTATGTCATGATGCCGACACCGGTCGTGCTCGCCATGGTCTCGGATGCTTTCTCGGATGTGGCGCATGGAAACAGGTCGGATACAAAGACCATCCTTGCCTACGATGCCCTGAAAGCTATGCCACGCATGGAGGAGACCGGATTCCACGCGCTGTCTTTGCTGCTCATTTTCCACTACTCCAGAAATACAGACAATGTGGATGCCCTGCGCCTCAAAAAATATACAGAAAAGTACATCACGCCTTTTGTGGGCGAGCTTCCGAACGAATACAGCGGCTATCAGCAGCTCGAGTACCTGCACTGCATTTCTCTTGAAAATAAAGAGGATCCTTTTGGACAGGTGCTGCATGATTCATATCCCTTTGTCTTTGCCTTCCGCGGCTGCATGAAGAGTGAGCTGGAAGCAGTGCGTCCTTCTTGGCCGGCCGGTGTCATTGTCAATAGCTTGTATAATTCCTACTACAAGCTGGCGGCTGTCGACGAAGCCATGCTGACATCACTTCTGGATGATCTTGGCATCGAGGATGCCGTCATGAGAAGTACCCTGCAGGCACTGGCAGAGTCTCGTCCGGCGCCGTATGACAGGAAGGAAATGAGCTATATCCTTGGCCGCATTTCTCCGGATCTGGTCAAGCTGCAGGATGCCTGGGATACGAGCCTCCTTCGCCGTTCGTCACTGACACTCATGGGCATGTACATCGCCAAGATCTGCATCCGTGAGACCATTGGCGAAGACTTCGACCTCAGCCACTGGATGTGATGTGGCAGGCGATCGGGCAATGCCTTTTGAAAACTAGACAACTGCATGTATCATTGATTCAATGCCGAATTTCACCCGTGGGGCGATTGTGCTTGAAGGAGATCTGCCCTTTGGGGCAGATTTTTATTATGGAATCAGCGTTTCCTAAAGTCACCCGTACTTCCCGGACTGATTTTACAGTTATAGGATAAGGAGAATGAGAAATGGGAATATTCGATATCATAGGTCCCGTCATGATCGGGCCCTCCAGCTCACATACCGCAGGAGCGGCACGCATCGGGCAGGTCGCAGGCCGCATTCTGGGAGAACCTCTGAAAGAAGCGAAGATCACACTCTATGGTTCTTTTGCAAAAACAGGGAAAGGTCATGGGACCGATCGTGCGCTGGCAGCAGGGCTGATGGGCTATGCGCCGGACAGCGGCTCCATCCGTGATGCACTGCACATTGCGGAAGAGAAGGAGATCCCGATCTCCTTTGCCCTTTCCGAAGATGACATGGGGCATCCGAATGTGGCCAAGATCGAAGCCCACGGCAAAAATGGCGCGCATGTGACGGTCGTGGGCCGGTCGCTGGGTGGAGGTCGTGTACTGATCACAGAAATCGATGGGTATCCTGTCGAGATCACGGGAGAAGAGTACACCTTCCTGACACGTCATCACGATGTACCGGGGATCGTGGCTGAGGTCTGCCGTGCGCTCGCTGCCGAAGAGATCAATATTTCCAATATGCGTCTTTTCCGCAAGGGAAAAGGGGATGAAGCAGTCATGATCATCCATACGGACCAGTGCGTCTCGCAGAAGCTTGCTGACGAGATCGCCGCCTCGAATGCCAACATCGTGTACGCAATGGCAATGGATATTATTTAGGGCTAGCCCGTGGGGGGTACCGTCCTTTGATTTCGTTTGAAAGATTTGCGTTTTCTAGTTAGGAGTGAGAAGTTAGGAGTGAGGAGTGGTGGTGCGGCGCATAAAAATATGGCAGCGCCGCGGCGTATAGATGGGATGCCCGAAGATGGCATTTAAGTCACTAGTCACTCCTAATCCCCAATTCCTAATCCCTAGCCACTTATTCCCGCGTTCAAACTTCGGGGTTAGCCCGTGGGGAGTGCCGCTTCGTGATTCCGTTTGAAAGCTTTGGCTTAAATGAGGAATTAGGAATGAAGGTGGCGGCTTCGCCGCAAATATATATTTTGCAGCGAAGCTGCCACCACAACCCTGAACTCATCAACCTGAACCCTGAACCCTAAACCTGCCCTCCCTTCAGAACCTATTGAACCAACAGCTACTTATTCCAAGGAGACGACCATGCTTACTTACCATACATTATCTGAATTTTTTGCTGCTGCTGATGCGGCGCACTGTGCGCCGGGGGAGCTTGCCTGCCGCCAAGAGGCAGAGGAGAGTGGAAAGTCTTTTGAAGACGTCTGGGAACGTATGAAAAATATGATCCCTATTTTCCGGCAGTCGATCCAGGAAGGACTGTCAGATACAGCGAAGTCTTCGAGCGGCCTCGTCGGAGGCGATGCCAATCGCCTTTTCCAAGGCAAGATGCGCTTCCTCTCTCCGGCCTGTCAGCGCGCGGCGGCATATGCCGTTGCGACAGCGGAAGCGAATGCCAAGATGTATCGCATCGTGGCGTGCCCTACGGCTGGCTCCTGCGGCATTCTGCCTGCGGTACTGGCTGCGGTCTCGGAAGAAGTGAATGCCACCATGAATGACATGACGCGAGCACTTTTTACAGCAGGCGCGATCGGTAAGGTCGTGGCAGAGAAGGCATCGATCGCAGGGGCGGTCGGAGGCTGCCAGGCAGAATGTGGCACTGCGACTGCGATGGCGGCAGCGGCGGCTGTGGACCTTTTGGGCGGGACGAATGCACAGATGGCGGATGCCTTCGCGCTCGCGCTGAAAAATATCCTGGGTCTGGTCTGTGACCCGGTCGGCGGACTGGTCGAAGTCCCCTGCGTGAAGCGGAATGCATTCCATGCCGTTCACGCTCTTGTTGCGGTGGAAATGGTCATGAATGGGGTCCGAAGTGCCATTCCTGCAGATGAAGTCATTTCTGCCATGGCGGATGTGGGGCGCAGGCTCCCTGTCGAGCTCAAGGAAACCAGCCGCGCTGGTCTTGCGATGACAGAGACCGGTAAGCGCATCCAAGCAAAGCTCGATGAAAAAGCGAAACATCTTGGCTGCTAGGGAAACACTGATTCAATCGTTGTCTGATTTTACTCTTGGATTTTTATGCATGGCGAGGAATAACCTGACGCGAATAGCGAGCTATTTAAGGAAGGTTATGACGAAGCTATGTATAAAAATTCTTGTAAAATCTGACTCTGCGATTGAATCAGCGTTTCCCTAGTGATAGACAGCCTGCGTTCTCTCCGAAAGACAGCAATGGGGAGCGTGTCGGCAAGAGGAGTCCGGACGTCGGATTCCTCTTTTCACGTGCAGTGATTCATGATAAAATGAGACTAGGGAAATACTGATTAAATCGTTGTCAGATTTTACTCTTGAATTTTTATGCATAGCGAGGAATAACCTGACGCGAATAGCGAGCTATTTAAGGAAGGCTATGACGAAGCTATGTATAAAAATTCTTGTAGAATCTGACTCTGCGATTGAATCAGCGTTTCCCTAGGTAAGCCTGAAGAAATTGTTTTCAAAGGCGGGCCTCTCCGAAGGCGATATCGCTCTGCTTATTTTTATGAGGTACTACTATGTCAAGTCAGATACAGGGACTCTTTATGACCATGCGGCTTTGGGATGTGCTGGACATCCTGGTAGTCGCTTTTTTCTTATATCGTATTTACATCCTGATCCGGGATACCCGAGCGACAGCTCTTCTGAAAGGGCTGGTATTTCTCGGGCTTTTTACCGTGCTGGCGGGATGGCTGCAGCTGCATGTAGTCAGCTGGATCCTGGATAAACTGATGACTGTCCTCATCGTCGCTCTTCCGGTCGTTTTTCAGCCGGAGCTGCGCCGGGCACTGGAGCAGATCGGCCGCGGGAAATTCTATGTGTCCTCCCGCATGATGAATGAGATCGAGTGGGATCACGTGATCGATGATGTCGTCGATGCGGCCATGGTCATGTCCGCGAATAAGATCGGCGCTCTTATCGTTTTCGAGCGAAGCGTTGGTCTCGATGATCGCATCGATACGGGCATTCGCATCGAGGGGCTGGTGTCCAAGGAGCTTTTGGGGAATATTTTCATCGTGAATACCCCGCTGCACGATGGTGCGGTCATCATCCGTGAGAACCGTGTCATGGCGGCAGGCTGTCTGCTCCCGCTGACACGTGATCACAGCCTTTCTTCCGAACTGGGTACCCGCCATAGAGCTGCTATCGGTATGAGCGAACAGGCAGACTGTGTCGTGGTGGTTGTCAGCGAAGAGACGGGCATCGTATCCTATACCTATGGTGGTCATATTTATCGTGGTCAGGATGCAGAGAGCCTTAGAAATATCCTTCGCAACTACCTGATGCAAGGCAAGCCGAAGAATGTCAGTGATGTATTACAGAAATGGAGCCCCCTGAAATGAAATTTGCCAAACATGAGTGGTGGCTGCCCAAAATCTTCTGTCTGATCGCAGCCTGCGCCCTTTGGGTGTACGTGATGAATGAACAGAATCCGATGGTGGAGAATACCTACACGGTCCCAGTGGAAGTCAGAAATCTGGATCGCTCGCTGGTGGCGACCAATGTGCCTCACAAAGTCAAGGCAAAGATCCGCATGCCGAGGAGCGATATGGTCTATATGCGTTCAGATAACATCAAAGCCTATGTGGACCTTTCTGGTCTTACTGATGGCGATTTCCCGAATACGAAGATCCATATCTCCGTACCGGGGGATGAATCCGTCATCTCGGTCACGCCGGAGTATTTTGACCTCAATATCGACACCTATGCCGTGAAGACACTTCCTGCCGTGATCGAAGTCTTCGGTACACCGGATGCGAACTTCTCAGTCGAAAGCCGCAAAGCGACACCGGACACGATCACGATCGCGGGAAGCTCTTCCAAGATCGCAGAGGCGGATCGCGCCGTGGTCTCTGTCAATGTATCCGGCAAGGACAAGAACTTTGTGGAATTTGACAGTGTGAATGTACTTGATGCAGATGGCAATACCGTCACCGGTCTTGATGTGATGCCGAGCCAGGTCCGCATCAATGTAAAGATGAAAGAGGAAACAAGGATCGGCAACCTGCCGATGAAGGCGGAAACGACAGGTGAACCGGCCAAAGGATACAAGGTGGGTAAGATCACCGTCGATCCGCCCGTCGCTACATTGACTGCGCCGATCAGCTACTTCGAAAAAAACAGTGTACTGAGTCTTGATCCTATCGACGTCACAGGGGCCAGGGATACGATCCGGAAGACCGTGACCATCCCGAAGCCCGCAGGCGGTAGTATCACCGTTTCACAGACGACTGTCACGATAGAAATAGATAAGGATTAAAGAGACACCGGTCCTGCCGGATCCTGCAATTTGAACCGCATTTCTCCGGCGTCCATTTCCCGCCCTGTTGACGAAATGGTCTCTTCGCGGTAGACTACGAAAGTTATCAAGAAATTATTGGGAGGAAATAAAATGGTTACATTGTTTGGTACCGATGGTGTGCGTGGACTCGTAAATTCCACATTGATGCCGGAGCTGGCGTACCAGCTCGGACGCGCAGCAGGCGCGTACTTCTGCAAGGCCAGCGGTAAGCATCGCTTCCTGATCGGTATGGATACCCGCATTTCCGGCTCCATGCTGACGGCGGCTCTTTCTGCCGGTCTTTGCGCATCTGGCGTTGATGTCGATCTTGCAGGCGTCATTCCGACACCGGGCATTGCCTACCTCACCCGCACGGAAGGCTATGATGCCGGCGTCATGATCTCTGCTTCACACAATCCATTCCCAGATAATGGAATCAAGTTCTTTGATAAAAATGGCTATAAGCTGCCAGATGAGACTGAGGAAGATATCGAAAATATCCTTCGTCATGATGAAGAGATCTCGCGTCCGACAGGGGATAAGATCGGCGTGATCTCGCACCGCCCCGAGCTGGCTGATAAGTACAGAGCACATGTCCTTTCGACTGTGCAGGGCGATTTCAAAGGTCTTAAGATCGTGACGGACTCTGCGAATGGCGCAGCGAGTGATTTCCTGCCGGCAATGCTGGAAGAGCTTGGGGCAGAAGTCACTGCGATCTTCCATGAACCAAATGGTGTGAATATCAATAACGGCTGCGGCTCCACGCATATCGAGACACTGCAGAAGAAGGTCGTGGAGCTTGGCGCGGACTGCGGCATTGCCAATGACGGCGATGCAGACCGCTGTCTCTTTGTCGATGAAAAAGGACAGGTCATGGACGGTGACCATCTGATGCTCATCAATGCCCTCCAGATGAAGAAAGAAGGACGTCTTCATGAGAATATGGTGGTCGGCACTGTCATGAGCAATCTTGGCTTTGGCAAAGCCCTGAAGGAAAACGGTTGTCAGACGGTATCCACACAGGTGGGCGACCGTTATGTTCTTGAGGAAATGCTGAAGCATGACTACTCCATCGGCGGTGAACAGTCCGGCCATATCATTTTCCCAGAATTCAATACGACAGGCGACGGCCTCATCACTGCGGTGCAGACGCTGAAGGTCCTGCGTGAATCCGGAAAGACCATGTCTGAACTCAATCACCTTATGGTCACGTATCCACAGATCCTCAAAAATGTCGAGGTCTACAGCAAGAATGGCTGGGAAGACAATGAACTCATCCGTGACTCCATCCGTGCTGCTGAAGAAGAACTCGGCAGCGATGGCCGCATCCTCGTTCGTGCATCCGGCACGGAGCCGCTCATCCGTGTCATGGGGGAGGGCAAGGAGATTAATCAGCTTGAACGGATCATTGATGACATTGCCTCCGTCGTAGAGCATGAGCTTGGTGTGGAAAATAACTAAGCTATTTAAGGAAGGCTATGACGAAGTCATGTATAAAAATTCTTGTAGAATCTGACTCTGCGATTTAATCAGTGTTTCCTTAAGTTACAGGGTTAGCTCCGAGGAAGTGCTGTCCTTTGGTTCTGCTTGAATGCGAAATGAGAAATGAGAAATGCGGAATGGTGGTGCGGCGCAAATAATAATGAAGCGCCGCAGAATTTTGATAGCGCTTCGCGCCGTCGTCATCTCGAGCGTAGCCGAGAGATCTTCCTGGCAGAACGGTCAGTGTACCAACTGCGCTATTTCAATCACCGCTTTCTCCTAATCCCTAATCCCTAGCTACCAGTCACCAGTCACCAGTCACTAGTTACTAGTCACGAAATCCCCTTGACAGAATATCCCTATTCCATCTATAATAATCAATAAGCATCACAGGTCTGTGGCTGAAAGTCGATGGCAGTCGCAGCCAAAACGATCCACGTAACGCAGTCAAAAGGGCTGCTGAGCATGGTGCGGTTTAGAAGTAAGTCCTGCCGGGAAAACCGAGAGAGTGAGTTGTGAGAGGCGAGCGCCGGGTAGCTAAAGCTCCAGCAGGCGAGTGTGGGGTCAAAAGCCAGGTCAGCTGTAGATGCTTCATTTGTCAATATCATATGCAGGCGATGAACAGAAGAAGTACTTTCGAAAAACTTTTCAGAGAGGATAGGACCGGTGAAACTATCCAGGTGATTCGTAAGGAAATGCATTTGGGAGCTGAAAAGGGGAAAGCAGGGGAATACTGTTCCTGCGATCGATCGGTGTTTTCGCAAGTATCCTTTTCCGTAATGTGTTTGCGATAAAAGCATTTTGCGCGGCTTCGGCCGACAGAGTGGAATAGCGGGCCACCGTCTCTGTGAGGCGGTGGTTTTTGTTTGCCAAAAACATCGAGCTGTTTCAGGCGCCATAGGAGGAAGCCATGATTTCTATACGTGAAAATCAGAAGATGGCATGACCGGCTTCCTCATGTTATGCAGCGATTCAAAAAATACCATATACCATATATAATTAAACAGGAGGCTTTTATGGAAGAGATCAAGGTATATAACACACTGACAAAAGAAAAAGAAGTATTCCATCCGATCAAAGAAGGAGAAGCGAAGATCTACGTCTGCGGAGTCACTCCCTACAACCATCCGCATATCGGCAATGCCCGTCCGGCTGTTACTTGGGATATCATCCGTCGCTATTTGGAATTCATCGGTTATAAAGTGACCTTTGTACAGAATTTCACGGACGTTGATGACAAGATCATCAATAAAGCCAATGCGGAAGGCAGCGACTGGAAAACGATCTCCGATCGTTACATTGATGCGTACTTTGAAGTCATGGATAAGCTCCATGTCCGTCGTGCCGATATGTATCCGAGAGTGTCCGATCACATGAAGGACATCATCGATATGGTGAAGACACTGATCGAGAAGGGGCATGCCTATGTCCTTGGCGGCGATGTTTACTATGACATTTCTACATTCAAAGACTACGGCAAGCTTTCCGGACGCAAGATCGAAGATATGCTGGCCGGCGCCCGCATCGAAGTCAATGATGAAAAGAGAAATCCGGGAGACTTTGCACTTTGGAAAGCGGCAAAGCCCGGCGAACCATTCTGGGAAAGCCCGTGGGGCAAGGGACGCCCGGGCTGGCACATCGAATGCTCGGCCATGTCCACCCACTATCTGGGCAATACACTCGACTTCCATGGCGGCGGCAGCGATCTGATCTTCCCGCATCATGAAAATGAAATCGCACAGTCCGAAGGCTGCACCGGCTGCCACTTTGTAGACTACTGGCTGCATAATGGATTCATCACCATCAATTCGGAAAAGATGAGCAAATCGCTGAATAATTTCTTCCTTGTCAAAGATGTGCTGGAAAAATACTCCGGCGATGCGCTCCGCTATTTCCTGCTTTCCACCCATTACAGAAGCCCGCTCGACTTCTCTGATGACCGTCTGGAAGAAGCGGAAAAGAATATGGAAAAACTGAAAGACGTCATTGCTCGCGTGAAAGAGCTCTCTTCTGCTGAGGGGAGTGCAGTCACGGAAGCCTCCAAAGTACTTGCCGATGCTTCTGATCATGCGATGGCAGTCTTCCATGAAGCGATGGACGACGACTTTAATACCGGCCTTGCCACAGGTGCTATGTTTGAGATCGCCAAAGCGATCAATGTATACTACAATGAAGTCCATGGCGGTATCGCATTCGACAAGGCGGCTTTTGAAAAGGCAGGCAAGACCTTCAAGACCATTCTCGACATCCTCGGCATTCTTGAAAAGGAATGGAAGAAGCAGGAGGCCTATGATGACAAGGACTACAACGACCTTATGGATGTGATCCTTGCGGTCCGCCAGTCTGCCCGCAAAGCAAAGCAGTATCAGCTGGCTGATGAGATTCGTGATAAGCTGGGGGACATCGGCATCGTGATCGAAGATACCCCGACAGGAGCAAGGTGGAAGAAACGTGGAGTTTAAGAGAGTTTTATTTCTGAAAAAACAGATGGTGCAAAAGATGGGAAAGCAGGCTGCGCCCCTCACGGAGCAGGATGCTTTCTCTATGGATGCACTGACGCTCGCCTATATGGGAGATGTCGTCTGGTCCCTCTTCATCCGGGATGCACTCATCCATACCGGTATCTACCAGGTGCAGATCCTTTCGACGCTGACTTCGGAAATCGTATCGGCACGCTGGCAGAGCCGTATCCTTTTTGAGATTCGCGAAGTTTTGAATGACAGAGAGCTCAAGGTGTGCAAGCGAGGAAGAAATACATCGAGTACGGTACCGAAGAGTGCGACTGTCGAAGAGTACCGTGAAGCCACTGCTTTTGAAGCTCTTCTTGGCTATCTGAAGCTTGCGGGAGAGGAGGAACGCCTGCGGTTCATCCTCCAAAAAAGCTTGAAGTATGTGGCAGGAGAATTCCAACATGCAGACTAAAAAGCAAAGCAATAGAAAACAGAGGGGGGAAAAACCGGCGGAAGGCCGGTTTCCTTCTGCCAGGCACAGGGAGAAAAGACCGCCGAAGCGGAGAAGCAGTGATGGGGTTCGTCCCGTGAAGGATGACTCGCTCATGACTTTCGGCAGAAACAGCGTCACTGAATTCCTGCGGGCTGATCGGGTGCGCAAAGTCTTCATCAAGGAAGGCCGGAAAGATGAAAGGCTCGCCCGGATCGCAGAAGAAGCTATAAGCAAAAGACTTCCTGTGATTGAGATCGCAGAAGATAAGCTGGATGCCATGGCTGGCGGTGTCGTGCATCAGGGAGCAGCCGCTCTCCTCAAACCGTATGAATATGCAGAACTTGATAAAGTGCTCTCGGACTGGGAGGGAAAAGATCCCATCCTCATCCTGTTGGACGGATTGGAGGATGTGAGAAATCTGGGCGCCATTGTCCGCACGGCAGAGTGTGCGGGAGCGGCGGCCGTCCTCCTTCCGAAGCGCAAGAGCCCGCCCGTCACGGCGGCGGCCATGAAGACAGCGGCCGGAGCCTTTGCCTATCTTCCGGTGTGCCAGACGGGAAACATCCGTCAGACGCTGGAGGGGCTGAAAGAAAAAGGCTTCTGGGTCGTGGGCGCGGATATGGATGGGGAAAGCCTCTACTATGAAGCCAACCTGAAAGGACCTTTGGTCATCGTCATGGGCGCGGAAGGGAAGGGCGTCTCGCCTCTGACGAGAAAACTCTGTGACTTCTGTGTCCGTATACCGATGAAAGGGAAGGTCTCTTCGCTCAATGTCTCGGTGGCAGCTGCGCTCCTTATTTATGAAGCGGCGAAGCAGAGAGGTGAGTGACAGATCTCCGGGGTGAGTAATGCTATTAAGTTAAGCAGCAGAACGTTCTTGGCTCCCCATCGGGGGAGCTCCCCGAAGGGGTGAGGGGGCTACGTAGCGGTATTGCATGAAAGTGTTGGAATATCGATAGCATCGGACTATTCAACATAGCACGCTATACCGCTAGCATGCCCCTATTGCCTTCGGCACTTCCCCCGAAGGGGGAAGCAAGACGTTACGTAGCTAACGATTTCCTTAACTTAATAGCATTGCCGGCGTGAGAGGGGCCGAGCCGCCCGTCATCCGCTTCATCCGATCTTTGGTCATCCGTTACTGAACAGCAAGGAGCCGTATTATGAAAGATTTATACTTGGTCGATGGCTACAACGTAATCTTCTGGCTTCCGAAGGTCTTTGACCGGGAGGACCTCGAGTCAAGCCGCAAGAAGCTGATCGATCTTCTGGAAGACTACGGAGCGCACAACAATTTGGAGATGATCGTCGTCTTCGATGGACAGGGCAGCTCGAATAAGGCCAGGATCGAAAAGATGGGGAAAAATTTCACCATTGTTTTCACACCGAGCCGCATGACGGCTGACAGCTATATCGAAAAAGAGTCCTATGATCGCAGGGAGGAGTACCGCTCGATCTACGTCGTCACTTCGGATGGACCGGAACAGAGCCAGGTCCTTGGAAATGGGGCGTATCGTGTGGCTGTCGATGATCTCATCCGTGCAGTGAATGAAGACAAGAAAGTGCAGACCACTTTCATTTCTCATCATAACAATCAAAATCTTCGAAGCGAGATCGGCCGCGCGCTTCCAAAGTCTGTGCAGGATAAGCTGAATCAGCTCAGAAATGGGAACTAGGGGAATGCCGATCCCATCGAGGAGTCTGACGCTGTAAGCATGTTCATGAAGCACTTCGTCGGTATACTCACTATGTGGATCGCTGTCTCCCTATCTGCTCTTGCATGAACATGCAAGAGAGGATCAAACAACGATCTCATCACCGCCCGGTACCTATCGGGCGGCTTTTCATTTTGCTGCGGCACAGGTTCGATAGGGCCCTAGAGTGCAACGGGTCCTGCATTTCAGAGAGCCCCTGCCCGATTGGCCGAGATCTCTGACCTTCTTAATTTTTTCATGGACAAAAGAGGGTAAATACGGTAATATATTTAGATGATAGAAAGCGGTGATATATGTTGATAGAAAGAGCAATGATTTCAGATTTTCTGAAAGAGAGCGGTGTAGATGCAGCTTTCATAGAGAAGGATGAAAACTGCCGATACATCTCTGGCTTTACCGGATCTGACAGCTATCTCTTTTTAACGGCCGATGACTGCTATTTATTGACAGACAGCCGTTATACAGAGCAGGCGAAGGAAGAAGCGAAGGGCTTTACCATCATCGACTATGCCGGAAAACTGGCGAAGACGGTGGGAGAGCTTTCTGCAAAGCATCACGTCACTCGTTTCGGGATCGAAGCAGGCATGACGTATAAGATGTATCTTTCTTTCGATGAGGTACTGCCGGAAACTGATTTCGTCTTCGTAGTGCCTGATACGCTGCGCCAGATCAAAAGCGCGGAAGAGATCCGCCTCATCGAAGAAGCATGCCGGATTTCCGATCTGGGCTTTGAGAAGACCGTGCCTTATATCAAGGCGGGCGTGACAGAGGCAGAGCTTCGGACGATCCTGGAGTGTGCGATGCTGGAGGCCGGATCGGAAGGAAAATCTTTCGATACGATCGTGGCATCCGGCTGGCGGTCTGCCTATCCTCACGGGACAGCGACAGATAAGGTGATCGAAGAAGGTGATCTCGTCACCTTTGATTTCGGCGCGATCTACCATGGCTACCACTCGGATATCACGAGGACGGTGGCTGTCGGGGAGATCTCAGAGCGGCAGCGCTACATCTATGATGCGGCGCTGGGATGCAATGAGCATATCGAAAAGATACTGAGGGCTGGCCTTGTGGCAGCAGATGTGGATCAGGAGTCCCGAAAATATCTGAAAGAGAAGGATCTGGATCAGTGGTTCGGTCATGCGCTGGGACACAGTGTAGGACTGGAGATCCATGAAACACCCACGCTGTCGCCAAGGGATCATACCGTCCTTTGCGCAGGTATGACAGAAACTGTGGAGCCGGGGGTTTATATCCCGGGTGTTGGTGGAGTCCGTATCGAAGATACGGTTGTAATAGAAAAGGATGGAATCTCCATCTTGACTAAATTCCCAAAGAAATTTTTAAGAGTGTAGCAGGAGGAAAACTAAATGATTTCTAGTAACGATTTACGCCCGGGCATTACCGTAGAATTGGATGGACAGGTATGGCAGTGTATTGAATTCCTTCATGTAAAGCCAGGCAAAGGGGCAGCTTTTGTACGTGCTAAGCTGAAAAACCTGCAGAGCGGCTCTGTCGTAGAACGTAAATTCAATGCAGGCATCAAACTGCAGCCGGCTACTGTAGAACGTAAACCGATGCAGTACCTGTATGAAGCTGATGGTTCCTACTGCTTCATGGATACGGAAACCTATGAACAGATCATGCTGAACAAAGAACAGCTCGGCGACAAGATCAACTTCCTGAAGGAAGAAATGGAATGCAATGTCGTATTCTTCAACGGCACCATCATCGGCGTCGATATCCCGAACTCTGTAGAACTGAAAGTCGTAGAGACCGAACCTGGCATCCGCGGTGATACAGCGACCGGCGGCTCCAAACCGGCTAAGATGGAAACCGGCTATGTCGTTTCTGTACCGCTCTTTATCAATGAAGGTGAAATGCTCCGCATTGATACCCGTACCGGCGCTTACATCGAACGCGTAAAGTAATTTCTATATGGAAACTGCAGAAGTAAAAAATGACCTGGGAACCGTTCGTGTATCGGACCAGGTCATTGCAGTCATTGCCCGAGAAGCAGCGCTCCATGTGAAGGGAATCTATGGGATGGATGATCGGTTTTCTCATGGGATCTCTGCTGTCATCAGTGATGCGGAAGCAGAAGGCGTGCGTGTCTCCATCCGGGAGAATGGTATCGTCATCGATCTCTACGTGGCAGCCTGGCATGGCGAACGCCTGCCGGCTATCGCTTTACAGCTGCAGGAAGCAGTCAAGGAAAGCGTCGGAGATTCTACGGGCCTTAGAGTGAATGCAGTCAATGTCAATGTGGAACGCATCGTTTTCGGTGAGGAGAAATAGAGATGTCCGGTGAAGAAGCAGAGAAGAAACGATCGGAAGAAGTCGTATATCAGAAAATTGAAGAGGCTCTGCTTGCCATGCCTGAGGTATCTCATTTCACCGCGGATGGCTTTCAGTACCTGATGCAGGGGATCAGTCAGGCCTTTGGCTTCAAGGCTCATCGCGGGCTTTGGATACGAAATCTGAAGGATGGACGTGTGAAGGTGGCGATCTCTGTCGCACTGCATAAAGGCTGTCAGGTACAGGAGACTGCCCGCTATATCCAGATGGTGGTGAAGAATGTATTCTCTTCGCTTAGAAGAGAGGACATCGAAAGCATTGATGTGACGATTACTGAAATGGTAGAGTGAATGGGTGTCAGCAGATCCTGCCGCCAAAGTTTCTTTAGGGAAACTGCTCCCGGCAGGATCTGCTGGATTCGCCTGGCCTGCGTGCCATGGGAAACCATGTATGTAAGACAGGAAATTTCATAGCATAGAGAGAGGCTGACATGAGTAGAACAAGCGCAAGAGAATATGCACTCAAGGTGCTGTACTCCAGAGAGCTCAATCCGGAGTCAGAGCCGATCGAGGAAGAGACGCTTCATTTGGAAGAAAAGGACAAGGCTTTTGCAGATGCTTTGATCGAAGCGGCAGCTCATGAAGATGTCGATGATAAGATCAAGGCATATTTGAAAAAGAACTGGTCGCTCACGCAGCTCAATGTGGTGGATAAGAATATTCTCCGTCTGGCTGTCGCTGAGTTTTATCATTCCGGGGAAGACCGCCCGGATAAGAAGGTCATTATCAATGAAGCGATAGAGCTTGCCAAGACATATGGCGGTGAAGGGTCCTATCGATTCATCAATGGACTTCTGGATAAGGCATTACAAGGTGAATAATCATGAGGTTTCTTGGAATAGATACCAGCTGCTATACGACATCGGCAGCGGTTTATGATTCTTCCAAGGGGCTGATGGGGGAAGAACGGATCGTCCTTTCAGTGAAGGAAGGGCGGCGGGGACTGTCTCAGTCAGAGATGGTTTTCCAGCATGTGAAGAATCTTCCCGTCCTGCTTCGAAGGCTTTCTCCTTTGCTGCAGGATCTGAAAGGCATAGGCGTTTCAGGATTTCCACGGAGGCGGGCAGATTCATACATGCCCGCCTTTCTTGTTGGTCGGGGTATGGCTGAGGCGCTGTCCTCTTCGCATCACATTCCTCTTTATGTATTCAGCCATCAGGAAAATCATGCGATGGCAGCGATCCGAGAGGCGCCTGCTCTTTGGGGGAAGCCATTTTATATGATGCATATGTCCGGCGGCACACAGGATGTGCTCTCCTGTCAATGGCAGGAAGAGGGGATGGAGATCCATGAGCTCCTGACGTCCAAAGACATTACGGCAGGGCAGTTCATTGACCGCGTGGGCGTGGCTTTGGGACTTCCCTTCCCCTGCGGGAAATGGCTGGAAGCGCTGGCAGAACAGGGAAATGATACGTATCGGATCCCCCGCTCGTCCGTGAAAGGGGCGTTCAGCTTTTCCGGCCCCGAAACACGCGTCCAGCGTGATATAGCGTCGCTCGCTTATCGGAAGGAAGATATCGCCAAAGGAGTCCTCATCCACATAGGACGTGCTCTCGAAAAGGAGCTCAGCGGCTATCCTTTCGAAAAGGGCCGTCCCTTCATCGCAGTGGGTGGGGTCATGGCAAACCGCTATCTTCGGGCAAGGGTCGAAGAGATTTGCCAAGCTATCGGTCTCACGCCGCTCTTCGCCGATCCACGCTATAGCAGTGACAATGCGACGGGCAATGCATTCGGGGCATATATGAAAAGCGAGGAGTGCGGAATTAGGAGTGACTGGTGACTAAAAGACTAGGAGACATCAGACTCTCTCGTATCGTCATTTCGAGCGGAGCGAGAAATCTTTGTCATTCGCAGTCAGATGGTCTATGTTTGGAAATGGAACGGGAAACTTGCTATCAAGAATCTTTCAGGGATCGCCCCATATATTCGTGGCGAAGCCGCCACTTTCATTCTTCATTCGCGCAGAGCTTTCATCTACAGTCAAAGGGTAGCACGCCCCGAGAACTAAGGAAACGCTGATTAAATCGCAGAGTCAGATTCTACAAGAATTTTTATACATAGCTTCGTCATAGCCTTCCTTACATAGCTTGCTATTCGCGTCAGGTTATTCCTCGCTATGCATAAAATTTTAAGAGTAAAATCTGACAACGATTTAATCAGTGTTTCCCTAAGTTTGAAAGCAGGGATGAGGGATCAGGAATTGGAAGCAAGTGGTGATTGAAATAGCGCAATCAGGGAAACACTGACCGTTCTGCAAGGAAGATCTTCAGGCTACGCTTCCAATGACGACGGCGCGGAGCGCTATCAAAATTCTGCGGCGCCTCCATATTTTTATGCGCCGTACCTTCACTCCTCACTCCTAACTTCTCACTCCTAACTCGATTTAGGAGTTGACTTAAATGCCAGTTATTTAGAAAACGCAATACTAGTCCCCAGTCCCCAGTCCCCAATTATTATTATCCCGAAAGGAGTCACCCATGCTGAAAGATGTTTTGCTCGCAAGACAGAAGGAAATCAACGAAAGACTTGAGACGCTGCTGGTCTCTGACCTGAGCGCTCATCAAAAATTGTTTGATGCCATGAACTACAGCCTTTCGGCTGGGGGGAAGCGTATCCGTCCCTTTCTGTTTCTTCTGATCCTGGAACTTTGGGGAAAAGATGCGCGGCTGTATCTGGATATTGCCTGTGCGCTGGAATGTGTGCATACATATTCCCTCATCCATGACGACCTTCCGGCCATGGATAATGATGACTACCGCCGCGGCCGCCCCACGAATCACAAGGTCTTTGGGGCAGGCATGGCGACCATGGCAGGGGATGGGCTTCTGACCTTTGCCTTTGAGCTTTTGGCAGGCGAGCAGCAGATCGCGCCTGCGCTCCGCTGTGAATTGATCTCCATCCTGGCCAAGGCTGCTGGCCCCGAAGGCATGGTGGGCGGACAGGCGCATGATATCGAGAGCGAAGGCCGGACGCTGACTCTTCCGGAATTACAGCTCATGGACCATTGCAAGACAGGCTGCCTTTTGACGGCACCGGTGGATATGGCACTGGCAATGACAGAGAGCAGTGAAGAAGAAAAGAACCTTCTGCATGCATTTGCTGTCCATGTGGGACTGCTTTTCCAGATGACGGATGACCTTCTTGATGTGAACGGGCATTTGGATGAGATGGGGAAAATGCCGCATCAGGATGCGGCAGATCATAAGTCCACCTACGTAAGCCTTCTTGGTAAGGAGCGGACAAAGGCACTCGCAGAAGAAGAAGCAAGGCATGCCAAAGAGATACTGGGAAGGGTCGATCGGGACACAAGCCTTCTCACAGAACTTGTGGACATGCTGCTGGTACGCACGAAGTAGAGGAAATATATGGGAAATCAGAAGGTCAAGAAAGAACGGCTGGATGTCATGCTCGTAGAGCAGGGCTTTTTCGACAGCCGGGAGAATGCGAAACGGCATATCATGGCAGGCATCATCCTTGTCAATGATGTGCCTGTCGATAAAGCGGGGACGAAGATCCCTGTGGATGCAAAGCTCCGGATCAAAGGACATGTGATGCCGTATGTGGGGCGCGGCGGCTACAAGCTGGAGAAAGCGATCAAGACATTCGGTATCGATATGAAGGGAAAGGTCATGGCGGACATCGGTGCCTCTACCGGCGGCTTCACTGACTGTGCATTGCAAAATGGTGCGGCGAAGGTCTTTGCTATCGATGTCGGGACCAATCAGCTCGACTGGAAGCTCCGCTCTCATCCGCAGGTCGTCAATATGGAAAAGACGAACATCAAAGTCGTGACAGAAGAGATGCTGGGAGAAAAGGTCGATCTCGTTTCGACAGATGTATCTTTCATATCCGTTCTGAAGATCATTCCGGCGGTAAGATCCATCCTGAAGGAGGATGGTGCGATGGCGATCCTGATCAAGCCGCAGTTTGAAGCCGGCAGGGACAAGGTGGGAAAAGGCGGCATCGTGAGAGAAAAAGACATCCATGAAGAGGTCATTTTGGATACTCTCACCGCTTTCGAAGAAGAAGGATTCCACTGCTGGGATCTGACGTTTTCGCCCATCAAAGGCGGCTCAGGGAATATTGAGTTTCTAGCCTATCTGAAGTGGAAAAAGCCACAGGAAGCGATCAGTGAAGAACGGATCCGTCAGGTGGTCGAAGAGGCACATGAGACTTTGAAAAAATAGGTGTAGAACCATACATTATAACGATCATAGACGAGGCGGTGATTTCATTGCGATTTGCCATTTTTCCGAATTTGGGAAAAGAGAAGCTCTTTACCTTTCTGCCCGAGCTTCTTGGGATGATAGAAGAAAGAAAGTCGAGCGCACTGCTGCCGCTTTCTATGAAAGAAGGACTGGAAGCGGGCGGTATCAAGGGGGCTTCTTATGGCAGCATCGATGAGCTGGGAAATTGTGACTGCCTGCTCTCCATCGGCGGCGACGGCTCCTTCCTGGGAGCGGCGCGTACGTTTCGGGACTATCCCATCCTGATGGCAGGGATCCACTTGGGTGAGCTGGGATTTCTGAACAGCATCACCGTCGAAGACGCTGCGCTGCGTCTGGACCAGATCCTTGCGCGGCATTATACCGAAGAGTCGCGCCTGTTTTTGGACTCTATCCTGAAGCATGAGGATGGCAGTCAGGAATGGCTGACCAGCGTGCTGAATGATGTCGTCATCGGGCATAACGAGATCGGGCAGTTGGCACGGCTGAATCTTTCCGTCAACGGGCACCTGATCCAGGAATATGCTTCTGACGGACTCATCGTTTCTTCGCCGACCGGGTCTACCGGTTACGCTCTTTCCTGCGGTGGTCCGGTCATGGGGCCTGGCGATGACCGTATGATCGTGATCCCTATCTGCGCGCATACGCTGCAGCGCTTCGCCATCGTCTTGAAATGCAGTGATACGGTAGAAGTCACTGCTCCGCCGCGGGAGAAGAATCTCTGTATTTCGCTCGATGGCAGCGAATCCTGTCCTTTCAAGACGACAGACCGGCTTTTTATCAAAGGAGCCAATAAGCCGATTCGTTTTATTCGCTTTGCCGACCAGGATTTCTTCGGGACGATCACAAAGAAGCTCGTCAGAAAAATTTATGAGACGGTGTAGAAAAGGGCTTGGGGTTAGTCCCAGAGACTAAGTTTGAAAGCGGGGATGATTCGTAGCTAGGGATTAGTGACTAGGGATGAGGGAAACGCTGATTAAATCGCAGAGCCAGATTTCATATGGGTTTTTATACATAGCTTCGTCATCATCCTCCTTAAATAACTCGCTATTCGCGTCAGATGATTCCTTGCTCTGTATAAAAATCCAAGAATGAAATCTGACAACGATTTAATCAGTGTTTCCTTAGGAGTCTCAACTGACTGGTGACTTGAATACCACTTTGGAGCATCGCCCCATATATACTTTGCGGCGAAGCCGCCACCTTCATTCCTTATTCGAGCAGAGCTTTCATCCACACTCCAAGGGCTGCCCCTCCCTTTTTTCTAAGATGTCAAAAAAATATTTGACATCTATTTTTATTTCTGCTAAAATAATCAAGTCATTGTACAAGGTGCCATGACGCAACCGCACGGAGACGGCTCCGTAAATGCTTTCGTAAGCTGCCATATTCGGCGAGTATAGTAAAGAGGAGGTGCACACATGTACGCAATTATCAAAACCGGTGGTAAACAGTACTGCGTTGAAGAAGGCAAAGTCATTACCATTGAAAAACTGGACGTTGAAGCAGGCGCAGAAGTAGCTTTTGATGAAGTTCTTCTCGTATCCGGCGACAGCGTAAAGATCGGTCAGCCAACCGTTGCAGGCGCAAAGGTTACTGGCAAGGTTCTGGAACAGGGCAAAGGCGCTAAGATTCGTATTTTCAAATACAAAGCTAAGTCCAACTACCGTCGTCGCCAGGGTCATCGTCAGCCTTTCACCAAGGTTCAGATCGAAAAGATCGAAGGCTAATGATTACCGCAAGACTACATTTAGTCGAAGGACTCTATCAGGGATTTACCATTACCGGCCATGCCGATGGGGCGAGGGAAGATAATGAGTACGATCTCATCTGTGCAGCGGTGTCAGCGATTACACTGACGATTGCTGCCGGATTGCAGGATATCCTGCAGATGGATGGGACTTTTGATTCGAGATCCGGCTTCATGAATGTGGATCTTCAGTCGCATGCGAATGAAAAGAGCCAGATTCTGATAGAAACCATGGTTCATGGTTTGGAAGCCATTCAGGAGCAGTATCCTGATAAACTTAAAATTATAACGGCAAAGGGGTGAATTACATGTTACTGTTTGATCTTCAGTTATTCGCTCATAAAAAAGGTGTTTCCAGCACAAAGAACGGCCGCGACTCCAATGCGCAGCGCCTGGGAACCAAAATGCACGCAGGTCAGATCGCTAAACCTGGCAACATCATCGTTCGCCAGAGAGGCACCCATCTCCATCCGGGTCTGAACGTTAAGATTGGCAAGGACGATACGCTCTTTGCAGTCGCAGAAGGCAGAGTTGCTTTCGAACGTCTCGGCAGAGATAAGAGACAGGTCAGTGTTTATCCTGTAGGTGAATAATCTAAACATAAAGAGCTGTACTCGAAAGAGTACGGCTTTTTTATTTTGAAAAATCAGGGGCGAAACAGCTGCTATGGGCTTATGAAGCTCACTGGAAAAGACGCGGCAAGGAAGCAAGCGCTCTTTTGGATGAGCGCAGCGAAGCTGCCAAAAGGCCCGGGAGACCCTTGAAGCCTTCGAATCCGCTGCACATGGTCTCTGATTCACGGTCCTTCTTTCCAAGATACTCAGATCTCATCAAATGATGTAACTATCGAAATTCACCTATTGACGCATTTTCATTTTTATACTACCATTGACTTAAGTTTATTCAAAAGCGGTGGGGGACTGTGTCCTCACTTGCGATAAAGGAGGAGTCAGAATGATTCGTGTATTAGTGAATGGGGCTGCAGGACGTATGGGCAGCGAGGTCGTCCGCTCAGTCCTTGCAGAAGATGGTCTGGAGCTTTGCGGCGGCGTCGATATCGGTGCAGCTGGCAAAGATCTGGGAGAAGTGATCGGTATCGGACACAACGGGATGACCATTGACAAGACGCTGGAAGAAGCATTTGCCAAGGGCAAGCCGGATGTGATCGTTGATTTCACCAGTCCGAAGGTCATTTATGAAAATGCAAAGTATGTCCTTGAAAATGGGGTCAATATCGTCATCGGAACGACCGGTCTCACGGCGAAGCAGAGAGAGGAACTTGCTGGCATTGCCAAAAAGACAGGCGCCAATGGACTTGTTGCGCCGAATTTCTCTCTGGGCGCAGTCCTTCTGATGAAGGTATCGGCTGAGATCTCCAAATACATGCCGAATGCAGAAATCATCGAGCTCCATCACAATCATAAATATGATGCTCCTTCCGGCACAGCGAAGCTGACTGCCGAAAAAATGGCAGCTGCCCGCACCATGGAACCGGAAGCGGATGAAACAAAGGAAAGTCTGCCGGGCGTTCGCGGCGGCAAATACGAAGGGATCACCATTCACTCTGTCCGCCTCCCTGGCTATGTGGCACATCAGGAAGTCCTCTTTGGTGGCTATGGGGAGATCCTGACACTGCGTCATGATTCTCTGGATCGCAAATCCTTTATGCCGGGCGTCATGCTTGCCTGCAAAAAGTGCATGACGATCAAAGGCTTTGTTTATGGACTTGAAAATTATTTGGAATGAGGTGCTTGACTATGAGTAAACTCCCGCGCGTCGCCGTCCTTGGTGCTACTGGTGCCGTCGGACAGGAATTTATCCGTCTGTTTGAAGAAAGAAATTTCCAGTTCGCTTCCCTGAAGCTTCTGGCCTCCAAACGCAGTGCAGGCAAGAAGCTCATGGTCTGCGGCAAGGAATATACGGTAGAGGAAGCCAAGCCGGAATCTTTTGAAAACATTGATGTGGCTCTTTTTGCAGGCGGCAGCATCAGCAAGACGCTGGCACCGGAAGCAGCCAAACGCGGCGCTGTAGTCATTGATAACTCCTCCACCTTCCGCATGGATCCGGAAGTACCGCTCGTCATTCCGGAGATCAACCCGGAGGATATTGCAAAGCACAAAGGCATCATCGCAAATCCGAACTGCTCCACCATCATCATGCTGATGGCACTGAAGCCGATTTATGACCTTTCCCGCATCAAACGCATCGTCGTCAGCACCTATCAGGCGGTATCCGGTGCGGGCAAAGAAGGCATCGATGAGCTCTATGAAGAAGCTGCCGCTTTTGCTAAAGGCGAGAATTATGAACCGAAGATCCTTCCCTCGGCCAGCCTTCCGAAACATTACCAGATCGCATACAATCTGATCCCGCAGATCGATATCTTCCTTGATAATGACTACACCAAGGAAGAAATGAAGATGGTGAATGAAACTCATAAGATCATGCATGATGCGGAGATCGGCATCACCCCGACCGCTGTTCGTGTGCCGGTCGCAAGAAGCCATGCGGAGTCTATCTATGTAGAAACCGAAGAGCCGCTCACCGTCGAACAGGTGAAGAAAGCGATCAAAGACTTCGATGGTGCTGAACTGGTCGATGACGTAAAGAATATGATCTATCCGATGCCTCTTGATACCTCTGATAAAACAGATGTAGCTGTCGGTCGTATCCGCAAGGATCTCGTGAATCCGAATGGCATCAACCTCTGGGTATCCGGCGATCAGATCAGAAAAGGCGCAGCGCTCAATACCCTGCAGATCGCAGAATATATGATCGCACATGATATGTTATAAAAATGGTTGATGGGTTCAGGGTTAGCCCCGGGGACGTTCCGTCCCTTGATTGTGAATGAAAGCTTTGCTCGAATGAGGAATGAAGGTGGCGGCTTCGCCGCGAATATATATGGGGCGATGCCCGAAAGTGGCATTGAAGTCACTAGTCACCAGTCATTTCTAATCCCTAATCCCTAGCCACTAATCCCTAGTTCAAAGATAAAGATCCAAAGGAGATATAACTATGGCAACTGCTCAGTTTGGCCGCGTCATTACGGCTATGATCACTCCATTCACAGAAGACGGTGCTGTCGACTACGAAAGTGCTGTCGCACTCGCAAAGCATCTTATCGCTCATGGCTCTGAGGGCCTCCTTGTCGGTGGAACCACCGGCGAAGGTGCTACCATGACTGCAGAAGAAAAGTTGAAACTGTATACCCTTATCGTAGATGCTGTCGGCAAACGCGGTGAAGGCAAGAAAGTGCCTGTCATGGGCAATATCGGTACCATCAGCACCGCGGATACCATTGCATTCGGCAACAAAGCCAAGGAAACGGGCATTGACTGCGCGCTGGTGATCGTTCCTTTCTATGTCAAACCGAACCAGGAAGGGATGTACCAGCACTTCACGGCTGTCGCCAAAGGCGTAGATCTGCCGCTCGTTCTTTACAACGTACCAGGCAGAACCGGCGTGTCTATCCAGCCGGAAACCATCAAGAGAATCGTGGATGAATGCCCGAATGTCGTCGGCATCAAAGATGCAACCGGCAACTGGGATCAGGTCACCAAGGAAAAAGCGCTTCTTCCGGAAGACTTCATGATCTACAGCGGTGATGATGCATTCACACTGCCTGTCCTTCTTGCCGGTGGCGTAGGCATCATTTCTGTTTCCGCACATGTCATCGGGGATGACATGCTCGCTATGGTGGATGCTTTTGAAAAAGGCGATCTTGCAAAAGCTAGAGAGCTGCACCTCAAGATGTATGAGATCAACAAAGGCATGTTCTTCACGGCAAGCCCGACTCCTGTCAAAACGGCTACGAATCTGGTCGGCCAGCCTGGAGGACACTTCCGTCTGCCGATGGTCGAACCGACGGAAGCAGAAAAAGCAAAGGTACGTCAGATGCTTGAAAATTACGGCGGTCTGCTGTAAGAGAGCAGCTTCATGAAATAGCGCAAACAAAAAGCCGGAATCCGAATGGATTCCGGCTTTTGGCATGCTTGGCAGAAAGAAGAGCGAAGGACTTGGAAACTAAAAGGCTAAAAAGGCGTAGAAAGCCTTTTTAGCCTTTTCGTCTTCAAGCGGGATCTCTGGGGGGTTCTTCCACTTTCGCATCTGCACGATATTTGACAGAGAAGAATATAAAGACGAGAAGAGCGCAGGTGAAGGACGTCAGACTGGTAAGCTGCGCGCTCTTGAGACCGAAGGCCAGACTGCCATAGTCACCGCGGAAGAATTCCAGAAAGAAACGAAGCAGTGAGTAGAGCATGATGTAGAGACAGAAGGTCGTGCCGCGGGCATGTTTGAAGCAGGCATACCACAGGAGCAGTCCCAGAATGATGAGATCGCCCTGACACTCCCAGACCTCGGCAGGCCAGAGAGGCTGTGCGCCGTAGGTGCGGTAGGCAAGTGTGGTATCAGGATACAGAATACCGAAATTAGCGCCCGTCGGATGACCGAAGGCATCACCATTCATAAAGTTTGCGATACGTCCGATGGCCTGACCGAAAATGATGGCGGGCGTCACGGTATCCGCAAAGGGCAAGACTGGTATCTTGTGCTTTCTGAGATAGAAATAGGCAGCCACGCAGGCAAAGATGACGCCTCCCTGGATGGCCATGCCACCCTGCCACACGTAGGGGATCTCAAGCAGATGATCATGGTAGTAGTCCCAGTCAAAGAAGAAAACATCCCAGAGACGTCCGCCAATGATGCCGACAAAGGCGATGGTGATGCCGAGATCAAAGACATGTTCATGCCAGCCGCGTCCGTCCTTCTTCAAAAGGTAGTAGGCCATGATGCATCCGAAGATGATGCCCAGGGAAAAAAAGATCCCATAAAAACGGATCGGAAATCCACCGATGAAAGTGACATATTGATGCATGTATGGTACTCCTTTATGTATGGCGACCGAGAATCACAAATGAGAAAACAAGAAGCATTTCTCTATAGAGCATTTTTATGAAAATCGATTCCTGCTTCCGTTGAAATCCATAGAAGGGGATCTAAGGAAACACTGTTCTGAATCGTTCCTTTTTATTATACAACAACCGTAAAGTATGCAAAAATCAAATACTTGTCTGTATGATACTTATGCTTATATGAAAGACAGGCTCACATTATACCGAAAATTTTCATGTTTTAACAATATTCAGCCAATAATAGAAAAAATCTATACATATAGGGGGTATAGGTAAACGTATAGAAAATTCGATTTCCTCATAGAGGACTAATGCGGTAAATGAGAATCAGGAAAATTCATAAATATCAGCAAAAACCAAGTAAAATATGCTATAGTTAGGATCTATTCTCAAATAAAATGTAAGGATATCAGGGAATTGAAAATTTCAAAAGTACTTAAAAACTAATAATTTTATCGTTTTTTTGAAAGAAAGGACTTGAAATCCTAGAAAGCTATGGTATTATACTCATATAAGGAAAATAACTTCTAATGACTATTTACTTTTGCATAGCTGCGGGTTCAATAATAATAACAATACCCCACTAAAAATAATAACAAAGCTGTGCGATTGGATTTCCTTTTTCTTTTTACTTGCTATGGGAGGAACTTTATAATGAGAAACTGTGTATTAATCATCGAACATGATCCGAGTGTCAGCCGTTTCATGCAGCTCAAGCTGGAAGAAGAAGGCTTCAGCTGTCTCATTGATAATACGGGAGAGGCGGCTGTTGATCTGGCAGGTCAGCGTCAGGTGGACCTGATCCTTCTGGATCCGGATGAACCACTGAAAGGCGGCCATGAGATTCTGGGAAAGGTGAGAGAGATCAGCTCTCTGCCGATCATCTACCTGTCTTCCGATACATCTGTCGATGCGAAGGTCGAAGCTCTGAATGCCGGTGCCGATGATTATATGACAAAGCCATATGCTACCAAGGAACTGATCGCTCGCATCCATTCTGCGCTGCGCCGCCACGAAGAACCGAAAATTATCGTGGACCCGGCCTTCACGATCGGTGATCTCTCCATCTATCCGGAACGTCATGAAGTACGTGCCAGTGATGAAGTTGTCGATCTCACAAAGAAAGAATTCGATCTGCTCCTTTTCTTGGCCAAGAATAAAAACCGCGTACTGAAAAGAGAAGAGATCCTGGAAAAGGTCTGGGGCTATGGCTATGCAGGAAAGACGAATATCGTGGACGTTTATGTCCGCTATCTGCGCAGCAAGATTGATGAAAAAGTCGGCAAGAAATACATCCATACCGTTCGTGGCATCGGCTACGTAGCTAGAGACTGATATGATCCGTCAAGTCATTGTCGTAGAAGGTAAATCGGATATCGCTCGTGTGAGCCATGCCGTAGAAGCTGATATGATCGCCACGGAAGGCTTCGGCATCCGCCGCGAAACATTAGAACAGATCCGCCTCGCTTATGAAAAGCGGGGCATCATCATCCTGACGGATCCCGATGGTCCGGGAGAACGCATCCGTCAGCGACTAACCCGTCTTTTCCCGAAGGCGCTTCACGCCTTCGTGCCGAAGTCAGAAGCCTCCACAGAAAATGATGTTGGGATAGAAGACGCTTCGCCCGAGTCCATCCGAAAAGCGCTGTCCTGTCTCCGTGTCCAATATCAGGAAGACTCGGAGGAGTTTTCCATGGGAGATATTTTTGCGGCAGGTCTTACAGGCAGGCCGGATTCTTCTGAAAAAAGAGCCAGAGTCGGTGCGCTCCTTGGTATCGGCTATGGGAATGGGAAACAGTTTTTGAAACGGCTGAATCATTTCGGCATTACTCGCAGCGAGTGGGAAAAGGCATTGGAAGCATGCCAGAAGGAGCCGACATGTTAGACGCCAATTTAGCAGATCGTAAAGTTGTCCAGTATGTGATGAACCGCTTCGGTATCCACGCGAAGCACCGCCTGGGGCAGAACTTTCTCATCCGACCCGATGTCGTTGCTGCCATCGCAGAGGCTGCTGAACTTAGCGATGGGACGCCCGTCATGGAGATCGGGGCCGGTATCGGCACTCTGACGCAGGCACTCGCGGAGACCGGCGCGGATGTGACAGCCTTCGAGCTGGATCAGAGCTTGAAGCGCGTCCTCGATCATACACTGGAACATTATAAAAATATTCATATCATCTATGAGGACGTGCTGAAAGCCGACCTCAAGACCATTCTGGGAGAAAGGGACTGGCACTGCGCGGCGAACCTGCCATACTATGTGACCACGCCGATCCTTCTGACGCTCATTCAGTCAGGACTTCCCATTTCTCTCTTCGTATTCATGATGCAGAAGGAAGTGGCAGACCGCATCCTGGCTGCGCCCGGCTCGAAGGACTACGGTGCTTTGACACTTGCGGTACAGTTTGACTGCACGGCAGAGCGTGTCATCGACATCCCGCCGACCGCCTTCATCCCGCGCCCGCAGGTCACGTCGACGGTGCTCAAGATCCGCCGCCGCGAGAGACCGGCAGTCGAGGTGAAGGATAGAAAGCTCTTCTTCAGCCTCGTCAAGATGGGCTTCGGCCAGCGCCGCAAAGTCTTTACCAATGCCATGAAAGCAGGCGGCATCTCTGCCGATATGGTGAAGGCGATCCTCGAAAAAGCGGATATCGACGGCTCCCGCCGCGGAGAGACCTTTTCGATGGAAGAGTATGGCCGTATAGCAGATGCATGGTATGAATTGATCCATGAATAAGAAAAGTCCCACTGACGTGATCAGTGGGACTTTTTACGTGGAGGAAACGGCGGGCTGCTTATTTGATCTTATTCAGCAGGGCTGCGAGTTCTTCTGCAGTAGGGTTTCCTTCTGCTGGCGTCATGATGGCTTGATTGCCCAGCATGACAGTACCATTAACGACTTCCGCTGGATTGCCTGCCTGCCCATGAGCATAGGCTGAGACCAGATTTCCCATGACGAAGTATTTTCGCTCTGCGCTACTCATGTCGGCGGCTGGTGCTGGTGTTACGAAATCTTTCTTATTTACCTGCACGGTATCTGAATCTTTCTTAATTGTGACGTGTTTCCCTGAAAGTTCCGCCAGTTTCTTTTCATAGTTGTCCCTACGCTGCGCATTGGAGGGATGATCCGATGGGCTGAAGATTTCACCAACGAAGCTTGCACTGTTATCTCCCATTTTCTCGATGACTCTTTGCCAGATGGCGGCGGTGGCGCCTGGGTTGTAGCCTGCATGGTAGATATAGTCAAAAGAGAGGTTATCCGCTTCCCATTCATCCTTTCGCCCGATCTGGACGGTCTTGACCTGGTTGACAGCCAGATCCATTACTGTATCAGACAGCGCTGTCCCGCTCAAAGAACCAGAGATAATAGCAGCTCCATAATCTGTCTTTGCTCTCTTTAGAAGCGCATTGGCTACATGTTTTTTCTGCCCATGTCCCATTTCATGCCCCAAAACTACAGCGACTTCATCTGGATTGGTTGTCAGGTAAAACATGCCGATATTAACACACATGACATGGCCATAGGAACAGAAGGCGTTAAAATTGGGGTCAGGGCACATAAAGTACAGATAGGGCATATCATTGATGGTTGGATCCACCTCAGCGATGCCATGGCTAAGACGGCTCATAATGTCATCAAGCTGAGCATTATAATAGTCATTGTAGGCAACACCATAGGTTTCTTTCATGTTTTCAAAGACTTCTTGCCGCCCTTCTTCCGTTTCATTTTTATAGTGGGCTTCATCTTCTAGTGCTTTGTACTGATGAACAGTATCAAGTACCTTTCCTGCATCGCCTAAAATGGAGCCTAAACTAAAAGCTTCAGCTCCTGCAGGCAAGACAGTAAAGAGTCCGGTTGTTAATGCAATGGCGCAGAGAGTTTTGATGGCTTTCCCTTTCATACAATTCCTCCTCTAGTAAATCGATAAAATTATTCTGATTCATATTTTAGCATGAAATTGGCTGGAATCATGATGATATGTTGTGAATAAAAAGCTGGGGAAGGCTATGGTTATCGATACTATCAAGTAAAAATGTAATCTATAGAAAATTTAAGGGGAGGGGTATTGAAAAAATAAATGATGACATATACGAAAAAATCAAAATAACATTTGACAAAAAGAAAACAGAGGGCTTAAACTACGATTAAGTATCAATTTAAGACTAACAAAGAACCAGTATTTCAAGGGGGAGTATCTATGAAAAAACAGATTATTGCCATGATGATTGCAGTCGCCGCAGCGGCTTCTGTATCTACGACAGCCGATGCCAGCTGGCTCAGCAAGGTATTGAACAGCCTGCCAAGCTCCAGTGGGAGCAGCACCAGCACGTCTAGCTCGACCGTCAAGCGTGGTCATCACTGGAGCAAGGTGTATGAAACAGAAAATTATACGATCTACATTGATACTAACTCGATGAAAGCGACCGGAGAAGCACAAAATAGGGAGATCAGGGCCTGGTTTAAAAGAGAATATACCCCGGAAGGCTCCGCCTGGTTAGGAAATAACAGTTCAGGACAAGTTAAGCCAGACGTTATTACTTATTCTGTATATGAAGCAACATATGGTACTTATAGATCGTATTTTTCTATGCCGTGGTACTATTATGATGTGAATGGACATTTGATTTTTAAAGCTAATTGGGTAAGTTATTTGGGAGATATGTATGATGAAGTTGGATTTGGAGATTATGTTCCGGAAAGCAAGAATGAACAGATCAAAGATATCCTCTTCAATGCTGTAGGCTGGAACTACTAAGAAAGAGAAGCCACGCATCAAATCCTCATTTCTTTTCGGGCCTTTTGGCATGCTCTGCGCGAATGTCATTCGTGCCATAAGTATAATTGCGATTGGTTTTGTGGTGGGAGCCATTACGCTGGTTCACCTGGCAGATTGCGGCTATATGGAGGCGAAGAGCTATGTTCGCGGGTAAACTGTAACAGATGAAGGAGGAATCTCTTATGAAAAAATGGCTGCTCATGTTGCTCTCGTTCTTGACGGTATGTACGCTGGCACTGACAACTGGCTGCGGAGGACCGAAGCTGGAAGGGAAATGGGTCGGTATAGGACCGCATTTCTGGGTTGGACATCAGGTTGCTGCTGTGATAGAAATCAACAAGGTAAAAGACGTGGAGAATAATTACTTGGTGAAGTTGCATTTTGAGGGTTATAACAGTGGATTAGGCTCGACCAAGTATGTCTGGCAAGTGGAACGTGATGAAGAAATCCCGATGGTGTATTCGAAAGATAAGCAGATGCTTATGGCTCAAGGGAAAGAAAAAGGACTCAATCTGATGTATAAGGATGGAAAGTGGACGATGCCGCAGATTAGTCTCTTTGGCGGTCCATTTGTCTTTGAGGAATACAGTGACAGTGTCATGCAGAAAGTGCGCAAGGCTTGCCAAGATGAATTGAAACAGCAAGCCGGGGATAGAAAAGTAGAATTCACAGATCCTAAGAAATGAGAAGGAAGGAGGACAGCTCGATGAGTTGTTCTCCTTTTTGTTTGCACTTTGGTTGGAGGATATATGAAAAAGAAATTATTGTTTCTTGTGGCGGCTGCACTGCTGGCTATGGGGATCACCACGGTAGAGGCGCAGATAGATTCATCGGAACTGGTGCTCGGAGGCATCTTGCTCGGAGAGCCGATGGCAGATGTAGTGGCGGACTATGGTGAGCCTGTTACCTCACGCGTCGGAGGTTTCTGGTATGCCTATTGTTCCTATGGAGATACGATGGGAATCACGGTACAGCCTGATGATTATACAGATCTGGATGATTTGACGAAGAGCTGCGTAGTGGCTATAGGTTCCAAAAGTAGAAATGGCGTGAGGACGCCGAAGGGAATCGGCGTGGGATCTACAGAAGAGGAAGTCCTTGCTGCATATGGCGCTCCTGATACCATGCGTCAGGGAATATGGGGGAAGGATTACACTTATTACGATGGGGAGAATCATAGAGGCGCGTCCTATTTGCAAGTCCAAATGAAGGATGGCGTGGTGATTTCTATCAGTGTTTGTGAAAATACGGGAGAATAAGTGATGCGTACAGGGAAAAAGGTAGCTCTTCTGCTGGTATTGACAGCTGCGGTCGCAGTCGGTGGGTGTGCTGGAAAGCAAGAAGGGCAGATTACCATAGGAGATAAAGCTGTGATGCAGACGCTTCTGAAGCATGTTCAGATCACGTCGGATTTTAGCGCGTGGCATGAGATTTATCCCAGCCGCCCGCTAGGGATTCCTGTGCGTAGGATGTTTGGCGGGTACGATGCAGGACCGAAATTTCCGCAGCAAGAAAAAATCATGGGATTGTCCGGACAGTGGTTGCATCTGAATTGTCTGTCGAATGGATTTAACTGGACGGATCAAGACGGAAAGATTTTATATGAGAGTGGGGATGTGGGAGTTACTTCAGATTATCGTGTGTATCCACTTAGTACTTCTGACCCAACTCTTCGGTTGTGGGTGATCAAAGGACCGTCTCTGCGTCCGGAGGCATTGTGGGTGCTGGGGGAAAGAGTGGAAGAAATCACTTGCTTTGTTTCACCTGATGATTTAGCAAAAGCAGGAATCAGGATCGAGCAGCCGGGTAAAGAGAAGATTGATGTCCAAATGGTTGATGGCGCCTTAGAGATCGCCAAGTCGCATATGGGTGAGTTGGTATTGCGTAAAATGGAAAAAGGTAAAGTATTGCAGAATGCGCAAGCCCCATGGGAAGTCGACAAAAAAGTGACTATCGGATGGGATGACAACAGCCAGTCTTTTAAGATCGGCGCAAAAGCGGCCAAGAAGGAAACGGGAATGCTGGAATCGTTGCTTCGTTCTTTTGGCGGGGACTACATTTCTGACCTAAAGATAGAGTCTATTGAGAAGTGGAAGAATATCTCGGGAGCCTTGCCGCAGTGGAAAGAAAATCCTAAAGGCAGTCGATATGCAGTAGAAACGTCAAACGGAAAGAAAATTGTTTTCGATGCATTCCGTGATTTCTTCCGCATTACGAGTGAAAATGGGGATATTGTTTACTATACCAGCGAGGTTCCACATGTGCCTGGTGAACGTTTCTTGATTTCTGAACTTAAGGTATCGGATCCGGATACACGCCTTTGGTCAGTGACTTTCGACAGTAACAGCAATACGGGGACTCAGAATGGATTCTGGCTCGTGGGTGAGCATAAAGGCGTGCTTAAAGTGTATATCACGGATGTTGATATGGCGGCTGCTGGATTGCCGTTGCCGGATACCAGCAATGGACTGAAAAAGAAAGGTGGGCACAGACTGTACTTGAAACCCGTGGATGGTAAGATTCAGGGGTTCTACACGTATGAATTTTGGCCCATGCATATGGCTCATGCCCAAGCGAAACGATTACTGGATAAATCGTTCTGGATTTCCTGGGATAACAAGGATCAGACTTTCAAAATCATGGATGTAAAGGAAGAGGCCCCAGCGTATGTCAATCGGGGAGCGGATCCTTTCAAAGAAGGTTGGACAGTCATGGATGAGAAGGAAGCAAAGACAGTCATGCCGTCTAACTTTACGCGGAAATATCATTAAAAGATTGGTTGTATGAGGTGAAATATGAGACAGGAATATGATAACTATCGTGGTGGATGGGTACAATATGATGATGACAATGAGGAAATTGGCTTTACCAAGGATATGAATGCATGGCAGAATAAGCTGAACGAGCAGAATAAGAAGAAAAATAAGAAGAGAAATAGAGCAAGGGGTTCTACTGGCGCTGCACTCATCCTTTTCGTTCTCATCGGGACGGTCATTCTCACGCTTCTCACGCAGCCAATGCTTATTATTATCCCGGCGGTATTATTTTTCATCTACAAGAAATACAATGGTACACCGGGGACTATGGGAATGATTGCATCGTTCATCAAATATGCATTTATCCTTTATCTTGCCTATTTGGTAGTCTCTGGGCTAATCGGAATGATTTTTTGATTTAGACAGTCGGTGAAAATTGAGGCCGCGCTGATTAAATCGAATTCTGCGATTTAATCAGCGCGGCCTTAGTGTTTTTCGAAATGAGCAACAACTGATAGAATAAGAGTAAACGAAAAGAAACGCTCTTTGCCCGAAAAAGGCAAAGAGCGTTTCTTTTGGCGGAGCAGGTGGGATTCGAACCCACGGGCCTCGAAAGGCTAACGGATTTCGAGTCCGCCTCGTTATGACCACTTCGATACTGCTCCATGATGAGATGATTTCCGGCGATGGGTGAAGAAATCGTCCATGAGTGCCTGACACTTTTCTTTCAGAATCCCGGAAGTGATGTCCAAGGTGTGATTTGCCATACCCTCTCCGATATGGAAGCACGAGTCAATACCGCCATAGAGGGGATTGGCTGCACCGTAGATCAGATGTGGGATGCGGGCATTCATGATGGCGCCTGCGCACATTGGGCATGGCTCTATGGTAACATAAAGCCGCGTGTCCGTCAAACGCCATTTGGAAAGAAAATGGGAGGCGGCGCGGATGACATTGACTTCTGCGTGGCTGGTGGGGTCGAAGGTGGCTTCGCAGCGGTTGTGGTCAGCAGCGAGTATGATGCCTTTATAGACGAGGACGGCACCGATGGGGATCTCTCCTTCGTGATAGGCTTTTTGTGCTTCGTCAAGTGCGATCTGCATGTATTCCGTGTCTGTCATGGGGGCTCCTTGGGAAATGGGATCAGCGGATTCAAAAGGTTCAGCGGGCTAGGCAGAGATTCATGCCTGCTGCTTTTATGGAAACACTGATTCAATCGTTGTCAGATTTCATTCTTGGATTTTTATACAGAGCGAGGAATCATCTGACGCGAATAGCAAGCTATTTAAGGAAGATGATGACGAAGCCATGTATAAAAATCCATGAGAAATCCGACTCTGCGATTGAATCAGCGTTTCCTTATATTTTATCATACTTGGCTTTCCCTGTTGTCGGTCAGATGCCAAGAGGCTTACAGTGTGGGATAAAAATGACTGCGTTTTACTGTTTTTTCGCGCTGCACCATGCCTGTGGAAGCTGCTCAGACCGCAGAGCTTAGAGAACCGGTCAAGTCCTCCCCTCGCTTCAACAAAATTCCCATTTCCACCTTTCCTATCACTCTTGGATTGTGCTAAAATAAAGTGAAAATACCTTAAAGGTATAATGACAGAACGGAGGAGAAGAATGGAAGAAGAAAGAAAAGCTGCGAATTTTATCGAAGCAGAAATCAATAAAGATATTGAAAATCATGTCTATGCGAATGATCGGGTGCTGACGCGTTTTCCGCCGGAACCGAATGGATACCTTCACATCGGGCATGTGAAGAGCATCTGTCTCAATTTTGGCATTGGACAGAAGTATCATGGGGAGACGAATGTCCGCTTCGATGATACGAACCCGGCAAAGGAAGAGGTCGAGTACGTGAATTCCATTCTGGAGGATGTGAAGTGGCTTGGCTTCCATTGGAAGGAACCTGTCCATTATGCATCTGACTATTTTCCGCAGCTGTATGAATTCGCCTGCAAGCTGATCCGCATGGGTCTTGCGTATGTCGATGACCAGACGAGTGAGGAAATCCATGATACCCGTGGTGATCTGAAGCATCCGGGCAAGGAAAGTCCGTATAGAAACAGAAGCGTCGAAGAGAACCTGAAGCTTTTCCAGGAAATGAAGGAAGGCAAGTACAAGGATGGGGAAAAGGTGCTTCGCGCCAAGATCGATATGGCTTCGCCGAATATGGTCATGAGAGATCCGGTCATTTATCGTGTGCTGCATGCGACCCATCATAGAACGGGGGATACCTGGTGCATTTATCCGCTCTATGACTTTGCACATCCGCTCTCTGATGCCATCGAAGGGATCACGCACTCCATCTGTACGTTGGAGTTTGAAGAACGCCGTCCGCTTTACAACTGGTGCCTGCAGGCATTCGACGGACCGGAAAAGCCGCGGCAGATCGAATTTGCCCGCCTCAATGTGACGACGATGATCACGAGCAAGAGAAAGCTCCGCAAGATGGTAGAAGCCGGCCTTGTTTCCGGATGGGATGATCCGCGTATGCCGACCATCAGCGGGATCCGCCGCCGAGGCTACACGCCGGAGTCGCTGCGTCATTTCTGTGAGCTGGTAGGGGTTGCCAAAGCAGATAATCTCGTCGATATTGCACAGCTGGAATACTGCATTCGTGAAGACCTGAAGGCGAAAGCTCCGCGCCTCATGGTGGTCGTCGATCCGGTGAAGGTCGTCCTCACCAACTATCCGGAAGGACAGATCGAAAAGATGACGATGGAGAACAATCCGGAGGATGCTTCGGCCGGAGAACGTCAGGTACCGTTTGGCAGAACTCTCTATATCGAACGGGAAGACTTTATGGAAACACCGGTGAAGAAATTCTTCCGTATGACACCAGGCAAGGAAGTCCGCCTGAAGGGGGCTTATATCGTGAAGTGTGAGGATGTCGTCAAGGATGCCCATGGCGATATCGAGGAGATCCACTGCACGGTCGACTTTGACACAAGAAGCGGTACGCCGGGAGCGGATCGCAAGGTGAAGGGGACGCTCCACTGGGTAGCCGCTGATACAGCGGTCGATGTGGAATCTCGCCTCTATGACTACCTGATCCCGCCGGATGATACGGATGATGGCCGCGATTTCATGGAGAAGGTGAATACCCACTCGCTGGAAATCAAGCACAGCAAGGCAGAGCCGGAAATCAAAAAGTACAAGGTCGGAGATCGCTTCCAGTTCCTCCGAAAAGGCTACTTCATCATCGACAAGGACAGCAACGAGGATCATCTGGTCTGCAACCGCATCGTAGGTCTGCGTGATACTTGGGCAAAGCTCGCTAAGAAGAACGGCTGATATGAAGATGTGGAAACGCGTTTGCGCCGGGCTTCTCGTGGCTGCCCTGCTGCCAATCTCCTCTTTGGCAGCGGAGAAGCTTGATCTCAAAGGCATCGGGCGGATGACGGTGCCAAAGAATGTGACCTTTGAAAAAGGGGCGCAGGAGGCACTGCCCTTCCTGCCGGCAGGTGGGACAGAGCGATTCTTTTTGCGGCGCGGGATGACAGGTAGTGTATATTACACGATGACCTATGCGGATCCTCCGGATTTCAGCTATGGCTGGGCGATGTCGCATAAGCTCGGTGTGTCTTATCTTCTCGGCATCGGAGCGGTAAGTCATAAGGATGATCCGGCGGAAGCGCAGCTGGATCTCATCGCAGCCGATCTCAATGAAAGGCTGATAGCGTCCGGAGCATCTTTTGATGGCGAAGCACCTCTGGTAAAAAGCAAGGATAAGAAGCATCTTCGCTATGAGGGCTCTGTCGTCATCACGACGAAGGAAAAAGATGTCACATACCATGAGGCGTATCAGATCGTCCTTGCCTGTGATGGTTATTTCACAACGCTCGGTATCATCAATACAGATGCGGATCAGAAAGATCTTACCGCGGCGGTAAAGACAATGGTGCGGAAGAGAAAACTCCCTGAAAAGGTGAAGCTGCTCGATCTGGCAAAACGAGGGACATCCTTGACGGAGTGGGAGTGAATCAAAGCGGCAATCACCATTGACAAGGTGACCTCAAACATTTAATATGTAAGTGTAGTAAATGCAGGGAAACATGGATGTCATTGCGGCATCAGTTTTCTCAGATGTACTGGTATGTAATAGGAGGAATTCCAAATGGCAAAAGTAGCAATCGTATACTGGTCCGGTTCCGGCAACACAGAAGCTATGGCTCAGGCTGTAGAAGAAGGTGCCAAGGCAGCTGGCGCAGAAACGACCCTTTCTTTCGTTTCTGACACCACGGCTTCTGATGTAGCAGCTTTCGATCACATCGTCCTTGGCTGCCCGGCTATGGGTAATGAAGAACTGGAAGAATATGAATTCGAACCATTCTTCGCAGAACTGCTTCCACAGCTGAAAGGTAAAGTTGTCGGCATTTTCGGCTCCTACGCTTGGAATCAGGGCGACTGGATCGAAACCTGGAAACAGCGTTTTACCGATGAAGGCATCGAACTCGCTGCTGAACCGGTCAAAGCTTACAGCTATCCGGACGACGATGCACTGGCAGCTTGCAAAGCTCTTGGCGAAACCGTTGCTAAAGCGTAATGACTATATAAAAAAGGGCGTTCCGAGGAGCGCTCTTTTTTTGTAGAAGAAGGAAAATGAGAGATTCTTGCGAATGGCGACAGGCTCTCCCTTCCCATTTCTATTTGGATCAGCGTTTCCTTACATTTTCGCAAAATCTCATGAGACGTGGGGATGATGGATGCAGTCATTCCCCGGTGAGGAGGTCAAGATGGGACAGAAAGTAGCGATCATTTTTTATTCTGCGACAGGGAATACGGAAGCTATGGCAGAGGCTGTCGCAGTCGGTGCTAAAAAGGCAGGAGCTGATGTGCTGCTGGCGCCGGTATCTGATGTGGATCCGGTGGAGATCGGCAACACCTGCCATCGGATCATTTTGGGCTGTTCGGCCTGGGGGGTGGAGGTTATCGAAGAGGCACAGATGAGGCCCTTCTGTGATAAGCTGAAGCCCTATCTCAAGGGAAAGATCATGGGCATCTTCGGCTCGTGTGGCTGGAGCCGCGGCGCATGGCTGAATTCCTGGTACAATGAGTTGCACTTTGCCGGAGCCAGATTCCCAGCGCATCCGCTCCTTGCGTATGGCTACCCGGATGAGACAGCACTCAAAAATTGCGAAGAGCTCGGAAAAGCAGTGGCAGAGGCGGAGGAATGACTAGTGACTAGTGACTGGGGACTAGTGTCTGGAGACTAGAGAACGTCAGACTCTCGTGTCGTCATTTCGAGCGATAGCGAGAAATCTTTCCCATTCGCGGTCAGGCGGGCGATGTTTGGACCTCCGAAACGGGAAAACTGCTAGGGAAACACTGATTCTGCGATTTAATCAGTGTTTCCCTAGCCCCAGTCCTTCGGATACCCTCGTTGAACTTTCTAAACCTGTTGAAACTGTTCAACCTATTTCCACGCATAGAATCAAACAACCAACAAACAAAAGAATCGAAAGGACGATAACCAATGAATTGGGACAATAAATTTGCCAGCGATGTGAAAGCGGTACCATTTTCCGGTATCCGTAAATTTTTCGATCTGGCCAGCTCTATGAAAGATGTGATCTCTCTGGGTGTCGGTGAGCCGGATTATGCGGCTCCTGATAAGGTCATCCACGCCTGCATTGACAGCCTGAAGAGAAAAGAAACGTCTTATACCTCGAACTGGGGACTTCTTGAGCTCCGTGAAGAGATCGCCAAGCTTTTTGAAAAGCGCTATGGGCTGACCTATGATCCGAAGGATGAGATCATGGTGACCGTCGGTGTTTCAGAAGCCATCGGCCTTGTCATGACGACTTTCTTGAATCCGGGAGATGAAGTGCTGATCCCTGATCCTGCCTACCTGGCGTATCCGGCCTGCGTTTCTATTGCGCACGGCGTACCGGTCCTGGTACCGACCTATGCGAAGGATGAATTCCGCCTCACGGTAGAAGAACTCGAAAAGAAAGTCACGCCAAAGACGAAGGCCATCCTGATCGGATATCCGAATAATCCGACCGGAACGATCATGGACAGAGCGTCTCTGGAAAAGGTCGCTGCTTTTGCCAAAGCACATGACCTCATCGTCATCGCGGATGAAATCTACTGCGATCTGACGTATGAAGGGCAGCATACCTGCTTCGCTTCGCTGCCTGACATGCAGGAACGCACGATCGTCTTGAATGGTTTCTCCAAGTCTTATGCGATGACGGGCCTTCGTATCGGCTACGTTTGTGCTCCGCGGGAAGCACTCGAGGAGATCTACAAGGTACATCAGTATGAGATCCTCTGCGCTTCCACGACCAGCCAGTATGGTGCGATCGAAGCACTCAGAAACTGTGATGATGATGTAAAAGCTATGTTTGAGGAATATGCGGCCCGCCGTGAAATGATCTATCAGGGGCTGGTGGATATCGGCCTGACAGTCTTCAAACCGAAGGGTGCCTTCTATATTTTCCCGGATATCAGCTGTACAGGAATGAATGAGGAAGAATTCTGCGACAGGCTTCTTACGGAAGAAAAAGTCGGCGTCGTACCCGGCACCTGCTTTGGACCGCAGGGGAAGAATCACATTCGCATTTCCTACGCAGCCAGCCGTGAGAATATTGCCGAAGCGCTTAAACGCATGGCCCGCTTTGTAAAGAAATATAAAAAGGCGTAAATACAAGGAAACGCTGATTCAAAAGAGGGCCTTCCACGTCGTGGAGGCTCTCTTTTGCTTGACAGATGAGAGGCGGGGCTAGCATAATATGATTGTTGGCAGTTTCAGCCATGAATGACCGGTCATGGATCATGGCTTTTCGATAAAGGAGAAAATGATGAAGCTACGCATATATCTACTGACACTCCTGCTCGGAGTTCTCGGCTTTGCAGGATGCGAAGCAGCAGAGCAGAACATGCGTGAAACGGCTCTTCCTGCATCGGCCGAGGCTCCGGCGGAGAAGACCATAGCGGAGTCTCATGGGAAAGCAGCGAAGGAGGAGACAGCCGAGACCCCGCTTCTTCCGATCGATGCCTCTCCGCTTGCCAGTGATGATTTTATACTGCATGGTATCGCCTTGGGAGATCGCGTGGATTCTCTGATCCGGAATATGGGTGTGCCGGATGCCATCTCGCGTGGTAGTGTAAGTGATACCTATACATGGAAGGGCTTCACTGCGCGTGTGAACCATGCTGTTACCGAAGAAAGCGCCTGGAAGGTCATGGGGAAAACGGCACCGCCCACAGGCCTTACCGAGTATCGAAGCGAGAGAAAGGATCTGGAAACGCTGCGCGGCATTCACGCGGGAAGCTCACGTGAAGCTGTCCTGCGTGCTTATGGTCGCCCTCTTCGCCTTCTTTGGGATGGGGAAAAGAGGGATTTCCTTCTGACTTATGAAGCCGGGGATCAAGAAATATCTTTCACCATTCATAAGAACGTGGTAAAATCATTGCATGTGTCTTACTTGTCTGAAAAGAAAAAGAAGAAGACAGAAACGCAAGAAAGGCATGATTTTTTGCCGAAAGGGGACTTCTCATTGGCGGGCCTTTCCTTGGGGCAGCGCTTCAAAGACTACTCTTTTATGGAGTGGGAACGGAAGATGATGAATCCCGGAGAGGAAATCTGGTACTACGAGGGCTATGGCGTCCGCATGACAAAGAAGGAACACTGGATCATGGCGTTCTTCCTGACAGATGATCGGATGCTGACTCCTCGAGGCCTTGCCATGGGCGATGATCAGTCGACCGCGGAAATGCTCTATGGCGCGCCACAAAAGCTGGAGATGGATACCTCTACAGGCAGCCCGCGCACAGCCTATGTGTACTTCTCCCAAGGGCAGAAGGAGGTACTCATCCTCTATTTCAAGAATAAAAAAGTGGATGGCATCGTCTGCGCCGGGAATCCACAGCGGAGAAAGTGACCTGTCCCCAGGCACTCATTTTTAGTAGTCAAGCAATCTGAGGTGTTATCGTGTACGATTATTTTTGCGCATTTATTGTCGGCGTAGTGGAAGGGCTGACAGAGTATATTCCAGTTTCATCGACAGGCCATATGATCATCGTCGGGCATATGCTGGGCTTCGAGGGGACGCTTGCCGATCTCTTCGATGTCTTCATCCAGCTCGGTGCGATCCTTTCCGTTCTTGTGGTGTACAGAGAAAAATTTACCTTTATCTTGAACACCCATCACTGGTTTCGCACAAAGGGGCCTTCTCTTCTGAATCTGGCCATCGCCATGTTTCCGGCCTGCCTTCTGGGACTTGTTTTTCATGGATTCATCAAGAATACGCTCTTTGGCCCCATGACAGTCATCATCGGTCTGGTGCTGGGCGGTATCTTCATGATCGCGGCTGAAAAAATGCATAAGCATTTCTCTGTGACAGATGTAGATCACATCACATGGAAGCAGGCGCTGAAGATCGGACTCTTCCAATGCCTCTCTCTTTGGCCGGGGTTTTCTCGAAGCGGCAGCACCATCGCCGGCAGTCTGCTCTTGGGGATCTCCAGAAAAGCGGCAGCAGACTTCACCTTCATCATGGCGGTTCCTCTGATGTTCCTGGCCTGCATTTATGATCTGCTGAAAACGATCAAGTACCTTGAAATGGGTGACTTTGGCATTCTGGCCGTTGGATTTGTGACCGCTTTCTTCGTGGCGTATGCATCCATTCTTTGGTTCCTGAAATTCCTGAATACTTCGACACTGACCGGCTTTGCCATCTATCGTTTCGTTGTCGCACTCGTTGCGCTCATTTACTTCTGGTGAAAAAAGGCTCCCGCTTCGGCGGGAGCTTTTTTTACGGTGTGAAATCGTTTCTTGTCGCCAGAGAACCAAGTCTCATAAGACCTTTATACATCGTTTCCTCATAACCATGCCTCTTGCTGCTCCTCCCCAAAGCCCTCCAGCTGCAGGATCTCCGCAGAAGCCGCTTTCGGCGAGGGCTCAGCCCGAGAGATTGGCCGATGGGGGATTGGCATGCAAATCATTGTTCCCTACTGGCAAAAAGAATACATTCATGGTATGATTGAATTTGTAGTAGTAGGAATAGTTTCTATTTCTGCCTGAAAAGAGAGAGAAGGAGGGGAGTACATGAAGGCTTATATCCGTATCAGACATACTGGAGAATTATATGACCGCAGCTGCTATGCAGCCTATGCGGGAGCAAATGAGCTGGATATCCCGGTGAAGCCCTATAAAGTGGTGTATTCTCTGACCGATAATGATCCGAAGGATCCTGTGGTGGGGACATTTTCTGATGTGAAGGTGGCACTCGAAAGATTCGGCGTGAAGCTGCTGCCACTGGATTATCCGGATGAGCTGATGCCCTTCGTCGGACGAAAGATCTGGAAATCGACGCTCTTCACCATCACCAGCCATGCGGAAGACTGGCATGTCTTCGTCAAACCGGTGGAGGATGTGAAGCGATTCCATGGCACTGTGCTCGATAAGTCGGAAGACCTCATCAAGCTGGGCGGGGGACTCGAAGATATCGATGTCTGGTGTAGCAGCCGCGTGAATTTCATCTCCGAATGGCGTCTCTGGGTACTTCAGGGAGAGATCGTAGGTCTTTGTCCATATAAAGGACGCTGGGATATTTTCCCTGATCCCAGCGTTCTCAAAGCAGCCGTTGCTGCGTATCATTCTGCCCCTGCCGGCTATGCGCTGGACTTTGGTATCACGGATGACGGCAAGACGCTCCTGGTCGAGGTATCTGATGGCTATGCGCTCGCTTCCTTTGGCTTGAAATCAAGGCTCTATATGCAGATCCTTCTTGCACGCTGGCAGGAATTAACTAAAGATGTGAAAGTGTGAGCTGGCGTATCTGCTCATCATTTTGTCCCTATGGCACCGATGCTTGTAGTACCTTTGTGTTTTCTGCAGTAGTCGGTGCTTTTCTTACCTGCAAAGCGGATCCTCTGCTTTGGCTGTCTTTGGCTGACAGGTGAGCCGCAACGGTACGGCACAAAAAGAGGCGCCGCGGAGCTTATAAACAGATAAAACTTTCAGGCATTTTGCTTACTGCCCGTGCGATTCTTGCGGAACGGGCAACGGATAGGATAAGCAATAACAATGAATGAATTTACAGAAAGGAGGAGTTGTGGTGAGGCTGAGCAATGATTTTCTGCAGCGGCTGAAGGACAGTGTCAATATCAATGACATCATCGGCTCGTATGTCGATCTGAAGAAAAAAGGAAGATACTATTTCGCCTCCTGTCCTTTTCATGGACCGGAGAAAACTCCTTCTTTTTCAGTGTCTCCGGAAAAAGGATTTTATTATTGCTTTGGCTGTCACGAGAGTGGGGACGTCTTCCATTTCCTGCAGAAGATGGAAGGGATCACTTTCATGGAGGCCGTGGAGAGAGTAGCTGACTATGCCCATATCGATATGCCGGCGGAGGAGATCTCTCCGGAAGAACGGCAAAAGGCAGCCATGATGAAGAAAATGGTGGAGGTCACGGAGCTTGCAGGCTCTTATTTCCACAATTGCCTCACACGGACGCAGATGGGACAGGCGGGAATGGCGTACTTCGAGAAGCGCCACCTTTCGATGGAAACCATAGAAAGATTCAAGCTGGGCTTTGCACCGGCGGATTGGCATCGTCTATACCATGACTTCACGACGAAAAAGCAGATAGATCCGAAGATACTCACAGCCTGCGGGCTTTGCGGGTACAAGAATGGAAACTATTTTGATATGTTCCGCAATCGCTGCATGTTTCCCATTCTGGATCTGAAGGGGCGCGTGGTGGCATTCGGCGGTCGTGTCATGGATGACAGTAAGCCGAAGTATCTGAATTCGCCGGAAAGCCCCATTTTCAATAAGCGCCGTCTCCTTTTTGCTATCTATCAGGCACTGCCGGAAATCCGCAAAAAGCGGCAGGCGATCATGGTCGAGGGCTACATGGATGCGATTTCCCTGCATGCCCATGGTGTCACGAATGTAGTAGCTTCCCTCGGGACTGCCTTCACCGTAGAGCAGGCAAGGCTTCTCAAAAAATATGCCGACGAGATCGTTTTCTCTTATGATATGGATGCTGCCGGTCAGAATGCGACGCGGCGGGCATTGGAGATCGCTGGCGCTGTGGGACTGAAGCTGCGTGTGGCACTCGTGGGGGAGGGCAAGGATCCGGATGAATTTGTCAATCTTCATGGCGGGGAGGCTTATTTAGAAGCGGTAGCGCAAGCGCAGCCTGCATTGGACTATCTCTTTGGCGCGCTGCAGCGGCAGTATGATGCGTCGACACTTGACGGGCAGCATCACATTCTTGATGAGATGTTCGCTGTACTTCTCGCGCAGCAGGATACGTTTCAGTTCAATTCGTTCATCCGCAAGATGGCGATGACGCTCCACATGGATGAAGGAATGATCCGAAGTGAAGCACTCTCCTTTGCGAAAAAGAATCATTCGACCCTTTATATTTCCCAGAAAACACCGCTGGAAGCACCGACGACAGACAATGGGCCGCAGGCAAAGAAGCAGAAGCTCCTGGAAGAAGGGCTTCTCAAGTACTGCCTTCGCTATCATATGCTTCCTGAGGGCTGGGAGTTACTCAAAAATTATCCTTTCACCTCGCCTTTCCGTCAGAGACTCTTTGATGCGATGAAATCGATGGAGGGAGAGATCACGGAACAGGCGGTGGAGGGGAAGCTCCTTCGCGAGGATATACCGCTCCTGGCAGAGTTTGCGATGGAGGGGGATCCGCCCGGATCTGTCCCTCAGGAGGAATATATATGGCCTTTGATGAAGATGTATCTCCAGAAGGAGTATCGTCTTCATACAGAAAAAGTCCAGTCTCTCATGACTTCAGATCCGGAAGAGGCCAGAAAAGAGCAGATGATCTGTATCCGCCTCAGCAAAGAAATCATGGCACTGGGAAGGGCATGAGTGGTGACCGATTACTGCGGTCAGATATCAGACATCAGAAGTCAGACATCAGAAGTCGGACGGTAGAAGTCAGATACCTGAAATCTAATCCCTAATCCCTAGTCACCAGTCCCTAGTCACTAGTCTTTACGCATATTGTTTGTTTTGCATATACCACATTTCCGAAGCAGAGAGGGACATGATCGCCGGAATGGATTACCAGTATCGGGGGATATAAAAATGGCTGAACGAATGACTCAACTTGAAAAATGGATTCAGGAGCTGAAGAAAAAATCCCATGACGGGCTGGTAGCGAATAAGGATATCATGGAGTTCATTTCCACGCACAATCTGGGAGAAGAAGATCTGTCTGCACTTTATGAAGCACTTCATATCCACCAGCTGGAAGTCGACTTTAATGAAGAAGTGGATGATTCCTTCGACTTCATCGAGGAAGAGGAGTCGGCTGAGCTTGTCAAAGAAGAAGAGGCCGAGGCGGAAGCCGAAGAAGACACACCGGTGCCTGATCTGGATAATGCCATCTCGATCGATGATCCCGTGAAAATGTATCTGAAGGAAATCGGTGCGCTGCCCCTTTTGACCAGTGAAGAAGAGATCGTGCTTGCCAAGACGGTCGAGGCGGGGATGCGCGGGGATGCGCTTCCCGAAGAAAAGGAAGCGGCGCGGGAAGCGAAGAAAGAGCTGGCTGATCGGAACCTCCGCCTCGTGGTCTCCATCGCAAAGAAATATCTGGGCCGCGGGCTTCAGTTTCTGGATCTCATTCAGGAAGGAAATCTGGGACTCTTAAAGGCGGTCGATAAATTCGACTATACCAAGGGCTATAAATTCTCCACCTATGCTACATGGTGGATCCGGCAGGCTATCACACGCGCCATTGCAGACCAGGCACGTACCATTCGTGTGCCGGTACACATGGTAGAGACGATCAATAAGCTGAATCGCATTTCCCGCCAGCTGCTGCAGGAGAATGGGCGTGAGGCAACCAATGAAGAGCTTGCCAAAGCCATGGGCGTATCACTCGCCAAGATACGCGAGGTCAAAAAGATCGCACAAGACCCGATTTCTTTGGAAACGCCGATCGGTGAAAAGGAAGATTCCCATCTGGGAGATTTCATCGAAGACCATGAAGCCATCGCGCCGGATGATGCCGCCGGCAGCATCCTTCTCCGCGAGCAGATCGAAGAACTTCTGACCGGACTGACGGAAAGAGAACGACAGGTGCTCGAGCTGCGCTTCGGGCTGAAAGACGGCAAGACAAGGACTCTCGAAGAAGTGGGAAAATACTTCGATGTGACCCGCGAACGCATCCGTCAGATCGAAGGGAAAGCGCTTTCAAAGCTGAAAAAGACGGCAAAAAATCTGATCAACCAGTGAACCATAGGCAATCAAAAAGCAGCCCTTGACGGGCTGCTTTTTATTGCGTTCATTGAGAATCATGAAAACGGTACACAAAATCCTTAGGGAAACGCTGATTAAATCACAGAATCAGATTTCATATGGATTTTTATACATAGCGTCGTCGACATCCTTCTTAAATAGCTCGCTATTCGCGCCCTCTGTCTCCTCGCTCTGTATAAAAATCCAAGAATGAAATCCGATAACGATTTAATCAGTGTTTCCCTTATGAGATCAGATGGTATGCGCGGAGCCGACGACAGCTTCGATCTTGTGCATGACCATCTGCTTCACAGCCTCTCTGGCCGGCTTCAGATAGCTTCTCGGGTCGAAATTCGACGGATCCTTGCAGAGTGCTTCACGGATGGCACTTGTCATAGCCAGACGGATATCGGTGTCGATATTGATCTTGCAGACAGCCATCGTGGCAGCCTTGCGGAGCATGTCTTCCGGGACGCCTTTCGCACCGAGGACTTTGCCGCCATAGGCATTGCACTTTTCCACAAATTCCGGAATGACGGTAGAAGCGCCATGGAGGACGATCGGGTAGTCCGGCAGGAGTTTGCCGACCTTTTCCAGACGTTCATAGTCAAGATAGGGGTCGCCTTTGAATTTGTAAGCTCCGTGGCTGGTGCCGATCGCAATAGCGAGAGAGTCGCAGCCGGTAAGCTCTACGAACTCAGCCGCTTCTTCCGGATCCGTAAAGATCGCATCCTTTGCATCGACGCTGACCAGATCTTCTACGCCGGCCAGACGTCCGAGCTCGGCTTCGACGACGACACCTTTGTCATGTGCATATTCGACGATCTGCTTTGTGACTTTGACATTTTCCTCGAAGGAGTGCTTCGAGCCATCATACATGACGGAAGTAAAACCACCGTCAATGCAGGCCTTACAGATCTCATAAGAAGAGCCGTGGTCCAGATGGAGTGCGGTCGGGATCTCCGGATAATCCTGAAGGGCAGTCTTGACCAGACCGACGATATATTCCTGACCGGCATAATTGCGGGCACCTTCCGAAGCCTGAAGAATGACCGGAGACTCCTCTTCCTTGGCGGCTTCCATGATCCCTTGGATGATTTCCATGTTATTCACATTGAATGCACCAATGGCATAATGCCCCTGATATGCCTTTTTAAACATTTCAGTAGTTCCTACGAGCGGCATAATGATACCTTCCTTTCAATGCAACATTGATATAGTGTATACAATATATAAGCTGATCGGTGAATAAAAGCTATATGATTGCCTTCCTTTATTATACTGAATGGTACTTTATATTTCCACTGTATTTTAAGAATTATTTTCAAAAAAAGAAATGGCCGCTATTTCTTACAGGCAGAGAGACTGGTTTCATGGTACAATAAAAGAAAACAAGGGAATCAGCGTTTCCCAGGGAAGGAGAACATAGAATGGATCAGAAAGAAGTCGATCTGAATGAAGAACAGGAGCTTTCCCCTGAAGAGCTGGCGGAATTCATGGCATCCTACAAGAAAGAGCTTGCCCGCATTTATAAAATGTCCAGCGCGAAGAAGTCTTTCTTGGTGAGACAGAAGCTTCCAAATCTGAAAATGGCACTGGAAGAATGTGACCGTGACATGCGAAAGGATATTGATGAGCTGAAGCATAAGTATGGGATCCACTACTGAAAGGCAGATGCTTTTTTCAAAAAACTTTATTTTACCTCTTGCAAAAAATGAAGTTACATGATATACTCTTAACATCGCTTGAGACAAGACCTCTTTGAAACAAAAACAAATCAAGGATTTGAAAAAAGAACTTGACAAAAGCAAGAAAAACGAGTATAATAAATCTCGTTGAAACGGATCATTAGCTCAGCTGGCAGAGCACCTGACTCTTAATCAGGGTGTCCGGGGTTCGAACCCCTGATGATCCACCAGACATTCAGCCCAAAGTCATGGATGACTTTGGGCTTTTCTTTTTCTACCTAACTCGCATAAAATTCATCACTTCTACCAATACTTTTGCCAAATCAAGAAAATGCCATTCCGCAGCGCATGACGGGATGGCATTTTTTGATGCAGTGTGACTGGCTTCATCATCTTCTTCGTTAGAAAAAGTATTTGCCTGTCATCAAGGTTTGACGGTACAACCAAAGCACGCTCGCCGCCTTCTGCAGCCTGCTGACTGCCCAGGGAACGCGTTCAAACGCGCCCTGCGCGATGCGCAAAGGAACATAGATAAATTATCCACGCAGGGGCTCAAGGCGGCCTGCAATGGCATATCGGCGCTATTTCAAAGGGCAATGAGGAGATGGTAGATAAAGCCATTGACGTGGCCACCCAAGAGAAAGCCCGATACTTCGCGGAACGAATCGCCCGTACTGAGAAGGCGAGAGCCTACATGGATGGAGCAATGTACCCATATGCCCATGATCCCGACTGTGTGGCTTTCAAGTGGAAACTTTCGGGCTGCCATCCATGTGATGACATTTGTGACCTGTACGCCAGTGCAGACCTTTTGGGGGATGGGCGAGGGCATTTTCCAAAATAACTGTTGATATCATGCAGGGAAAGCTCCCATGGCTTTACAGAGAAGGGAGGAGCAGTAATTTTTCTGGTATTCCAAAGCATATGGGGGAGCGATGAAGCGGGAAATCATGATCCATTTGCAGGATCAGATTCCGCGAGTATTTTTATATTTTTCCATCCGAAAGCCCAGCATATCTGTTATAATAAAAGCAATATAGTAAAATTTTAGGGGGAAGCCCTGGCAGAAGAAGCACTTTGATTTCATGGAGGAACGAGAATGGACTTTACATTAGAGGCAAAGCAGCAGGAGCTGGTAAATCTGGCGAAGGAGATCGCACAGAAGGAGATCGCGCCGCGCGCTCTGGACATCGATAAGAGCGGTGTCATGGATCCAGAACTGTTAAAGATTTTGAAACAGTCCGGTATGACTCAGCTGGCTGTTCCGAAGGAATATGGCGGAGCAGGACTCGATCTGTTGACGGGTGCGATGATCAGTGAAGAGCTCGCAAAGGGCTGTGCAGGTACTGCGACTGTTTGCGCAGCCAATTCGCTCGCTTCCTTCCCGATCCTTTTCGCCGGCAGCGATGAACAGAAAAAGGAATACTTCGACTGCCTGAACAACGGTGGGATCGCCTGCTTTGCCCTGACGGAACCGGGAGCAGGCTCTGATGCAGGTGCGGTATCCTGTAAGGCAAAAAAGGTCGATGGCGGCTATGTCCTGAATGGTACGAAGTGTTTCATCACCAATGCGCCGATCTGTGACAAAATCACACTCTTTGCCAATACCCGTGAATCAGGCGGCATTCGTGGTCTGACTGTTTTCACGGTTGATAGAAATACGCCGGGCGTCTCTATCGGCAAGGAGGAGGACAAGATGGGGATCCGTGCTTCGGCTACTTCGGAGATCATTTTTGATGATTGCTTCGTTCCGACAAGCGCCCGCATCGGTCGTGAAGGCATGGGCTTCCGCATCGCTATGCAGACGCTTGAGACATCCCGTCCGGTCGTCGGTGCGATTTCTGTCGGTATCGCACAGGCTGCACTGGAAAATGCCATCCACTATGCACACCAGAGAAAGCAGTTTGGCCAGAAGATCGCTTCCTTTGAAATGGTACAGGAAATGATCGCCAATATGGTCACTAAGACAGAGGCAGCACGCGCGCTTGTCTATAAGGCTTGCTGGCTGAAGATGCAGGGGGATAAGAGGGCGTCCATGTTCTCCGCTATGTCGAAGTGTTTCGCTTCGGATACGGCGATGGAAGTCACCACGACAGCGGTGCAGGTCATGGGCGGTAATGGGTACTCCCGTGAAAATCCGAATGAAAAATACATGCGTGATGCCAAGATCATGCAGATCTATGAAGGAACGAATCAGGTACAGCGCCTCGTCATTGCTAATGAAGCATTGTACTAATTGGTGACTGGTTTAGCGGGTTCGAGAGGTTCCAGGGGTTCAGAAGGTTCAACGGGGAAAGAGCGGTGCTCTACTATTTTATGCGCTGCACCACACCTGTTGAACCCTCAGAACCTATTGAACCCGTTGAACCTGTTTCTCTGAACCCTAAATCTTCTATTTCATGAAAAAACGGCATAGTCGTGATTGCGGCTATGCTGTTTTTTATGTCTGATAGCCAATCATTTTGGACAATGATAAGCGGCCTTTACAAAATGCGCATAATGCGTATAATGAAGAAAGGAGGGCGGAACAATGAAATTCAGAGAAGTCATCAAAATACTGGAAGACAACGGGTGGGTCCAAAAGACTGTCAGAGGCTCTCACTATCAATACACGCATCCTGGGAGAGCGGGAAAGATTACCGTTCCCTGTCACAGAGGCGATTTAGATAAAAGAACAGTGAAATCGATTTTTACTGCTGCGGGACTTGATACGTCCCGATTGATTTGATAAGGGGGCGATTCCTATGAAAAAATTACTTTATCCTGCTTGCTTCTATCCGTGTGAAGATAAGCCAGGCGCTTATACGGTAGTTGTTCCTGACCTTCCCGGATGCATCAGCGAAGGAGATTCTTTGGAGGATGCAATCGCCATGGCAACCGATGCCGCTTCCGGCTGGGTATTGGATGAAATGGAAGAAGGTCGTCCGGTTCCGGCAGCGAGTGATCGGAGCACCATTCATCCAGATAGCCCGGATGGATTTGTCAATATATTGGTTCTGGACATGAACGCCTATGAAGAGCGCTATGGAAATAAAGCAGTTCGAAAAAATCTGACGATTCCTGCCTGGCTGAATACATTCGCAGAAACCAATCATGTAAACTTTTCTCAGGTTCTGCAGGATGCACTGATCTCTATGTATCAGAGACAGATGGCAAAGCGGTGAGCGTAAGGTAAGTAAATTTAAAAAGAGAGAGTCCCTGTTTTTCAGGGGCTCTTTTTCATGTTCTTGTGTGCTCTATGCTATAATATTTGTCAAAGACCATTATAGTGAGTGCTGATAGAACCTATTGACTAGAAATTGATCTCTCCCTACCATGTCTCGAAGGCGGGTATGGTCGGGGAGATGTGGAGGAAATGAAATGGCGAAGAAAAAGAAGGAGGAGACCATCAATCTGGATGCGATTCTCTTCAAGTGTAGAGACATACTGCGTGGGGCACGGAACTCCGGCTCTTTCTTTGAGAAGCGGGATATGATGCTGACGCTGGTGTTCCTGCGTTTCATCGGTGAAAAATATGAAGATGGGGTAGAGAAACTCCGCCAGATCTTGCAGGAGTAGGGGCTTGACCCGGACGATGAAAATATCCGTGCGGCATTCTTTGATGATGCCACCTTTACGGACGGCACCTACAACCTGCCGCCGGAGGCAAGATGGTCTACCATCATCGATACTCCGGCTCCCAAGCTGAATGTAGCACTGGACAACGCACTCCATAGCATTGCGGCAGGCTCCAAACAGTTAAAGGGCTGCTTTGTGGAGGGGACCTTTACCACACGAAATCTGGGGGCGAATGACATCAAAAAGCTGATCGATGAAGTCAATGAGATCAGCAATAAGCGGTTTGGGGAAGAAAAGGACCTGATCGGTCATGTATATGAGTATTTCCTGAGAAAATTTGCAGTCAATGCCAAGAAGGGGAGAGGCGAGTTCTACATATTGTATTTTTCAAAAATGCACAAAAATTATGATATAATTAATGAACCAAAGACTCAATACAAAATAGCGTGTGTGTTTACCTATACTAAAAAGTGAACATGTTAGTTAAACAAAGTTCTTACTAAGTTCACTAAAAAAAGGAGAAAAAGGGGACTATTCACAGGGGAAATCCTTGTTAACATTGATTGAGCAACCAAGGGGGCAAATATGAGAGACTTAAAGTTGGAAAACATGATAGAAAGAATAGCATCTAAACTTGCAGAAGCTTTAGGTTGGAATGTTATTGGGAAAGTAGACTACAGTTTGTGGCAGAAGTATGGTAAAAATAGGACTTATGTAAGAGTAAAGATCATATGTATAAAAGGGGAAAAACGATCTGAAAGAAAGATATTTGGTTATGATTTTGGTTTCATAGATAATGAAGACGAGAAGCATTATTTTAGACCTGGTGAATATTATGATGAAGAGGATCTTTATAATGATGTCATATATCAAATATACGATTATTTTCACATATTGAATGACATAAAAATAGTAGAGACATATAATGGCAATGAATACTATGTTGATATAGACGTGAGAAAGGGAAAACCGGTTTACTATCCTTGCTATCGCCGAGCAGTAAAGGGGTTCTCATACATGCTTGGGTCCAATGAATATGAAAATGAAGAAGGTGCTATAGATCATATAAAAAAACACATTGAAGAAAAAAGAAGAATGAAGATAGAAGAAAAAAGAAGAAAAAAGAAGAAAGAAAGAATGGGATAGAATTTTTGGAGAATTTCGTCGAGAACTAGATAAAGCTTATTTTGAAGCGACATCTCCAGTATTAGATGATTCATCGAAAGTAGTTAAATAAGAAGGGACGTGAATCTATAACGCTCAAAAGATCAAAGCCTGAATAATAGCAGTATATATGAGAGATAGTAAACTGGTTATTCATGAATCGGAGCTCCTTTTCAAGGTCATAGCCGAACATTCAGAACGAACAAGCGCCATGATTACGACCGATCTTGAGTTTTCCAAATGGCCTGAGATGTTCAAGAATGCCACACTGGTTGCGGCATTGGTAGATCGACTGACCTACCACTCCCATATCCTTAATATGAATGGCGAATCATATCGCTTCCAAAATGCGCGCAGAAGGAAGTCGTAGTTTTTTACGCTCAAAGTGGCTCAGAAATTCACGGCCACATGGCTCAGTTTTTCGCAATCACAATGGCTCAAAAATTCACGGCCATGTGGTTCACTTTTTCATTGACATTCACACTTTTGAATCCATAGACCGGTTCCCCACACCAAAAAAGACCGCTTTCGCGGTCCTTTTTGGTTTCTGTCATTATTCCCAAGCAGGAACGATGGTGCCTTTGTATTTTTCAGCGATGAATTTCTTGACGGATTCAGACTGATAGTACTTGACGAATTTCTGATAAGCCGGCTGATCCTTGTCCTTCTCGCGGGCAGCGATGATCATGACGGCGAGCGGGGTATCCTTGTCTTCGAGGAAGATGCCCTGGTCTTTCGGGGAAAGTCCGGAGCTCATGACGTAGTTCATGGTGATGACGGATGCATCGACATCAGCAAGGCTTCTGGGAAGCTGAGCGGCTTCGAGTTCCTGGAATTTCAGGTTCTTCGGATTTTCTACGACATCTGCAGGGGTGGCTTTCATGCCGACGCCTTCCTTCAGCTTGATGACGCCTGCTTTTTCGAGTAGCTGGAGACCACGGCCTTCATTGGTCGGGTCGTTCGGGATGGAGACGGTAGCGCCGTCCGGCAGATCCTTGATATCCTTGTACTTGTTGGAGTAGACGCCCATGCGCATCAGGATAGCTTTGCCGATAGAGACGAGGTTTGTATTGTGCTGCTTGTTGAAGTTCTTCAGAAACGGTTCATGCTGGTAGACAACGAGGTCGAGATCACCGTCAGCGAGTGCCTGATCCGGAGTGACATAGTCGGAGAATTCCTTCACATTGACATTGAGCCCTTTGCTTTCAGCTTCTTTGGCAGCGGCTTCGACGACTTCTGCATGCGGACCGGCGGTAGCACCGACGGTGATCTCTTTCTTTTCCTGTACAGAGGCAGCGGCCGAGGAGGCTGGCTTTGCGTTGGAACCACAGCCGGTGATGATGGCTGCTGCGGAGAGGGCGCAAAGTCCAGCGATGACGAGTTTCTTTAACATAAATATACTTCCCTTCTTTTATAAAATCCGGTGTCTATGTATGGAAGTGTGAGAATTCGCATTTCCTATAGACCCGGTGGAAAACAGTTTTTGGGGCGGGTTCTGGGGGTAAGGGGCGAAAATCGATCTCCGCGTATCGTCATCCCGAGCGCAGCCGAGGGATCTTTCTTGCACTGCGGGAATCAGCGTGTATGCGCTGAGGGAAAAAGATGTCTTGGTGCGGTTTCACATGCGACAATAAGCGTTCTGCCATAGAGATTTCTCGACTTCGCTCGAAATGACGATACGCGGGGAGCAGTTTTCGAACCCTGAACCCTTCTTACTTCTTATTCGCCTTTTTCGCGAGGTTGCTGCCGATGAACTGAATGAGCTGGACGACGACGATAAGGACGAGGATGGTAGCCACCATGACGTCGGCCTGGAAACGCTGGTAGCCGTAGCGGATGGCGAGGTCGCCTAAGCCGCCGCCGCCGATGGTGCCTGCCATAGCGGAAGAACCGATGAGGGTGACAACGACGACAGTGATATTCTCAATGATGGAAGGCAGGGCTTCCGGGATGAGGACTTTCTTAATGATCTGGAACGGGGAAGCACCCATGGATTCAGCCGCTTCGATGAGGCCGAAGGAAACTTCACGGATGGAGGTCTCGACCATGCGAGCGGTGTAGGGGATCGCAGCGATAGTCAGTGGGACGATGGCTGCGGTGGTGCCGATGGAGGTGCCTGCGATGAGACGGGTGAGAGGAATGATCGCGACCATCAGAATAATGAATGGGATGGAGCGGATCATATTGATGATAAAAGCGAGCGGCTTATTGAGCAGGCGGCAGGCGAGGATGCCATTTTTCTCCGTGACAACGAGGAGGATCCCTAGGGGAATGCCGACGACAGCGGCGATCAGGGCAGAAACGCCGAGCATGTAGAAGGTTTCTGCCGTACTTTTCAGAAGAAGATTACTAATGACTGGAGACATATCCGAGCACCTCGCTTGTGATAGGTAACGATTTCAGATGACTGAGCGCTTCTTGCATATCGCTGTCATCGCCAATGATGGTGATAATGAGACGGCCGAAGGATACATTCTGGATGTAGTCGATGGAGCCGTACAGGATAGATACGTCCAGATTGTACTTTTTGATGAGGTTGGCGATGATCGGTTCATTTGCGACGTCGCCGCGGAAGGAGAGGGAGAGGACGGTCTGGTCGTCCGTGTTCTCTTTATCGGCATGGATATCCATGTGGGAGAGCTGTTCCGGTACTTCCGAAGACATGACCGAGCCGACGAATTTTTTCAGAGTCGGAGTCTGCGGATTGGTGAAAAGATCGACGACGGAGCCTTCTTCGATGATGCGGCCATGTTCGATGACGGCGACACGTTCAGCGATCTCCTTGATGACTTCCATCTGATGCGTGATCATGATGATGGTGATGCCGAGCTTCTTATTGATATCTTTCAGCAGCTGCAGGATGGACTTGACCGTTTCCGGATCCAGCGCAGAGGTCGCTTCATCGGAGAGAAGTACGGATGGATTGGACACGATGGCGCGTGCGATGCCGACACGCTGCTTCTGTCCGCCGGAGAGCTGTGCGGGGTATTTATCTTTGTACTCGGTGAGACCGACCATCTCGAGGATGTCATCGATGCGTTTCTTCTGCTCTGCCTTCGGCACATTGGCAAGCTCCAAAGGGAATGCGATATTTCCTGCCACTGTGCGGGAGGACAGCAGGTTGAAATGCTGGAAGATCATGCCGATGCCTTTGCGCTCGCTGCGCAGTTCCGCCTTGGAGAGCTTCATCATGTCTTTGCCATTGATCAGGACTTCGCCTGTGGTCGGTGGTTCAAGCATATTGATGCAGCGGACCAGGGTCGATTTCCCTGCACCGGACTGCCCGACGATACCGTAGATCTCACCATCTCTGATGGTGACGCTGACGTCGTCCAGTGCTTTGAAATTGCCATATACTTTCGTTATATGTTTGAGTTCAATCATTGGAGTCTCCTCATAAAAACAAAAAAACTTTCATCGGAAGATGAAAGCTTGCAGTCGCATCATCTTTCGAGAATACACTCGCTGGAATTGGCACCGTTTCATAAAGATGGTTGCCGTGGCTTCAAAGGGCCAGTCCCTCCGCCACTCATGATGAAAGTCGTATGTAATTCAATCGACAAAGCCGATTGAATGAATTGTACTCTTTATGAGAAGGAAAGTCAATAGGGGAGGGGAAGCCCGTGGGGCGTGCTGCCCCATGATTGCGTGTAAAAGCATCGCTTAAATGAGAAATTAAAAATGAGAAATGCGAAATGGTGGTGCGGCGCATAAAAGTATAGCAGCGCCGCGAAGTATAATATAAAATAATGGCGAGACCCGAAGGTGGTATTTAGTCACCAGTCACCAGTCACTAGTTACAAGCCACTCCCCCCCATTTTCCTTTTGCACCGCTTTGCCTCTAATGTTATAATATACTAAAGTATCGTAACTATAGCTAGCCAATGACAGGAGGATATTCAATGAGTGTAAATCACAGACTGGTGAATCCGCTGACGGATCAGCTTTTCGATGGCATTCTGACTTTGAAGACGAGAGAGGAGTGCTATGAATTTTTTGAAGATCTTTGTACGATCAATGAGCTGCGTGACATGTCGCAGCGTCTGGAAGTGGCACGTATGCTCGAAGCGGGAGATAAGTATGACCGCATCGAAGAAGCGACGGGTGCGAGCACTGCCACGATTTCCCGCGTGAAGCGTTGCTTGAAATTCGGCGCCGACGGATATGTGCAGGTGCTCTCCCGGATGGGAAAAGACGTGTCGAAGACGACTGACTGATGATTTCAGGGACATGAGGATCCCATCAATGGATCAGATTTGCCGATGGATGCTGTCTGACGATGATCGGCTCCCTGTCTCCTTCGGTTTTTCAAAAAGGAAGAACTACCATGCAACCACTTCAACTTTCTCATAAAGGCTTCAAGGCCTATGATATTCGCGGTGTCGTGGGGGCGGAGGTGAACGAAGACCTGGCATATCGCGTAGGTCGCGCGTATGCAGCACTCTACCATCCGCAGGCGATGTGTGTCGGCTATGATATCCGTCCGAGCTCTCCTGCCATCGCTAAGGCTGTCATGCGAGGCCTGACGGATGGCGGCGCGGATGTGATGGACATAGGCCTTTGCGGAACGGAAATAATGTACTTCGCTACGTTCCATTACGGACTTTCCGGCGGCATCATGATTACCGCGAGCCATAATCCATCGAATTACAATGGCTTAAAACTTGTGCGCGAAGGGGGGATCCCTGTCAGTGCCGATACGGGACTGAAAGACATCGAAGCACTCGCATTCTCCGGGGATTTTCCCGAGGCAGAGAAAAAAGGGAAGACCTTTGCGAGACAGATCCTCCAGGACTACATCGGCTGTATCCTCTCCTTTGTGGATGTCACGAAGATGAAGCCACTTCACGTTGTGGTGGATGCAGGAAATGGCTGTGCCAATATCGCCTTCGCAGAACTAAAGAAACACTTGCCCTTTACTTTTACAGAATTATATATGGAGCCGGACGGAAGCTTTCCTCATGGTGTGCCGAATCCGATGCTGGAAGAGTGCCAGAAGCCGCTCAAGGAGAAGGTGCTCGAAGAAAAAGCAGATCTCGGGATCGCCTGGGACGGAGACTTTGACCGCTGCTTCTTCATCGATGAAAATGGGAAATTCGTAGAAGGCTGCTACATGGTAGGACTGCTTGCATCCTATTTTCTCAAGAGGCATCCCGGAGAGATCATCATTCACGATCCGCGTGTCTTCTGGAATACGGAAAAGATCTGCCGTCTCTATGGAGGTGTGCCCGTCGAATCGAAGGGGGGACATGCTTTCATGAAGGAGACCATGCGTCGCGTCCATGGTATTTATGGAGCTGAAAACAGTGCCCATCATTTCTTCCGTGACTTCTCTTACTGTGACTCCGGTATGATCCCATGGCTCATTGTGACAGAGCTCATGAGTGAGACAGGCAGGCACCTTGGCGAAATGGTCGCTGAAATGGAGAAAGAATTCCCCGTGAGCGGAGAGATCAATCTGCCAGCCCAAAATGTGGAGAAAACCCTCGCTGCAGTCAAGGCAGCCTATGCACCGAAAGCCTTGGCTGTCGATCCCACGGATGGCGTGGGGCTTGAGTTTGAAAATTGGCGTTTCAATCTCCGTCCATCGAATACGGAGCCTCTTATACGTTTCAATATGGAGACGATGGGAGACCGGTCGCTCCTCGAAGAGAAGAAAGAGGAGATCATGAAGCTCGTCGAGGAAAGTAACAGATAATGTGGCTTATCGCTTCTGCGCGGGCAGCAGCGCCCATCGGGTATTCGTTTTGAGAGGATATGCTCTTATCGATCAAAGGCTCTACGCTGATGCATACATAGGATGTATACGATCCCTCACGTAAATAAAGGGGCTGTGAAGAAATGAATCCTCATTTCTTCACAGC